>Ga0207661_10000657_pt1 | contig 22340 bp, 16 predicted proteins | sample KBSC713LmetaG_FD_184337 | JGI IMG/M metagenome (GOLD analysis project Ga0207661, IMG submission 184337) | Corn rhizosphere microbial communities from Kellogg Biological Station, Michigan, USA - KBS C7.1-3L metaG (SPAdes) (version 2) | ecosystem: Host-associated > Plants > Roots > Rhizosphere ...
GTGGACGACCGGCGAATTACGAGCTCGGCGACGCGACCCTGCTCCCCGGGCTCATCGACGCGCACGTACATCCTGGCTGGTACATCAACCGGCAGGGTACGCTGCACAACAACCGCGACGGTGATACGCCTGCACAGTCAGCGCTGGCGCGAGCGGGGAATCTCTACTCGACGCTGATGGCGGGATTCACGACGATCCAGAGCGTCGGGGGAATCGAAGATCTCGATCTCCGAGACGCGGTGAACCGCGGGCAGATCCCAGGACCGCGCATTCTGACGTCGATCACGCAGATCAACAATCGATCGCTCACGCCCGACTCGTTGCGTGGGGTCGTGCGCGCCCTCGCCGCACAGGGCGCCGACGTCATCAAACTTTTTGCATCGGCCGGGCTCGGTGCTGGCGGCGCGCAGACGCTTTCCGACGAACAAATCGCGGCGATCTGCGGCGAGGCGAAGGCCCACAATCTCAGGACTGTCGTGCATGCGATCAGCGCGGGAAGCGTTCGTGCTTCCACATTGGCCGGATGTACGGAGATCGAGCACGGCACATTCGTAACCGACGCCGAGCTCAAACTCATGGCCGATCATGGGACGATCTTCGATCCGCAGGTGTGCTTAGTGTTTCAGAATTACATCGAACATCGGGAGAACTACTCGAAGTCGGGATACACCGACTCGACGTTCATTCTTCTTGCACAGGCGATTCCGACCGCTACGGGGATGTTCAAGCGAGCGCTCGCGACGCCGGGACTGACGTTGATCTTCGGGACGGACGCCGTGGCGCTCGCGCACGGGCGCAATTCGGAGGAGCTCTACTGCCGCGTGAAGGCGGGTCAGTCGCCGATGGATGCGATCACGTCAGCGACATCCGTGACGGCGAAAGCGCTTGGGCTCGGGGAGCGGCTCGGCGCCGTTGCGCCGGGGCTGGATGCGGATCTCATCGCGGTGAAGGGAGATCCGTCGAAAGACATCATGGCTCTAAAGCGAGTCAGCTTTGTAATGAGAGCCGGAGTGGTGTATCGCTGAAGTTGTCGGCGAGCCATCCCGAGAAGCGAGGCGACGAGGGATCACTTTCCCTTCATCTTGCGTCATCCCGAGCACAGCGAGGGATCGCTTTCCATGGGAGGCTGGTGAACCGCCTTGGCTGGATAGCGATCCCTCGCTACGCTCGGGATGACGCAACGCCCGGAGCGATCCCTCGCTACGCTCGGGATGACGCAACGCCCGGAGCGATCCCTCGCTACGCTCGGGATGACGCAACGCCCGGAGCGATCCCTCGCTACGCTCGGGATGACGCAACGCCCCGAGCGTTGACCACCGAGCTACTTACCGTATCGGTCGGAGACCGCATCCCAGTTCACGACATTCCACCACGCCGCGATGTAGTCTGGTCGCTTGTTCTGATACTTCAGATAGTACGCGTGCTCCCAGACGTCCAGGCCGAGGATCGCCGTCTTTCCTTCCATCAGCGGATTGTCCTGATTCGGCGTGCTGGTGATCGAGAGCTTGCCGCCATCCGTCACGAGCCACGCCCAGCCTGAACCGAAACGTCCGGCGCCGGCGGCCGCGAACTGTTCTTTGAATTTGCTAAAGTCGCCGAACGCGGTCTTGATCGCGTCCGCGAGTCTTCCGGTCGGCTCGCCGCCTTTTCCCGGGCCCATGATCTGCCAGAACATCGAGTGGTTCCAGTGGCCGCCGCCGTTGTTGCGCACCGCGGTGCGAACGCTTTCTGGAACGCTGTTGATGCCCTTCATCAAGTCGTCGAGCGACTTGCCCTGAAGTTCCGGCGCTTTCTCGATCGCCGCGTTCAGGTTGTTGACGTACGCCTGATGATGCTTGTCGTGATGGATCTCCATCGTCTTCGCGTCGATGTGCGGCTCGAGCGCATCGTTCGCGTAGGGGAGCGGCGGCAGCGTGAAGGCCATGCGAGTTCTCCTCAGTTGTTGCTCGGTTCAGCGTTCTGTCCCCTCCGCGCGCGAAGCCAGCCGATGGTGCCCGGCATGAACGACGCGATGATGACGAGAACAATCACTAGCTCGATGTGTTGATCGACTCCGGGAATGTAGCGACCCAGGAAGTAGCCGATGAACAACATGCTCCAGATCCACGCGACACCGCCGATGAGGTTGAACAGCGTGTAGCGTCGATAGTCCATCCCAGCCATACCGGCCACGACAGGCACGAACGTCCGAACAATCGGCATGAATCGCGCAATGATGACTGTGGCAGCGCCGTGACGTTCGTAGAACTCCCGGGCCCGGTAGAGATGCTTCTTGTTGAACAGCAGCGAATCCTCTCGACTGAACAGACGCGGTCCGGTTGCTTTGCCGATCGCATAGCCCAGTGTGTTCCCGATGATCGACGCGACCGTGAGAAGGAGGCCGAGGAGATAGACGTTGAACACGCCCATCGTCGCCGAGAGCAGGCCGGCCGTGACGATCAGCGAGTCGCCCGGGAGAAAAAATCCGACGAGCAATCCGGTCTCGGCGAAAATGATCGCGGTGAGGCCGACATAGCCTCCCCACGCGATGATCGCGCGAACGTCGCGAATCTTGTGTATCCAGTCGAGCAAAGTATGCATGCGTTGTCAGTCGAAGACGCGCGGCTGGCCGCAGAATCGAGTAGGAGTGGGGGGCGATGAGCACCGGAAGTTCCACGAGGGCTCATCGGGAATCAACTGCCGAGCGAGTCTTCGATTTCTCGCGACCGGTCATTCTGTTCGCGTTGTCGGTGGGATGGGTGTACTCGCTCGCCAACGCAAAACGATTCGCGGCCGGATCGGAAACATCGGTCCTCTCGGAGGCGACGGCGGCCATCACGAACGCATTGCCGTCGTCCGCGGCGCCCACCACGGCGTACCTCACCGACGCGGCGCTGAATCGCATCACCGATATGGTGTTGGAAAGCGCGCGTGGGCTGAGCGGAAAACTCCGAGCGACGATTCAGCCTGCACCCGCGGCCCTGACGCCAGACACATTGCCGCCGGGAAGCAAATTGGAATACTCGAATGGCGGCGAAGTCGCGACCGCGGCGAAGGCGTCGGGGATCTGGCGCGTCATGCTCGGTGTTGGAAACGCGCTCCGGCCAGTGGCGAATTTCAACGTCATCACGATGCTGCCGTTCAGCGCGAAGCAAAACGGCAAGATCGGATTGTATTTCGTTGGCAACTGGCCGAGCGAGACGAAGAAAGTTGGTTCGACGAAAGCGCCGCCGACCGCATATGCGAATCCCGCCGGTTTCATCGAGGTGACGCAAGACAACGCGGACACCCCGGTTTCCGAGCACTTCAAGCTGCGCGATTTTCTGACCCACGATCAGCCGAACGTGTGGCCGAAATACCTCGTGCTGCAGCAAAAGCTCGTCGACAAGCTCGAGCTCGTGCTCGAGGATCTGTCGGCCCACGGCGTCGACATCAGCGGCGTCCACGTCATGAGCGGATTTCGCTCGCCGCAGTACAACTACACCGGCGGGAATACGGCTGGACGCGCGAATCTGAGCCGCCACATGTTCGGTGACGCCGCGGACATCTACATCGACGACAATGGCGACGGTCAGATGGACGACCTCAACCATGACGGGAAGATCTCGGTCGCCGATTCGAAGGTCATTTCGACGGCCGTCGATCGCGTCGAGTCCGCTCATCCGGAGCTTGTTGGGGGAGCAGGGGTGTATACGGCCGCGCCCGGGCACGGACCTTTCATTCACATCGACACGCGCGGCTATCGCGCGCGATGGTCTGGGACTTCAGGAGGCTGACGTGGAGCATCGGCGAATGGACGACGGCGGCGTGGTGACCGCAGAGCACGAGGCGTCGGTTGAGGAGCGCCATGAGCGACCGGACCGGCCCGTCGCGCGCGAGATCAAAGAAGTTCGATCGAGCGATATCGAGCCTTACACGGGCCTCGGCTATCTCTCGAAGCTGTTTCGCTTCATGGCGATCATCCTCATCGTGCTGCTGATCGCCGAGGTTGCGACGGGCGTTTACACACAGGGGGCCGCGTCGATTCCGACGCTCCTCGGCGAAGCGAGCAGGTTGATCGTGCTCGCGGGCGTGCTGTGGGGAACCGGCGACCTTGCGAATTTGCTCATCGACATCGGTCACGACGTTCGCGCCGCGCGAATTCTCGTCGCGCGTGTGGCGCACAACTCACGTGGCGGTGCGACGCCAATCGTCAGCGAGGAGATCGTGGACCGGCCCGTGCGGCCCGCGGTCGCTGATCGCGTTGCACGAGAAGGAAGCGAACCGCCGATTCTGTGACCGAAACGATTGGTTCGGTACGACTGTTGCTTTTCGGCGGGCACAAGCACGAACGAACCGTCAATGGGAGACTCGGGAAATGTTAATCACGCTCGCTATCGTCCTCGTGGTGTTGTGGGCACTGGGCTTTCTTGCATTCCATGTGACCAGCGGCTTCATTCACATTCTGCTGGTCATTGCAGTCATCGTCATCATCGCTCGCCTCGTGACCGGTCGGCGACCAGTCGTCTGATTCGGGCGGCTTGCGTAGAACAGATGGCCGCGGCGATACTCGCCGCGGCCAATTTGTTTGCGCACTCGATTCTTGCCCGCACCGGATGACGCTCGACGTCCACATCGTTTCACACACACACTGGGATCGCGAGTGGTATCATACGCTCGAGCGATTTCGTCAGAGGCTCGTTCCGCTCATCAACGAGTTGCTCGACGATCCGCCGCACCTTCCCGAGAGTTTTCTGCTCGATGGCCAAGCGATCGTCGTCGAAGACTACCTCGATGTTTCCGCGGGTCGTGCCGCGGAGTTTGCGCGACTTGCGCAGAGCGGCCAGATCGAGGCGGGGCCATGGTACGTTCTGGCCGACGAGCTGATTCCGAGCGGAGAGGCGCTGGTTAGAAACCTGTTCGCGGGTCGTCGCTCCCTTCAGACGAGAGTTGGTTCGCGATCGCCGTCGGTTCTGTACTGCCCTGATTCGTTCGGACATCCTGCGTCCCTTCCGTCGATCGCGGCGGGATTTGGATTTCCGGTTGTCATCCTATGGCGCGGGTACGGCGGGGCTCGATGGCCCGCCGCTGATACGGTTCGGTGGGTGGCGCCGAGTGGCGAGTCTGCGCTGCTCTACCATTTGCCTCGCGATGGATACGAGTTCGGATCGCACTTGCCGTCGGATCCGGCGGCGGCGGTGGTGCGATGGAAGCGAATGCGTTCCGAGTTGGCGCCGCGCGCGACGACGGGAGTCGTCCTGGTTCCTCACGGCGCCGATCACCACGCGCGGCAGATCGATGATCGCGCGGCATTGAACGCGTTGGTTGCGGCCGGACGCGACGACGACGCGATTCATCCGAGCTCACTGTCCGCGTTCGCCGCGTCGCTCGAGGCACGGGCTCGTGGCGTCCAGCTTCCGACGATTCGCGGCGAGCTGCGCGACTCATACGGCTACACGTGGACACTTCAGGGAACGTTCGCGACGCGGGCGCATGAGAAAAGACTCAATGCGTCGGTGGAGCGCCTCCTGCTTCGCGAAGCCGAACCCTGGAGCGCGCTGGTGCGGTCTCGGTCGCTCCATCGGCTCGTCGAAAAGGCGTGGACCACGGCACTGAGCGCGCATCCGCACGACACGCTGTGTGGCTGTTCGATCGACGAGGTCGCGGACGCGATGGCGTTGCGACTTCGGTCCGCGCGCAATCAAGCGATCGGAATTCGCGACGATTCGATCATCGCGCTGATCGGACACGATCAAGCGGACGCGCGCTCGCGAAAGCAGGAATGGACGCCGATCGTCGTGATTCGAAATCCTGCTCCGCGCGTTCGATCCGGAGTCGCGATGGTCGATGTCGAGGAGTTCGTTGCGGACGTCGCTGTCGGCCCCGGATCTGCCCCGAAGGACGTTGCTCCTGCGACCGTGACGAAGACAAAGCCCAAAATCGCGTCACTCGGTGCGCTCCAAGTGCTGTCGAAGCGACTCGGCTATTCGCGCACCGAGTCCCCCCGTCACTATCCGGACAACGATCTGGTGACGACGACACAAGTAGCCGCGTGGGTCTCGGACGCGCCGGCGTATGGTCTCGTGAGCCATTCGATCAACGATCGTCGGGTGAAAGCCGCTCCGTGTCCTGACCGAGTCGAAGTCACGAAGTCAACGCTGCGGAACTCGCAGCTGTCGATCGCGGTTGCCGACGACGGCCGCGTCTCGCTCGAAACGGGACATCGCCGAATCGAAAGGCTGTTCGAGATTTTGGATGAAGCGGATGTTGGAGATCTCTATACTCCGGCGCCGCGACCAAGGGAGCACACCGTCCAGTTTCGCGGAGCACGCATCGTCCATCGCGGTCCATTGCGTGGCGAGATCGCGCTGACGTATCGCGTTCTTTCTGCGCAGCCTCGCTCGGTCTCCGCCGAGATCGTGGTCCATCTCGTGGTCGACGCGACGTCGCATGTCGCGGGTCTCGCGGTCCAAGGGACCAACTCGATCGAAAATCGGCGTTTGCGTCTCGCGCTGTACGGCGACGTATTCGGCGGCAAAATCTTCGCTGATGCGGCATTCGGTCCAGTCGACCGGAAGCCGATCGTAGTTTCCGAGTCAGCGGCTGCCGTCGAGCAACCTCCGCCGACAGCGCCTCTACATCGCTACGTGTCGCGCTTTTCGGATGATCGCGGATTCACCGTCTTCAGCGACGGCCTCGCCGAATACGAAGCTCGCGACGGCGGGTCGATCGCGGTCACGTTGGTTCGCGGGGTCGGTGAACTGTCCCGCAATGATCTGCCAGAACGTCCTGGGCATGCAGGCTGGCCGTCGCCGACCCCGGGCGCACAGTGTATTGGACCGTTCGAGGCGCGATTCGCTGTTCTGCTGCACGCGGAACGAAGCGACGAGACCATCGATCAGATCGAGCGAGTCGCCGACGACGTTCTCAATCCAATCGTTGGTGCGACGTTGCGTTCTGCGCTGACCGTCCCGCCGCCACGGCACGGCGTTCAGCTCGACGGGCGCGGACTTGCGTTCTCCGCGATGAAGGAGAGCGAGGATGGTGAATGGACCGTTCTGCGGTGTGTAAATCTCACCGATGCTCCGGTCACGGGACGTTGGACTCTCGGTGTCCGACTCGACGAATCGGCGCTGGCCCGGCTCGACGAGACAATTCTCAGCCGGCTGGAAGTCGGGGATCGATCGGTCGTCTTCGACGCAGGACCCCGGGCGATCGTGACGATTCTCGTCCGCTAGCTAGGCACGATCTCGAAGGGTAGACCCGGACTCTCCGGCGACACGATCTCGAAGCGCGTCGCCGAGCAACGTGCAGGCGAGAACTGTGGCGACGAGGGCGAGCCCGGGCGCGATCGCGACCCATGGCGCAGCAACGATCAGATCGCGTCCCCCCGCTATCATGTTTCCCCAACTCGGCTGCGGCGGCTGAATGCCGAGTCCAAGGAATGACAGTCCACTTTCCAGAAGAATGGCGTTGCCGACGCCAAGAGTCGTCGATACGATCGCGGGGCCAAGCGCATTCGGAAGCGCGTGTCTCCACAGAACGCGTGGTGACGACGCACCAAGCGCCGTCGCCGCCTCGACGAATGGCCGAGCCCGAACGCCAAGCAATTCGGCGCGAACGATTCGAGCGACGCCCATCCAACCCGTCGCGACGAGCACCGCGACGACTGTTGTGAATCCAGGGCGCCACAGCGCCGCGCACACGAGCAGGAGAACGAGGCGGGGCAGCGCGAGTAAAGCATCGGCGAGCGCCATGAGCAAACTGTCAATCTTGCCGCCGGTCCAGGCCGCGAACGCTCCGACTGCCGTACCGACACTGCTTGCGAGCAGTGATCCGACGACGCCAACCGCGAGCGAGATGCGCCCGGCGAGCATCATCCGGACGAAGAGATCGCGCCCGAACCGGTCGGTGCCGAGCAGATGAAATGTCCCGAGACTGTCGCGCGACCAGGGCGGCGAAAGTCTGAGCGCGAGAACGTCGCCGATGCCAAGAGGGTCCTGTCGGGACGCAAGCGGCACCACGATCACGCCGACCACGAGGATTGCGAGGACGATTCCTGCCCAAATCTCGGTGCGATTCCAGTTCCGCGTCATCGGCGGCGCGGGTCGACGAGAGGGAGGACGATGTCGCCGGCAAGATTCGCGAGCAACACGATCGCCGCGTAGACCGTCGCCGCGCCCATGATGAGGGGGTAATCGCGCGCGACGATGGCGTTCACCATGAGGCGTCCCATCCCCGGCCACGCGAACACGGATTCGACGAAGATCGACCCGGCCACGAGTCCCGGAAGCGACAGGGCAAAGAGCACGATGAGGGCAGGGAGCACTGTCGCCAATACGTGCTTGAAATACACGCGAGCCGGTGCAGCGCCCTTGGCACGCGCCGTTCGAACGAAGTCCTGGTCGATCGTGTCCGAGATGCTCGAGCGCGCATATCGTGCGATTCCGGCTGCTCCAATGGCAGCGAGGATCGTGACCGGAAGAATCGAGTGACGGATGATGTCGAGAAGCGCCGCAGTCCCGGTGAGTGACAAACCCGGAGATCGAATGCCGAACGCGGGCAATCGCATCGACGGCGGGAGTCCCCAGGCAGCGGCCCCATAGGTGAACACCGCGACCAGCGCGAGTGCGAGCCAGAAACTCGGCGCCGCGTAGACGAACGTCGTCAGAACGGTAAAGATCCGGTCGAGCGCGGAGTTACGCCGAATCGCCTGCAGCATGCCGAGCGGTACACCGATGAGAAACGTCAGCGCGAGCGATGCGGCGCCAAGTCCGATCGAGACCGGCAGCGCCTGCGCCAGCGCAGTCACCACCGGCTGATGCAACGAGAAGCTCTCGCCGAGATCTCCGCGCAGCAGCGCCGTTCCCCATCGTGCATATTGAACCACGACCGACTGGTCGAGTCCGAGCTCAGCGCGAATGCGCGCGACGTCAGCGGCGCTAGCGGTCGGAGGAACGAGAAACGCGGCGGCATCACCCGGAGCGAGGCGGATGAGCGCGAACGTAAGCGTGAGCACCAACCAGAGTAGCAATAACGCGCCACCGAGTCGGCGCAGCACGACGGGAGGATGCACGCGTTGAAGCTGCATCGGTGGGCAAGGCTGTCAACTCTGGCGCTCGCGATTCTCGCGGCCGAATCCTGCTTGGCGCCGCAGCGGCCAGCGAACACCGTTGTCTACGCGTCGGGTACCGACCTCGAGTCGGGCAATCCGCTCGTCACGGTGCACTCGTTGTCTCGTCAGATTCAGCGATTCGCGTTGTTCGTCACGCTCGCGAAATACGATTCTGCGCTGACGCCGGCGCCCTACTTCGCGAGATCGTGGGACTGGTCGGCGGACCATCGCTCGCTGATGCTTCACCTCGCGAGTGATCTTCGTTGGCACGACGGGCCACCGACGACAGCGAGTGACGTCCGCTTTACCCTCGATGCCGCGAGAGACCCGGCAACTGGTTATTGGCGCGCCACGGATCTGGCGAACGTCGACACGGTCATCGCGATGGACGATTCGACCGCCATTATTCGTTTTCGTTCAGCCCAGCCGTCGTTTCCCCTGATTCTTTGCGAGCTGCCTCTTCTTCCGGCGCACTTGCTGTCGAAAACGCCGAGCGCCGACATGCGTCGCGCTGCGTTCAATCTCGATCCGGTCGGGAACGGTCCGTTCAGGTTCGTTGATCGTCGCGCCGGTGAACGCTGGGTTTTCGCTCGCAACGACTCTTTCCCCGCGTCACTCGGCGGACCACCTCGGCTGGCTGGCTTTGTTGTGAGCGTGGTCGACGAGCCGACGACAAAGTTTGCTGGGCTGGCGAGCGGCGATCTCGACATTGCTGGCATCGCGCCAACCATGGCGGCGCTGGCGGCGCGCGATCCGTCGATGCGCGTCGTCGACTATCCCATTCTGTTCACGACGGGACTGGTCTTCAACGTATCGAAGCCGCCGTTCGACGACGTTCGCGTTCGCCGCGCGATTTCCGCGTCGCTCGACCGAGATAGAATCGTTCGCGCGGCTCTCGCCGGGTACGGGCGCGCCGCGGCTGGTCCAGTTCCACCCGAGAGCCCGTTGTCTTTTCGAGGGTCGGCAGCGCCTGACGCTCGCCTTGCCGATTCGCTTCTCGATGCGGCAGGATGGGCGCGGACGAGCGACAAGCTGCGCTCGAAGAACGGTCGCCCGTTCGAGTTTGATCTCATGACCGTCGGCAGCGGTGACAACGCGCTCGAACAACTCGTTCAAGCCGACCTCCGCGCCCGTGGGATCCAGGTCGACATCAGGCAAAGTGAGCTAGGATCGTTTCTCACGAGCGCGCGTGCGAAGAGCAAAACGTTCGACGTTCTCGTCGCTGGAATTCCGGGCGACGTCGCGCTCGCGTTTCTCGGAGCAATGTTCGAGTCGCGCCAAGCTGGTGGCGCGTTGGACTATGCAGGCTTCCATTCGCCGGTGCTCGATACTTTGTTCGCGAAGACGAGAACCGCGCGTGACGAGCGCGAGCTCATCGACGCATGGCAGCAAGTCCAGAAATTCCTCGACGAACAGATGCCTGTCGCGTGGGTGTATCACTCGCGTGGCGTCCAAGGCGTGTCGACGCGGCTGCACAACGTCGTAATGGATTTGCGCGGTGAGATGCCGACGCTCGCTCAGTGGCAGGTGTCTGGAAGCGCCGCGAAGACGCTGTCGAGCCGATGAGTCTTCTCGTAACGTCCGGCGAGCTTCGACATCGCGTCGACGTCGCGCGAGGACCTCTTGCGCTACTCGCGTCGTCTCTCGCCGGCGACCTGCGGCCGCTCGTCGCGCGAGATCTGTATTTCCCGGAGAAGAAGGCATTGTTGTCGCGAGAGGGCGGTCGGTGCGCGCTCGACGGAACCCTGCTCGAATTCGATCCGTTCAACCGCAGCGAACATCGTTGCCCGAAATGCGGCACGATCTATCGCGGCGACATGCACGATCGCTTCTGGATCTATTGGTATCAGTTGTGGCTCGCCGAGCGCGCTGTTCATGCCGCTGTGCTCGCGGCGCTCGACGTCGATCGCTCTCTCGCATTGCTTGCCGAGTCCATTCTTGTTGGATATGCCGAGCGGTATTCGAGCTATCCGAACACCGACAACGTGCTCGGACCGACACGCCTCTTCTTCAGCACATATCTCGAGTCCATCTGGCTGTTGCAGATCTGCATCGCGACCGATCTCATGGCAGCATCGAACCCGATGCTCGCCGAGCGAATTCGCGGAGACATCATCGAGCCGAGTCGCGCCATCATCAGCGAGTACAACGAGGGCGGATCGAATCGGCAGGTTTGGAACGCGGCCGCCATGCTTGCAGCGGCATTGAGCGTCGGCGATCGAACGTCGGCGGAGAAGGCGGTATTCGGTGCCGGGGGCGTTGTATCGCACCTCGCGACGGGGCTGTTGGCAGACGGCACGTGGTACGAAGGCGAGAACTATCACTTTTTCGCACACCGCGGTTTGTGGTACGGTGCCACGCTCGCCGAACACGCGGGTTTAGAGATTCCTCGCGAGCTCGTCTCGCGGTTCCAGTCGGGATTCGCAACACCGTTCATCTCCGCACTTCCGGATTTCACGTTTCCATCGCGGCGCGATTCCCAATACGCGGTGTCACTGCGACAGTGGCGAATCGCCGAGCATTGCGAGCTTGGTCTCGCGCGGAGCGACGATCCGGTTCTCCTCGGCGCGCTCGAGCGTATGTATTGCGATGACATTCCTCGTCGAGGAACAAATCGGCGGACGTCGTCGGCCGACGCGGAGCGGAACGGCCCGGCGACGTCGTTGAGCCGCGCGGATCTGAGTTGGCGCGCCCTATTGGCTGCGCGCCCGGAGCTTCCGCCGCTTGAACGACACGCCCCGCAATCGGCGCTGCTCGAGCGGCAGGGACTTGCGGTATTCCGCCGAGAGTCGGGGCGGGTGTATGTCGCGCTGGACTATGGTGTGAGTGGTGGTGGCCACGGACATCCGGATCGGCTGAATGTGTTGTTGTCCGACGGAGCGACGCGCTGGCTCGACGACTACGGGACGGGATCGTACGTCGATCCGTCGTTGCACTGGTATCGCAGCACGCTTGCGCACAATGCGCCGCTGGTGAACGGTGTGTCGCAAGACAAAGTCGATGGGAGACTACTGGCCTACGACGAGCGGGGCGCTGCCGGCTGGATCGAAGCGTCGGCGGAAATCGCGTCCGGAGTGCGGGTTCAAAGAACTCTCGTTGCGATGTCGGGCTATCTGGTCGACGAGCTGTCATGGTCGGCGCGCGACCCAGTCACGCTGGATCTGCCGCTTCACGCACCGTTCCGCTTCGATCGCATTCGATCGACTGAACAATCACTCGACGGGGGACAGGGGACCGAAGACGGCTTTCGCTTCGTGCACGAGACGTCGGTTCAGCGGTCAGCTGCGGGCCGAGTCGTGCGGCTCGACTCGATCGCCGCCGGCGCATCGCGTTTATCCGTGTGGCTCCGACCGAGCAGCGACGTCGAACTGTGGCGCGCCGTCGCTCCCGGTCCGCCGGGCGACGGCGATCGACCGTTTCTCGTCGCACGCGTGCGGGGCGCGAGAGGCCACATTCAATCCGTCATTGCGTGGTCGGAAGAAGTCCAAGACGTGACCCTCGACGACGCCATCGGCGTTGTTCTCTCTGACGACTCGACACACGCGCACAGCAGGGTGGACGGCGGATGGCACATTCAGCTGCGGGCGGGCGGAGCACAGAGCAGCATCGACCTCGATCGTCGCCCTCCGACTGAACCGGCGCAGGCGACGGTGGTCGACATCGGCGCAAGTGCGACGCCCGGCCTCCAGCTTTCGCGACGCGGCCTACCGACGACGATTGCGCTCGGTGAATCGCATTATCGTCGTTCGGAGCAGTCGTGGACGGCGGCAGGCGGTCCGTCCGCGAGAGTATCCATGTCGTTCGTCGAATCTCCCAATCGCGCGCTTCGCGTTACAATCGATGTGGCAAAGAGCGAACGAACATTTTCTCTCGCTGACTCCGTGAACCCGTACGACAACGAAAACCCGGACGTCAACGGTGATGGCGTTCAGCTCTACCTATCGAGCGATCGCGGTCTGAGCGCTTGGATGTTGGTGCCGGACCAGGAGTCGTCTCACGTCAGAATCCGCCAACTCGAGCGATGGGCCGCCGACGTTCCAATCTCGGCCTCGTGGTCACCAACTTCAGAGGGATATTCGCTCGACATCGAAGTCGCCGAGTGCACTCCTCAAGCAATTGACATTTTGATCAACGAAAAACCTCTCGGCCGCGAACGACGTCGTGGCCAGCTGATTCTCAGCGGCGGGCGCGGCGACTTCGTCTACCTCCGCGGCGACCGCCACGAACGAACGCAACTCGTCCCCATCGGTCTCACCGATGAGTGAGTCACGCCTCGACTCCGTCGTCGTCGTTCTCTTCGAGCCGCAAAATCCGATCAACATCGCCGCCACGGTTCGCGCGATGAAGAACATGGGCGTCCGACGCCTCCGACTTGTGCGCCCGGTCGAGTACAACGTTGTGAATCTCGAAGGCATCGCGCATCAGACGATGGACATCATCGAGGCGATCGAAACCTTCGACTCGTTCGACGCCGCGGTGGCGGATTGCGTCCGTGTTGTCGGGTTTACCGCGAGACGCCGCGCGGCGAAGCTCCGTATTTTCGACCCAAAGGAAGCAGCTGGCGAGCTTCTCGATGCGGCCGCTGACGGTCCGGTCGCGCTGGTGTTTGGTCGGGAAGACAACGGTCTTCCAAACGACATTCTCGATCGCGTGAACGCGGCAGTGACGATTCCGACGACCAATCACGCGTCGCTCAATCTTGCGCAGGCCGCGTTGATCGGATTGTACGAGCTGCATCTCGCTGCTGCGGACGCGACTCGCACGCTCGCGCCGCCGCGTAAAGACTCACCGCCGCCGTCCAACGAGCAATTCGAGCAGTTCTTCTCGGACGCGCAGGCGTCACTTGCTCGCATCGAGTTCTTCAAGACGCGATTCCCCGAGCACATCATGCGGACGCTCAGGTCGCTGACGTTCCGCGCTGCGCCGAATGCACGCGAGCTCTCGCTGATGCGCGCGATGGCAATCGAAGTTCTCAACTATCTCGACCGGACCCGTCGTCGGCCCGGTTGACACGCGACCCCGGCGCGCACTTTTTCCCCAAATGCCATTCGGACGATTCTTCGGTGGGAAAGGGGCGGCGCCTAAATCGGCGCCCGAGCCAGAGGTCGAGTCAGAGATTGACGAACCAGCGTCGGGCGACGAGCCGGAAGTCATCACCGAACAAGACGACGCCGACTATCGAACGCGTGCGCTTGGAGTCATGCCGACGGGTGCGTCGACTGGCAGCAAACGCGTCGAAGCACTCTACGGAAGCGCCGACGCCGTTGGTCCGACCCATTTCACGCAGGCGGTTGGCTGCCGCGTCACCGACGTCGACGGCAACGAGTACCTCGACTGCACCATGGCGCTCGGCTCCGTCGCTCTGGGGTACGCCGAGACGAACGTCACTCACGCCGTCGTCGACGCGATTGCGCGCGGCAACGTATCGGGACTGTCGAGCGCACTCGAGGTAGAGGTTGCCGAGCGTCTTTGCGGCGTCATCCCGTGCGCCGACAAGGTTCAATTCCTGAAGACCGGGGCCGAAGCGATGGCGGCTGCGGTCCGCCTCGCGCGCACGTACACGGCGCGCGACGTCGTGATTGCATCTGGGTACTTCGGCTGGCTCGACTGGTGCGCCGACGACACGGCAGGCGTACCGACGCCGACCAAGGAGCTCATTCGCCGAGTTCCGCGCGATGATATAGAAGCTCTAACAAAGGCGGTGAGCGACGCCGGATCGCAGCTTGCCGCAATTGTCATCGAGCCGGTCGTCGAGCGTTTGCCGTCCATTGCATGGATCGCGACGGCGCGAGAGCTTGCGACGGCCGCCGGGGCCGTGCTGATCTTCGACGAGATCAAAACCGGATTCCGTCTCCGCACCGGCGGCTATCAGGCATTCTCGGAGATCGTTCCGGATCTCTCGGCGTTCGGCAAGGCGATGGCGAACGGATTTCCGCTGTCGATTGTCTGCGGACATCACGATGTCATGGAAGCGGCGAAGAAAACCTGGATCTCGTCGACCCTCGCGAGCGAGGGCGGGGCACTCGCTGCGGCGTCCGCCGTTCTGAGTTGGCACGATCAACATGACGTGTGCGCGTCCCTCGCGACGATCGGCGCCGAGATTCGCGCGGCCGTCGCGCATTCGATCGAGGCGAGCGGCGTTCGTGGACCGGAGATCGACGGGCTCGACCAGATGTGGCTCATGCGCTGGGACGATCCAAAGCGCGAACGACGGTTTCTCGAGCTTGCCGCGGCACACGGCGTGTTGTTCAAGAAGGGCGCGTACAACTACGCGGCGCTGGCGCATGACGAGGACGCGATTCGCGAGATCGAGGCAGGCGCGAGCGACGCATTCGTCGAACTGCGCGACGAGGAAGCCGCCGAGTGACGGCGTCGAGCGGGTCGCTCGTCGAGCCGCTGATCGACGCGCACGCACACTTCTATCACGCCGACGCCGGCCGCGCCGATTGGGCTGCGGTGAACGCGTCCCGCCTCCGGGCGGGCGAGCGCATTGGGATCACGTATCACGTCGCGTCGGTGCTCGGCAGTTACGGCTTCTCGTCGCCGACGTATTTCCCGTCGCCGGCCGACGTGACGCGCGGCAACGATGCGATGTTAGAGATCTGTGATCGCGAGCCCGACCGGGTGCGGATGTTCGTGACGGTGAATCCGAACTATGCTGATCATGCGACGGCCGAGATCGAGCGATGCGCGGAGCGCGGCGCGATCGGCATCAAGCTGCTCGCGAGTCGCCGTGCCGACGATGCGCTCCTGGATCCGATCGCGGAGATCGCCGCCGACCACGGGTTCCCGATTTTGCATCACATCTGGCAACACCGGCGTCGCGAATGGCCGTCGCAAGAGATCTCGGACGGAGCCGATCTGGCGCGCCTCGCGCAGCGTCATCCGAAATCGAGCTTCATTCTCGCGCACATCGGCGGTGGCGGGGATTACATGCACACCTTTCCGGCGATTGCCGACTGCCCAAACATCTATCCGGATTTGTCCGGCAGCGGCGTCGATCGCGGAATGCTCGACGAAGCGCTGAACGCGCTCGGGCCGCAGCGGCTGCTTTGGGGATGCGACCTGACGATGTGTACCGGGCTCGCGAAGCTCCACGCCCTCGAAGTGATCGGCTTGAATGCCGACGACATGGCGGCGATTCGCTGGACGAATGCCGCCCGCATCTTTCCAAAGGGCAGCTTCCCGAGATGCCAGTGATCGACGTCAACGCGTTGATCGGGCCGTATCCGTTCCGATATGTGCCGCATCCGGATCCCGAAGTTCTCGTTCGCGTGCTCGACCGCGAGGGAATCGATTCCGCGTGGGTTGGGCATCTTCCGTCCGCGTTCTATCGCGATCCGACGCCGGGGAATCGCGAGTTGTTCGCGAAACTATCAGCGTTCTCTAATAGGCTCGTTCCGGTGCCGGCCATCCGGCCGGACTGGCCGAAGTGGGACGTGGCGCTGCGAGACGCGGCGAGTGCCGGTGCCGTCGCCGTTCGGGTCTATCCTCCCCAGTGGGGCATGGGTCCGCACGACGCGTCGCTCCGCGAGCTCGCCATCGCGGCCGGCGAACACGGAATGGCGACGCTCCTTACCGTCCGCTTCGAAGATCTGCGTCAACGGCACCCGATGGATTCCGCCGGCGATCTCAGCGCTGCCGCGATTCGCGCGCTTGCTCGCGCAGGCGACGCCGTTCGCCTTGTCGTGACTGCCGCTGGACGTGAAATGATCGAAGAAGTGCATTGGGGACTTACGCCCGGCGAACAGGCGCGCGTCTTTTGGGACATCTCGTGGATCTGGGGTCCACCCGAGGATCATCTCGGGAAGCTCTTTCGGACGATTGGCTCGGAGCGATTCGTGTTCGGCACCCACTGGCCGCTTCGGTTGACGCAAACGCCATCGGCGAATCTCGATCTGTTGCCCGACGATTTGCTCGGCATGTCTCTCGCCGACGCAAGAGGGATTTGTGCAACCCGTCGCCCATCGCCCGTCGCCCATCCCCCGTGATCAACCGGCTCGATTAGGATTACACACGGCTTAACTGATTGGCTCACTTGCGTGTGATACCAGGCCCGTTCAAATTTCTCGGCCGAACAGCTTGTGAATTTCTTCACAAGCATTCGTCGACTCGACACATCACCCCCTCCTCATCGCGATGACAGAGCGAAGGAAGTGGACCGCCATTCCGGGGCTGCTCGCCCTGGCGATTGGCGCCGTCATGCTTTCCGCGTATAGCGGCGCCTCCTCCTCGCAACACCGATCTCCAGTTCAGCCCATCGCGTTTCCGCACCCGGTGCACGTGCAGAAGCTCGGCATGAACTGTCTCTACTGTCACAATGCGGCCAACAAGTCGATGGACCCGGGCCTCCCGGCCGTCGGCACGTGCATTGGCTGTCACAACATGGTCGGACCAGAGCGCCCAGCGTCCGATCTCGGTCCGAAGCGACACAGCGACGAAATCGCGAAGCTATATAAGTATGCTGATGTCGCGGGCCCGGGTGCCGGCATGGGTCCGAACGCAAAGCCCATCCCCTGGGAGCGGATCCACAAAGTTCCGGAATACGTCCACTTCCCGCACACGCGCCACGTGAACGCAGGCGTGACCTGCCAGACGTGTCACGGCCAGATCCAGAAAATGGATCGCGTCTACCAGTTCGCGAGCCTCAACATGGGCTGGTGTGTGAGCTGCCACGTCAACGGCTACAGCCCGAAGGAAGGGGAAGAAGCCGCAGGCTATTCGGCCGCGCAGCAAGCGAGTCCGAATTCCGGTGTTGCGCCTGCGAATCTCGCGATCGGCGAGCGCAAGAAGGCGCGCTATGACTGCGCCAACTGCCACTACTGATATGACCCAGGACACCAAAAAATCTGGCGTCAAACGGCGCGAGTTCCTCAAGGTACTCGGCGCGTCGAGCGCGACACTCGCGGTCACCGCGTGCGAGGAGCCAACGGGTCATCTCATCCCGTACCTCGTGTCGCCCGACCAAACCGTTCCTGGCGTCTCGACCTACTATGCCACGACGTGCCGCGAATGCTCGGCCGGATGCGGCATCATCTCGGAAACCCGCGATGGTCGCTCGATCAAGCTCGAGGGCAATCCCGATCATCCGCTGAACCGAGGCGCGCTGTGCGCCAAGGGGCAGTCGGCACTGCAGGGGTTGTACAACCCGGATCGCTTCAAGACGCCGATGGTCAATGAAAATGGCGCATGGAAAGCGATCACCTGGGACGACGCCATCGCTCGCCTGAGCAATGCCGTCTCCGCCGCGAAGCCGCAGGCTGCCGGCGCGGTATTCATCAATCAGCACGAGAGCGGCAGCTTCCCGCGCTTCCTCGACGGATGGCTCGCGAGCTTCGGAATGCCGGCGCACTTGAGTGTCGATTTCGAGGCGGATCATGCGGCGATCGAAGCGAATCGCCGTTCGTACGGTGCCGCGTGGCCGGCCCTGAGCTTCCAGGATGCGAAGCTCATCGTGTCGTTCGGCGCGGACTTCCTCGACGGCTGGGGCGCGAGCGTTCCGCAGCAGCTCGATTTCGCGGATGCGCGTGCGAAGCTCGACGGTGCTCCGCGCTTCGTCTACATCGGACCGCGCCGATCGCTCACCGGTCTCAATGCCGACGAGTGGCTCGCGTGCAAGCCGGGCTCCGAGCTCGCGATCGCGAATGCATTGTCGGGCAAGGGAAGCATCGACGCCGCGGCAACCGAGAGTGGTGTTCCGGCGGCCGCGCTTCAGCGTCTCGCGACGGAGCTCGCAGCAGCAAAGCCGGCGCTCGTCGTCTCGGGGGTGAGCGGCGAGAATGCGCTCGACGTCGCGCTTGCCGTTGCCGCGATCAATCAGGCATCCGGCGCTGTCGGCACGACGATCAAGCCGGCGCAGGCGCTCACGGGTTTCGAAGGCATCGCGCACACCGATCAGGTCCTGGCGGCAGTCGAGAAGATGCGCGCGGGCGGCGTCGGCATCGCGTTCGTTCGCGGGGCCAACTTGGCGCACGCGCTTCCCAAGGCGGCGAATTTTGCCGAGGCTTTTGCGAAGGTTGGCTTCCGGGTCAGCTTCTCGAACGTTCCTGATGAGACGTCCGAGCTTTGCAATCTGATCATCCCGGATCTGCACTCGCTCGAGCAGTGGGGTGATGCGGAGCCGGTGAAGGGAACGATCGGTCTGCAGCAGCCCGCGATGGATCCGGTCTACCCAACGTTGAGCAAGACCGTCCCGGCGGCGCTCGGCACTGCGGATTTGCTCATTCAAGTTTCCAAAAAGGCCGGCTCCGCGAATCAACCCGCGGATTATCGTACCTGGTTGTTTACGCAGATCCCCGGCGGCACCACGGCGATCTCCGCCGCGCTGCCGAAGGGCATCGTTTCGGGATCGCTCGCGGCGCGCACGATCGCCGCGGCCGCGACGACGCCGAAGTCGACGTCGATTGCGTCGACCCAAGGCGACCTGACGCTCATCACCTATCACTCGCCGCTGCTCGGCGACGGCCGCGGTGCGAACAAGCCGTGGCTGCAGGAGCTTCCGGACCCCGTCACAAAGATCTGCTGGAGCTCGTGGGTCGAGATTCATCCGGAAACTGCGCAGCGACTCGGTATCGATCGCGGCGACATCCTCGAGGTGAAGACCGCAACCGGCACCGTCCGCGCTCCGGCGTTCGTCTATTTAGGAGTTCATAAAGACGCGATCGCGATGCCGATCGGCCAGGGACATCGCTCGAAGGCGAACGTCCCCGACTTCCAGCCGAAGCACGACGATTCGAAGCAGACGCAGTGGGGCTACGGCCGTTACGCGCGCGGCATCGGTGCGAACGCGCTCGATATCCTACCGCTCGGAACGAATGCGGGCGGCGGCATGATCCTCACGGCGACGAAGGCGTCGATCTCCAAGACTGGCGATCACCGCACGCTGCCGAGCACCGAAGGGTCAGCACGTCAGCACGGCCGCGGCATCGCGCAGGCGATCAACGCAGCTGATCTGAGCAAACCGCCGGCGGAGAGACGCGAAGAAGAGCTTCCGGGCGACGCGAGTCACGCGTTCCTTCCGGGTCTTCGCTCGCCGGTCGCCGCGGACGCGCAGGGTGATCTTGGGTCGCCAACGTCAGCCGACCAGGGCAAGAACAAGGGCATGTATGCGCCGAACGAAGAGCGCGGGATGTCCAAGCGCCGTTGGGCGATGACGATCGATCTCGCGCGTTGCACCGGTTGCTCGGCATGCGTCACCGCCTGCTACTCGGAAAACAATATCCCGACGGTCGGCGCCTACTGGCAGAACGCAACGCTGTTCGCCGACGCGCGACCTGGCTTCAACATCGAGCGCGGTCGCGAGATGAATTGGATTCGTCTCGAGCGCTACTTCGAGGGAAATCTCGACGGCAAGTTCGGCGAGGACTTCGAAGCGCGCTTCGTGCCGATGATGTGCCAGCAGTGCGGTAATGCGCCCTGCGAGCCCGTTTGCCCCGTGTACGCGACCTACCACGCACCGGACGGACTCAACGTCCAGGTCTACAACCGCTGCGTCGGTACGCGCTACTGCTCGAACAACTGCCCGTACAAGGTTCGCTACTTCAACTGGTTCGGTTACGGCGAAGCGGATCGCAAGCAGTACGCGTTCCCCGAGCCGCTCAACTGGCAGCTGAATCCGGACGTTACGGTTCGCGGCAAAGGCGTCATGGAGAAGTGCTCCTTCTGTGTGCAACGCATCCGTGAATCCGAGAATCGCGCCGCGGCCGAGCATCGTGAGATGCAGGGGGACGAGTTTACGACGGCCTGCGCGCAAGCGTGTCCGTCGCGCGCGATCACCTTCGGCGACGCGGCGGATCCGAATTGGAGTGTCACTCAACTCATTGCCGATCGACGCGCTTACCACGTGTTCGAGGAGCTCAACGCATTCACCGCGGTGGTCTACTTGAAGAAAGTGAATCATCCGGCCGCCGGCGCTGCGCCGGCGCGGGCATAGGAGGCGCGACATGGCAACGAGTGCGCTTCCTTCCGGGCAGCGGCCGAACATCCCCTCCGCGGCCGTTCGATTCCCCGCGATCAAGAGTTACGAACAAGTCGATTCCGACATCGCCGGAACGCTCGGACCGAGTCTCGGCTGGTTCGCAGCGCTGGGAATTGCGATCCTCTGCATGCTCATCGGCGCCACGACGTGGACATACCAGATTCACGAAGGGCTCGGCGCGGCGGGGTATCAGCCGCCGGTGATGTGGGGCGTCTACATCGTGACGTTCGTGTTCTGGGTCGGCATCGGTCACGCCGGCACGCTGATCTCGGCGATTCTCTATCTGTTCCGCGCCGGGTTCCGAACGAGCATCTACCGCGCGTCCGAGGCGATGACGGTCTTCGCCGTCATGACGGCAGGCCTTTTCCCGATTCTTCACCTCGGGCGGCCGTGGAAGTTCTTCTACCTGATTCCGTATCCCAATTGGCGACTCATTTGGCCGAATCCAAAGAGCCCGCTCGTGTGGGACGTGTTCGCGATTCTCACGTACCTCACGATCTCGAGCACCTTCCTCTACATCGGGTTGATTCCTGACATCGCGATCCTGCGTGACCGCGAAAAGAATCCAATCCGGAAGGCGATCCTCGCGCAGCTGTCACTCGGGTGGCGTAACTCGGATCGCGAATGGCGGCATTTCACGCGCGCGTACCTGTTCCTCGCCGCCTTCGCGACGCCGCTCGTGCTCTCGGTGCACTCTGTCGTGTCGTTCGACTTCGCGATGGCGCTGACGCCGGGCTGGCACGCGACGATCTTCCCGCCGTACTTCGTCGCCGGGGCGATCTTCTCCGGAATCGGCATGGTGTTCACCATCGCCATTCCGCTGCGCAAAGCGTTCAAGCTCGAGCACTACATCACGCTGAACGACATTGACGCCGCCGCGAAGCTTTGCTTGTTCACGTCCACCGTCGTCGGGCTCGCGTATCTCACCGAATTCCAGATCGCGTGGATGAGCGGCAACCCGTTCGAGCAGGACTACTTCTGGAACCGCGTCTTCGGGCAGTGGGCATGGGCCGCGTGGATCATGCTGATCTGCAACTGCGTGCTGCCGCTGTCGCTCTGGTCGCAGAAACTGCGACGCAACACGACGTGGCTCTTTATCCTCTCGCTGTTCATCAACCTCGGCATGTGGTTCGAGCGATTCGTGATCGTCGTGCCGTCGCTCTCCCACGAGTTCGAACCGTGGCAGTGGGGTACGTATCGCCCCACTTGGGTCGACTACGGCATTCTGCTCGGCAGCTTCGGTTGGTTCTTCATGTGGTTCCTGCTCTTTATCAAGCAGCTACCCGTGAT
>Ga0207661_10000659_pt1 | contig 22272 bp, 18 predicted proteins | sample KBSC713LmetaG_FD_184337 | JGI IMG/M metagenome (GOLD analysis project Ga0207661, IMG submission 184337) | Corn rhizosphere microbial communities from Kellogg Biological Station, Michigan, USA - KBS C7.1-3L metaG (SPAdes) (version 2) | ecosystem: Host-associated > Plants > Roots > Rhizosphere ...
CGATCGAGTTGAACCTCGCGCGCGAGATAGACGATCCCCATCCCGCCGCGGCCAAGCTCTCGCTCCAGCGAATACTCGCCGGCCAGAGCTTCTTGCAAACTTATGAACTCGAGATCATGCATCGTAGGCGATAATTAGGTCTTGGCCATACGACCGCTTGGTTCGGAAGTTACCCCCTGGAACCGACGGTGTCCGCACCAGTTCGAGCCCCGAGGTCTTCTCGCGTGTTTGCCCAGAACGAGCTTCCGAGACAAAAACGCTCGCGACTTTGGGCCAACCGGCTCTGGATACTCTCGGGCATTCTAGGGGCAACGACCCTCGGCGCGTCGGCGGCGATCATTCATGACGCGAGCCGCCAGGCCGCTGCGGCACATCTCGTTGCGCGCTCGACATCCCACCAGGTGGCGACGGTCGCCGCCGGTCGGCTCGAGAACCTGGCGATCCAAACCTTTGCCCCGGTTTCCCCCTGGGAGACGGGCACAAACGCCGCCCCCAGCGCCGAGCTCGACGCACTTGCTCGTGCTCAAGCCAATTCGGGGGCCTGCCAATGCCGCGACACGATGTCGGCCGACGCCTTTTTCCGTTTTGACGTCGCGTCCGGAGCGGTCGCCGTTCGGACAACGCGTCGCGATGCCGATTCGACGAACGAGCCCGTGTCCGCGATTGCCGGCGTCGCGCGGGTCGATGCTGCTCGGCCCCCAATACCACACCACGCCCGCGTGCATTTCGGCGTTCCAGCGTCATTCGGCGGACGCGGCGTCGTCACGATGGTCCGCACCGGAGTGAACGGCTCTCCCGTGTCGGTCTACGGTCTCATCGGAAACGCGCATGGGATCGCAAGCGTGATATTCGCGATCGTGACGAGTGGACGTCCTGATGGTTCGTCGGGACAGACACTCACCCTCGACTCGAGCTCTGTAGAAGTGAGAGCCGAGGGAATAGCGACGCCGATGTTCGGTTCGCTCGACGACGATCACTCGTTTCGCGCGACGGCGTCGCCGAGTGGTGCGCTCGACGGAATGAGTGTGACGGCGGCGCTGACGCGGGCGCAGGCGATTCACTCGCTGTTCGTCTCGTCGCGCGAGCTGTGGCATCTCGGCCTGCTGACGCTTGCGACGATTCTCGCAATCGTGTTTGCGATCGGCTCGTCGAGACGGGAAGTGCTGCTCGCGCGCACGCGATCGGATTTCATCGCGGGCGTCTCGCACGATCTCCGCATGCCGCTTGCTCAAATTCTCATCGCGAGTGAGACGCTGACGCTGAAGCGCGAGAAAGACGAGCGAGAGAGAGATCGACTCTCGAGCTCCATCGTTCGTGAAGCGCGGCGTCTCATGAGCATCGTCGACAACGTGCTCTTGTTCTCGCGCTCCGGCGCGATCGCGATGAAGCCGCGGCTCGAACCGCTTCCGCTGCGCACCCTGTTCGACGACGTGATCGAGGCGGTGAGCCTCGCCGTCGACGACGCCGGACAAACCATCGAGTCCGACGATCGCTCGCTCGCCATACTCGGCGATCGACAACTGTTGCGGCAGGCGCTCGTGAATCTCGTCGACAACGCGCTGAAATACGGAAAGGCGGGCCAGCGCATACGCCTCGTCGGCGAGGAGGGCAAGGACTCGACGACTCGTCTTGCGGTGGAGGACGAAGGCCCGGGCGTTCCGGAGTCGGAGCGTGCAAGGATCTTCGATCCGTACGAACGTCTCGAGCGTGATCAGACGTCGGAGCGTACCGGTACCGGCCTCGGGCTCGCGGTCGTCCGCCACATCGCCGGCGTGTGCGGCGGCCGCGTGTGGATCGATGACGCGTACACGAGTGGAACGCGAGCGGTGATCGAGCTCCCTGCAACGCTTTTGCGGCAGTCGGCGACGACGCCGGAGAAGCAGCTCGTATGAGCAAGATCCTGCTCGTCGAGGACAATCGCGCCTATGCAGAAACGCTAAAGTCGAATCTCGAGCGCGAAGGGTATGACGTTGGTCTGGCGTCAAACGGCGTTGACGGTCTCGCTGCCGCGAAGACGACGTCACCTGACTTGATCATCCTCGACCTCATGTTGCCGTCGATGAACGGCTTCACGGTGCTTCAGCGGTTGCGCGACGAAGGACACGAAACGCCAGTGCTGGTCATGACGGCACTCGGCACCGAGGAAGAAAAGCTTCGCGGTTTTGGGCTCGGCGCCGACGATTACGTCGTGAAGCCGTGTGGGCTGCTCGAGATCCTCGCGCGCGTGAAGGCGCTCTTGAAGCGCGCCGCACCATCGAACGGCGAGCCGCGGCTCGAAGTTCGCATCGATGATCTCACCATCGACTTCGGCGCACGCGCGGTTCGGCGCGGGGCAGACGAGTTGGTGATGCGGCCAAAAGAGTTCGATCTGCTCGCCGCGCTCGTGCGACATCGCGGTCGGGTGGTATCGCGAGCCGAGCTGCTCCGCGAAGTATGGGGTTACGCGGCAGGGACGGAGAGCCGAACGGTAGAGACGCATCTCGCCGCGCTGCGTGAACGGCTCGGGGATGATCCGCAGAACCCACGGTATATCGTGACGGTGCGTCGCGCGGGGTATCGGCTGGGCCAGCCGCGGTAGTCATCCCGAGGAGCGAAGAGACGAGGGATCGCTGTCCATGCAGGCCGTTCTGAATCGCAGAGCGGTCCCTCGCTGCGCTCGGGAGGGCTCGCTGGGCTGGCGCCGTCGCGCCAAGGACATAGATTGTCTATCCCATAGCTAAACTATCTCATGGCCCCGAAACGCGACCTCCTCCCCGGCACGCTCGACATGCTCGTCCTGAAGACGCTGTCTGCCGGAGCGCTGCACGGCTACGGCATCGCGCAGCAGATCAAGCAGATCTCGCGCGACGTGCTGCAGGTCGATGAAGGCTCGCTCTATCCTGCGCTCCAACGGATGCGACAACGCGGCTGGCTCAAGGCCGACTGGGGTGTCACGCCGAACAACCAGCGAGCCCGCTACTACACGCTGACGACCGCCGGTCGCAAGCAACTCGGCGAAGAGCAAGCTGGGTTTGCCGAGGTCGTTGAAGCCATCCAACGCGTGATGCGATCGGTGTGATATGCGGCTATTAGAGATATTCAATCGACTGCGAGACCGGCTGCGACGAGACGAGCTCTCGGCGGAGCTCGACGAGGAGCTCCGCTTCCATCAATCGATGCTCGAGCGAGACTCCCGTGCGACCGGCGCGGAAGACGACGCGGCGCGCTTCGCCGCCCGGCGCCAGCTCGGCAACGCGGGCTATCTCCGCGAGGAGACGCGCGCGACGTGGAGCCTCGGCTGGATCGACGACGCGCTGCAAGACGTTCGATATGCGGCGCGCGTCCTCCGGCACAACGCGCTGTTCAGCGTCGCCGTGATCTCGACGCTCGCACTTGGGATCGGCGCAAACACCGCGATCTTCAGCGTCGTCAATGCCGTGGTGTTGCAGCCGCTTCCGTATGAACGCCCCGCTGAGCTCTACTCGATCTGGACGGTTCCAACCGCCAAACAAGCCGAGCGCTATCCAGCGTCGCATCCGGACCTCGTCGACTGGCAGTCGAGCGCGACGAGTTTCACCGGAATTGGCGGCTACGTATTCAACCGCTGGGAGCTTTCCGGGCCGGAGGGAGTCGACCTCGCTCGTTCGATCGCCGGAACGTCGACGCTGTATCCGGTGCTCGGAGCGCATCCACTCATCGGACGACTGCCGCGTCCCGACGAAGAGCGCGTTCCCGTTGTTGCGATCAGTCACCGGCTTTGGTTGCGCCGATACGCGGGCAACGCCGATGTGATTGGACGGAAGCTCCTGCTAGACGAAGAGCCATATACGATCGTCGGCGTCATGCCGCCGGGTTTTCATTTTCCGTCGCCGGACATCGATCTCTGGACGTCGCTCTATCCGGTCACGCGCGCCGTCGGCAACGGGACGATCAATCCATGGCTCACGAACCGCGGTCTTCGCGGGTATCGAATCGTTGGTCGACTAAAGCCGGGCGTCACGGCGGCATCGGCAGAGTCCGAGATGAACGGGATCATGCACCGGATGGGCGCGTCTTTCCCCGACGACGATGGCGCGACCGACATTCGTCTTCAGTCGGTTCGTGACGATAGCGTTGCCGGGATCGGCCGAGCGCTGTGGCTGACGTTCGGCGCGGCGGGCCTGGTCTTGCTGCTCGCCTGTGTGAACGTCGCGCACCTGATGCTCGCGCGCGCGTCCGCTCGTTCGCGAGAAATCGCGGTCCGACGTGCGCTCGGGGCGCATCGCGGTCGCATCGTGCGACAACTGCTCACCGAAAGCGTTTTGCTCGGCGCGATTGGGGGAGTGGCGGGACTCGCGGTCGCGGCGATTGGTGTGCGAGTGCTCGTGCGCATCAGCCCAGGCGACATTCCTCGATTGGAGAACGTCGCGCTCGATCCCCTGACAATCGCCTTCGCCGCGATCGTATCGATCGGAACCGGCGTTCTATTTGGGCTCGCGCCGACAGTCGTCGCGTCATCAGGCGGCGTCGAAACGACGCTTCGCGAACATCGAAACGGTCCAGGGCGCAATCGACTTCGCGCGATGCTCACGTCCGCGGAGGTTGCGTTTGCGCTGATGGTCCTCGTTGCCGCGGGACTCGTCGTCCGAAGTCTCGTATCGCTCCTCTCGACCGATATGGGCTTCCGTCCCGAACGTGTCGTGACGATGGCTCTGTCGTTTCCGTCGTCGCGCTATCCGAACGAGTCGATGCGATCGCCGGCGCTGGATCGCATTCTCGATCAAATTCGTGCGCTTCCCGGGGTAACGTCCGCGGGTGCGAGCACCAGTCTGCCGCCGGCACGGATGCAACAGTCGAACGGCTTCTCGATCGAGGGCGATCCCGCGCCGCTCCCGAATCAGGAGCCGACGGCGATCTACGTTCCGGCGACTCCGGGCTTCCTGTCGTCGATCGGCGTTCCGCTGCTGCGCGGTCGTGACTTTGGCGCGCAGGACGGTGCGATGGCGCCAAACGTCGCGCTCATCAGCGAGTCGTTGGTTCGCCGCCACTTTGCGGCGCGCGATCCGATCGGTCGCCGACTTCAAGTCGGCGACTTGTGGTTCACCGTCGTCGGAGTCGTCGGCGACGTCGGCTATGAGGGGATTGGAAAGCCTGCATCTCCTACGCTCTACGTTCCGTTCGCGCAGAGCTCATTCGGCGGCGTTTGGGTCGCGGTGCGGTCCTCCGTCGAATCGTCATCCCTCATCGTTCCGATTCGCGATGCGATTCACGCCGTCGATCCACAGATGAACGCGCGCGAGCTTCGGCCGATGGAGGACATGCTCTCGGAAACGATGGTACGTCCACGATTTCAAGCGTGGCTGCTAACGACGTTCGGCGGACTCGCGCTCATTCTCGCCGCCGTGGGGATTTATGGCGTCATTGCATACTCGGTCTCGCAGCGCACGTCGGAGATCGGACTTCGTCTCGCGCTCGGCGCGCCGCGCGAGACCGTCATCGCGCTAATCCTGCGTCGCGGGCTGCTTCCGGTCGCGGGAGGGATCGTCGTCGGTCTCGCGGCGTCGCTGGGCTTATCGCGAGTGATGACTGGCTTGCTCTACGGCGTCTCGCCGAGAGATGCCATAACGCTCGTGGGCGTCACTGCCTTGTTGGCCGCGGTGGCCATCGCCGCTGCGTACATCCCGGCTCGCCGGGCCGCGCGCCTCGACCCACTCGGCGCTCTGCGGACGAATTGAGGAGGTCTCCCGAGCGATCCCTCGCTTCGCTCGGAGTGACTCGCGAGGTGACGCCTTCGGGATGCGCGGATACGACAATTTGTTCGGGAGTCGTTTACTGAGTGGCTCGCCCACGGTGCGCGCCATACCTTCGGGACGTATCGGCGCCCACCCCGAACACTGCTGCATATGAAAATCTGCTCGATCGTCCTCGCAGTCGCGCTTCCGATCACCACCTTCGCGCAGTCGCTCAGCGGAACGATCGTCTCCGCCAACATGACTGCAAACACCGCATCGATCGTCGATGTCGCGACGGGCGAGCTTCGCGCGACCTACGAGACGGGACAGGGTCCGCACGAAGTCGCGATCTCGAACGATGGACGCTGGGCCGTCATTTCGGTCTACGGTGATCGCAGTTCGATCGGCCACTCGCTGCTCGTGTTCGATCTCAAAGGCGACAACGCGCCGCGCACGATCGAGATGGGCGATCTCAAACGCCCGCACGGAATGCGCTTCCTCCCCGGCGATAAGAAACTCGTCGTGACTTCGGAGGTGACGCAAAAGATCTCCCTCGTCGACTTCGCGAAAGGCACGGTCGACACGACGATCGCGACGAATCAGCCCGCGACACATATGGTCGTCATCGACGGACCAGGCAAGCGAGCATACACCACCAACATCTCCGCGAAGAGCGTCAGCGTGCTCGATCTCGTGAAAGACACGCTCATTCGGAACATCGATGTCGGCCAACGCATCGAAGGCATCGCCATCAGTCCGGACGCGTCCGAGGTCTGGCTCGGCGTCAACGATGGGAAAATCGTGCTGGTCTACAACCCGAACACCGGCGAAAAGGTTGCGACGATCGAGGGGTTCGGCATGGCGTATCGCATGTCGGTCACGCCGGATGGCAAATATGCGGTAGTCAGCGATCCCGGCGCCGAGCGTGTGATGATCGTCGACGCAAAGTCGCACGAGATTTTGCATACGCTCGAGATGACGAACCTCCCCGGAGCGAGCGGCGATGGAGCGGAGCATCCGTCACCGCAGGGCGTCATCCTTTCGCGCGACGGCAAGATTGGCTTCGTGACGCTCAAAGCCATCGGCGAAGTCGCCGTCATCGACATCGCTGCCGGCAAGGTTTTGAAAACACTAAAGGTCGGCGGTGGATCAGATGGTGTCGGTTTCTCCCAGCTGGCGGCGGCGAAGAAATGAGCTCGCTGTCGCGGCGTGACGCACTTCGCCTCTTGGGCGTAAGCGCCGCCGGTCTTGCGATTGGCGGTTGCCGCCGGCTCGGCGCCAGCACACCGGAATTTGCTCCGGTTGAAGGCCGTCTGACCGCGCGCCCTCGCGTTCCGTCGAAAACTGCGACGACGGGAGCAACCGCAATGGGATTGGATTCCGGTCGCGACGCATTTCTCTATGTTCCGAAGTCGTATCGCGCCGATGTTCCCGCCCCGCTCGCGGTCCTGTTGCACGGCGCAGGACAAGAAGCGCACGAGTTGTTCACGCCGCTCCAACCGTATGCCGACGAATTCGGCATCGTGCTCGTCGCGCCGAACTCGCGCGACTCGTCGTGGGATATTCGCTACGGCTCATTCGGCGACGACGTGGTGTTCATCAACAAGATGCTCGAGCGCGTGTTCGACGAAGTGCGTGTTGAACCAAACAGGATCTCGCTGTGCGGATTCTCAGATGGCGCGAGTTACGCCCTCTCGCTCGGTCTCGTGAACGGTGATCTGTTCAGACACGTCGTCGCGTTTTCGCCCGGCTTCATGGTTCACCCGAATGCTGTCGGCAAACCAAAAATCTTCGTCACGCACGGTACGGCGGATCGCATTCTCAACATCGACCAGACGAGTCGAAAGCTCGTCCCAAAGCTCAAAGCTGACGGCTACGACGTTCAATATCGCGAGTTCGACGGGCCCCACACTCCGCCGCGAGCGTACATCCGCGACGTTGTGAAGTGGATGGTCGAGTAATCGCTACTCGACGCCGCGAATCGCGGTGAGCGGATCGACGCTCGCCGCTCGCCGCGCCGGGATGTAGCACGCGAGAAGCGTCGCAACGAACAGCGTCCCGACTGCCGCGACTAGCGTGGGCGGATCGACCGGCGACACACCATATAGAAGGCCACTGATTCCACGCGACGCGAACCAGACACCGAGCATCGCGACCGGGAGCGCGACCGCCATCAACAAAAGCCCCTCACGCAACACCATCGACAGCACGCCTGCCTTGTCCGCACCGAGCGCGATCCGGATGCCGATCTCCCGAGTGCGCTCGCTGACGCCGAACGCGATCACGCCGTACGTCCCGATCGCGGCGAGCAACAGCGCAAGGACCGAGAAGCAGGTCAGCAGCACTGTCGTGAAGCGCTCACCTCGTGTCGCAGCCGACATGATCTCGTCGATCGTCTGAACGGCAAAGTACGGCGTCGTCGGGTCAATCGACGCGAGCGCGCGCCGCGCGCCGGACAGCACTGGCCCCTCGGGACCTCGATAACGAACGACGAGCGTGATTCCACTTGGCCCGGCCTGCTGTACCGAGAGGTAGACCTGCGGCCTCGGTGCTTCTTTCATCGACGCATCGTGTACGTCGCCGACGACACCGACGACTTCGATCGCCGGACCATTGCCCCCGAGCGTGATTTTCTGGCCGATCGGATTTTCATCGCCGAACAACAGTGTCGCGCCAACTTTGTTGACGATCGCCGCGGGCGTCGCCGCCGAATCGCTTCGCTCATTCCCCGTGAACGCTCGGCCGCTCAGCAGCGGGATTCCCATCGTCGAGAAGTAGTCGCCGCCCGTTATGCGGTAGTCGAACCCTGTCGTGCGTTGTGTGGTTGGATCGACTCCGACACGAGTGACATTCGTCGTGATGTTGGAGTCGAACAGCGGGAATCGTGTGACTGCGCCAACCGATTGGACCCCGGGAACCTGTTGGAGCATCGGTAGAAGCGCGTTGTACACCTGCACGCGGGCGGCCGGAGTGCGATAGCGGGTGCCGGCCAGCGCGATCTTCATTTTGACGAGGTGGTCTGCGCGGAAGCCGGGGTTCTTGCTCGACAATCGCGCGAAGCTGTTGATCAGCAGTCCCGCTGAAACGGCGAGCACCAACGAGAGTGAAAGCTCAGCCACGACGAGCGCCGATTGCAGGCGACGGCGATTCCGCGTCCGATTTCCACGCGCCGAGTCCTTTAGAGAATCGTGACTGGCGCTCCTCGCGCCGCGGAGCGCTGGCGCGAGCCCACACAGGATCGACGCCGCTGCCGAAATGATCAGGGTGAACGCGAGTACCGTTCCGCTCACGTGAATCGATGCGATGCGCGCCATGGCCGCCGGCACGAGCCGCGCCATCGCGCTCGTCGCTACGACGGCAATGCTGACGCCGATCACTCCAGCGAGCGTTGCGATCAATAGGCTCTCCGTCAGCAGCTGTCCGATGATCGCGCGAGGCTCGGCGCCGAGGACGGCGCGCACCGCAAACCCTTGTCGCCGCGACGAGGCTCTCACGAGCAGGAGATTCGCGACGTTCGCGCATCCAATGAGAAGAACCGCGCAAACCGCGGCGAACAGAACGACGATCGGGGTTCTCACATCGCCGAGGAGCGCCGTGCCGAGAGGCAGTACGGTCGCACCAAATCCGGCATTCTCTTTCGGATGTTCCTTCTCGAGCTGCGCCGCGATCGCCGCGAACTCACGTTGCGACGCGTCGGCGGTCGCGCCGTTCGAGAGTTTGCCGATCAAGAAGACGATGTGTACTTCGCGACGCGTCCAGTACGCCGACAGCATCGGAAGCGGAGCGATGACGTCGACTTTGGCGTCGGGAAACGGAAAGTCGGCGCGCATGATGCCGATCACGGTGTGTGGCTCGCCGTCGAGCGTGATCGGCTTGCCGATGACCGACGGATCGCCGTTGAACCGCCGCATCCAGTACTGATGTGTGAGAATGAGCGTCCTCGGCGCACCGAGAACGTCGTCGCCGCTGGCGAATGTTCGTCCACGTGCCGGCGAGACGCCAAGCACGGAGAAAAAGTTTGCGGACACGACGCCGACGTCGATTCGCTCGGCGAGATCGGGAGCGGTGTACGTCGCGTTGCCGTTTGTGAAATAAGCGGCGAGCTGACTCACGGTCTTCGCGCGCGCTTGCATATCGCGATAGTCGCCGAACGACACCCAGTTGCGTTCCTTCTTGTTGTGCGTGTCGTTCGACCAGATCGCTACGAGCCGATCGAGATCGCGATACGGCAGCCCGTGTAGAAGCACGGAATTCACGACGCTGAAGATCGCGGTGTTCGCGCCGATACAGAGCGCGAGCGTCCCGATAACGGCCGCGCTGAACCCAGGTTTTCGCGCGAGTGAGCGAGCGGCGTAGCGAAGGTCGTGAGCAAAGATGCTCGTTCTCCGAGACGTGGTGGTGTGATGTCGACGGATCCACAGCGCGTCGACGACGGCGCCGAGGCATCGAAGACGGAGCTGCGTTGCGACTCGCGCATCAGGATTCGGAGCGTGCGACCACGTATTCGCTATCTCGCCATTCCATTCTGCGATCCAGTCGTCGCGATATGATCCCGGGACGATGTGCGCAATGGCGGCGATGATGCTCGAGCCGGGTGGACGCTGTCGCATGTCCCGTCAGGCGCGGGCGGGTGAACCCGCGATTGTCGCCGAGAGGCCGGGGAACTTGTCGAGGGCGGATCTCAGCTCGCGCGAACCGGCGCCGGTGACCTGGTAGTACCGACGCGGTGGTCGCTGCTCGTCTCGCGCGTTGGTAACGGCCTCCCAACGGGAGCGTACCATTCCTGCGACTTCGAGGCGACGGAGAATCGGATAGACCGTTCCGCTTTGCAGTCCGGTCGCGTCCATGATGTCGAAGCCGTAGACGACGCCTCGACTGACAGCCAGAAGGACGATTGCAGTGGGATATGTGACGCGCATTGAGTTCGGCGATATATGTCGAACTCTACATAGGGTCGCATCGGACTTCGGTCAAGCGTCCGTTTTCAAGAGGGCCGAATCAAGTGACGGAGAGCGCTCATGATGTTTCCCCGCGCTCGACCCACCCGGCAAGCCAGCCGAAGACGCGCAACCAACCGTCCGAGTAGCCGCCCTGATCTGCACCTGATCCGAAGCCACTCTGCGTGACTCGGAGCAATGTCCCTTTCATGCTCCGCGCGAGCTCGTACGTCACCCTCGTTTCGCCTGAGGCGTCCCAGCTCGCATTCCACGTCATCTCGATCCGTTCCGGTCGATCGATGTCGATGAACTTCCCGACGACCTTCATCGTGCCGCCGTCGACCGCCGTCGCGCTGCAGACATATTCGCCCCCAGGCTGCAGGTCGACCTTCCACTGCGTGTGATACATATGTGCGTCGCCCCACCAACGCGCGAGCTCGTTCGGATCGACGAGCGCATCGAACACCCGCTCGCACGACGCACGGATTTCTGTCAGCACTTCGACACGGTCGGGCGTCGCGTCGGACGTGATCATGGAAGTCTCAAGTAGTAGTCGACGTAAACGATTCAGCCACCACGCCGCCGTCAACCCGGTCTCCGACGCTTGGCTACATTACAGCCGCCACACCAACCTTCGAGGAGATGCACCGCATGATCCCCTACGGCCCAACCGAGATGGCCAACGCGTTCCGTACCGTGCGCAAGAACACGCTGCAGATTGCAGAAGAGATCCCCGAGCAGCAGTACGACTTCGTTCCAGCACCGGGCGTCCGCACGGTCAGCGACCTGCTTCGCCACATGGCCTACGCGCCTCTGTTCTGGCTCGACATGCAGCGCGAGAAGAAGGTGAAGACGCTTCAGGGATACGACTTCGGCGTCATCATGGGCCGTCTCTCGGGCCTCGAGTCCCAGCCGAAAACAAAGGCGCAAATTGTCGAGCTCCTGAAGTCGGAAGGCGAGATGTTCGCGTCGTGGCTGGAGTCCCTCTCGCCCGACTTCCTCGCCGAGACGTTCACGGACCCGATGGGCCAGAATCCGAAGACGCGCTTCGAAAACCTCCTGAGCGTCAAAGAGCACGAGATGCATCATCGCGGTCAGCTCATGCTCGTTCAGCGGATGCTTGGGATCACCCCGCATCTCACCCGCCAGAGAGAAGAACGCGCTCGCGCTCGGCAATCGGCCGCGCCGGCGACCGCGGGCGCTACAGCCTAGCTCTCGGCAAATTCGGCGATGACCGCGCCGAGCCTCGACGTTAGCTTCTACGGACTCCTCCGGGGCTCGGCGCTGTGCTCGCTTACTTGAACGGACAGTTCCTTCCGAGGTCGGCCGCCACCATCTCGGTCGAAGACCGCGGGTTCGTCTTCGGCGACGGTGTTTATGAGGTATGGCGTGTCGTGAACGGTCGCCTTTTCGAGAGCGAACGCCACCTGGCGCGCCTCGAGTTCGGTCTCCGCGAGCTCGCGATCCATCTCGCCGAGCCGTTGACCCTCGCGGCCATCGAAGAGATCGCCGAGCGTCTGCTTCGCGAATCGTCGCTCACGACCGGCGAAGCCACGCTCTATCTCCAAATCACACGGGGAGCGGCGCCGCGAGCGCATCAGTTCCCGACGAACACCCCGCCGACGGTCTACGCGACCGTCAATCGATTCTCTCCGCCCGAAGCGTTGAGGGAAAAGGGCGCGGCGGCGATCACGATGCAGGACATCCGCTGGCTCCGCTGCGACCTCAAGACGATTCAGCTCCTGCCGAACGTCTTTGCGAAACAAGCTGCGGTCGAACGGGGCGCGGTCGATGCACTGATGATCCGTGACGGCGTCATCACCGAAGGCTCACACGCGAACGTCGCCGGCGTTCTCGACGGCACCGTTCGCACGCATCCGACCAATCACCTCATCCTGCCCGGCATCACCCGCGCGATCGTCCTCGACATCGCACGCGGACTTGGTATTCCTGTGAGCGAAGAACCGATCGCTGCGGCAGACATCTCGCTACTGGAAGAAGCGTTTCTCGTCGGGACGACAACAGACGTCATGCCGATCGTGCGGATCGACGACTTGCCGGTCCGAAACGGAAAGCCCGGTCCCGTCACTACGCGCCTCGTGAAAGAGTTTCGCGCGTATCTAGACGCCAGCTGCGCAGTCGCGCACGCCGCTCCATAGCTCGCTCTGATGTATTTGCTGCTCCAAGCTGCGGCGTCGCAACCGAGCACGGCCACCTTTCTCGAACGGCTCTGGGCGTACCTCACGCTCGGGATGACCGGGATAATCACCGAGGAAGCGACACCGCTCATCGGCGGACTCGCGGCCCACAACCGCCATCTCCGTCTGACGGCGGTGGTGATGTGGGTGAGCGTCGGAACATGGTTGGCCGGCGTCGGGTTGTACTACCTGGGACGATGGCGTGGCCACTGGGCGCGCCGCCGTTGGCCCAGTGTTCGACGGCTCCTGGTTCGCGCGTTCAAGATCGTTCGGCGACATCCGTGGCGATCGTCGCTCGCGGTGCGATGGGCGTACGGTCTCAGAATGACGCTCCCGATTGCCTGTGGCGCGGCTCGTCTTCCTCTACCGATCTATTTGATCGGTAGCGCCGTATCCTGTTTTACCTGGTCCTTTGTCTTCACCCTGTTGGGATGGGGATTCGGGCGAACAACCTTGATCGTCCTCGGTCACGTGCGTCGCTACGAGAACTATCTCATCGCGGCAATCTTCGTTGCGGTCGGGATCGCGTTCTGGTTGGTTCGCAAGAAACACGTCGAAGACGAGGTCGTTGAAGTGCTCGCGTCGGGAGACACCGCCGAGATGCCGGCAGTGTCGGTTCCCGATGCCGAAAAATGAACGTCGCTGGATTGGAGGAAAGACCTGTATGACTTCTCAAAAGATGAATCGTGGCGGGTTTGTCATCGCGATGCTCGCGGCCGCCGTCGGTATGTTCGCGCTTCCACGACTCTCGGGTGCGGCGCGCGCGGTGACCGTCCCATCGGCGACGCTCGTCATTCCGTCGACCGCGAAGACCGAAACCGCGGTGTTCGCCGGCGGATGCTTCTGGGGAATTCAGGCGGTCTTCAAACATATGAAAGGCGTGCAGACTGCCGTCTCCGGCTACTCCGGCGGGTGGGTGGATCGGCCCGCCTACGAGCAGGTCGGCTCTGGCACGACCGGCCATGCCGAGTCGGTGAAGGTGACCTTCGATCCGTCGCAGGTCGCCTATACGACTTTGCTAAAGGTCTTCTTCTCCGTCGCGCACGATCCGACGCAGCTGAACCGCCAAGGTCCCGACGTCGGAACGCAGTATCGTTCGGCGCTGTTCTTCATGACGCCGGAGCAGAAGCAGGAGGCAGACGCGTACATCAAGCAGTTGACCGACGCGCACGTTTTCAGCAAGCCGATCGTCACGCAGGTCGTTGCGTACAAGTCGTTCTTCCCGGCCGAGGACTACCATCAGGACTACGCCGAGAAGCATCCGGATGAACCGTACATCGTGTACAACGATGCGCCGAAGGTCGCAAACCTGAAGAAGAACTATCCGGGTCTATATCGCGACTGACATCAGGGCCGGCGTCGCTAACCGGCATCTCGGTACTTGATACGGATTGTTGGCGATTTGGACACTCTTCGAGTGTTCAACGGACCTCGCCACTCGACCTTTGGAGGAGTTTCCACGCGAGCGCGATGTGTCGCTCTTCTGTCCGGATATTGCCGATCGCAAGACGAAGCGTGTAACGGCCACCGAGCTTCGTGTGCGATAGAAAGACCTCGCCGCTCGCGTTCACCTCGTGCATGATGGCCTCGTTCACGCGATCGCACTCGGCGTCACTCATCCCCGCCGGCGCATAGCGGAAGCACACGAGTGAGAACGGAACCGGCGCCATGAGTTGCCAATCCTCGCTGGACTGCACCCACGACGCGAACTGCCTCGCAAGCGCGCAGTGCGCACGAAGTCGCTCGATCAGGCCGTTGGTACCGAAGGCGCGGATCACCATCCACAACTTCAACGCGCGAAAGCGACGACCGAGCTGAACGCCGTAGTCCATGTAGTTCACGACGTCGTCATCGCGCGTCACGAGATATTCGGCGACGAGCGAGAATGCGCGCTTGAGTGTATCCGGCTGCTTGGTGTAGAACACCGAGCAGTCGAATGGCGTGAACAGCCACTTATGCGGATTGACGACCAGCGAGTCCGCTAGCTCGACGCCGTCGAGAATGTGCCGGTACTCCGGAACGATCGCGAGCGTGCCGCCATACGCGCCATCGACGTGCAGCCATACCTTCTCCCGACGACAGATCTCGGCCATCGCCGGCACGGGATCGATGCTCGACATGCTCGTCGTCCCCACTGTCGCGACGCACGCGAGCGGGAGGTATCCCATCGCCCGATCGTCCGCCATTGCCTTCTCGAGCGCGTTGGGACGCATCTGAAAATGCTCATCGTCAGCGATCTTCACGACGTTCTCGAGGCCGAGCCCGAGGGCGAGCGCGGCCTTGTCGACCGATGAGTGGGCATGCGGCGATGAGTAGACTCGCAAGCGCGGAAGGTCCGGTCGACCGGCCATTCCACGTTCACGGATCTCGAGCTCTGGCTTCGCTTCTCGTGCCGCTGCGAGAGCAAGCATCGATGAGATCGACGCAGTATCGGTCGTGATGCCGAACCACCCGTCGCCCATGCCGAGCATCTGCCGCAACCAATCGGTGACGACCTGCTCGAGCTCCGTCGCCGCGGGCGACGTTCGCCACAACATCGCTTTGACGTCGAGCGCAGCCGTCAGCATCTCGCCAAGAATTCCCGGGACTGACGACGAGGTCGCGAAGTAGCCGAAGAAGCCCGGACTGTTCCAGTGCGTTATCCCGGGAACGATCTTCGTTTCGAAATCTCGAATGATCTCGTCGAGCGGTTCGGCGTCCGTCGGCGGAAATGCGTCGATCGATGCGCGGATGTCGCCCGGACGAACCTGCGACAACACGGGAAACTGCTCAGGATGGTCGAGGTAGCGCGCAATCCAGTCGAGGACTGCGCGTCCTTCGCGAATCAGCTCAGGCGTCGGGAGATCGCCGGTCATGCTATCGCCACCGGAATATTTTGAGGGCGATGCCAAAGCAGATGATCATCCACGCGAGCAGGATCGCAAGCTCTGACCAAAGGCCCGCGAAGCCGACACCACGCAACATCGTTGCGCGCAGTGCATCGTTCGTCGCGGTGAGCGGTAGCGCCTTGATGAATGGCTGCACGACCGCGGGGAAATTTTCCGACGAGAAGAACACGCCCGACAACACCCACATCGGTAGCATCGAGAGGTTCATCAGCCCCGATACGCCTTCAATGGTCTTCGATCGCGACGCGATGAGCAGGCCGAGTCCACCGAACGACAGCGCACTGATGATGATGATCGCCGCAATCGTGATCACCGAGCCGCGGATTGGGACACCGAAGAACAGCGTCGAGAATCCGACGAGTACTCCGGCCTCGATCGCGAGCAACACAAGCCGCGAGACGACATACGACAACAGATAGTGCGCGCGCGACATCGGCGTCGCGACGAGCCGCTTCAGCAAATTCTTGCGACGTTGATCGACGATCGTATAGCCAAGGCCCCAGATGCCGCCGCCCATGATCGTCATGCCAAGCAGACCGGGGACGACGAAGTCGATATACCGCGATCCGCGTTCGCTGATATGCCGCTCGCTTACCTGCAGAACGTCGTTTCTTCCGGCGCCGCGTTGAATGGCATCGTTGGCGAGAAGACGAGCATTGCGAGCGTCCGGACGCGTGTCATCGAACTGATAGGTGACGCCATTCGCGGTGTCGGGCGTCGCGATGAGCGCGACGCGTCCGGTGCGAAGCGCCGCTTCGGCGCTATCGGTCGAGAGTAGCTCAACACCAAGCCCCTTGTCTCTCTTCAACGCATCGACGATAGCCGCGGCGCGCGGTCCATTATTCGTGACCGCCACGTGCACGATATCCGCCGGTTTGCTGCGAAACGCGATACCGAGTCCAATCGCCAGCAGAATCGGAAATCCGAATGACCAAAAAAGTGCTTCAGGTTCGCGTGTGTACTCCTTGAAGCGAACCGTGATGAGCTGCCACAGCGAGTTTGCGTCGAGACCGCTTGCCGTGTTCTCGGAGACCTTTTCACTCATCGCGCAGTTGTCTCCCGGTGAGCGACACGAACACGTCCTCGAGCGTCGCGGAATGTGTGGTCAACTGCGAGAGCTCGACCTTGCGCTGCGCGAGAAGCGACAGCAGTGCGGGGAGTGTGCGATGGAGCTCGCCGACTTGGAGCTCGTAGCCGACACCCGAGTGTCGAACCGCTCGAACGCCTTCGATCGCGCGAAGCGTATTTTCACCGAGCGCTGCACCATCGCCCGCGATGGCGAAATCGACGACGTGTTCGGCGCCGAGTGACCCGATGAGCTCTTGCGGTGTGCCGAGCGCGATCACCTTACCGTGGTCGACGATGGCGACGCGGTCGCACAAAATCTCGGCCTCGTCCATGTAGTGCGTCGTGAGCATGATGGTGCGGCCGCGCGCTTTGAACTCGGTGATCAGATCCCACAATTGGCGTCGCGACTGCGGATCGAGTCCCGTCGTCGGCTCGTCGAGAAAGAGGAGATCGGGGTCGCCGACGATCGCGCACGCGAGCGCGACGCGCTGCTTCTGGCCGCCGGAGAGCTTCCCGAGGCGAGCATCGCGCTTTTCGTCGAGCTGGACGAGTGAGATGACGTCGTCGACTGTCCGGCCGCGCGAGTAGAAGCTCCGAAACAAACGGACGGTCTCTTCGACTGTGAGCTTCGCGGCCAGCTCGGTTTCTTGAAGTTGAATACCAAGTCTTTGACGGAGCTCGTTCTCGTCGCGATCCCAGCGAAGTCCGAGGAGCTCGACGTCGCCGGAGTCGGGTGCAAGCAGTCCTTCGCAGATCTCGATCGTAGTCGTTTTTCCGGCACCGTTTGGTCCCAGGAGCCCGAAGCATTCGCCCGGCGCGACCGAGAGGTCGAGTCCGTCGACCGCGTGGACGTCGGCGTAATGTTTATGTAAATCGCGAACGTAGAGCGCCGCTTTCGCCGCTGTTGGGGAACTCGTCATAGACGGTGAAGTCTACATCCTCTTGCCACGCCGCGGAGGAATTCATAGCGTGGACGAACGGGCGGTCCTCCTGATGCGAGCGTCGCGAACGGAAGACCTGCTTCGACGCGGGTTACTTCGTCAACGGATCCACTTTCTCGGACCAATCCGCGTTTGCTCTTTCGGACGGCGAACGATGCGTCTCTCGGTGTATCGAACTGCGATGCTCGCAATCCTGCTGCTCGTGCGGGCGGCGTCGGCGCGCGCCCAAGCGACGGGTTCGATCGAGGGATTTGTTCGCGATTCCGCGGGCCACGCGCTCTCCGCCGTGGAGGTTCATCTATTCGATGACGATGTGCGCCCGCACCTGGCGATCAGTGATTCAGTCGGTCGCTTTGCGTTTGCCCGTGCGCGCGCCGGTGAATTTCGTGTTCGGGTACGAAGGCTCGGGTACAATCAACTGAGCCTCATGATCAGGATCATCTCCGGCCAAGTCACCCGGCCCGACTACGTTCTTACGCCGGCTCCCGTGATGCTGACCGATCAATTGATCGAGGCCCCGAGCGATCCAACCCGCGGCAAAATGGGCCCCTTTAACCAGCGCATGTCTCGCGGCGTCGGCTCATTCTTCACGCGCGCCGAGATCGAGAAGCGACAACCCGCCTCGATCAGCGAGCTGCTTCGGACGGTGCCCGGCGTGAACATCTCGCAACGCATGGCCGGTGAGCCGCAACCCGTGCACATGCAGCGCTCTGTGAACTCGAGCATGCAGTCGACCTGCGTCGTGCAGCTCTATGTCGACGGTCAGCCGTATCCCAACGGCAACCTCGACGACTTCGCGCCGCTGACCCTCGAGGGCGTGGAGGTCTATCGCAGCGCGTCGGAGATTCCGGCTGGCTTCCGCACACGCGACGCGACGTGCGGACTCATCGCACTCTGGACGCGCGACCCGGAAGCCGCGCGTCGCAAACCATAGCGCTACTGCACGTACCGAAGTACGTCGTACATGTACTTCAGTCCGAAACCGATGTTCGCAACCGAGATGCGCTCGTTGTTGCCGTGCATCCCGGTCTGCACGTCGCTGGCTTCGACCTTGAACGGCTCGAACCCATAGGTCACGATGCCGAGCGATCGATACGTCGGACGATCCGTTGCGGCGGTCAACATCGGCGTCGTAACCAACGCGTTCGGGTCGCGATCGCGCGTTGCTTTCTCGATCGCGCGAAAGAGATCCGTCTCGATCGGACTCTCGAGCGGCGGCTTCGGCGCGAGCAACGGCGTGAAGTGCACCGACGTGTCGTTGACGATCTTCTGAAGCGTCTTGAGAAACGCCTGCGGATCGGTATCCGGCAACAACCGAATGTCGAGCTCCGCGGACGCTTCAGCCGGTATGACGTTCGTCTTGTTCGAGCCCTGCAATGCCGTCAGCGAAATGGTGTTCCGAAGAATCGCGTTCCAGTAGACGTCGCTGAGAATCCACTGGCGCGCCTTCGGATTCTCTAAACCCTTCTTCACATCGACAAGCCACGCCTTCTGCTCTGGTGGATAGTTTCGCGAGATGTCACGGAAGAACTTGTCGACGCCGGCCGTCACATGCAGCGGCGTCTCGTACTTCGCGATCTTGTCGAGCGCCGCGACGAGCTTCGGTACCGGATTGAGTTTCGTCGGTCGCGATCCGTGCGACGGCGTTCCCGCGACTGTCAGCTTCTGCCAGAACGTGCGCTTCTCCGATACCCCGACTCCGTAGTACACGAGCTTGCCGTTCTCGACTTCGTTTCCGCCGCCTTCGGTCATCAGGTACTCGACGTCCTTCAACAAATCCGGATGTCGGTTCACGAACACAAACGCGCCGGTTGATCCAAGCTCTTCATCGGCGTTCCCGAGATACACGATATCGCGCGTCAGCGGCATTCCGCTGCGCTTGATCGCGATCATCGCCATGAGCTGCACGACGCCGATGCCCTTCATGTCGTAGGTCCCGCGTCCCCAGACGAACCCGTCCTTGATCGCGCCGGAGAACGGATCCACCGACCACGTCGCCGGATTCGTTGGAACGACGTCCATATGATGGAGCAGGGCGATGGCCTTCTTCGACCCGTTCCCCTTGAGTCGCGCGTAGAGGTTCGCGCGTCCGGCCGGCTTCAACTCAGCCGTGTCGAGGATCTGGGCCTCGATGCCTTCCTTCTCGAGAATCCGTTTCAAGAAGTTCGCGGCCTGGAGCTCGTTCCCGGGCGGGTTCGTCGTGTTGACCTTGATGTAATCGGACAGAACCTTGACCGTCTCGTCGGTCAGCTTTGTCCAGTCGATCGGCGTCGATCGCTGTGCTCTGAGCGGGGCGCTGGTGCAAAGAATAGCGAGAAGAGCGGCAGTCTTGAGACGCATCGCAAAGTCGAGGGGTCGGTTGGAATGCGAATCTGGCGTGACGACGATCGATTGTCATCCTCACACTCTGCTCGAGACTGGGCGACGCACAACTAGTCCGCCGAAACCGTGCCGGTACCCGGCCCGTATCGTCACCTTCCGCCGGTACCCTCCGAGGCATTGCTATGCTCATCCTCCTCGGCGCCGCTCTCGCGCTGAACATCCATATGCAGACCGGGCCATCGCAGCGACGCGTCCCCGTCGTCCGCGACAGCACCGGAATAGACACGGCGAAGTTCGAGCGTCGACGGAAATACCAAGGCTCGCGAAAAGCGGTGACGGCCGACGATCAGAAGACCGCATTCAAAGACGCGACGGCGAAAACGACTCTTCTCCGTGCCCGCGTCGCTCGGCTGACTCAGGATTCAGCGCTCGTCTCGTACGACGCGATGTCGTATCAGCGCGTCTCCGCGAAGATGGGGTTCACGAAGAACGGGCCCAGCAAGCTGTTGTTCCGACACGAGAGCGCGGCCCGCGTTCGATGGCAGCAGGGCGTCGGCGTCTGGATGGAAGCGAAGGGCCAGCGGACCGCGATTCCGATGGTCGGTTCTGATGAAGCGCGCAAAGAGATGCGAAACGAAATGAATGACCCGGATCTCAACGCGTCGATTCCATACTATCCGGGTTACGAGCCGCTATGGGTCGCCAGCGACATGGCCCGGGCGCAAGTCGACGAGAGCGAGATCGTCAACCCCATCGCCGACGGGGCCGAGGCGTACTACACGTACGAGACCGGCGACTCTGTGAGCTTTAAGCTGCCGCAAGGAACCGTCATTCAGCTGCGCGAGCTCAAGGTCCGTCCGCGCCAGCCGAAGTGGAATCTCGCCGTCGGGTCGCTTTGGTTCGATACGAACTCTGGTCAGCTCGTCCGTGCCGCATACCGGCTTTCCATTCCGATGGACATCTGGGCGGTCGCAACGGAGGAGGATCCGAAATCGATGGACGACGTTCCGGCGTGGGTCAAGCCCATGATCACGCCGATGAAGGCCGAGGTGACGGCGATCGCCGTCGAGTACAGCCTGCATGAAGGGCGATTCTGGCTTCCTCGGCTCCGAATGGCGGAGGGGAACGCGCAGGTCAGCTTCATGCACATGCCCGTGAAGTTCGAGGAGAGCTTCAAGTACGCGAGCGTGAACGGCAAAGACAGTCTTCCGCCGGTTCCGATCGCGGCGCGGGCTCGCATGCCGGATTCGCTGAACGCGGAACAGCGACAAGCGTGGCGCGACTCAGTCCGCGCCGACGCACGCGCGCATATCCGAGCAGTGAACGACTCGATCAAAAAGGGACTTCGAAAACGCGACATTCCGCGATCGCAATGCGATACGTCGGACTATCGCATCATCACGCAGACGCGGCATGAGGGAACGCTTCCCGTCGCCGTGCGCGTTCCATGCGATGTGTCGAAGCTCGAAACGTCATCTGATCTTCCAAAATCGATCTACGATCCGGGCGAAGAATTGTTCGGCGGAGCGGAGCTCGATCAGCTCAAGGCGGAAGCGCTTTCGCTAGGTGCCCAGGCGCCCTTTAGCCTTCGCTTGCAGGGCGGCATGCTTCCGCCTCCGACAATCGAGTATGGTCCTTCGCAAATGCGGTATAACCGCGTCGAAGGATTCTCGCTCGGCGCTTCGGTCGAACAGCAACTCGGCGGCGGCTACAGCGCGAAAGGACTCGCGCGCTTCGGGTTCGCGGATCTGCAGCCGAACGTCGATCTCTCGATTACCAGAACTAATATTGCGAAATCCATAACGTTGTCCGGCTACAATCGGCTCGTCTCCGCGAGCGATTGGGGACATCCGCTGTCGTTCAGTAGCTCGTTCGCGTCGCTCATGTTCGGGCGCGACGAGGGATTCTACTATCGCTCGTCGGGCGCGGAGCTTTCCGGAACGCGAGAAGCGTCGTTCGGCGGTGGGACGCGCGTCGAGTGGCGCGCGTTTGTCGAGCAACAGCGCACCGCGTTCGTGAAGACGAACTTCGCGGTCAATGGCGCGGACTTCCCGGCGAATCTCGTTGCTGATCGGGGCGTCTACGAAGGCGTCGGCCTGAACCTCGGTCACTCGTATGGATTAGACCCGGCCGGGCTGCGCTTGTCGACGAATCTTCGTGCCGAGGCCGCACACGGTGATTCACTCTACGGTCGGGCCGCGCTCGACCTGATTGCATCGCATGGCCTC
>Ga0207661_10000664_pt1 | contig 22215 bp, 24 predicted proteins | sample KBSC713LmetaG_FD_184337 | JGI IMG/M metagenome (GOLD analysis project Ga0207661, IMG submission 184337) | Corn rhizosphere microbial communities from Kellogg Biological Station, Michigan, USA - KBS C7.1-3L metaG (SPAdes) (version 2) | ecosystem: Host-associated > Plants > Roots > Rhizosphere ...
GGAGTACGGTGTTGCACCTTCACCGGCACAACCGACACCCGCGGACATAATTCAGAAGTTCAAAGAGAAGCCAATCAATCTTGAAGCTCTCTTCACTGGCAGTAATCCGTTTGATGAAACCGAGCCAGTCACGCACAACGGCGATGCAGAGGTCAAGCCTGACGACGTGCCGTTCTAATCTGCCATTGCTTTTCTTTTAAGGAGGTCAGTGATTAGGTGAGAAGATGAACCTAGGAGGGAACATGAAAAAACCTCTTACAATGCCTGAGGAGGCGCAGCCCAGGAATATCACCCGTGCCGACCTTGTCCTGACCGAGGGATTTGGCCTTGAAGTGGACGGCCGGATGAAGACAGTGTTCCCCACGCTTCAAGCCGCTGAGAAAAAGGCTCGGGCCCTGAAAGCCGAATTTCCGATGCTCCAAATTAAGGTCTATGACGCTGCGGAGAAGACCAGGACTCGCGTGCTTCCTTATCGGCCATAGGCGTGTTGAGCCAATCGGTTGCAGCGATTATCCCGCCACCGCTGGTCGCCACTGGCGCTCCGGCGCGCGCCAGTCGACGCCAATCAGCATCGACAACTGCGCCGAGGTCAGCATCGGCGTCCCGCCAGGTTCGAGGCGACGCGGGACTCGGCGCATTGCAAATCTTCAGTCTGATTTCTCTAGCTACAACAAATAGAAACGGCTTGCAGATGTGCAAGCCGCTTGAGGACTATCGTCGAGCGAGCTGAACTACCCGCAAATTGTTCGTCGTCCCCGCCTGCGCGAACGGAATCCCTGCAACCACCACGACCACGTCGCCCGGCTCTGCAAACTCTTCCGAAAGGACCGTAGCAGAAGCGCGATCGACCATCTCTTCATAGGTGTGCACATCGTCGGAGAAGACGCTGTGAGCTCCCCATAGGAGGCAGAGCCGCCGGGAGGTCGCCTCGTCGGGAGTTATTGCCAAGATAGACACCAACGGACGCTTGCGCGCAATCCGGGCCGCTGTCGTTCCACTCGAAGTAAACGCGACGATCGCAGGCGCCTCGATAGCCTCGGCGAGATCAGCAGCGGCAGCCGCGACGGCATGCGGAGGCGTGTGTTCGATTTCCGGCTGTGAGGCGGCGATGATCGAACGATAGAGCTTGTGCTGTTCGGTACGCCGGATGATCCGGTCCATCATCTCCACCGCCTCGCACGGATAGCTGCCCGATGCGGACTCCGCCGAGAGCATCACCGCATCTGCGCCGTCGTAGACTGCAGTGGCAACGTCTGACGCCTCGGCCCGCGTCGGCGTTGGAGCACCGATCATGGAGTCCAGCATTTGAGTAGCGACGATCACCGGCTTCACCGAAAGCCGGCACATCCGTATGATCTCTTTCTGTCTGCCGGGAACATCTTCAGGCGGGATTTCGACGCCGAGATCGCCCCGAGCCACCATCACCGCGTCCGACAGGCGCACGATGTCGTCGATATGTTCGATTGCCGACGGCTTCTCGATCTTCGCCACGAGTCCCGTGCCATCGCCGACGAGACTCCGCGCCTCCAGGAGATCTGCCGCCCGTTGAACGAATGACATCGCAACCCAATCGACGCCGAGTTTCATCCCGAACGCAAGATCTGCGCGGTCCTTCGCCGTCAACGGCGACAGTCCCAGGATGGTGCCCGGGAGATTGACGCCTTTACGGTTGGAGACGACTCCCCCGTTCGCGACCAGCGCGTCGATATGATCGCTGCCCAATCCCGTGATCGTCACGCGAACCCTGCCGTCGTCAATTAAGAGATCCTGCCCAGGAGCGACAGCGGCAAATATCTCGGGATGCGGTAGCGGAATGGAATTCTTGTCGCCGTCGCCTCCCGACAGCACAAAGCGAACGGTCTCGCCGGCCTCGACCCGGATTTTTCCGTCCTTGATCGTGCCGACCCGGATTTTTGGACCTTGGAGATCCTGCAGAATTCCGATGGGGCGCCGCATTTTCATTTCGAGCGCACGTATCGACGCGTGAACCTTGGCGTGATCGTCGTGGGTGCCGTGACTGAAATTGAGCCGAAACGTATCGACGCCAGCGAGAAACAACTTCTCGAGCATCGCCGGCGAAGCGCTGGATGGCCCGACGGTGGCAACGATCTTGGCTCGACGGTGACGTCGCATGTGCAAATCAGCCTCTCGGCCGCCTCAGGTGATCAGGACCGCGCGAATATCGTTGACGTTCGTCATCGTCGGGCCGGTATGGACCAGGTCTCCGATCTCAGTCATTCAGTACTTGAACTCCTGCAGCTCCGATTGGGCTTAAACAGCTAGGCCTCTTTCGGCAGGTGACCGCCTCGCGCAAAAGCGCGGCCTTCGACTCGGCCTTCTTGGCCGTAAGCTGCGTCAGATTGCGCAGATGTCCCGACGCGCCGAGCCCCTTGGTTTGCTGGGGCGGCTTTCTTTCGGAAGACTAGCTCCCCATGGATGAGCGGGGACCAGAGATCCGTTGTCATGCTTGGGGACCGGCAGCTCTGGAGGCATGCCGGTTGGTGTGACGCTGCGCCTTTACTGGCCGGGTGTCGAGAGGAATATCACTATCTACAAGGGCTGAGTCGCCCCGGCGGGCACGCTATTCGATCCTGTGATCCCCATATCTGTATTCATACAGATCAACCATCGAGATTGGTCGGAATGCGCGGAGACTTCCAACGAAAGTGCAAGGGTCGGACAATATCTGTTTCGCGGTATCGACGGCCACGCGCCCAAATTTTGCGGGCAGAATTTGACACAATTTCAATCTGTGATTCAATTGCAGGAGAGCGGGCATCTCGTTTGCTCGGTGCGGCGGCGTGACAAACGTCAGCCGTCGCTAGAGCAACAGGAGCAGTCCGATGAACACTGATACGATCAGTACCGGCATCATTGCCGTCGACTACAGCAAGTCGCTTCAAGACATGATGGCTGACGGCAGCTACGACTGGGTCAACCCTGCCATCACGCCAAAGGGGTTCCCAATCACTGCCGTCGGCATCGTCCAATTCGAGACAAAGGTCTTCCACTTCAACCGCTATATTTCCTCCGAGGATGCGGTTGAGGCCATCACGGCCGACGACAGGCAAAACTTCTGGGAGCCGGCGAAGATTGAAGGCCTCCTTGCGTACGGCGCGAAGAACCCCAACGAGCAGCGTCAGTACCCAATCGTCGGCCTCGGTTCCTTCAGGGAGGTCCTCGGCTCTCGCTACGTGCCGTACCTCTGCGGGCGCGGCGCCGGGCGCGGTCTCGACCTTCTTTGGTGGGACGTCGTCTGGTACGGTCACTACCGTTTCTTGGCCCTTCGCGAACTGTCCTCGCTCCACTTAAGCTTCTGACTACCGTACCTGGACCCTTGGGAACTTTGGTCCTTGTGCCTGTCGGAAATCAAACTCGCACGTACAGATGCAACTCGCCTGCTCAGTACGCGAACGGAACTGAAGGACCGATGCCATTAATCGCTGGCCCGTCAATGACTGGATACCAAACATGACCTTATCCTGGCCGGAGGTCACGGGAGTAGGCGAACCTTCCTTGTCACCGTCGAACAGGATGAGCACGCCCAAGTCTGAGGCCTCTCGAGCAGCAGCAGACCCTCAGGCTTCCGGATAGATCGAAGGGAAGCTAGGAGAGGATGGCCTAGTTTCCCGGGAGCGATTTTCCTAAGCAACAGAGCGAGGACGCTGTCCTCCAAACAGGTCTGTTATCATGTAGGGCGACCGGAAAAACCCGGCAGAACAACCCCCGGCACCTTCGAGAAGGCAAGTCGAGGTGGATACAGTGAACAAGTCGGTAGCCCGGATCGAGGCGATCATCGGGCGCAAAGTCAAACGCGATATCGGCCAGATGACCGAGTGCAAAAGGCAATCTTGCCCGCGCCGCACCGGCCCGGGTGAGATCACCAAGGTTACGTCGTTCAATCCGGAAGCCGAGGAAACAGTATTCTTCCCGCGACCATTATGAAGCGGCCACCGGCAACTCGAGATCTTTCTGAATAAGCCGCCCGGCACGAGGCATGGCGACATCCCATAAGTGCTGGGTTTAATTCCCCCTCCTGCATCCCCATATAGTTGCTATGACCACATGGAAACCGACGCCGCGCGAGCCGGCAAAAACCAAGGCCGAGCTACGCGAGATGCTGGCTGAGGCCGTCCGCAATACCGCGCCTCCCGAGCCCGAGCTTAAGCGCCCACCCAAGGCCAAGAAGCATCGCGGCTAACTTTGACGCAAGCGGCCTCGGTTGATTCGAAGGTTTGTCCAAGGGGGTTGGAAGCCATTTTGACGAGGTCTCCGATGAAAAAGCCAGTTATCTCAATTGACGAACCAAAGCCGAAAAAAGCTCCACGAGCCGATTGGCCTCCTGCCGAAGGGTTCGTCGTGGTTGTCGATGGCCATTTTAAGACAGAGTTTAAAACGCTCGAGCCTGCTGAGGCATTGGGCCGAAAGTTGAAGTCGACTTATCCGATGCTTCGGGTCGAAATCTATGACGCCGCTACAAAGGCCCGAACTCTATTGAGCTAAGATACATCATCGTCGATCTTTCCCCGAAAACTCACTCTTGACCTGTTGTGTGATCAACGGTTTCGACGATCCGATCGTATTGCCAAGGCCTAACCGGGAACAGCTTTCGCCATGTCCCCGTTATCGTTATCGAGCCGACGTCTAGTCCCCGTGGCCCCTGGGCACGGTCCTGCCTTACACCTTTGTTTCCGGTTGCTTAGAAAGGGGCATCCTCATCCATCAGCGTGTCCGCTGTGATCCCTTAAGTGCGGCCACGCGCCGCCGACCGCTAAACCCAAGATCGTGCAGGTGCCTAAGCGTGGTGGTGCGGCATACGCAAAAGCCGCCAAGGCTTCCCTCGACGGCCCGTGCCGTTGCGTTGCGCTTGCTTAGAGGTCTGCCGCGCCGAGCGGCGCTCGAACGTAGCCCAAGCCTGCTAGCCACAGGACGCACAGCCTTCATCGAATGAGGCAGTCAGATGCGTTGCCGGTGTGTCGGGACGAACGATCCCCGATAGCGTGGATGTGTGACTGGCGCTGATGCTGATCAAGCCAGCGCTGCTGTCCTAGCTGCCAAGTACCGCGCGGCCTTATCGCGACAAAGTCAACCGACATTAAACCTAATCGGCAAGCTTAATCAGCGGGTTTTCTTGCGGGGCACCGTTGCCGCGCTATCGTCATCTCACTGGTCACTGAAATTGGAGGTGATCTATAAGCGATAAAATAAGGAAGGACCTCGCATTCAAACAACGAGAAGCGGGAAGGACTTTTCAGCGCGCCGGTAAACAGAAGGCGGCAACGGAATACGAAGAAGCGCAGGAAGCCTTCTGGAAAAATTATGAACGATTGAAGGCCGAGCGGTTGGCGGGGGAAGCTGCGAAGTCGAAAGAGAAATAGTGGCGAAATGACAAAACCTTCCACATCGACCAAGGCTGAGCTGCATGAAATGCTGGCCGAGCCGGTCCGCGACGCGCAACCCGCGCCGAAGCGCAATACGCAACCCGCGCCGAAGCGCGCGGCCAAAATAAAAAAGAGTTCGCGGTTAAGGTTGCCCTACACTGCTAACTAGGCTGACCAATTCCAAGGTTCTTCCAGCCCTTGCTGCGAGCCTGCCTGATGCGTAAATCAAGACAACGCTATCGAAGCAAGGTGATGCAGCATACGCAAAAGCCGCCAAGGTTTCCCTCGACGGCTCGTGCCGTTGCGTTTTGTATAGAGGTGCGCTGCGTCGAGCGGTGCTCGAGCGCGGTGCCTCTTCTTATTTGGACGAACTACCTCAATTTGGCGGCGGGTGCGTTGCCAGTGTGTCGGGCCAACGATCCCCGATGCTGTTTATCTGTGACTGGCGCCGATGCTGTTCAAGCCAGCGTTGCTGTCCTATGGTGTGATAGCTGTGCCAAAAAGGGCGACCCTTGCGAGCCGCCCCTCTGGTGTCGGTCTTGTTGCAGCAAGCGATCATCGTCGCCATCGACCGATATGCAGAAGCAGCGACTGGGAACCGCGATTTCTTTCTGAACAAGCCGCCCATCGCGAGGCAGAGCGACGTTCCATGACAAATCAAATTAGTTCGCCAGCGGCAACCCGCTCATCCGCGCCTTGGCTATAAGATAGGAGACGAGCGCGGCGCAGGCCGCGAGCATGAACAGCGCATCCGCTTCGTCGACCTTTGCAGTACCCTCATCCAAAAGAGCGTGGCGTATCCCTTTTTCATCGTTGGTGTACACCAGGCGACGCATTGCTGAGAAAGCCGATGACGGGGGCCAGCTGTCGCGCGCGTGGGCGGCCAACCGCCATGCAGCCGCGATCCCGATGCCTGCGATGAACTCCCGCCGCCGCATGTGTCCCCCTCAAGGACCACGCCGTGGGATGGCAGCCTAGGACTTTGTAGGACGGCTGTGGCGATTTACTCGCCAAGGGCGAGCGCATGTATCAAGGCATGCGCATGGCTGGCGTGCCGGAGGGTGATGTCGGAGATGGGTCTTGGCCGTGTCAAAACAGCCTTCCCCGGGAAGCCGACGAGAATCCAGGACCGGTTTGATCTCAGGCCACGATCGCGGCCATTAGCGGCTTGGTTCCGACGATGTTCATGACCCGTGTCAGATTATAGGCCAGCACCGAGAGGGCCATCTCGGCGGCTACTTTTGGAAGCGTTTTGGTGAGGAAGTGTGTCGCGCCCATGCGAGCCTTCATCGTGCCGAACGGATGCTCGACCGTCTCGCGACGCTGGCGCATGGCTTTTGGGTTTGCATCGAGGCGCTGCTGCACGGCCTCGCGCAACTGCTCATGCTCCCACCGCGTAATCCGCCGCTCTGGCCCGGTCGTGCATTGCGATTTGAGCGCACAATTTTGACAGGCCGTGGTCCAGTAGCGCCGCAGCATCTTGCCGTCTTCTTCGTTTGTATAACGATACGGCAAACGCTCACCAGCTGGACAGCGATAGGCATCTTCCTCAGGCAAATAGACAAAGTCCTGCTTGCCGAAACGCCCCTCCGATTTGGCGCCCGATGTCTGCGGCTTGGGCAGAGTTACCGTGATGCCGGCTTCGTGGCAGGCGAGGATCTCCAGGCTGCTGAAGTAGCCGCGATCGGCCACAGCGTCGAGCGTCTCGGTCTTGAGAACGGCCTTCGCCTGCTTGGCCATATTGGCAAGTTGCGCCCGATCTGAGCCGCTGTTCGTCACCTCATGCGTCACAATCAGATGATGCTCGGTATCCACGGCGACCTGTACGTTGTAGCCGACGACGCCGGAACCGCGGCCGCTCGTCGCCATCGAACGGCTGTCGGGATCGGTCAGCGAGATTTGCTGGTCCGGAGAAGCCAGCATCTGCTTCTCGTAAACCGCAAGCCTGCCCATTTCCTCCTTCAGCTTTGTCAGCTTCTCGGTGAGCCTCGTCACCTTGACGGCCAGCGCCTCCGTCGGCTCTTGCCGGTCGGCCGTATCAAGTTGGCTCAGATAGCGGGCTACGCTCTCCTCCAGCTGGGCACGCCGCCGCGCCACCTTCGCCCGCGTGAAGTTCTTGTCCCGGTTGTTCACGGCCTTGAACTTGCTGCCATCGATGGCAACGCTCGCCGTCGCGAGGAGGCCCATCTCGCGGCAGAGTTCGACGAAGCGCGCACAGACCCTGCGCAGCGCCAGGCCATTGTCTTTGCGGAAGTCGGCAATCGTCTTGTGATCAGGAGCGAGCCGGCCCAGTAGCCACATGACTTCGACATTGCGTCCGGCCTCGCGTTCGAGCCGCCGGCTCGACTGCACCCGGTTCAGATAGCCGTAGATGTAAAGCTTGAGGAGAACCGAGGGGTGGTACGAGGGCCGACCAGTCGCCGCAGGCTCAACCCCTTCAAAGCTCATCTCGGCCAAATCGAGCGCATCGACAAACACGTCGATCACGCGAACCGGGTTGCTCTCGTCAATGAAATCATCGAGGCATTCGGGCAATAGCGTCCATTGCCCACGATCCGCCTCTTCAACGAAGCGCCTCATCAATTCCCCCACAGAATCACAGGAGAATCATAACAGCCGCACCGCGTTTTCACACAGCCAGGGTCACACTCGGAAGTCGGCCCGCTTGAACGGCATTCCGTTCTACCCCCAACAGCAGACGTCGTCGGACCACCGCGGCATGTCCGGGTTGGGCCACATCCGGAAATGTTGGTCTCCCGACTAGGGCACCGGATGAGGCCTCCCCTGCTTTTTCATTGCTTCCGCGCCATAAAATGCGCGAGATCGAGAATCTCGGCATCCGAGATCGGCTGCGTCACCTCCGCCATCGAGGCGTCATACCCGGGCCGCGTATTGCTCTTGGTCCCGGCGAGGGTTCGGATGGACTCAAAAGAATCGAGGGCGGCGCCGCCGCCCTCGATCGCCAAACCGGGATTCGAGTTCAACGTCCGACGGTGCTGCTGTAAGTGACCCGATAGACTGCGCCGTTGAAGTCATCGGAAATCAGCATCGACCCATCTTTGACGAACTCCACGTCGGCCGGGCGCCCAACATAGTTGTTGTTCTCGATGAAGCCAGTGATGAACGGCTCGATCGACTTCAATGTACCGTCGTCGCTGAGGTTTGCCACAACAATATCCCCGCCGATCTTCTTGGTTCGATTCCAGGAGCCGTGACGCGCGATGAAGATAGCGTTGCGATACTCAGACGGGAACATATTCCCGGTGTAGAACCGCATCCCGAGCGCGGCCGAATGCGGGCCCAACAATGCGATCGGCTTGGTGAACTCGTCGCACGAGTGACCCCACCCGAATTCCTGATCCGCAATGTTGCCCTGGTGGCAATACGGGTAGCCGAAGTTGTCCTTGCCGGGCTGGGTGAGCCGATTGAGCTTGTCTTCAGGGATGTCTTCCGACAGCCAGTCGCGGCTGTTTTCCGTGAAATAGAGCTGCTTGGTGATCGGGCTGAAGTCCATGCCGACGATCTGGCGGATGCCCCGCGCCACGACTTCCGCGCCGCTGCCGTCGAGGTTGATGCGGCGGATCTGTGCATGCGCAGGAGAGGGCATGCAGATGTTGCACGGCGCGCCGACCTGGAAATAGAGCTTGTTGTCCGGCCCGATGGTGAGGAACTTCCAGCCATGGGGCTCATCTTTCGGCAGGTCGTCGTAGATGACGACCGGCTTCGGCGGGTTGTCGAGGTTGTCCTCGATCTCTTCGATCTTCGAAATTCTGGAGAGCTCCGCGATGTAGAGTGCGCCGTCCTTGAAGGCGAGGCCGTTTGGCCGATACAGCCCGGAGTAGATCGGCTTGACCTCGCGCATTCCGCCCCTGTCGACGATGGCATAGACCTTGTCGAGCAAGCGGCTGCCGACGAACACCGTGCCCTTGTCCCCCTGCCGCAGCGTGCGCGCATTGCCTACGCCCGCCGCATAGAGCTCGATCTTGAAGCCCTTCGGCGCCTTCAGCTTCTCGATCGGCAGCTTGTCGGCGGCGGTCGGAATTGGCGGCGGTGCGATTGGCGCAAGCGGGACCCCAATCGCCGCTTCAGGCCGCCCTTGAGCCCAGGGCGGAGCGGCGGCAGGTCCAGTTGGGGCGGCTGCCGCGGGGGCAGCGGGTTGAGGCGCCGGCTGCTGCGCAACTGCAGGCCAAGCGGCGAAGGTCGCGGCAATGGTTCCGGCGCACAGCAGTCTGCGCCCGATCGAAGCGTTTAAGGTCATGATGGTCCTCCCTCACCCGGAAGCCCTTCTCGCCGCCATCGGCAAAACAGGCAGTCGAACCGGCAGCAAGGGGCCCCCTCCTATTAGTGTCCAACATTTTGCCATGTGAGCGCAATCGGTTTGCAGATTAGCCTGCTGCGGCGCGCTGGTTCAGCGGCCTTTGAAGCGGAGAGAGCAGTCGGGCGATATCCCATCGGGCTCCCGTCAGAACCGCATGTCGGCTAATGGGGTCAAACTCGGAAGTCGCTCCGCTTGAGCGGCATGTCCGTTCTTGCTCCGACAGCAGACATCGTCAGGTAGTCACGTTCGTCCGCTTCGTGCCAACAAGAGACGTGAACCGACCGCAGTGGCTACGGTCACAGGGTATTCTTGTATACCCGCCCATCCTTCACGATAATCTTGTAGTTCTTGGCGGGATCGACGATCAGGTTGATATTCTCCAGTGGATTGCCCTCGACCAGCGGCAGATCGGCAAGCGGAGAGGAGATGCGGTTTTGAAATCAGACACCAGTTGATTTGGGAATCCCTTTTGTCCACGAAACCGAGCATCCGGGCCTTCTATAGGTACCGAGAATCCTATCCCAGAAGAAATGGATCACCGCGAAATTGCAGGTCGCGTGCCGGTGATGAATGAAGTGCAGTTCCTGTTTGCGTCTGAACCATGCAAACCGCTGAAGCCGCGACCCCTCCACGTGGTATTCCTTGTCGAAAAAGACGTGCGCGTAGAACGACGCCGCACATGCAACTACCTGAACCACGAAGAGATCAATGGGCAATACGAGGTATGTACAAGCTCCCACCAGAAACACAGGAATGAAGAAGAAGGGTGTATTGTTGCCTTCGTCACCGCAGTACGTCCGTGAGACGAGATGATCTTTGGAATAGTAGGTGTGATGGAAGTTGATATGGTTGCGAAAGAACTTACCGCCCATTGGATGGTGGCCGAGCTTGTAATGCATCAGCGTCTGCGCAAATGACATGACTAGATGCGTAGCGACGGCAGTCACGAGAAATAGCGGAAGCTCCGGAAGGAGCCGCGATACCGTCTGGAGCATGACCGCTTCTCCAGCGTAAGGAGGCAATTCAGCATATATTGTGATCTACTCCCCTAAAACACCCCCGGTTTTGAGTAGAGTCCGTTCTCCGGGGAGACCCTATCACGGACGTTGTCGAATCGACATGCCCGGCTTGATGCCCTAAGGGCCGCGGTTTCAGTATTTCTCTTCTTCGACTGTCAGTGGTTTCCAGTGCGTCGGTGGCTCCGCACTGATTACGCGGTTTTCGATGCCCGGGATGCGCGTGTTGGCAGACCAGGACTGACTGCCTTTGTGCCAAAATCCTTCGACATCACTCGCCCAGTTGTCATTATGCAGCAGAACGAACACCCCGTCTCTAGGTGCGGTGCTGATGTCCCGCCATTCGCTCATTGTGTGGGTCCTTTGCTTGATTCCCTTTAGCTAATGCCTCACAGCACGGCTTCAAGCGTATCGCGCTCCTCACGTCTGAGCAGTGCCGGTGGCGCAGTCGAATGCCCCACTTCATAGGCCTGGAGGAGGCAGTCGCCGGCAAGCAGCGCGACCGGCCCAACCATAGGCGTCCGCGTTTTTACACAACCTGGGTCAAACTCGGAAGTCGGCCCGCTTGAACGGCATGTCCGCTCTACTCCCAACAGCAGACGTCGTCCGACCACCGCGGCATGTCCGGGTTGTGCCAACTGGGGACTCATGCGCTGCAACGAAGAGCACCATCATTCGATCACTTCGTCGGCGCGGGCGAGCAGTGTCGAGGGAATGTCAACGCCGAGCGACCTGGCGGTTTTTTAATTTGATCGCGAACTCAAATTTGATCGGCTGTTCGACGGGTAGATCGCGCGTCGGCACCCTCACCTGCGCGGCCAGCTTAACGACGCAGCCAGTCAAGGTGAATTGGCTCGTCCAGGCGGTGGTGAGCATTAGCCTTGAAAATCTTAAAACACTCCTCTTGGACGCGCGCAATAGCAGGCGACAAATCTACTGCGTTCACTGAAATAGTTCCTGTGCTGGTGTTATACGAGAACCGGGATCTCGCCGATTTCAGCATGGCCCAAAATTTCGAATTCTGATCAGCGAACTCAGGATTTAGCAGCACTATTCCGATCGCGTACGCATCGCTTGCGTAAGGCACCAAAAAGGTGAAATCCGCCGGCTCGTTTGAATCCCCCCATGCTGTAAAATTAAAATAGGGGAGAGGTTTGGCTTCAGGGCGCCCAGTATTCGAGTGGGGATCCGAAATTCTAATAAAGGCCAGGTACGTCATTGTGGCGTCGGAACACCTGACGGCAAGATTCCCCGTGTGGGAGTAAAGCGTGATCACAGCGTCATTCTTGGTGATAGTCCAATCACCAAAGCGGCTTAAAGTGTCAGAGCCTTGTGCCCTCGCTTGAGAGTCTAATGGATTTCCAGGCGTCTCTGTGACGTCGCCTGTAACTTCTCTGCTGGAGCCCGGTTGTTCGGATGTTTCCTTAGGCCACTCCAACATTGATTTCGAAAGCCCGGGCTTGCCTTCGTACCAGCATTTTCGTCCATCGATGAGACGATAGGACCACCATTGCCCGTGCGTATCTGATGGCACCGCGACACTGCATTGTTGCTTCGCCTGCGCGGTTGTCATCCCAATCGACGACAGCGCTGCAATGCATGCGGCCAGAACAATGGATGGAAACGGCTTCCCAATTTTGAGCGCTGAGACACTACCTCGTTGATGCAACCGACTTAAAGCGTGTTGATCAGTCATCGCGTCTTACTCACTAAACCCAATTGCAGGACGAGTTCGATGGTCATACAAGACAGTATACCCTCAGCCGCGTGGATGTCTGTTGTGGGTCAGAAGGCGACATCGCGGACTTGGTCCTGAAATGAAAGAGGCCGCCAACTGAGGCGGCCTTACTCTGAATAGCGTTTCTCCTTGAGAGCCTTGCTAATTGCCCGTTCGGCAGCGCGAACAGCCTCTATACGATTATAAGCAACCCCAGTTTTCGGCGCGCGTCCTTCTCGCTCAAACGACCATCTCCAGCCGAAACGGTTGATGGTTTGGACTATTGTGTATTCAATGCCCTGATGTTCCACAAACTTATTTTGGCAGCTGTAAGCCGGGGGAGTTGGCCCGATCGTCCAGATGAGACGCCATATCGGCCAGCCGGGCTCTCCGGAGCAGGTCGTCTTTCTCTTTACCAGGTCGAAGCTGAGAGGCTTTCTCTCTGACCTCCCGAGCGAAAGATGCGATGCGATCTTGAAGGGGTTTATTTCGTTTGAAATGACGGCGCATGATGCTGCTCCGTTCCTTTGAGAGGACGGCGGGAGCGCAATGAGGCGTTCTCATCACCGATGAGTGCCAGAGGGCCGTGCGGTGATAATCTCAAGATAGGAGCTTGGTCGCACTCAAACTAGCCCACCGCCAAAATCAAATTAGGCCACTAGAGGTCAAATATACGGACAGTACCGACGGCGGGATAGGAACAAAGCCGGAAAGCGAACGGGACGGGAATGCCGCCCCGGGTTGATGCCGGCATCACTTTCGCGCCCTTAACCAAGCAAACGCCGCGTCCATCGCCGCGCGCCACAGCGGCAATGCGTGAGCCATCTGCAAAAGAGGCCGCCAACTGAGGCGGCCTTACTCTTTATTCTCGGTCAAGATTTTCTTGCCACAGTCGCATTCGAACATGCGGACGGTTACGCCGTTCGTTGAGTTCAGCATCTTGCGAACCAGGATCGGTTGAGCGCCGCACCGGCATTGGGGCGCTCCGGGCTTCCGGACCTTTTCATCTATGAGCAAATTCATTGCTCGCTCTCTGTCCTAATGCGCGCGCAAACCGCGCACAACACTCCCGAGCGGAGTATAATCGCTCGGCAGCGCTGTCTTAAAGACCGGACAGAGCAATCCCCCGGTGACGATCAAAACAGCACACATGCACTGCATCGTCTGGTCAAAATTGCTCACTTTTCAAGTTAGGAGCCCATAGATTCAGATTAGAGACACTGAGGGTCAAATACCGTGGGACGGGCAGCGCGCTTGTGACTGCGGCTTGGCGGCATTGAGGTGTGAAATGAAAGAAAACGCCGCCCCAGCCGAAGCCAGGACGGCAATTCGACTCGCAGCGGTTAATCGTCAAGCGCTCTTGTCATCGCGCTACAGAAGGCTCCTCAATGTCACGCCGTTGCATCTCTCCCCCTGAAACAGCCTATCTGAAGCTACCACTTTGCGCCGGACGGCGTGTGAGAAAGGGCAGCTAATCGACCCCAAACGCTGCGACCCAATGTCCGTTCCGGGTGTGCGCCGTGCAAAGGCGGCGCGTCAGCACGCCGTGCCGCAGGTTGAAATTCTTGGCTCGCTTTGAGCGAGCAATTTTATACAGACGTCGAGCGGTCGATGGGCCTAGCGTCGTCAACGCGTGAAACTCACTACACCTCCAAATCAAAGGTGAAAATCATGGAAATCTCCAAGGAGACAAAAACTGCCATTAAGCCCGCACTGTGGGGCGCCGCAGCCGGAGCAATTGCTCTGGCGATCGTGGGGTTCAATTGGGGCGGCTGGGTGACGCGTGGAACCGCCGAGACGATCGCGAAGAACCGTGCTGCAACGGCTGTCGTCGCAGTTCTCGCACCCATCTGCGTTGAGAAGTTCCGACAAGCGGCTGACGCCTCAGCGAACTTGGCCGAAATGAAGAAGGCAACTTATGCATCGGACCAGAGCAGGTTCATTGAAAAAGGCGGTTGGGCAACGATGCCGGGAAGCACCGAGCCAGACTCGGCGGTTGCAAGGGCTTGTGCTCAAACGCTCGGTAGCGAGAAGGCTGTAGACCTCCGCGGGTAATCCGGCTAACCGCCGCAGACCCCGGCTGAGAGTCGCAAGGCGCCCATTATCGGGTTCGCATTGAGAATAACAGGATCGATGTTCCCGACGACGCCGTGATCACCGAACCGAATCGGGCAGGGCGCACGATGGTATGGCCGATGCGAGATGACGATCAAATCTCGATCCGCTGCTTCATACCAGGAAGTATGACCCAGAAACTATAAGCGTCCGTGCCGATAAAAAATGATCCGCCTCATCGATAGGCAGACCGTCCGGATTTTGGTCACACAATGATCTTGTATCGCTTCGCACGCTTACGGCGCAGTGCAGATTCCGCTTTCGGCTCGCGCGGCCGGAACGCCCGAATGATTGCGATATGCGCGAATATCGGATCGCCGCCGTTCTCGCCGATCAGTATTAGCACCTCTGCGATGTCTCATTTGGGTCAAAAAGGCGAAGTACCCGTCCTTTTGTGCCATGTCCGCTCTGACCCCAACTCCGGACGTGAGCCTGTGTTATCGCCAAGGCCGCGCGAGGCTCACGCAGTGTGCCGAATAGGATCGAGGTGTCCGAGATGGCGGGCGCGCCGAACGGCGCTCAGGGGGCCACGCTGGCCGCAGCAATCGCGGCACTAAAACCTGCGGCGGATTGTTCGGCGCGTTTCCAATCGGCGCGGCGCGCGATCATGAGCGACAGCACAGTAGCCGCGTCCCGGCTGTTTAAGTTCGCGCTAGGGCTTCCCTAGGAAGTTAGATCGCAACCTGTCAGCAAACCAAAACACATAGATCGCAGCGAACGAAAGACAGAGCGTTCCGCCGATCACTAGAAAAGCTTGCGCTGCAGTTGTCATAGCTCCCTCCCTTGCATCGTAAGCATCCGGTGAAGACCGCAGTTTGAGCGGTTGCGGATCGCCGGTCGGCCGGTCAGGCGGCCCGCTTTGCGGCGGCGGTGTTCCAATTCCAGGGCAGCAGCTGGTCGAGCGTACGGATGTTGTGATCGTTGATGCAGACGAGGACGTCGGCGAGCCAGGCATGCGGATCGATATCGTTGAGCTTTGCGGTCTGGATCAACGTGTACATGACGGCGGCGCGCTCGCCGCCACGGTCGGAGCCGGCGAACAGCCAAGCCTTGCGGCCGAGCGCGATGCCGCGCAGCTCGCGCTCGGCGGCGTTGTTGGTGAGGCAGATTTGCCCGTCGGAGAGGAAGCGCGCGAACGCCTCCCAGCGCTTGAGCATGTAGTCCATGGCCTTGGCGACGTCGGAGTGCCGCGACAGCCTGGCGCGTTCGGTGCGCATCCAGATGTGCAGATCGGCGACAAGAGGCGCAGCGCGCAACGCCCGTTCGGCGAGCCGCTCGGTCGCCGATCTGCCATTGATCTCGCGCTCCACGTCGAAGATCGCGTCGATGCGCTTCACCGCCTCGAACGCCATCGGCGCGATCGCCGCAAACTTGCCGCGCGCCTTCGCGGTGATGTCGGCGAGCACGAAGAACTTGCGCCGCGCATGCGCCCAGCAGCCGGCCTCGGTGATCGGCCCCGGCTTGCGGCCTGCCTCATATAGCCGGTTGAAGCCGGCATAACAGTCCGCCTGCAGGATCCCGCCATAGCCGTGCAGGTGGCGCTCGGGGTGCTCACCAGCGCGGTCGCGCGAGTAGAAGAACACGGCCGCCGGGGGATCGCGCCCGCCGAACGGGCGGTCGTCGCGCACGTAGACCCAAGCCCGTCCGGTTGCGGTCTTGCCCTTCGCCAACACCGGCACCGGCGTCTCGTCGCCGTGCACCCGCTCGCCGGCGAACACATGCGCGCGGATCAGCTCATGCAGCGGCCGCAACAGCGCGGCGCAGCCGCCGACCTGGTCCGCCAATGTCGACAGGCTCAGCTCGATGCCTTCGCGCGCATAGCGCTCCGACTGGCGGTTGAGCGGCTGATGCTGCCCGTACTTCTCGAACAGGATCATCGCCAGCAGGTTCGGGCCGGCGAAGCCGCGCGGCAGCACGTGGAACGGCGCCGGCTCCTGTGTAATCTTCTCGCAGTCGCGGCAGGTGAACTTCTCCCGCACGTACTGCACCACCTTCCATTGCCGCGGCACCACTTCCAGCGTTTCGGTGACGTCCTCGCCGAGCTTGGCCAGCTTGTGCGAGCCACAGCAGGCGCAGGCGGCGGGACCGGGCAGCACCACCCGCTCGCGCGGCAGGTGCGCAGGCAGCGGCTTGCGCCCCGACTTGCGGCGGGTGAAGGCGCACGCCTGCGTGCTCGCCGCCGCCTTCTCTGCTGCCACCTCGTCCTCGGTGGCGTCGGCCTCGAGCTCCTCGAGCTGCAGCTCCATCTGATCGACCAGCCGCGCCGTGCGCTCGCGGCTCGGCCCGTACAGCTCGCGACGCATCTTCTCGATCGCCAACCGCAGATGCCCGATCAGCGCCTCCCTGCTCGACGCTTCCGCGCGCGCCTGCGCCAGTTCGGCACTGCGAGCGCGGACGAGCTGCTTCAGCGCATCGATGTCGTTCGGAAGAGAATCATCGTCCATGTCGATATGGAAGCACAAGCCGCGCTGCTTGTGATCCATCCATCGCATCCCGATTCACAATGCCACACTCAGCCTGCCGCTTGCGGCCGCCAGCTCTGCTGCGGCAGCCGCCAGTCGATGCCTTCCAGCAGGTAGCCGAGTTGGGCTGGGGTGATTGTGATCACGCCATCCGCCGGCGTCGGCCAGAGGAAACGACCGCGTTCCAGCCGCTTGGCGTAGAGCGACATGCCGAGCCCGTCGTGCCAAAGGACCTTGATCAGCTTGCCGCTTTTGCCACGGAACACATAGAGGTCCCCGCCGTGCGGGTCGCGCCTGAAGGCTTCTTGTACCAGCAAGGCCAACGAGTTCATGCCGCGGCGCATGTCGGTGTGGCCGGTCGCAATCCACACCCGCACGCCCGACGGAATCGGAATCATCGCGGCCGTCCCTCCGCCAGCGCCGCGACCGCTGCCTTCAGCGTCGCCGCGTCGACCGCACCGGTGATCCGCATCCGAACCCCAGCCGCAAACTCGATCTCGATCGCCCCACTGCTGGCCGACCTCGCCGGGCCAGGCGTCGCCCCCGATGCCGGGACCACCCTCGCCGGTACGAAGCTCGTTTGATCGATGGATTGCTTCGGCTCGGGACGAAACGATCGTAGCCATCGGAGCAGCAATGAGCGCGAAACGCCATATCGCCGCGCGGTCGCCGCAACCTGGCGCGGCGCCTGCATGCTCTCCAGGACGATCTTGAGCTTCTCGTCCTCGGACCAGCGACGCCGCCGACCCATCTCCACCACCTCAAGCCGCTCGACTTGGGCACTGCGCTTATCACTGTCCATAAGCACAGTTCTCAACACCGTGTCTCATTCAGGCAAGGCGGCCTCAGGCGGACGGATACCTCGGATGTCGAGTTCGGAAAATTGACCCCAGACTAAAATTCGCGCTTAGTCTGGGGTAATTTTTTCGTCGGCACAGCTGTTCGATCATCCATGGCCGTTCCGACGGTTCCCTTTGCGGGCATGAGACCGCAAGCTGCATGCGTCGCCGATACAACCAAGTCGTGAGATGGCTGCTCGTATAAGCTGGTCAGGCGCGTAAAAGCCTCTACGGCGGCAAAACGGTGAGCCCCGGTTGATGTGAAACGGCGGATTCAACAGCTTGTCAACGGAGCTAGAAACGTCCCGCTCCAAGCGACCTATAATGCTGCTTGGATCGAGTCGCGCGATGCAAGGTCGCGAGCGAACGCCCATTGAGCGCCCTCACTGGGGGCGCTCCCAAGTTGCGACTGCTGCTGTTCAATTGGTGCGACCTTGCCAAGGACAGCGTCGCTGAGGTCAAGGGATGGACCACAGAACAATGCAAATCCGACGCTGCGATCGCGATATTCGCTCGGGCTTTTACGACATATTCGTGGAGCCAGGGTCTAGGAATGGCCGGCCTTGGCGACACCGTTGCGAAGCGCAATACGCGCGCGGGCGTTGAGCATCTTGGTAAGTTTCTTGATCTTGATGCCTTTAGGTCCCGCGTGGAGGAGCTCGACGCTCACAATGCTACCGACGCCGACGGTACCGCGATCCGCGAATTCCTTGAGGCCTGGCGCCGACACGACAAGAATCCTCGCGATTAAGCAGAGAGCTTGAGATGCTGCGGCGACGATGACGATTGAGGAGGCGAGCGCTTTCGCGATTTCTCCGCCTAAGCCTTCTGGCGAACTCGATCCGGTGACGATTGCGACTTCCCCTGGAGATCCATCGCTACTTCCCAACGAACCTCGCCGGCCGCTTTTCGAAGAAGGCTGAGATCCCCTCGAGATAATCCTCAGTCCCTTCCAGGGGGCGACGGAGTTTGTCATTCAGCGCGTTCGCCTGCTCGAACGCCAGATCGGAACCGAAATTCACCATTTGCTTGACCGCGGCAAGACCAAGAGGACTCGACTTCTTGATTTCAGTGGCAATTTCGTAGGCTTTGTCGAGTGCCTTTCCATTCGGGACGACATGCTCGACGATGCCAAGAGAGAGGGCTTCATCCGCCTTGACCCGGCGCGCCGTAAAGAAAAGCTCTTTGGCCCTGCCGCGGCCTATGAGTCGCGGCAGGACGACCGCAGCCCCGGCGCCCGGATAGGCGCCGAGCGTCATCTCCGGGAACGAAAAGTTCGCGTTTGCCGCGGCGATGCGAATATCGCAATAAAGCGCGAGCTCGAAGCCACCGCCGAGACAGAACCCCTGGATCGCCGCAATGACAGGCTGCGGCATGCGCCAAATGGCTTCGTTGACCTCCCATCCTCTCGTCCGTTGCTCCCATTTCTGGTCGGCGTCCAGCCCGCGACGTTCCTTGAGGTCCGCCCCGGCACAAAATGCGCGATCTCCAGCACCCGTGATGACGACAACCCGAACGTCTCGTCGTTTTCCAATCTCTTCGATTTTCCGTCGCAGTAAAGATGACAACTCGCTGGAAAGCGCGTTCATTGCTTCCGGACGGTTCAACGTGAGCGTCAAGACGCCGTCTGACTCATCTTCGAGTAATATCGACATGCTTGTGTTTCCGTCAGCCAATATAGGCGCGAATGTTGGTTGCCACCGCAACGATCTCGCTTCGTTGATTGGTGCAGGTCACATCGGCGAATACTCTTTTTTTCTCCATGTCATACCGAGCAATCTTGTATTCGGTGCGGATGGTGTCGCCGAAGAAGACGGGCTTCACAAAGCGCACCCTGTCGTAGCCCAAAGAGACAGTTCGTCCGAGGTAGAGGTTGGCTGACGCTGCGGACATGAATCCCAGCAGCAACGTGCCGTGTGCGACACGGTGGCCGTAGGCTCCGCCGCTCATGTATTCTTCGTTGATGTGGTTGGGTGAAAAATCGCCGCTAATGCCAGCATAGAGGTAGACGTCGGACTCTGATACCGTCTTCGTGAAGACCGAAGAACTCCCAATCGGCACTTCCTTAAACGTAGTGTCGTCTCCTCCCATGCTTTCTTCCCCTGTGTGCGCTTAAGAGTAGGCAAGCTTAGCCTAATTTCCAATTGGTATAACAAGTAGACATTTGCCGCAAGCCGATACATAGTTCGTGGCGAGCAACGCCATGGCGATAACAAGAAGCACAGGGATCGGGATTGACGACCCGCTAAATTACGCGGGCGGCTCGCGTCATGTGAAACTCAGCGATCAGATCTACGAGCGGATTTTCGGGCTGATCGTCAGCGGCGAGTTTCCCGAAAAGAGCAAGCTGCCAACGGAAATCGAGCTTGCCGATCGTCTGAATGTCTCGCGAACGGTTGTTCGCGAAGCCCTGGGCCGATTGCGCGACGAGGGTTTCGTCATTTCGCGGCAAGGCGCCGGCACATTCGTGCAGAGACAGCAGCCTGAAAAAGCGATCAGCGGCTTTCAGCCTGTCGCGAGTATCGCCGACGTTCATCGTTGTTTCGAGTTTCGTATCGGTATCGAAGGAGAGGCCGCCTATCTTGCGGCACTTCGTCGCGACGAGCGCGATACCGAAGAGATTCGTCATATGCTCGATGCGCTTGAGACGATCGTCAAGCAGGGCAGTGTCGGCGCGTTGGCCGATTTCGACTTTCACTTCGCTGTCGCGCGAGCAACGGGGAATGGGTTTTTCGTGACGGCAATCTCGCTTCTGCGTCCGCATATCGATTTCGGAATGAATCTCGCCCGTAGCCTGTCGTTGAGAAAGCCGCAGCCGCGCGTTCGGCAAGTGCAGAACGAGCATGCCCTGGTTTATTCGGCCATAAGGGAGGGGGACGCTGACAAGGCGCGGCAAGCCATGCGCCGTCATATCGAAAATGCGCGGATGCGGCTTTTCGACGGAGAGGGAATGACCTAGGGCCTTTTCCAGAGAGCAGAATACCAAAAAACAAAGTGTGGGAGGAAGATATGAAGGATCGCAAGGATCAAGGCCGCGCAAGCGGATTGACACGTCGGCAAGTCGTTCGGTTGGGAAGTGCCGCGACAATGTTGTTGGCCGCGCCTTCTCTTGTCGGCCGTGCTCATGCGGAAGCCTCTGCGCCCGGAAATGTTGATGCAGCGAAGGCCGAGGGTCCGGTTGTCGTCTGGCATGGCGATCAAGAGGCGGACGTTGTCGAGTTCCTGAAGGCCTTCACGGAAAAGACCGGCGTGCCGGCGGTGCAGCAGCGTCTGCTGCCGGGGCAGGCGCTGCCCAAGCTCGAAGCCGAGTTTCGCGCGGGTCAGACGTCCGGAGACGTTTATCTGACGTCCGATTCCGGAATCATGGAAGACCTGCGCCGCAAGAACCGCTTGCTGCAATATATCCCGACGCAGATCGACGCTTACGCTCCCGAGTACCGCAGCGCCGACCCCGGCTATTGGACCACCTATTACGTGAACGTTGGTCCGATGATGTACGACCCGCGCTATGTGAAGGAGGAGGAGGCTCCGAAGACCTGGCTTGATCTCCTTGATCACAAATGGAAGGGGCAGATCGGTTTCCAGAACTCCGCGGCCGGCACATCCTACGGCTTCTGGTTCGTCATGAAGGACGTGTTGCCCAAGGATTTCTGGGACAAGCTTGGCGCTAATAATCCGCGCGCCTATTCCTCGTCAACTCAGATATCCCAGGACATCGAGCGCGGCGGACTCAAGATCGGCGGCCGCGTCAGCATCTTTCAGTACGTCAAATCGGTTCGCCAGAAGCAGCCGGTCAAGGCGGTGTTTCCGTCGATCGGAGTGCCTTCCGTCAACCAGGCGACGGGCATCTTCAGCACGACCAAGCGGCCCAACGGCTCGAAGATCTTCAATGAATATCTGCTCTCGAAGGAAGGGCAGTTCAAATGGAATGAAATTCAGGGATCTTACTCGGCGCGCAAGGACGTCCAGATCGAACACCTGCCAGACATCAATACGCTCAAGCTTCTGCTTCCCGTGAACTTCGAGGAATACATGAAGGCGGATAACCGGCGTGAATTTGTCGGTATCTGGAACAAGATGACCGGTCTTTGATGTCTTCGATCGCTCAGGAGGGCTCCGTAAGGAACTTGCGAGGTCCAAACCGGCTCGACATACGGGCCGAGGTCTGGATTCCGCTTGTTTTGATGATCGGAGCCCTCGGCTATCCGCTCTTCCTGCTCCTGACGAGCGCATTCAACGTGGGTGATCCGGAGCAGTTTCCTGCGCGCGTCTATGGCTTCGATAACTTCGTCAAGCTTTCCCGGCATCTCGATTGGATCGGAAATACCCTGATCGTTGCGAGCGGGGGAACCGTTCTGGGGATCACC
>Ga0207661_10000666_pt1 | contig 22202 bp, 20 predicted proteins | sample KBSC713LmetaG_FD_184337 | JGI IMG/M metagenome (GOLD analysis project Ga0207661, IMG submission 184337) | Corn rhizosphere microbial communities from Kellogg Biological Station, Michigan, USA - KBS C7.1-3L metaG (SPAdes) (version 2) | ecosystem: Host-associated > Plants > Roots > Rhizosphere ...
GCCGCTGCAGATCTCGCTGGTGATGGGGGTGACCGGCGGCATCCGCCCGACCCCGCGCAACGTCACCCTGATGTCCGACCAGATCCCCGGCGGCCCCGAGGGGCCGAACCAGTGGCAGGTGATCGGCATCTCCCGCGACCAGTGGAAGCTGCTCGCCTCCTCGCTGGTCCTCGGCGGCAACGTCCGCGCCGGGGTCGAGGACAACCTCTACCTGCCGAACGGCGAGATGTGCCGCTCCAACGGCGAGCTGATCGCCAAGGCGCGGCAGATGGCAGAGGACGTCGGTCGGCGCGCAGCCAGCGTCGCCGAGGCGCGCGAGCTGCTGGGCGTCCCCAAACGGGCAGCGGCCTAGGCGGACCGCCCGATGGCGGATCTCCCCCTCTCAGACGTCAAGGTCCTCGACCTCACCCGGCTGCTGCCGGGCGGCTTCTGCTCGCTGCTGCTCGCCGACCTCGGCGCCGAGGTGCTGAAGGTCGAGGACACCGGCATGGGCGACTACATTCGCTGGGCGCCGCCCTACTACGGCTCCGAGGAGCAGCAGGCGCTGGGAACGCGCTCCTCGCTCTACCTCTCGCTCAACCGCGGCAAGCGCTCGGTTCGCCTCGACCTCAAGCAGGAGCAGGGGAGGGAGGCGCTTCTCCGTCTGGTCGCCGCCCACGACGTCGTCCTCGACGGCTTCCGCCCCGGCGTCCTCGACAAGCTCGGCGTCGGTTACGAGCGCATGCGCGAGGCGAACCCGCGCGTCGTCTACTGCGCGATCACCGGCTACGGCCAGGACGGCCCCTACGCCCAGCGGGCCGGCCACGACATGAACTACCTCGGCCTCGTCGGGTTGCTCGGCCTGACCGGCGCCAAGGACGGGCCGCCAGTGCAGTCGGCGGGCCAGATCGCCGACCTTGGCGGCGGCGCCCTGATGGCGGCCTTCGGGGTGATGGCGGCGCTGCACGAGCGCCAGCGCTCCGGCGAGGGCCAGATGGTCGACGTCTCGATGGCCGATGGCGCCCTCTCCTGGCTGGCGATGGTCGCCGGCCGCTACTTCTGCGACGAAGAGGTGCCGCAGCGGGGCGATCAGCAGCTCGCTGGCGGCCTCGTCTGTTACCTGCCCTACGAGGCCGCCGACGGCTGGGTCACCTGCGGGGCGCTGGAGCCAAAGTTCTGGGCCGCCTTCTGCGAGGGCGTCGACCGTTCCGACCTGATCGAGAAGCAGTTCGGGGCGCCGGGGTCAGAGGCTTGGGCCGAGGTCGCCGCCATCTTCCGCGCTCGCACCCGCGCCGAGTGGAAGGCCTTCAACGACGTGCGCGACTGCTGCATCGAGCCGGTCCTCGACCTCGACGAGGCGCTCGACTCCGAGCTGGTGCGGGAGCGGGGGATGGTGGTGGAGCTGGAGCAGCCCGAGCTGGGGACGATCCGCCAGCTCGGCCACCCGGTCAAGCTCTCCCGCACCCCCGCCGATCCGACCCGCCCGGCGCCGGCGTTCGGCGAGCACACCGAGGAGGTCCTGCGCGAGGCCGGCTACTCGGAGGACGAAGTCGCGGCGATGCTGGACTCGGGTGCCGCCGCCGGCCCCGCCGCGACGCCCCAGGGGGAGTTCCGCGCGTGAGCGCGAACGGCTCCAACCGCCGACGGGCCGAAAATACCCCTATAGGGAGGGAAATCGTCCCGTCGGCCGAGAACGGCCTGCTGCGCATGCGGGAGCTGGCCGAGGCGTCCGGCGTGCCGGGGCCGACGATCAAGCACTACCTGCGGGAGGGCCTGCTGCCGGAGCCGGTGAAGACGAGCCGCAACATGGCCTACTACCCGCCCGAGTTCGTCGACCGGATCAAGCTGATCAAGCGTCTGCAGGAGGAGCGCTTCCTGCCGCTGAAGGCGATCAAGAACGTGCTCGACGAGGACCCGGCGCGGGCGCAGGCGATGCTCGAGCTCGGCGACCAGATCCTCGACCGCGCCCTCGCCGGCGAGCGCTCCCGCACCAGCGCCGCCGAGGTTCGCAAGCGCTACGGAGTCCCCAAAGAGGTGCTCGACCGCCTCGCCGAGCTCGAGGTCCTCACCCCCAACAGCCGCGGCTACTCCCCCTCCGACGTGACGATCATCGAGGCGATCAGCCGCTTCCGCGCCGGCGGCTACGACGAGCAGATCGGCTTCACCGTCTACGACACCCTCCGCTACAAAGCGGCGCTGGAGGAGCTGGTCCGCCAGGAGGTCGACGTGGTGATGGAACGGCTCGCGGGCGAGGTGCCGCCGGAGCGGGTGGTGGAGATGCTCGAAGCAGGTGCCCAGCCGCTGCAGGACCTGATCGCGGCCCTGCACACGAAGCTGATGGTCGCCGAGCTGGAGCGCCGCAGCTAAAAGCGCGGCCGTGCCGCCGGGCCGGCGCTGCTGCCGAGCTGCTCCCGCTCCATCTCGATGTCCATCAGCAGCGTCGTCGCGCCGGTCTCCCGGGCGACCCGTTCGGCCTCCTCGAAGGCCTCCTCGACGCCCTCGGCACCGGCCGCCGCCCGCGCCCGGGCGAGGGTCAGCATCGCCACCGGATAGGACCAGAGCATCCCGCGCTCGCCGGCGACGCGGGCGGCCCGCTCGGCCAGCTCAAGCCCCTCGTCGGTTCGACCGACCATGACCAGGGCGCGGGCGCGGAGCTGTCCCCGCCAGCCCTCCAACTCGCCGCCGTTGCCCATCGCCTCGCGGTAGAGCCGCTCGGACTCCTCGATCGCCTCCAGCGCCTCCTCGTATTCCTCGGCGATCAGCTGCGCCCAGGCGAGGTTGGAGAGCGCGAGGCTGCGCGAGAAGACGTCGCCGAGACGGTCGGTCAGCATCGTGTTGCGACGGGCGATCGCCAGCGCCGCCTCGGGATCGCGGCGCATCACCAGGCTCGCCTGGTTGCTGCGGATCCAGCTCGCCGTCTCCGCGTCTTCCTCCTTCAGCGCCTCCTCCAGCGCCCGTTCGAAGAGCTCTTCGGCCGCCTCGAACTCGAGCCGCTCGCGCCGCACCATGCCCTTGCCCATCAGGCCCCAGGCGATCGGGCTGCCGAGGACGATGTTGGCGCCGACTGAGCCGTCGTCGCCGACGATCTCCAGCATCTCGTCGAGGATCCGCTCGAAGCCCTCGAAGTCGGCGACGCAGAGGTAGGCGTAGGCGCCAGCGCCCCGCACCGCCGCCCGCAGGTGCTTGTCGCCCGAGCGATCGGCCAGCTCGACGGTCTCCTCGACGGCGGCGATCCAGTCCGGGCCGGAGTGCTCCAGCCCGGGTCGCACCGAGGTCGCGACCTTCAGCAGCGCCAGCGAGTGGAGGTCGTTCTGCCGCCGCGCGATCTCCTCCGCCTCGGCGGCCAGCCGCTCTTCTTCGGAGCGGCTCATCCCGATCCGCCAGGCGTACTGCAGCTGCAGCAGCCGCGTGTGGACCGCCATCGCCGCCGTCTCTTCCCCGTCGTCGAGGCCGTCGCTCAGCTCCATCGCCTGGTGCCAGAGCCGCAGCGCGTCGCGGGGGCGGCTGTGGCCGGCCCAGTAGGCGCCGCGTGCCGACCAGCGCGCCGCTTCCAGGGTCTCGCCGCCCTGGCGCAGGTGGTCGGCGATCAGGGCCGAGAGCTCGTCGTAGCGCTCGGCCGGCTCCAGCTCGATCAGCGCCCGCGCCGCCGCCGCGTGGGTCGCCCGCCGCTGCTCTGCCAGCTGGGTGCCGTATGCGACCTCGCGGGTCAGCGGGTGGCGGAAGGCGAGCAGGCGCTGGGGGTAGAGCTCGGCTTCGTAGAGGAAGCCGGCCTCGATCAGCGCACCGATCGCCGTCTCGATCACCTCCTCGCTCAGCTCCGCCGTCAGGCGCAACGCCTCGCCGCTGACCTCCTTGCCGACCACCGAGGCGACCTGCAGCAGCTGCTTGGCGGCGGGGTCGAGGCGGTCGATGCGGGCGGCGAGGACGGCCTGGACGGTGACCGGCACCCCGGCGTCCTCGATCGGCTTCGCCAGCCGGTAGGACCCGCGCTCGCCCTGCAGGTAACCGGACTCGGCCAGCTCGCGGACGATCTCCTCGATGAAGAAGGGGTTGCCGCCGGTGCGCTCGTGGATCGGCTCGTCGATCCCGTCCAGCGAGGGGTCGGAGCCGGCGAGGTCGCGCAGCAGCTTCGCGGTGTCGGCGCGGTCGAGCGGCTGCAGCTCGATCGTCTCGTAGCGAGGCGAGGCGGCCCAGGCGGGCTTGTGCTCGGGCCGGTAGTTGACGAGGACGAGGGTCGGCGTTCCCTCCATGCCCTCGACAAGCCCGTGCAGCATCGCCTGGCTGCCTCCGTCGATCCAGTGCAGGTCCTCGACGACGAGGACGAGGACCTTGCGCCGGGCCGGGTTGCCGACCAGGCGGCAGAGGAAGTCGGCGAGGGCGCGCTGGCGCCCCTCGGGGTCCATCCGCGGCACCGGCCGCTCCGGGTCGGGCACGCCGAGGAAGTCGAAGATCAGCGGCAGGTCATCGGCGAAGGCGGGGTCGAGGAGGAGCGAGCGACCGGCGATCTTCTCCCGCGCCAGCTGCTCGGGGTCCTGGTCGTCGATCCCGTAGAAGGAGCGCAGCATCTGCAGGATCGGCATGAAAGGGATCGTCTTCCCGTGCGCCTGCGCCTGCGCCTCGAAGACCTCCAGCCCTTTGGCGCGGCAGCGCTGGGCGAACTCGTGGTAGAGGCGGCTCTTGCCGATCCCCGGTTCGGCGACGATCCCGACCGCGCTCGCCTCGCCCTCCTTGGCGCGGCCGAGCGCCGCCTCGAGGCGCCCGAGCTCCTCTTCGCGGCCGACGAACTGGGAGAAGCCGCGCTCGCGGGCGAGGTCGAGGCGCGAGCGCGCCTGTCCGACCCCGGCCAGCTCGAAGACCTGCACGGGCCGGCTCGCTCCCTTGATCTCGAACTCGCCGAGGTCGCGCAAGTCGAGGTAGCCGCGCGCCAGATCGGCGGTGCTCTCGGTCAGGTACGCCCGGCCCGGCTCGGCCAGCGCCTCCATCCGTTGCGCGAGGCCAACGGTATGGCCGATCGCCGTGTAGGCGGAGTCCCCGCCGCCGTCGATCGCGCCGGCGACCACCTCGCCGGAGTTGATCCCGATCCGGGTCGAGAAGTTGAGACCCTTGGCGCGGCGCAGCTCGGCCGCGTACTCGGCGACATCGTCGAGCATCTGCAGGGCGGCGTAGCAGGCGCGGCGAGCATGGTCCTCGTGGGCGACCGGCGCCCCGAAGATCGCCATGATCCCGTCGCCGGTGAACTTGTCGACGGTTCCCTCGAAGCGGGTGACGGTGTCGGCGAGGACCGAGAAGAAGCGCTGCATGATCTTGCGCCACTCCTCCGGATCCTCCTGCTCGGCGAGGTCCATCGAGCCGCTGACGTCGGCGAACAGGACGGTGACCTGCTTGCGCTCCGCCTCGTCCTTGACCGTCTCGTGCACGACAGCACAAAGGTTACGCGGTCGCCCCCGCGATCAAGCCTCGCATCCGATTCCCGCCCCAGCGGGCTGTGCTCAAACTCGGATGCGCTTTCCAAGCATGGCGATCGTCTTCACGAGTTCCGCGCGGACGCGGCCGGGTTCGTAGCGGACCTCGTAGTGGGTGAAGCGCAGCGGCGTCATTCCGGCCATCACGTGCGCACGGTCGCGGCGGGCGTCCCGAAGCTGCGCCGAGGGCGTGCGGTGATAGCGGAGGCCGTCGGTCTCCACGACGAGCCCGAGGTCGGGCCAGAAGAAATCGACCTCGAACTTGTTCACGCGTTGTTTGGTAAGTGGAATCGGGAGCTTCGCCGTCCTGACGATGCGGCGGAAATAGATCTCCAGCTCCGAGTCGGAGAGGCGGAAGAAGAGCTTGTCGAGCAGGTGACGCAGGGGGCGGACGCCGGGTTCGCCGCCATAGCGCGTGAGGTCTTCTCGCAACGCTTCGGGATCGATCAGGTCGCGCTTGTCGGCGTCGTTCACCGCCCGCTCGAGTCGGACGGGATCGAGTTCCGTTGCGAGGTCGACGAGCGTCTGGGACGGCGAGGTGACCGGGATCTCGTCCCGGAGCACGAGGTCACCGGGCGCCAGGCGCGGGCGGCCGCGAAACCGTACGCCGGGGCGCCGCAATTCGCAGCGGCGTCGAACACTGACGTCGATCCAGCCGCCCTCGTCGCCGATCTCCCACAGCGCCGCCGCGCTGCGATGCCCCAGGGCCGCGCCCTCCCCGCCCGCCAGGACCGCCGCCATCCACCGCCTCCTCTGGTTGAGCGCCGGCCAGCCGACCGCGTAGACGCCGCGGCTGACGGGAAAGAGGCGCCCTCGTGCCAGCCGATGTTCGATCGACCTCCGTCCGAAGCCCAGCGCCAGCAACTGCCGGCGGGTGACGATGCCGTGCTGCCTCGCCGCGAGCTTCCAGGCTCGGCTGCTTCGCGTTTCCGATTCTTGCCCCACCCTGGTGTGTCAAGAATCGGGAGCGCCGAACTCTCCCCCCTGTAGCCTCGTCCCGGTGCGATCCGTTCTCGTCACCGGAGCGTCCACCGGCATCGGCCGCGCCACGGCGCTGCGGCTCGACGGCTCCGGCTGGCGGGTCTTCGCCGGGGTCCGCAAGCCCGAGGACGCGGAGAGTCTGCGAGCGGAGGCCTCGCCGAGCCTCGTCCCGGTCATCCTCGACGTCACCGATCCCGAGCAGATCGCCGCCGTGGCCAGTCGGGTCGAGGGGGAGAGCGACTGCGGCGGCCTCGACGGCCTGGTCAACAACGCCGGGATCGCCGTCCCGGGACCGCTGGAGACGGTCCCGCTCGAGGACCTGCGCCACCAGCTCGAGGTCAACCTCGTCGCCTACGTGGCGGTGACGCAGGCGATGCTGCCGCTGGTCCGCCGCGCCGAAGGCCGGATCGTCTTCCTCGCCTCGATCGGCGGCCGGATCGCCTTTCCCTTCGGCGGCCCCTACCACGCTTCGAAGTTCGCGACCGAGGCGATCGGCGACGTCTTCCGCCAGGAGCTGCGGCCCTGGGGGATCGAGGTGGCGATCATCGAGCCAGGCTCGATCGACACCCCGATTTGGGGACGCGGCCGGGAGAAGGCGGGGGAGATCGAAGCGAAGTCGCCGCAGACGAACCTGCTCTACGGCGCCGCGCTCGAGAAGTTCCGCAAGGTGATCGAGGACACCGCCGAACGCGGGATTCCGCCGGAGAAGGTGGCGAAGGCGATCGCCCACGCCCTCGAATCGAGCCGGCCGAAGACGAGATACCTGGTCGGGCTCGACGCCAAGCTTCAGGCGCGCATCCAGCCGTTCATCCCCACGCGCCTCTTCGACCGCATCGTCGCCCGCCAGCTGAACCTCTAGAAGCGCCTCAGCCGCTCATATACTGCGGTAGCCGATTGACTGGTCAATCAACGAAGGACGCACGGATGCGTGTAGCGGCGGTACAGCTCAACTCCAATGGGGACAAGGACAGGAACCTGGCCACGGCCGAGCGCCTGGTCCGGGACGCCGCCGGCGCCGGCGCCGAATTCGTCGCCTTGCCGGAGAAGTGGAACCTGCTGGCCGGGGGTGAGGAACTCGTCGCCGGGGCCGAGCCGCTCGACGGTCCCAGCCTCTCCGCCGCCCGTGGCTGGGCTCGCGAGCTGGGGGTACACCTGCTCGCCGGCAGCATCTGCGAGCGCGGGGGGAAGGGCGAGAAGGCCTCCAACACCTCGGTCCTGATCGACCCGGAGGGTGAGGACCTCGCGGTCTACCGCAAGATCCACATGTTCGACGTCGACGCCGGCGGCGTCTCCTACCGCGAGTCCGAGCACGAGCGACCCGGTTCAGAACCGCTAGTCGCCCCGGTCGGCGACCTCACCCTCGGCCTCACCGTCTGCTACGACCTGCGCTTTCCGGAGCTCTTCCGCATCCTCGCCCTGCGCGGCGCCCGGCTGATCGGCGTCCCTTCGGCCTTCACCCTCGCCACCGGCCGCGACCATTGGGAAGTGCTGCTGCGAGCTCGGGCGATCGAGAACCAGCTCTTCGTCCTCGCGCCCAACCAGGTCGGCGAGGCACCGCCCCACTACAGCTCCTTCGGCCGCTCGCTGATCGTCGACCCCTGGGGGGTCGTCCTCGCCACGGCCTCCGACGAGGAGTGCTTCGTCAGCGCCGAGCTCGACTTCGCCGCCCTGCAGCGGGTGCGCGAGTCGCTGCCCTCGCTCGCCAACCGCCAGCCCGGCGCCTATGCCTGGCCCGAAGCGACGGAGAGGCGCGGCTGATGGCGCAGGCACCGCCCGCCGACAAACGGCGCCTCATCCTCGACGCCGCGATCCGCGTCTTCGCCCGCCAGGGCTTCCACGCGACCCGTGTCTCCGACATCGCCGACGAGGCGGGTGTCGCCTACGGGCTCGTCTACCACTACTTCAAATCGAAGGACGAGGTCCTCAACGAACTGTTCATCGAGCGCTGGTCGCTGCTGCTGGCGGCGATCGAGGAGGCCGACAAGACCGCCGCCAGCCCGCGCGAGAAGCTCGGCGCGGTGGCGACCTTCATCTTCGACTCCTACCGCCACGACCCGGAGCTGATGAAGGTGATCATCGTCGAGGTGACCCGCGCGGCGAACTCCTTCGGCAAGACGCATCTGGAGGAAATCCAGCGCGCGTACGAGTCGATCGCCAAGATCGTCGCCGACGGCCAGGGCCGCGGCGCCTTCCGCAGCGACGTGGCGCCGATGTTCGCCTCGATGTCCTTCTACGGCGCGATCGAGCAGCTGCTCTCGGGCTGGATCTTCGGGACGATCCCCGCCTCCGACACCGATTTCGACCAGGCGCGGGATCTCCTTGTCACGACGATCTGCGACGGCCTCGAGCCGCGCGGATAGGGTTTACTGCCCAACTCCCATGGGGAAGGACTTGAGCTAGTGGACAACGAGCTGGTCAAACGTCTCGTCTATAGCGGCCTCCTGGCCGGAACCGGTGCGCTCGCGAGCATCGTCGCCGCGCGGGCCGCGGCGCTGATCTACCGTCGCATCTACAACGAGGACCCACCGGAGTAGGAGGGCGCGATGCAGGAGCCGCAGCAGAACCCACCGCCGATCCCGCCTTCGGGGCCGCCAACGCCCTCGCCCGAGCAGCGCTCGATCGCCGACCTCGTCGTCGAGGTCTCCGAGAACGCCTCGACGCTGGTCCGCGAGGAGATCGAGCTCGCCAAGGCCGAGATCTCCGACAAAGTCGCGAAGATCCTCCGCGGTTCCGCAGTCGGGGCCGCGGCCGGCGCCTTCGCCTTCCTGGCGCTGATCATGATCCTGCACGGGATCGCCTGGCTGCTGGGCGAAGAACTGTTCAGCGGCAACATCTGGGCCGGCTACTGCGTCACCGCGGCGATCTTCCTCCTGCTCGCCGCGCTGGCCGGCTGGATCGCCTCGAAAGCGCTGAAGGCCGGAGCGCCGCCGGTGCCCGAGCAGGCGATCGAAGAGGCAAAGCTGACCAAGGAGATGCTGGAAAGGGAGGCCTCGTGACCACCGGTGCCCCGGGTCGCTCGCCGGCGGAGATCCGCCGCGACATCGACCTCAAGCGCCGCCAGCTTGGGACCTCGGTCGAGGCCCTGCGCGGCCGCGTCAACGAACTGACCGACTGGCGCCGTCAGGTCGAGGACCACAAACAGCAGCTGATCGTCGGCGCCGCCGCGGTCGGGTTTCTGATTGGTGCGCGGGCCATGTTCCGCCGAAAACGCCGCTGACGAGGTCCAGAGGCCGCCAGGCAAGGACGCAGGGAGTCCGAATAGCAGCGCTATTTGGACGACTGAGGACGCCGCGTGGTGGCCTCTGGGGCCGTCAGGCGATCAGCTCGGTGTGGACCGAGCCGACGCCGAGCAATCCCGGGCCGACGTGGGCACCGAGGACGGGGCCGACCTCGGAGATGAAGGCCGGCTCGCAGCCGAAGATCTCGTAGCAGTCTTCGATCATCACGTCGGCGGTCTCTTTGTCCTGGATGTACTGGACGACCCAGCCGTTGGCGCCGGACTCATGCCGCTGGCGCATGTAGCCGCGCAGCCGCTCCAGGGAGCGGGCGCGGGTGCGGACCCGCTCGACCGGGGTGATCTCCTCCTCGAGGGTGAGGATCGGCTTGATCTTCAGGGCGCTGCCGATCCAGGCGCGGGCGCCGCCGATGCGGCCGCCGCGGCGCAGGTACTCGAGGGTGTCGATCGCGAACCACATCTTCAGGTCGTTGCGCGTCTCCTCGGCCCGGGCGATCGTCCCGGCCGCGTCGGCACCGGCGTTGGCGGCCGAGGCGGCGCCGAGGGCGCAGAGCCCCATCCCGCCGGCGGCGGAGCGGGAGTCCACCACGTGCAGCCGGTCGCCCCCCTTGTCTTCCTCGACCAGTCGCTCCCGTGCCTGGCCGGCGGCCTCGAAGGTCCCTGAGATGCCGGAGGAGATGTGGATGGAGACGACCTCCCGCCCTTCGGCGAGCAGCGGCTCGTAGACCTCTAAGAAATCCCCGATCGAGGGCTGTGACGTGGTGGCGCCGCTTTCCGAAGCCCGCAGCCGCTCGTAGAACGCGTCGAAGTCGGAGATCTCCGACTCCTTCTGCTGATCCCCGTCGACCGAGACATAGAGGCTGATCTCCTTGATCCCCCGCGCGGCCAGAAGGTCGGTCGGGAGGTAGCAGGTCGTATCGCAGACGACCGCAGTCTCGGCAGCGGGGCGCACACGCCGATTCTAGACGCCGACCACCTCCAGCGACCCTGGGTAGAGACCTGGCAGCCTTGGACAAGTGTCGAGCGTTCGGAATAACTAACTGTTCGAATAGTCTCCTTTTATGGAGATCGATCAGGAGCTGTTAAAGAAGGTTTCAGTTGCCCTCACCAAGGGGCAAGGAAAATGGACCGAGGAGCAACTTGAAGCGGCTTACGACCAGGTGTTCGGCGACAAAGTTGCTGGAACGCTCGCTGCGATGATTGAGGAAGGTCTCCTTGTTCTGCGGTTGAGGGAGGATGGCGAGGTTGTCTATGGGACGATGGAAAATGATGAAACCTCATCAGTTGAGGCCCTGATTCGTTCTGCGTTTCCTCCGGGGGCCTGAATACTGGCCAGCTGGAAGTCGTGGGGCCACCAAAGTCAGCTGCCGACCCGCGCGGGACGCGAGCGGGGCTTTCGGTTCTCGCTACACTTTGTGAAGTGACGGATACGCCTCAAGCCGCGATCACCCTGACCGAGAAGGCCGCCGAGAAGATCGGTGAGCTGCTCGGGTCTCAGCCCGACGGCGCCGAGCAGGCGCTGCGGGTGGCTGTTCGGGGCGGAGGTTGCTCGGGCTTCCAGTACGCGCTCGCCTTCGACAAGGCCAAGGAGGACGACAACGTCTTCGAGGTCGACGGCGTCGCCGTCATCGTCGACAAGGTCAGCATGCAGTTCGTCTTCGGCTCCGAGGTCGACTACGTCGAAGGGCTTCAAGGCGCCGGCTTCCAGGTCAACAACCCGAACGTGGTTGCGGCCTGCGGCTGTGGCTCCTCTTTCCAGGTGAAAGAGGATGCCGCCGCTTCCGCCTCCGCCGTATAGACCAAGCAGATCAAGGACGCAGGGAGCGTGGCGTGCTTTGCACGCGAGCGACTGAGGACGCCGAGATGCGCCGGTCTAGACGGCGGAGAGCAAGAGCTTCTATTCGATCTGCAGTGGCGGCGATTGCGCCGGGACGCTCTGCTGCGGGGCCTGCGCGTTCTCCGGCTGCTCGACGCCGAGCGCCTCGGCGAGTTCGCCGGACTCGAACATCTCCTCGACGATGTCGCAGCCGCCGAGCAGCTCTCCGTTGACGTAGAGCTGGGGGAAGGTCTGCCAGTCGGAGATCTCCGCCGTCACTTCGCGCAGCGGCTGCAGCGCCGGCAGGACGTCGATCGCGCCGTAGTCGACGTCGACCTGGTCCAGCACCTGGACCACGCGCATCGAGAAACCGCAGCGCGGCATGTCCGGGGTCCCTTTCATGAACAGCAGGACCGGGTTGGCGGCGATCAGCTCTTCGATCTTGGACTTCAGCTCTGGGTCGGCCATGGGGGCATTGTAGGGAGGCCGAGCCCTTGGCTCAGAGCTTGGTGATGATCAGCCCCGCCAGGCCCATGAATCCGCTGACCATGATCACTCCGAGCGTGAGGAAGCCGTTGACCATCGTGTGCTGGATCTTGTCGACCCTGGTGCTAAGACCTTCGAGTCGATTGCTGATCTCGGTGACCCGATTGTTGAGGTCGTCGAGGCGCGAGTCGGGCCAGGTGGATCGCTTGTATCGCATGACCCTGAGCCTATGGAGATAGGTCGTACGCATGGCGCGCACAATGTAACATTTTGTCGTAGACGAGCCCGCGAAGGTGTGACTTCAGCCCGGAAGGCCCGTCTTGACCGACAGCGCGTGGATCGTGCCGTCGTCGAAGCGCTCTTTGACCGCGGCCTTGACCAGGCGGTGCTGGTCGATCCGCGAGAGGCCCGCGAACTGGGGGGCGCTGACCGTCGCCCGCAGGTGGTCGCCGGTGCCGGTTTCGTCGATCACCTCGACCTCGGCCCCCGGCAGGGCCGCCGCGATCATCCCCTCCAGCTCGACGAGGTCGGCGGCCACTAGCTGGTGGCCGACGGCTCGCCGAGGGTCTCGAGCATCTCCTCGACCCGGACGAACTTGACCCGCGGGCGGCCGTGCGGCTCGCCGCGGCCGACCTCGGCCTGGTCGATCGCCCGCCAGTCCTCGAAGCTGACGTAGCGGACGCCCTTCTCCCGCAGAAGGTCCTCGACCGCCGCGGGGTCGGGCTGCTCGGGGCTGAGCAGGGTGCCGGACTCGACGTCGGCGAAGAGGTGCTGGACGGTCTCCAGCGCGTCTTTCTTGTTGGTGCCGATCACGCCGGAGGGGCCGCGCTTGATCCAGCCGGCGGTGTAGTGACCCACCTTGTGACCGGCGTCGTGGGAGTCGAGGATGCGGCCGCCCTCGTTGAGGATCAGGCCGCCGCTCTCGTCGAAGGGGACGCCTTCGATCGGGACCCCCGTGTAGCCGACCGAGCGCAGGACCAGGCCGCACTCGAGCTCTTCGCGCTCGCCGGTGTCCCGGGCGCGCAGGCTGCCGCCCTCGGAGACCAGCTCGTTGCGGCCGATCACGATCGATTCGACCTTGCCGTCGCCCTTGATCTCGACCGGCGAGGAGAGGAAGCGGAGGACGATCCGCTGCTTCTTGCCCTCGGGCTCGCGCTCGGAGAACTCCTTCAAGGTCTCGTAGTTGACCCGGGTCGTCTTGTCGGCCTCGTCGGACTCGACGAAGGCCTTGCTGGCTGGGTCGAGCTCGACCTCGGCCGGGTCGACGACGACGTCGGCGTCCTCCATCTCGCCGAGCTCTTTGATCTCGGGGTTGGTGAAGGCGGCCTGGACCGGCCCGCGGCGGCCGAGGACGACGATCTCGCGGATCTGCTTGGCGTCGAGCGCCTCGATCGCGTGGTCGGCGGTGTCGGTTTGGCGCAGCTCGTGGTCGGTCAGGGCCAGCATCCGGGCGACGTCCATCGCCACGTTGCCGTTGCCGATCACGACGGCGCGCTCGCAGGAGAGGTCGAACTCGTGGTCGGCGTAGTCGGGGTGGGCGTTGTACCAGCCGACGAAGGAGGTGGCGGCATGGCTGCCGGGCAGGTCCTCGCCGGGGATGCCGAGCTGGCGGTCGGTCTCGCAGCCGACCGTGAAGACGATCGCGTGGTAAAGCCTTTCCAGCTCCTCGACCTCGACATCATGGCCGATCTTGACGTTGCCGAAGAAGCGGAAGCCGTCGCGAGCCGCGGTTTTCTCGTAGACGCGGATCACCGACTTGATCTTCGGATGGTCGGGGGCGACGCCGCCGCGGACCAGCCCGAAAGGGCTCGGCAGGCGGTCGAAGAGGTCGACCTGGGCGTGCAAGTCGCCGTCCTTGAGGATGTGCTCGGCGGCGTAGAAGCCCGAGGGCCCGGCGCCGACGATGGCGACGCGGAGGGGGGTCTCTTCGGTTCCGATCTTGCTCATGGGAGCGCGAAAGAATAGGGAACTCGGCGCTTCAGCCGAGGGCCGGGGCGCTGGCGCCGACGGCGCTGGGGGTGCCGTCGAGCGCGTCGAGCGCCTTGCGCACCGACATCGCCACGCAGGTGAAGATCGGGGTCTCGCGCTCGGTGTACTCGCTCGACTCGGTCGGCCGCAGCTCGTTGACGAGGTCGAGGAATTCGCCCGGGTCGTCGCCCTCGAAGCAGACGACGAACTCCTGGTCGTCGATCCCGTAGGAGTAGGTGGTGTTGATCGTGATCTCGGGGTAGCGGCGGCCGACCTCGATGTGGCTTTTCATGATCCGCCCGCGCTCCTCCGGCGCCAGCCCGTACCAGCGGCGCTGCTTGACCATCGGGTAGAGGAAGAGGTACTTGCGTTCGGAGGTGCAGATCTCCGGGCGGGCGTTCTCGGCCGAGTAGGGCGAGCGTTTGGTCATCGAGAGGAACGAATGCGGCGTCTCCGCCCACTTCGCCAGGCCGCTCTGGCCGAGGACGACGTGGAAGGTGTGGATGTCGCCCAGGTTCGGGCTCTGGCTGAGCAGGACCAAGTCGACGTCGCCGCGCGTTCCTATGGTTGAGTAGGCGCGCAAAGAGCGGTCGACGCCGAAGTCCTCGCAGGCAGCGAGGAATTCCCCCTTGTCGGCTGCACGGAGCTCCGGGTCCCGACGACGCCAGGCTGGATCGATCTTGAAAAACGAGAACTTGGCGAACGTGCGGTCGGCCATCGCGATGACGATAGCGCTCGTGCTGCTCGCGGTCGCGGCACCGGCGGCGCGAGCCGGCGCCGTGCCGGAAGCGCAGCTCCTGCTGCTGCCGCCCACCACCACGGTGGCCGAACTGGCGCAGGCGGGGCTCTCTCCGGGCTTGATGAGCGCTGGGCTCGGCAAGGTCCCGGCCGCGCAGACCTACCTCGACATCGGCCAGGGGAACCGGGTCTTCGACTCCCTCTACGACGAAGACCTGCCGCCGCGGGACGAAGGGCTCCCCGCGTGGTGGCAGCGGGTCAAGGAAAGAGCCGCATCGGCGCCGGCCGAGATCGTTCCCGGCCTGCTCAGATCGTCTCTCAGGCAGGCGGGCATTCCCCCGCGCCGTCTCGAGATCCGGAAGGCCGACATCCGGTCGCTTCCGGCCGGGACCCATGACCTCGTGATCGCGATCGCGCGGCCGACTGGCCAGAGCGACGACCCCTTGCCGATCGGGATCGCCGCTGGCGGTTTCGACGGAAACCTCACGTCGGACAGCACCCGGATCGACGGCTACGTCCTCTCGACCGACGTGGCGCCGACGATCCTCCAGCACTTCGGGGTCGCGATCCCCCCCGAAATGTCCGGTCAGCCGATTCGCAGCGAGGGCAACGTCGATCCGGCCGCGATCGAAGCCCTTGGCGCGCGGATGGCGGTGATCTCCCACCGCCGCGGGCCGGTGATCGGCCTCAACATCGTCATCTGGCTGGCGGCGCTGGCGCTCGTGGCCCTCCTCAGCCGCGGCCGCCTCGCCCGCCCCGCGGTCAGGCTCGTCGGTCTCGCGCTCGTCTACCTCCCGCTCGTCCTCCTCCTGGGAGCGGCACTCGAACCGGGGGAGACGGCGGAACGGCTGCTGGTCCTCCTGCTGGCGCCGCTCCTGGCGGGGGCGACGCTGCTGGCGCTGCGGGGCTACCGCGCTCTTGCGGTCGCCGCCGGCCTGACCGCCGTGGCCTATGCGATCGACGTCGTCGTCGGCTCGCCGCTGACCTCACTCTCGCTGCTGGGCCCGAACCCGGGCCTCGGCGTCCGCTTCTACGGCATCGGCAACGAGCTCGAGGCGCTGCTGGCAGTGCTGGTGACCGCGGGAGCGGGGGCGGCTCTCGCCGGGTTCGCGCCTAGGGCCTCGGGCCGAGCGGCCGCCCGTGCCTTCCTCGCGATCGGCCTGCTCGCCGCCTTCGTCTTCGCCGCCGGGCGCTTCGGCGCCGACGTCGGCGCCGCGATCGTCTTCCCGCTCGGCGCCGTCGTCGCTGCTGTCACCGTCGCTGGTTGCGGCAGGCGCCCGCTACTGCTCGCCGCGGTCGCGGCGCCCGTCGCCGTCCTCGCGCTGCTCGCCCTGATCGACCTCGCCAGCGGCGCCAACGCGCACCTCACCCGCTCGGTCCTCGACGCCGGCGGCCTCGGGAACCTCGCCGACGTCGCCCAGCGCCGCCTCCAGCTCTCCGCCCGCAGCTTCGCCCGTCCGGTCCTGCTTGCCTTCCTGCCGCTGGTCGCCCTGCTCGCCGTCCTCGCCTACCTGAGGCGAGATCGCCTGCGGGCCTGGCTGGCGGCAGTGCCGGCGATGCGGGCCGGGCTGATCGGAGCCCTGGCCGCGACCGTGGTCGGCACCCTGGCCAACGACTCCGGGGCGCTGGTCCTGGAGATCGGCGCCGCCTACCTGTTGGTCTTCACTGGCTTCGCTTGGGCCGAGGCTGCGGCCGAGCGGCCCTGAGGCCCCCTTCGGCCCGCGAGCGCCTGCCGGGCGATGATCTACGCTTAGCCACCCGTGCGCATAGGTCTCGTCTCGCCATATTCCTGGTCCTACCAGGGGGGCGTGAACCGGCACGTTGAGGCGCTCGCCGAGGAGTTCCTGCGGCGAGGCCACGATGTCCGCGTCCTCGCCCCCGTCGACCCGCCTGGGCGGGTCAGCCGCGTCCTCCACCGGGCGCCGGCCGAAATCCGCGACCTCCCCGACTACCTGGTGCCGCTCGGCCGCACGGCGGGCTTCGGCGCCAACGGCTCGGTCTCGAACCTGGCGCCGTTTCCCGCCGGCGGAGTCGTCGCCCCGCGGCGGCTGGTGCGGAGCGGAGAATTCGACGTCATCCACGTCCACGAGCCGCTGGTCCCCCTGGTCGGCTGGAACGCGACGCTCGGCGCCCGCGACCCGGTCGTCGGCACCTTCCACGCCTACGCGACCAAAGGGCTGCCGAACTACATCGCCAACGCGGTGGGAGCCCGGCGGATGTTCAACCGGCTCGCGGCCCGGATCGCCGTCTCCGAGGCCGCCGCCTGGACCGGCCGCCGCTGGTTCGGCGGCGAGTACACGATCGTCCCCAACGGTGTCGACGTCGACGCGGCGCCGGACGAGCCGAAGGCGAAGGGCACGGACCTCGAGATCCTCTTCGTCGGCCGGCCCGAGGAGCGCAAGGGCCTGCCGATCCTGCTCACCGCCTTCAACGCTCTGGTCGAGCACGTGCCCTGCCGGCTGACCGTGATCGGCGCCGAACGCGAGGACGTGCTGCGCTACGTCGCCGACCCGGACCTCCTGCGCTGGATGGACATCCGCGGCCGAGTCTCCCGCGAGGACCTCTGGAAGGAGCTGCACCGCGCCGACCTGCTCTGCGCCCCCTCGCTCTCGGGCGAGAGCTTCGGCATGGTCCTGACCGAGGCCTTCGCCGCGGGAACGCCGGTGATCGCTTCGGCCATCGCCGGCTACAGCGACGTCGTTTCCGACGGCATCGATGGCCTCCTGGTTCCCCCAGGCGACCCGCAGCGCCTGGCCGAGGAGCTGCAGCGGGTGCACTTCGAGCCGGAGCGGCTGCAGGAGATGGGGGAAGCGGCGCGCCGCAGCGCGCAAAGGTACGCGTGGCCAAGGGTGGCGGACCAGGTGACGGCCGTCTACGAGCGGGCGATCGAGGCGCCAAAGCCCACCCTGGCCAGCGAGAAGTTCGCCCACTGGGCGGGGATGCGCCCTGCGGACGGCGGGCCCAGGCGGCCGGCCGAGCGGCTGCCGTCACTCGACCCCGCTCCCGCTCAGGCGGGCAATAGGGGCCGCGCCGTCGCCCGCCGCATCGGTCTTGCCGTGGCCGGCGTGCTCGGGGTCGGCTTGACCCTGCTCGCGGCGCAGAAGATCGGGATCGACAAGGTGGTCGAAAGCATCGTCCGCTCCAACCTGACCTTGGTCCTCGTCGCCTGCGGCCTGATGGCGACCTCGCTCTTCTTCCGCGCCGCCTCCTGGTACTGGATCGCGCGCGCTGCCCTGCCGAACCGGCCGATCCGCCGCCGCGACGTCACCTCGGCGACGATGATCGGCGTGCTGATGTCGGCCACCCTGCCGGCGCGCCTGGGAGAGCCGGCGCGGGCGATGACGCTGGCGCGACGAAGCGGTCGCATGCGGGAGACCTTTCCGGTGCTGCTGGGGACGCTCGTCTCGCAGACGCTGCTGAACTTGGTTGCCCTGGTGCTGCTGGGGGTGATCATCGTCTCGACGACGCCGCTCTTCCACTCCGGGACGAAGCAGATCTTCGCCTTCAGCTTGGTTCCACTGCTCGTCCTGCTCGTCGTCCTGATCGCGCCGCTGCTGATGCGCCGCAACAGCAACGGCCGCCTAGGGAGGCTGGGGGCGATGGTGCGGCGGGCGCTGGTTCAGGTCCGAGCTGGGCTGACGGTGTTCCGGGATCTCCGCCACGGCGTTGCTGCCGCGGCCGCGCAGCTCGCCGCCTGGGCGATCCAGCTAGCCGCCTGTTGGGCGCTGCTCTATGCGCTCGGCCTCGACGGACAGGCTGGGATCGGCGCCGCCGCGGCGGTCCTCTTTGCCGTCAACGTGACCGCGGTGGTGCCGGCGACGCCGTCCAACATCGGCGTCTTCCAGCTGGCGGTGATCAGCGTCCTCCACAGCGGCTTCGACGTCAGCACCCAGGACGCTCTCGCCTACGGCGTGATCCTGCAGGCGGTCGAGATCGCCACCGCCGTCGCGCTCGGGCTGCCGGCGCTGGTCCGCGAGGGCCTGACCTGGAGCGACCTGCGCGTGCAGGCGGTCTCGGCGGCTCCGGTCAGACTCGATCCCGAGCCGCGAGCCCGTGCAAGCCAGCCTCGGGCTTGAGTCTTTGCCAAAGTCGGCCAAAACACTAAAAAACTCCGCTGTATTGAATTAACATCGCGGTGGAGGCGTGCCGCCACCATTCCCAGGCCGGCACTCCTGCGACGAGAAGGTGCGCGGGCCGGCGCCGTTCCCATCCAATTGGCGCCTGGCCCCCCTTCTCGGCCGCGACTTCTTCTTAGCCAGATCAGCAAGGTTCCTTGACGGGTCTACACTAATGTGCATAGAGTCGAGCAATCGGCCATCAACTCACGCGAACTGGGGGAAAGGGAGCGGTGAGATACGACTCGGCAGTGTTGGAGAGGGTCGCGCAGCGCTTCCGGCGCGACATGTGGGATTCAGTGGTTCCGGAAGCAATCTCCGAATCGGGGGTTGAAGTAGAGAGGTTCGGTCCGGTGCAGGCGACCGCTTTCGGCGACCTGCCCGAGATCCATCTGCTGCAGCAGATTCAGGGTGCGGCGGAGCCTGGCGCGATCGAGGGTGGCCACCTGGCCGCGGCGATCGAATGGATGCGGGCGCGCGAAGTCGACTACCGGATTCCGGTGGCGGCGGGGCGGCCCGGAGCGCCAGAAGCCGAAGGCTGGCTGGGCGGGAGGGGTTACGAGCGGGGAGCGGGCTGGGTGAAAATGGTCCGCGACGGCTCACCGCCCGAGTTCGATGTCGATCCCGAGATCACGATCTACCGGTTGGGTCAGGACGAAGCCGAAGGCGAAGGCCTGAGCACGATCGCGGCGGAAGCGTTGGAGATGCCGCTGGTGGCGGGCACGCTGTTCTTCTCGCTGCCGCAGCGCGACGGGTGGCACTGCTATACCGCCGCCCTGGGGCCCGACGAGGTTCCGGTCGCCACCGGCTCGATGCTGATCGTCGGGGGAGTGGCCCAGCTGGGAGCGGGGACGACGTTGGAGTGCGCCCGTGGGCACGGCTGCAACGCCGCGCTGCTGCACCGTCGGCTGGTCGACGCTCATCGCGCCGGCTGCCACACCGTGTTCGTCGAGGTCGGCGAATGCGACCTGGCCTCCTGGTCGGCGGTCACCCGCAACCTGCGGCGGGCCGGCTTCGAGGAGGCCTACGAAGGCCGCAACTGGCAGCGCCCGGCGCTGCACCCGGCTGAAGTTCCGCACCGATTCAGCGGCTGAGCTCGGGGGCGGGGGCCGCTTCGGCGTCCTCGCCTTCGTCGCCGGGGTCCGGCTCGGACTCCGGCGGCAGCTCACCGCCGCGCGCGGTCCCGGCGATCAGCTCGTCCGGCGCCTTCTCCTCGGGGATGAAGCCGGACTTCATCCCGAAGTAGACCGCCTGGGGGTGATGGGCGACGATCGCCACCGTCGACTGCTCCGGCATCACCGCGTAGCCGCCGGAGAGGGACATCCCGATCTCTTCCAGGTCGAGTAGGCGCCAAACTTTCTCGTGCTCGGACTGGTCGGGGCAGGCGGGGTAGCCCCAGGAGTAGCGGCGGCCCTGGTCGAGCTCGATCCCCAGCTGGTCGCGCACCTGCGAATGCAGCCACTCGGCCAGCCCCTCGGCCGACTGGACGCCGAGGCCGTGGACGTAGAGCTGCTCGGCGAACTCGCCTTCGGCCTCGAGTTTTTCGATCAGCTCGGTCACCTCCGGCCCGACCGTCACCCCCTGGAGGGCGACGACGTCGCGTTCGCCCGACTCCAGCGGCCGGTAGAAGTCGGCGAGGCAGATGCGGTCGTGGCGCGGCTGGCGCGGGAAGACGAGCCGCTCGAGCTCACGCTCGGGATCCTCGGGGTCGAAGACGACCAGCTCGTTGCCGTCGGCGTTGCAGGGGAAGTAGCCGAGGCGCGCCCGCGGGTGCAGGTAGTCCTGCTCGCGCCACATCCGCTCCAGCCGCGCCGCGAAGCCTTCGTCCTCGTCGTTCCCCTCGACCAGCTGGCGCCAGGCCTCGCCCTTTACCCCGCGGCCGCCCCAGTGCAGCTTGAAGAGGACGTGGCGGTCGAGGTAGGGGTAGACGTTGCCGAGGTCGACGGGGACCTCGCGGACGCCCCAGTGCGGCGGCTGCGGGATCGGCGTGTCGGTGCGGGCGCCGGAGCGGACGCTGTCGTCCGTGGTCGGCGGCGCGTCGTCGACCACGACCGGCTTCTCGCGCAGCTGCTTGGCCTCGGCCTTGATCCGCTCGACCAGGGAAGCGCGGGCGTCGCTGTCGACCAGCGCGTCCATCGTGTCGAGGCCCTGGAAGGCGTCCTTGCAGTAGAAGACGCCGGGCTCGTAGACCTCGTCGGACTCTTTGCCCTTGGGGTAGAGCGTGCGGCGGCCGAAGTCGCGGTTGATCGCGGCGCCGCCGATCAGCACCGGGAAGTCGAGGCCGCGCTGGTGCAGCTCGGCGATGCAGGTCGGCATCTGCTTCGAGGTCGAGACGAGCAGCGCCGAAAGGCCGATCGCGTCGGCCTCGTTCTCCACCGCCGCCTCGATGATCGTGTCGACCGGGACCTGCTTGCCGAGGTCGATCACGGTGTAGCCGTTGTTGGTGAGGATCGTGTTGACGAGCGACTTGCCGATGTCGTGGACGTCGCCGAAGACGGTCGCGATCACGACCTTGCCCTTGGTGTGGCCCTCGATCCGGTCGAGGTGGTTCTCCAGCTGGGCCACCGCCCGCTTCATAACTTCCGCCGACTGCAGGACGAAGGGGAGGATCAGTTCGCCGGCGCCGAATTTGTCGCCGACCTCCTTCATCGCCGGCAACAGCACCTCGTTCAGGGTGGGGACGGCGCCGATCTTCTCGACCGAGCGCTCGATCTGGTCCTCGACCCCGTCCTTCTTGCGGCGCAGGATGTGCCAGTGCAGGGCCTCCTCGGGCTCCATCCCGGCGGTCGGATCCGCGGTCTCGGCTTCGGCCTCCTCGCCTTTGGACTCGAAGTAGGAAATGAAGCGCTCGAGCGCGTCCTCGCGGCGGTTGAAGACGAGGTCGTCGGTCAGCTGCCGCTCCTCGTCGGGGATCTCGCCGTAGGGGGTGATGTGGTTGGGGTTGACCATCGCCAGGTCGAGGCCGGCCTCGACGCAGTGGTGGAGGAAGACGCTGTTCAGCACCGCGCGCGGGCGCGGCGAGACGCCGAAGGAGACGTTGGAGACGCCGAGCGAGGTCTTGACGCCGGGGATCTCCGCCTTCACCCGACGGATGCCCTCGATCGTCTCCACCGCCGAGGGCCGCCACTCCTCGTCGCCGGTGGTGAGGGTGAAGGTCAGCAGGTCGAAGATCAGCGCCTCGGGGTCGAGGCCGTGCTCCTCGCAGGCGATCTCGCGGATCCGCTTGGCGATATCGACCTTGCGCTCGGCCGTCTTCGCCATCCCGACCTCGTCGATCGTCAGCGCGATCAGGGCCGCCCCGTGGGCCTTGGCCAGCGGGATCACGACGTCGGCCTTGTCGCGCCCGGCCTCGAGGTTGATCGAGTTGACGATCGCCCGGCCGGGGATCGTCTCCAGCGCGGCCTTGATCACCTCGGGCTCGG
>Ga0207661_10000667_pt1 | contig 22196 bp, 23 predicted proteins | sample KBSC713LmetaG_FD_184337 | JGI IMG/M metagenome (GOLD analysis project Ga0207661, IMG submission 184337) | Corn rhizosphere microbial communities from Kellogg Biological Station, Michigan, USA - KBS C7.1-3L metaG (SPAdes) (version 2) | ecosystem: Host-associated > Plants > Roots > Rhizosphere ...
GGGCTCAAGCACTGCAAGCGGCATGAGATCGTGACCAGTCATGAGGCGTTCGGCTACTTGGCTGACCGGTACAACCTCACCCAGATAGCCATTAATGGCCTGAATCCCGACGCAGAGCCGAGCGCCAAGCGGCTTGCCGACGTCAGCGACCTCGCGCGGGCGCACGGGGTCACCACGATCTTCTTCGAGTCGCTGGTGAGCCCCAAGGTCGCCGATACGCTGGCCCGCGAGGTCGGCGCGCGCACGGCGGTCCTCGACCCCATCGAAGGCGTCGAAGACCAGAGCAAACACGACTACCTTTCGGTCATGCGCGTCAACCTGGCTCAGCTGCGGACTGCCTTGGACTGCCGATGAGCGCAGCGGAGCGCCGCCGGGCGGCTGGACCTCCGCGACGCGCCAACGAAGTTGGTGCGCGCCGCGGAGGGAAGACGGCCGGTAAGGCGCGCAGCGGAGCGACCAGGAGAACCGCGTGAACGAGGTGCTGGACGTCGAGGGGGCGGTCGTCAACTACGCCGGCCGGCCGGTGCTCGACGGGGTTTCGCTCCACGTCGCGGCGGCCGAAGTGATCGCCATCCTCGGGGCCAACGGATCCGGCAAGTCGACGCTGGTCAAGGCCGCGCTGGGGCTGGTACCGCTGGTCCGGGGCGAAGTCCGGCTCTTCGGCACGCCGCTGCGACGCTTCCGGGAGTGGCACCGCATCGGCTACGTCCCCCAGCGACTCGGCGCCGGTAGCGGCGTGCCGGCCACGGTCGGCGAGGTCGTGGCCGAGGGGCGGCTGGCCCGGCGGCGGCTGCTGAGCGGCACGACGGCCGAGGACCGGCGGGCGGTGGAAGAGGCACTGGGGGCGGTCGGCCTGGCCGAGCACGTCCGCCGGCCGGTGGCCACGCTGTCCGGCGGCCAGCAGCAGCGGGTGCTCATCGCGCGAGCCCTGGCCGGACGGCCCGAGCTGCTCGTGCTCGACGAGCCGACGGCCGGGGTCGACGCGGCCAGCCAGGAAGCGTTCGCCAAGGCGCTGCAGCACTTCGTCGACGAGGGCGGGACGGTCCTGTTCGTGGCCCACGAGCTCGGCCCGCTCCAGCCGCTGATCACCCGGTGCGTGGTCGTCCACCACGGCGACGTGATCCACAGCGGACCCAACCCGGCGCCGGCCGGGCACCACGCCGACCCCGACCACGACCACGTCCACCCGCACGGCCCGATCGAGCGGACCGGCTTCTGGGGAAACGCATGAACGACTTCCTTGTCCGCGCCCTGTTCGGCGCGCTCATCACCGGCGCGGCCGGGCCCGCCATTGGGATCTACCTGGTGCAGCGGCGGCTGTCGCTGATCGGCGACGGCCTCGGGCACGTCGCGCTGACCGGGGTCGGCCTCGGACTCCTCCTGCAACGCTCCCCCGTGATCATGGCGGTCATCGTGGCCGCGATCGGCGCGGTGGTGATCGAACTCGTCCGGGAGCGCGGCACGACCTCCGGCGACGTCGCCCTGGCCATGCTGTTTTACGGCGGCATCTCCGGGGGCGTCGTCCTGGTCAACCTCTCCTCCAGCCAGAGCAGCCGCAGCCTGGTGTCCTATTTGTTCGGCTCGCTGCTCACCACGACCTCCGGCGACCTGGTGATCATGGGGATCCTCGGGGCGGCCGTCCTCGCCGTCGCCATCGTCGGTCGGCCGTGGCTCTTCGCGGTCTGCCACGACGAGGAGTACGCCCGGGTGGCCGGTCTGCCCGTCCGCGCCCTGAACCTGACCCTCGCGATCACGACCGCGGTCACCGTCACGGTAGCCATGCGCGCCGTCGGGTTGCTACTGGTCAGCGCATTGATGGTGGTACCGGTGGCGACCGCCCAGCAGATCACCCGCGGATTCACCGCGACCATGCTGCTGGGCATCGCGCTCGGGCTGATTTCGGCTGGTGGCGGGGTTCTGGCATCGATATCGGCCAACACGGGACCGGGCGCGACGATCGTGCTCCTGGCCATCGCCGGCTTCTTCCTGGTGACGTTGGCGGCGTCGGTCATACGGGCGACCCGACGGCGCCGGCCGGGTCAACCGGTCGACCAGGTGGCCCCCGAGCCAGAAGTCATCCTCGACCGCACTTACTGACAACGGTTATCGTTGCTGACATGTCCGGTACCAACGGTTACGAAGCCGCCGGTGAGCTGCTCAAAGCGCTCGCCGCGCCGCTGCGCATCCGCATCGTGACCGAGCTCGCCGTCGGCCCCCGATGCGTCCACGAGCTGGTCGACACGCTCGGGGCTCCTCAACCGCTCGTCTCCCAGCACCTGCGGGTCCTACGCGGGGCCGGCGTGGTGCGCGGGTCGCGGCGAGGCCGCGAGATCGCGTACGCACTCACCGACCACCACATCGCCCACATCGTCGCCGACGCGGTGAGCCACGCCGGCGAAACCTGAGCCGCGCGGGCGGCCACGCGGTACGGCACGCTGATACTCGTGAAGCTCTATGCCGACCGCGCCGCCCCGCGGATGCGCCAGTTCATCACCGACCTCATCGTCGTGGCCTGGGTCTATGTCTGGATCCGGGTCGCTATGCGACTGTTCGATCTCATCCAGAAGCTCGCCGTGCCCGGTCAGAAGCTGGAAGGCGCCGGCAACGGGCTGGCCGACAACCTCGGCAAGGTCGGCGACAAGATCGGCGACGTACCGGTGGCCGGCAAGTCCCTGGCCGCCCCGTTCGCCGACGCCGCCGGTGCGGCCCGCTCCCTGGCCAGCGCCGGTCAGGACCAGCAGGAAGTGATCAACCAGCTGGCCTGGGTGCTCTCGGTCATGCTGCTGGCCGTGCCGCTCGGGCTGGTGCTCTTCGTCTGGCTGCCGCTGCGGATCCGCTGGGTGCGCCGCGCCTCGGCGGCCGCCAAGCTGCGCGGCGTCCAGGCCGGCCGGGATCTGCTGGCCCTGCGGGCGCTGGCCACCCAGCCGCTCGGGCGGCTGGTCAAGCTCGACCCCGACATCGCCACCGCGTGGCGGCGGGGCGACCCGGACGCGGTGGAGTCGCTGGCGCAACTCCACCTGCGCCGGCTCGGACTTCGCTGACGACTGGTGCCCCTCACCAGAAATTCGCTGCAGTTCGGCCGCCCAGTTCGCCGCGAATTTCTGGATCGGGGCACTAGCGCCCGTTTCAGGAGGGGGCCGAGCCGAGGCGGGGCCAAACGGCGGTCCGGCAGGCGCTAGAAGCGGCGGCGAACGTCTTCGACCGCAGACGGGCCGGGCTCCCAGTGCGCGACCCACTCGCCGGTGGCTGGTGGGTTGACGATGCCCTCCTCGAGGAAGGCGTAGCGGCCCTCGGTCACTCGCTTCGCGGCCCGCATGTCCAGCGAGTCGGTGTTCTCCCACAGCGCCTTGAACAGCGCTTCCACCCGCAGCTCGGCCTGCTGGCAGAACAGGTCGGCAAGCTCCACGCCGCCCGGCCGCTCGGCCCGCTCGGAACGCGCCTTCACGCAGGTCGCGGCCATCGCGAACAGCTCGGCCCCGATGTCCACGATCCGGCCGAGGAAGCCTTGCTTGCGCTCCAGCTTCCCCTGCCAGCGGGCCATCGCGTAGAACGTCTCGCGGGCCAGCTTGCGCGACGCCCGCTCGACGTAGCGCAGGTGCCGCGCCAGCGGGCCGAACTCGCCGTACCCGGTGGGCAGCTGCCCCTTGCCGACGGTCAGCGTCGGCAGCCACTTGGCGTAGAAGCCACCGGCCTTGCCGACCGCCTTCGCCTTGGCCTTGATCGCCGCGTCGGGGTCGATGATGTCGCCGGCCACGGACAGGTGGGCGTCGACCGCCTCGCGGGCGATGGCCAGGTGCATGATCTCGGTCGAGCCCTCGAAGATCCGGTTGATGCGCAGGTCCCGCAGGATCTGCTCGGCCGGGATCGGCCGCTCGCCGCGGGCGGCCAGCGACTCGGCCGTCTCGTAGCCGCGCCCGCCCCGGATCTGCACCAGCTCGTCGGCGACCTTCCAGGCCAGCTCGCTCGCGTAGAGCTTGACCAGCGCCGCCTCGATCCGGATGTCGTTGCGGTCGTCGTCGGCCAATCGGCAGGACAGCTCGAGCATGGCTTCCATGCCGTATGTGGAGGCGGCGATGTAAGCGATCTTCGAGGCGACCGCCTCGTATTCGCCAATTGGGCGGCCCATCTGCACCCGCTCGGCGGCCCACTCGCGGGCCACCCCGACGCACCACTTGCCGGCCCCGACGCACATCGCCGGCAGCGAGAGCCGGCCGGTGTTCAGCGTGCTCAAGGCGATGCGCAGGCCGGCGCCCTCGCCGCCGATCACGTTCTCCTTGGGCACCCGAACGTTGTGGAACCGCGTGACGCTGTTCTCCAGCCCGCGCAGGCCCATGAACGCGTTGCGGCGCTCGATCGTCACGCCCTCGGCGTCGCCCTCGACGACGAACGCGGTGATCCCGCCCTTGTGGCCCTCGCTCTTCGGGACGAGCGCCATGACCACGAAGAGGGTCGCCAGGGTGCCGTTGGTCGCCCACAGCTTGACCCCGTTGAGCAGGTAGTCGCCCTCCGGCGTGGGGACCGCGCTGGTGCGCAGGTTGGCCGGGTAGGAGCCGACCTCCGGCTCGGTGAGCAGGAACGCCGAGACCTCACCGGCGGCCAGGCGGGGCAGGAACTTCTGCTTCTGCTCGTCCGAGCCGACCAGCTTCAGCGGCTGCGGCACGCCGATCGACTGGTGGGCGGACAACAGCGCGCCGAGCGACGGGTTGCCCGACCCGACCAGGGTGAGCGCGCGGCAGTAGTCGAGGTTGGACAGGCCGAGGCCGCCGTACTTCTCGTCGATCTTCATGCCGAACGCGCCGATTCCGGCCAGCCCGCGCAGCACCTCGTCGGGGATCCGGCCCTCCCGCTCGATGCGCTGGCCGTCGATCTCGGCCGCGACAAACTCGGCCAGTTTGGCCCGGAACGCCTCGCCTCGAGCCGCCTTGGCCGGGTCCTCGGCGGGCAGCGGGTCGATCAGGTCGAGCCGGAACCGGCCGAGGAACAGCTCCTTGCCGAAGCTTGGCTTGCGCCACTCGGCCTCGCGCGTCGCCTCGATGACCTTGCGGGCCTCGCGCTCGGTCACCTGCTGCTGCGGCCGGTCTTCGGTCGTGGTCACGGCACACCCCCAACTACGTCTCTGCGCCAGGTTACTCGTGAGTAGTACCCCGCGATAGGGCTCGATATGCGGCTAGGGTCGATCCAATGAGCCGAGAAGTAGTCGTATCGGGCGGCGGCACCGGCATCGGGCTGGCCACCGCGACCGCATTCGCCGAGGCCGGCGACCGGGTGACCATCCTGGGCCGGCGTCGCGACGTGCTCGAGCAGGCGGCCGACAAGATCGGCGCCCGATGGCACGCCCTCGACCTCGCCGACGCGCCCGCGGTCGGCGCCCTGGCCGAGCGGTTCGACACCGTGGACGTCCTGGTCAACAACGCCGGCGGGGTGACCTCGATCGGCACCGGACCGGCGCTCGAGGACGTGCAGGCGGCCTGGCGTCGCGAGTACGAGATGAATGTCATGACCGCGGTCCTGCTGACGACCGCCCTGTTGCCGAAGCTGCGCCGGCCCGGTGGGCGGGTGATCTCGATCAGTTCGATCGCCGCCCTGCGCGGGGGTGGCGGGGCCTACAGCGCGGCCAAGGCGGCGATTCACGGCTGGAGCCTCGACCTGGCGACCGACCTCGGCCCGGACGGGGTCACGGTCAACGTGATCGCGCCCGGCTACGTCGCCGACACGGAGTTCTTCGGCGACCGGGCGACGCCCGAGGCGCACGCCATGCGGGTCGGGCAGACCCTGGTCAAGCGGGCCGGGGCGCCGGAGGACATCGCCGCGGCGGCCCGGTACCTGGCTTCATCGGAGGCCGGCTATGTGACGGGGCAGATAGTCCAGGTCAACGGCGGAGCGCTGCTGGGACGCGGCTAGGGCGGTACCCTCCCAATAGGACAGGGGAGCGCGCAAGCGCTGAGAGTGTAGGTCAGAAGCCTGCAGACCCTAGAACCTGATCTGGGTAATGCCAGCGCAGGGAGTTCGGAGGTCTTTTGCCATGCAAGTGTCATCCAATCGCTGGCGCACCGTCGACGTCGTCGTCGCCTCGGTCATCGCCGTCGCCTTCGGTGTGGTCTTCTGGGCCTGGGACCAGCTCTACAACGGCCCGGCCAACGCCATCCCGATGCCCGGCCGAGCGCTCCTGACCGGGGTCTGGCTGGTCCCGGCCGTGCTCGGCCCGATGGTCATCCGCAAGCCAGGGGCCGGTATCTACGTCGAGTTCCTGGCCGCGCTCATCTCGGCGCTGCTCGGCACCCCGTGGGGACTGGCGGTCATCCTCTATGGGCTCTTCCAGGGCGTCGGCGGCGAGCTCGCGTTCGCGCTCACCGGCTACCGCGTCTACCGGCTGCCGGTCGCCCTCCTCGGCGGCGCGTTCGCCGGGGTCGCCGTCTCCCTGCTCGATCTGACGCTGTACTACGGCTCGTGGTCGGCCGCCAGCAAGTGGGCATACGCCGGGGTGGCCGTGCTGAGCTGCACGATCATCGCCGGGGCCGGGAGCTGGGCGTTGCAACGCGCACTGGCCCAGACCGGGGTTCTGGACCGGTTCGCCTCCGGGCGGGAGCGGGCAGCGGTCTGACGTTGAGCACAGTCGAACTTCGCGGGTTCGGCTGGCGGCACGCCGGGCGCAAGGCCTGGGCGGTCCGCGACGTCGACCTGCGCATCGAGCACGGCGAACGGGTGTTGCTGCTGGGCGCCTCCGGGGCCGGCAAGAGCACTCTCCTCGCCGCGCTCGCCGGGCTGCTCGCCGAGGACTCCGGCGAGCAGGCCGGCGAGGTGCTCATCGACGGCAAGGACACGGGCATCGTCTTCCAGGATCCGCAGACTCAGCTCGTGATGGCCCGGGCCGGCGACGACGTCGCATTCGGGCTGGAGAACCGGGGCGTGCCCCGCGACGAGATCTGGCCGCGCGTACGGAAGGCGCTGGACGCGGTCGGCTTCCCGTACGGCCTCGACCGGTCGACCCACGCCCTGTCCGGCGGCGAGCAGCAGCGCCTCGCCATCGCCGGGGCGATCGTGACCGACCCCGGCCTCCTGCTGCTCGACGAGCCGACGGCCAACCTCGACCCGGCCGGGGCGGCGCTGGTCCACGACACGATCGCCGGCCTCCGGCTTGACGCCACGCTGATCCTCGTCGAGCACCGGGTGGCCGCCGCGCTCCCCCTTGTCGACCGCGTCGTCGTGCTGGCGGCCGGGGAAGGCGTGCTGGCCGACGGTACCCCCGAAAAGGTCTTCGCCACGCACGGCGAGGAGCTGGCCAATGCCGGCGTTTGGATCCCCGACGTCGAGCACGCGCCGAGGAAAGCCACCAAGATCGGCGAGGTCCGGGTCAGCCGGGAAGACATCGCGATACACGCCGGCCAGGCCCTCGCCATCACCGGCGCCAACGGGGCTGGCAAGACCACCCTGGCGCTGCAGCTCGGCGGCCTCACCAAGCCGACCGGCGGGCGTGTGCAGACGTGGGCCGGGCCGGACCCGCACCGCTGGCCGGCCAAAGTGCTGGCGACCCGCATCGGCTCGGTGTTCCAGAACCCCGAGCACCAGTTCGTCACCGGCCGGGTCCGCGACGAGTTGGCCCTCGGCCCGCGCCGCACCGGCCGTCCACTGTCGATCGTGGACGCGCTGCTGGAACGCTTGCGGCTGGCCCCGCTGGCGCTGGCCAACCCGTTCACGCTCTCCGGCGGCGAGCAGCGCCGGCTGAGCGTGGCCACGGCGCTCGCCACCGCGCCCGAGGTGCTCATCCTCGACGAGCCGACGTTCGGCCAGGACCTGCGCACCTGGCGCGAGCTGGTCGACCTCATCGCCGACCTGCGCGACGAGGGCCGCGCGATCGTGCTCGTCACGCACGACGCCGACCTGGTCGAGACGGTCGCCGACTGGAGGTACCCGCTGTGAGAGAGCGGGATGCCACCGCCAAACTCCTCGCCGCCGCCATCCTGACCGCGGCGCTGTTGTTTTCCCTCGACCCGATCACGTCGCTGGTCGCGATCGGTGCCGAGGTGGCGATCGCCCCGCTGGCCGGGCTCAACCTGGTGCGGGCCTGGCCGCTTCTGGTCAGCGCGGCCGGGGTCCTGGTGTTCGGGGCGCTGTTCTCGGACGAGCCCGATCCCTGGCGCAGCGCCCTCGGCTACGCGCTGCGCCTGATCGCCGTCGGGCTGCCCGGCCTGCTGGTGTTCGTCACCATCGACCCGACCGACCTCGCCGACTCGCTGATGGCCCATGCCCGGGTACCGCCGCGCTTCGCGATCGGCGCGCTCGCCGCGTTCCGGCTGATGCCACTGCTCACCGAGGAGTGGCAGCAGCTCACGCTGGCCCGCCGGGCCCGGGGCATCGACGCCGGCTGGAACCCGCTCGCCCGGTTCCAGCTCGCCGCATCGACCGCGTTCGCGTTGCTGGTCGGGGCGATCCGGCGGGGCACCCGGCTGGCGACCGCGATGGAGGCCCGCGGGTTCGACTCCGGTGCGGCGCGCACGTCCGCTCGAACCGCCCACTTCGGACCGGCCGACGCCCTCGTCGTCGCCGGCGGTGCCGCAATGGCCGCGATCTCGCTACTGGCCGGTCTCCTTTGAGTTCACCTGCCGTTTGCCCGCTCCAGCGAGATTGGGCGCCATGGGTCATCACCACGAGCACGAGCACATTGAGGTCCCCGCCGCCGCGGACCTGTCCATTCCCGACGGCGAGCTGTCCCCCGGTGAGCTGTCCCGGCGCAGCCTGCTCCGCCGGGCCGGCGCCCTCGGCCTAGGAGCGGCGGCGATCGCGGCGACACCCGGCGTCGCGTACGCCGGCGACAACCATCCCGGCGAAGGCTTCCGCTGGCTGGCCGGCGACCGGCCCAGGATCTGGACACGCGCGACTTCGTCCGTCCACAGTGGATCGGCGGGGCGCTGACGCTGCTGGTCCAGCCGGCCCCTGGGCGGCCTTCTCGTTCCCTTCGAGGCGCCCGACCCGACCCCGTGCTGCGCAGACCACGCCTAGCGGTCCAGGACGGGCGCGACCGGGTTGGGAATCGCCCCGCCGAAACGCCGGTCCCGTTTGGCGTAGACCTCGCACGCGTACCAGAAGTGCCGCCGGTCGAAGTCCGGCCACAGCGTGTCGACCGGCACGAACTCCGCGTAGGCCGCCTGCCAGATCATGAAGTTGGAGATGCGCTGCTCGCCGGACGAGCGCACGAGCAGGTCGACATCGGGCAGGTCGGGCTCGTCCAGGTAGCGCGCGAAGACCTTCTCGGTCACCTTGCCCGGGCTGATCCGGCCGGCCGCCACGTCGGCCGCGAGCCGGGCGGCCGCGTCGGCGATCTCGGCCCGGCCGCCGTAGTTGACGCACATGGTGAACGTCAGCTTGTCGTTGTGCCTGGTGAGCTGCTCAGCGTATTCGAGCTCGTTGATCACGCTGCGCCACAGCCGGGGCCGGCGGCCGGCCCAGCGCACCCGGATGCCCATCTCGTGGAACTCGTCGCGGCGGCGGTGGATGACCTCCCGGTTGAAATTCATCAGGAACCGGACCTCGTCCGGCGAGCGCTTCCAGTTCTCGGTCGAGAACGCGTAGGCGCTCACGTACTTGACGCCGAGTTCGAGTGCGCCCTCGATGACGTCGAACAGCGCCGCCTCGCCGGCGGTGTGCCCCGCCGTACGCGGGAGGTTGCGCTGCTTGGCCCACCGGCCGTTGCCGTCCATGATGATCGCCACGTGCCGCGGGATGACCTCCTTGGGCAGGTCCGGCGGGAGCACGCCGCTCGGGTGCGGCGATGGTGGCCGGAAAGCTTTGCCCTGAGCCACGAGACTCCTCACGCTCGATCGACCAGCGGCAACGAGCGTAGCGCCCGCTCGAGATGCCACTGCAGATGCGCGGCGACCAGCCCGCTCGCCTCCCGGCGGACGCCCGGCTCGCTGCGGTCGGCGTGGTTCCAGTCGCCGTCGGCCAGCGCGCTCATCAGCTCGACGGTGGCCGGGGCCGGATTGGCCGCGCCGGGCGGGCGGCAGTCGGAGCAGACCGAACCGCCGGCCGGCACGGAGAAGCCCCGGTGCGGTCCCCCGGTGCCGCAGACCGCGCACTCGCCCAGCGCCGGCGCCCAGCCGGCGACGCCCATCGCGCGCAGCAGGTAGGCGTCGAGGACCAGGCTGCTGGAGTGCTCGGCCAGGGCGAGTGCGCGGATGGCGCCGAGGGTCAGCAGGTAGAGGCGCAGCGAGGGCTCCTCCTCGATCGATGTGAGCCGCTCGGCCGTCTCGGCGATCGCGCTGGCCGCCGTGTAGCGCGGGTAGTCGGCGAAGAAGCGGGCGCCGTAGAGCTCAATGCCCTCGACCTGGTTGATCACGTCGAGGGTGCGGCCCTCCATGAGCTGCACGTCGATGTGTCCAAACGGCTCGAGCCGGCCGCCGAACCGCGACGTCGTGCGCCGCACGCCCTTGGCGACCGCGCGGACCCGGCCATAGCGGCGGGTGAAGAGCGTGACGATCCGGTCGGACTCGCCCAGCTTCTGCACGCGCAAGACCACCGCGTCGTCGCGGTAGAGCTTGCCGCGAAACCCGCCGTTCACACTGTCACTCTAGAAGCCGAGGCGGCGCAGCTGCTTGGGGTCGCGCTGCCAGTCCTTGGCGACCCGCACGTGCAGGTCGAGGAAGACGCGCGTGCCGAGCAACTCCTCGATCTGCTTCCGCGCGCGGGTGCCGACCTCCTTCATGCGGCTGCCGCCGGCGCCGATCACGATCGCCTTCTGGCTCGGCCGTTCGACGTAGATGTCCGCGTACACCTTGGTCAGCCCGTCCTCCAGGAGCACCTCCTCGACGAGGACCGCGATCGAGTGCGGCAGCTCGTCGCGGACGCCTTCGAGCGTGGCCTCCCGGATCAGCTCGGCCATCAGCACCTGCTCGGGCTCGTCGGTGAGCATGCCGTCCGGGTACAACTGGGGCGACTCGGGCAGGTACTTGACCATCACGTCGGTCAGGACGTCGAGTTGCTCGCCGGCGACCGCGCTGACCGGCACGATCTCCGCGAAGTCGCCGAGGTCCTGCACGGCGAGCAGCCGTTCGACCAGCGTCCCCCGGTCGACCAGGTCGATCTTGGTCACCACTGCGAGCACGGTCGCCTTGAGCCCGGCGACCTCGGCCGTGATGAACCGGTCGCCGCGGCCGATCTCCTCGTCGGCCGGCAGGCACAGGCCGATCACGTCGACCTCGCTCCAGGTCGAGCGGACCAGGTCGTTGAGGCGCTCGCCGAGCAGGGTCCGCGGCCGATGCAGCCCGGGCGTGTCGACAAGCACCAGCTGGGCGTCGGGCCGGTGCACCACGCCCCGGATCGTGTGCCGGGTCGTCTGCGGCTTGGCCGAGGTGATCGCGATCTTCTGCCCGACGAGCGCGTTGGTCAGCGTGGACTTGCCGGCGTTGGGCCGGCCGACGAAGCAGGCGAAGCCGGCCCTCACTCGGTGACCGTCCCGAAAACTGTGCCGCCCGGACCGGCCAGGTGCACCGGGGCGGTCGGGGCCAGGTCGCGCACGGCCGCCCGGCCGAGCTCCTCGAGCGTCGACGCCTCGGTGACCACGGCGGCCGCCTCCAGCTTGGGGGCCCCGGCCGCGACCGCGTTGGCCACGGCCAGCTGGAGCGCGGTCAACGACAGCGACGGCAGCCCGACGGTCGCGGCCGCGTAGGTGCGCCCGTCGCCGTCGCGCACGGCCGCGCCCTCGAGCGCGCCGATCCGGGCCCGGGCGGCCCGGGCCAGCGTGACGAGCTTGGCGTCCTCGGGCGACACCTCGATGGGGACGTCGGTGGCGTCAGGCATCCGCGTGCTGCCTCTCCTCTTCGGGGGATCGGTCGTGGGCCTCGTCCTCGTCGGCCCGCCGGACCAGGACGGTGTCGATCCGGTTCCGGCGGCCGGTGGTGCCCTCGGCGACCAGCAACAGGCCGCCGAGCTCGGCGCTGGCGCCGGGGATCGGCACGCGGCCGAGCGCCTGGGCGAGCAGGCCGGCGACCGTCTCGACCTCGTCGGCCGGCAGCTCGACCCCGAAGATCTCGCCGAGATCCTGGATCGGCAGGCGGCCGGTGACCCGGACGGCGCCGTCGGGCAGCTCCTCGATCGGGGGTCGCTCGGCCACGTCGTATTCGTCGGTGATCTCGCCGACGATCTCCTCGAGGATGTCCTCGATCGTGACCAGGCCGGCCGTGCCGCCGTATTCGTCCACCACGATCGCCAGGTGGTTGCGGGCCGCCTGCATCTCGCGCAGCAGGTCGTCGACCGGCTTGGACTCGGGGACGAAGCTGGCCCCGCGCATGATGTCGACGACCGGGGTCTCGTGTGCGTTGGGGTCGCCGCCGGCCGTGCGGCGGACGAGGTCCTTCAGGTAGACGATGCCGAGCACGTCGTCGACGTTTTCGCCGACCACCGGGATGCGGGAGAAGCCGCTGCGCAGCGCGAGCATCAGCGCCTGGCGCAGCGTCTTGTGCGCCTCGATCCAGACCATCTCGGTGCGCGGGACCATCACCTCGCGGACGATCGTGTTGCCGAGCGCGAACACCGAGTGGATCATGTCCCGCTCGCCGTGCTCGACGACCCCCCGCTGCTCGGCCAGGTCGACCAGCTCGCGCAGCTCGACAGTGGTCGCGAACGGGCCCTCGCGGTAGCCCCGGCCGGGGGTGACCGCGTTACCGATCAGGATCAGCAGCCGGGCCAGCGGCCCGAGCGCCCGGCCCAGCCACCGCACCGCCGGGGCAGCCAGCCGGCCCACGGTGTAGGCGTGCTGGCGGCCGAGCGTACGCGGAAAGACCCCGACGATCACGAAGCTCACCACGGTCATCGAACCGGCCGTGATCAGGGCGGCCAGCCAGCTCCGGCCGGGGCCCACCGCGTCGGCCGCGACCAGCGCGACGAACGTGGTCGCGGTCAGCTCGCAGAGCAGCCGGAGCAGCAAAAGCAGGTTGATGTAGCGGGGCGCGTCGTTGGCGATCGCCTGCAGCGCCCGCGCGCCGGGCGCGCCCTCGCGGCTCAGCTCGGTCGCCCGGGCCGGCGACACCATGCTGAGCGCCGCGTCGGTCATGCCGAAGAGCCCTGCCAGCAGCACCAGGCCAGCGGCCGCGGTGAGGAGGGTCACGTCGGTCACGATCCCTCCAGTGCGCCGTCACCGGCCGTCTTCGGATAGGGCCGCAGAAGCGCGGCCTGGCGTCCCGACGCCCGACGGCACCCAGGATCGCCCATTACTGTCTCCCGGCCGCGCGCCAGCTCTCCAGCAGCCGGGCCTGCAGGCCGAACATCTCCTGCTCCTCGTCCGGCTCGGCGTGGTCGTAGCCGAGCAGATGCAGCGTGCCGTGCACGGTCAGCAGCGCGAGCTCGTCGAGCGTCGAGTGGCCGGCGGTCGCCGCCTGCTTGGCCGCTACCTCCGGGCACAGCACGATGTCGCCGAGCAGCGCCGGTTCGCCGCCGGGCTCGCTCGGACCGTGGTCGACGCTGCTCTCGTCCATCGGGAAGGCGAGGACGTCGGTCGGTCCGTCGCCGTCCATCCACTGGTGGTTGAGCTGGGTCATGTAGTCGACGTCGACCATCAGGATCGACAGCTCGGCGAGCGGGTTGACCCCCATCTCGTCGAGTGCGTGGCGGGCCACGGCGAGGATAGCGTCGGAGTTGACCTCAACGCCCGACTCGTTGGCGATCTCGATGGACAACAAGTGCTCCCGGTCCACTATCGCCGGCGGCCCGCCCGGCGATCCGGGACGGCTCGCACCGGCTGCTGGTCCTGCTGCCGTGCCTCGTCCCAGCGTGAATAGGCGTCGACGATGTCCGCGACCAGCCGGTGGCGCACGACGTCGGCGCTGCCCAGCTGGGCGAAGTGGACATCCTCGACGCCGTCGAGGATCTCACGGACCACCCGCAGGCCGCTCTGGGTGCCCCCCGGCAGATCCACCTGGGTGACGTCGCCGGTGACAACGATCTTGGAACCGAAGCCGAGCCGGGTCAGGAACATCTTCATCTGCTCGGGCGTCGTGTTCTGCGCCTCGTCGAGGATGATGAACGCGTCGTTCAGCGTTCGGCCGCGCATGTAGGCCAGCGGGGCGACCTCGATCGTGCCGGCGGCCATCAACTTGGGGATCGACTCCGGGTCGATCATGTCGTGCAGAGCGTCGTAGAGCGGCCGCAGGTAGGGGTCGATCTTGTCGTAGAGCGTTCCGGGCAGGAACCCGAGCCGCTCCCCCGCCTCGACCGCCGGCCGGGTCAGGATGATCCGGTTGACCTGCTTGGCCTGCAGCGCCTGCACGGCCTTGGCCATCGCCAGGTAGGTCTTGCCGGTGCCCGCCGGGCCGATGCCGAACACGACCGTGTGCTGGTCGATCGAGTCGACGTAGCGCTTCTGGCCGACCGTCTTCGGGCGGATGGTGCGCCCGCGGCGGGAGAGGATGTTGAGAGTCAGCACCTCGGCCGGGCGCTCGGCGGTGTTCTGCTGGAGCATGCCCACGACGCGCCGCACGGCGTCGGCGGTGAGCGACTCCCCCTTCTGGATCATCTCCAGTAGCTCGCTGAAGATCCGCTCCACCAGGGCGTTGTCGGGCGCCGTGCCGGTGATCGTGATCTCGTTGCCCCGGACGTGGACGTCGCTGGCGACGGACCGCTCGACGAGCTTGAGGATCTCGTCACCGGCACCCAGCAACTTCACCATCGTGTGTGGGTCGTCGATCGTCAGTTTGGTCTGCGCCCGCACTGGGCTGGCCGGCGTGGGGGATGGCGTCTCGGTCATGGGTAGGCCACGACGGGCCTCACGCACCTGCTCTCGCACTCGACTGATGTTCTGGCTCCATCGTATCGGCTGACCGGCCCCGTGGCCTGCCCGATTTCCTGCGCCGCGACTCTCAGCTTGGCCGGAACGCGGACGAGGAGGATGAGGTGAGGTTCCGGGTGGCGCGCCTCGGCCGGGCGCGTCTGATCTTGGCCGCCACCGTCACGCTTTCGCTGGCGGCGCTCGCCTGTACGGCCGGAATCCTCACCGCGCGAGCGTCGGCGGCCAGCCGGGACGCCGAGGCGAGCCGGCAGGCCGAGTCCGCGGCCGAGGTGATCGGGCGGCGGATGGACCAGTACGTCGAGGTGCTGCGCGGCCTGTCCGGCTGGATCGGGCAGACCGGCTGGCCCAGCCACGGCGACTTCCACGACTACCTGCGCCGGGCCGATGTCATCCGGCGGTACCCGGGGGTGCAGGTCGTCGGGGCGGCCCCGCTGATCGACGGGAACCAGCGGCAGGCCCATCAGCGGACGGTCACCGGCCAGATCGCCGCCGAAGGGCTGGGCTATCCCGAGTACGTCGTGCACCCGGCCACGGGCAACGCGCAGGCCCTGCCGGTCGACTACATCGAGCCGCTGGCCGGCAACGAGCTCGCGTTCGGCTTCGACTTCTTCAGCGAAGACCGCCGGCGCAGCGCCGTCGAGCGGGCTCGGGACCTCGGTACCCCCTTCGCCACGTCACCGGTGGAGCTGGTGCAGGACCCCGGCAGCGGGCAGATCTCGATCCTGGTGATCTCTCCGGTGTTCCAGCCGGGCGTCGCGGTCAGCACCGTCGACCAGCGACGCACCGGTTTCGCCGGGGTCGTGTACGCCGCGGTCCGGATGGCCGACCTGCTCGACGCGATCATGCCGGACAATGCCGACCGCGTCCGGATCTACGACACCGGCTCGACGTACGCAGCGGCGCTCAGCCTGACCCCGAGCCACCTGCTCTTCGGCCCGCCCGGCGAAGCGGCCGGGGCGACCACCCGCACGGTCGACACCACGGTCGCCGGGCGGCGGTGGACACTCGTGTACCGGCCGCTGATCGTCTCGCCGCCGGCCGACCGGTATGCGCCGTGGGTGCTCGGCGCGGTCGGCATTCTCTTGGCGCTGCTGGCCGGCGCGTTCGTCTGGGCGACGGCCACCGGGCAGAGCCGCGCCGAGGCCCACGCGCTGGCCACCAGCGCCGAGCTGGTCCGGACCCGGGCCGCCGCCACCCGCCGGCTGGAACTGCTGCTCGACTGCTCCGGCGAGGGCATCTACGGCATCGACCCGGACGGCGTGATCATCTTCGTCAACCGCAAGGCCGCGGACCTGCTCGGCCGCGAGGTCGACGACCTGCTCGGGCGCAACGCCCACGAGGTCATGCACGACAAGCGCCCGGACGGCTCGCCCTATCCGGTGCGGGAGTGCCCGATCTACCGCTCCCTGCACACCGGCGAGCCGTGCCGGGTCGACGACGAGGTGCTCTGGCGGGCCGACGGCACCGCGCTGCCGGTCGAGTACAGCGCGGCGCCCATGGAACGCGAGGGCGTCGTGATCACGTTCAGCGACAGCACCGTGCGCAAGCGCACCGAGCAGGCCCTGCTCGACGCGATCGAGCTCGAGCGGGAGGGCGCCCAGCGGCTGCGCGAGCTCGACCAGACCCGCACCGACTTCGTCTCGACCGTCTCCCACGAGCTGCGTACGCCGCTGACCAGCATCGGCGGGTACCTGGAGATCATCCTCGACGGCGACGTCGGCCCGGTCGCCGACCGGCAGCGGGAGATGGTCGCGATCGCCCAGCGCAACTGCCAGCGCCTGCTCCTGCTCGTCGAAGACCTGCTCACGCTGTCCCGGATGGAGGCGGCCACGTTCGCCATGGTGGAGCGGCCGGTCGACGTCACCGGCCTGCTGGACGGCGTCGCCCGGACCGTGGCCCCGCTCGTCGCCGCGAAGACCCAGCGGCTCACCGTGGACGTGTCCGGAGACTGCGGCACGGTCCGCGGCGACGCCGCCCAGCTCGAGCGGGTCGTGCTCAACCTGCTGTCCAACGCGGTCAAGTTCACGCCGGCGTACGGTGCGATCACGCTGCGTGCGGCCCGCGCCGAGGACTGCGTGGTCATCGCGGTGGCCGACAACGGCATCGGCATCCCGAAGTCCGAGCAGGCGCGGCTCTTCGAGCGGTTCTTCCGCTCGTCGACCGCCCGCGACCACGCCATCCAGGGCACCGGCCTGGGCCTGTCGATCGTCAAGAACATCGTCGAGCAGCACGGCGGCGCGATCTGCGCCGAGTCGGCCGAGGGCGCCGGCACCACGATGACCATCACGTTGCCGCTGATGCGGGTACACGTACTCGATTGATGGGTTTTCTCGGCTTCTCGCCACGCGAACCTCACGCCCGGTGATAGTGACAAGGCGGGATCAGGACGATCGAGGGGACCAGGATGGTCGCGCGCACCGCTTATCTCGACGGCGAGCCGTGCTGGGCCGACGTGCTCGCCGTCGACATGGACGCCGCCAAGGCCTTCTACGGCGCGGTCTTCGACTGGTCCTTCCGCACCGGCGGGCAGGAGTCCGGGCACTACGTGATGGCGCTGCGTGACGGGCGGGCGGTCGCCGGGATCAGCGCGCCGCCGCCCGGTCCCGAGCCGGCCCCGGCCTGGACGCTGTACCTCACCTCGCACGACCTCGACTCGACCGCGCAGCGGGTGGACCGGTGCGCCGGCAAGGTGATCATGGGACCGCTCGACGTGCCCGGCAACGGTCGCCTGCTCTTCGCCCTCGACCCGACCGGGGCCGCCTTCGGGGTCTGGGAACCCGCCGAGCACACCGGTTCCCAGTTGTACGGGGAAGCCGGCGCCCTCTGCTGGGCCGAGTTGAACAGCCGCGAGCCGGAGTCGGCCGACGTGTTCTACCGGTCGCTGTTCGACTACGACCAGCGGCAGATGGGGGACGCCGACCAGTACGACTACACGACGTGGAGCCTCGGCGGCGAGACGCTGTGTGGCCGGCTCAAGATGACCGAGTCGTGGCGCGGGATCGCCCCGCACTGGATGGTGTACTTCGCGGTCGAGGATGCCGACGTGGCGGCCGAGCGGGCCCGCCGGTCCGGCGGGCAGGTGCAGCAGCCGCCGTTCGACTCGCCGCACGGGCGCATCGCCGTGCTGGCCGACCCGGGCGGCGCCCTCTTCGGCGTGCAGGCCCCCTAATTCGAGGTGGTCCCTCAGCCGCCTCTGGGGGACCATCTCTCAACGCAGGTACGACGCGCCGTTGAGGTCGAGGATGGCGCCGCTGGCCCACTCGGCCTGCGGCGAGGCGAGGTACACGACCGCGGCGGCCACCTCGTCGGCCTGCGCGACCCGGTTGAACGGGCTCTGCGCCCGGATCTCCGGTCCCCGCGGCGACTTGAGCGCCTCGTTGGCCATGTCGGTCTCGACGAAGCCGGGCGCGACCGCGGTCACCGCGATGCCGTCCGGCCCGAGCGCCAGGGCCAGCGACTGGGTGAGGGAGTTCAGGCCGGCCTTGCTCGCCCCGTACGCCGGCTGGCTCTTCTCGCCCCGGAAGGCGCCGCGTGAGGACACGTTAACGATGCGGCCGCCCCGCTTCAGGTGGCGCGCGGCGCACCAGCAGACGTTGGCCGGCCCGACCAGGTTGACGGCCAGCGTCTCCCGCCAGGCGGCCTGCCAATCCACATAGGACGTTTCCCGGACCGGGTGGGGCGGGAAGACGGCCGCGTTGTTCACCACCACGTCCAGCCCGCCGAGGCCCTCCGCGGCGGCGTCCACAAAGGACTGCACCGCATCGGGATCCTGGACATCACCGCGTACGGTGACGTGCCCGTCACCCGGCAGCTCGTAGCCGATCGGCGTCGCGTTGTAGTGCATCGCCACCCGGTCGCCGAGCGCGGCGAACGCCTCGGCCACCGCCCGTCCGATGCCCCGGGAGGCGCCCGTCACCAGTACCGCTCGTCTCGTCACGGGCTCGATCCTGGCATGGATAGGATCCGACGGTGACCAGTGACTGCCTGTTCTGCCGCGTCGTGGCCGGTGAGATCCCGGCCACGGTGGTGCACGAGACCGACACGACGCTCGCCTTCCGCGACATCGGCCCGAAGGCGCCGGTGCACGTCCTGGTGATCCCCAAGGCGCACCACCGCGACGTGGCGACGCTGGCCGAGGCCGACCCGGCGCTGGCCGGCGAGGTGCTGGCCGCCGCCGCGGCGGTGGCCCAGGCGGAGGGGCTGCGCGAGGACGGCTACCGGGTCATCTTCAACGTCGGGCGCAACGGCGGCCAGGAGGTCTTCCACGTACACGCGCACGTCGTCGGCGGCCGCCCGCTCGGGCCGATGGTGGCGGGATGAGCGAGCACTACGAGCGGATTGTCCGCAAGGTACAGGCCGAGCACCGGGTGCCGGCCGTATCGGTCGCCCTGCACCGGGCCGACCGTCCGATGTGGACGTTCGCGGTCGGCACATCGGGGACCGAACGGCCGCTGGACGCCGACACGCAGTTCCGGATCGGGTCGATCACCAAGACGTTCACCGCCGTCCTGATCATGCAGTGCCGCGACGACGGCCTGCTCGACCTCGATGACCCGGTCTCCGCGCATTTGCCGGTCAAGGCCCACGGCCAGCTGACCGTCTCCCGGCTGCTCTCGCACACCGCGGGCCTGCAGCGCGAGCCGCACGGCGACGTGTGGGACACGCTCGACGTGCCCGATCTTGACGACCTGCTCGACCAGCTCGACCGGGTCGAACACCTGCTGCCCTCCGGCCGTCGGTTCCACTACTCCAACCTCGGCCTGTCGCTGCTCGGCCACCTGGCCGCCCGCCTGCGCGGCGGCACGTGGGACGAGGTCGTGCACGAGAGGGTGCTCGACCCGCTCGGGCTGACCTCGACCGCGGTCCACCCTTCGGCCGGCCGGGCGGCCGTCGGTTACCTCGTCGACCCCTACTCCGACCTGGCCAAACCCGAGCCGAACACGCACTTCGGGGCGGTCGCGCCGGCGGCCCAGCTGTGGAGCACGCCGTCCGACCTGGCCCGGTGGGCCGCCTTCCTGGCCGATCCGCGCGCCGTGGATCCGGCCGGCACCGTTCTCGCCCCGTCGACGGTCGAGGAGATGCGCTGGCCGCGGACCGTCACCGATGAGGCGCTCTGGGCCGGCGGCTTCGGCCTCGGACTGATCCTGGTGCCGCAGCCCGGCGAGCGGATCGTCGACGTGGGCCACGACGGGGCGATGCCGGGCTTCCTGGCCGGCGCCTACGGCCGGGCGGCCGGCGGGGGCGCCCCGGGCGCCTTCGGCGCGGCGGCGCTCGGCTCGTCGGGCACGGCGGCGGCCGTCATCGAGCTACCGCACACGCTGCTCAACGCGGCCGTCGAGCAGGACCCGGTCGACCTCGAGCCCTGGCACCCGGGCGACGGCCCGCCCGAGATCTACCGTTCGGTACTGGGCCGCTGGTGGGGCGAGGGTTTCGAGTACGTGTTCCGCTGGGAAAACGGCGAGCTACGGGCGCGGGGAGCCGACCAGCCGGCCGGCCGCCCGCCGGCGGTGTTCGCCCCGGTCGACGGCGATCCGGACACGTTGCGGACGATTTCCGGCCGGGAGATCGGCGAGCTGCTGCGGCTGACGCGGGACGAGCACGGCACGGTGGTGCGGGTGCACTGGGCCACCTACCGGTTCACGCGCTCGATCGAGACCTTCGACCGCCAGACGTTCTAAGACGCCCACCGATGTTGATCGTGGTGGCGATTTGCTGCCAGGACGACAAATCGCCACCACGATCAACAACGAGCCCGGCGACGGGTGCGCCTCTCCGGCCGGGCCGCTACGACGCGCGGCTACCAGCGGCCTAAGCGGACCGACAGCACGGACAAGGCGGCCACGCCGGCAGTAGACGTCCGGAGCACCGAGTCGCCCAGGCGCACCAGCACGGCCCCGGCCGACTCGAAGCTCGCCAGCTCCTCCGGGGCTATGCCGCCCTCCGGACCTACCACCAGCACGATCTCGTCCACCGATGGTAGGTCCACCGTGGAAAGGCGGGTTTGCGCGGCTTCGTCCAGTACAAAGGTGGGTTTGAAAGGCACGTCGACCGGCGTCACGGTCGGCAACCATGGACGTCGGGCCTGCTTGGCGGCCTCGCGCGCGGTCGCTCGCCACCGCGCCAACGGCCGCTCGTCGCGCCACTTGGCCACGCTGCGCGCGGCCACCCACGGCACGATCGTGTCGACGCCCACCTCGGTCATCGCCTGAACGGCCAGCTCGCCCCGGTCGCCCTTGGCGATGCCCTGGACGACGGTCAGCGCCGGGCGCGGGGCCGGCCACGAGCGACGGTCTTCGAGGCTCGCGGTGAGCGTGCCGCGTGAGACGGACGTCACAGTACCCGTCGCCAGGGTGCCGCGGCCGTCACCGAGCAGCAGCTGCTCGCCGACGCGCAGGCGCTGGACGTCGGCGGCGTGGTGGCCCTCCGGGCCGTCGAGGCGCACGGTGGCGCTCTCGTCCGGCGGCAGCGCGTCGACCAGGAAGAGCGGCGGGCTCACGCGTCAGGCATGGCCGTTGAAGGCGTCGCGCATCCGGGAGAAGAAGCCGCCCTGCTTGGACAGTTCGGCCACCTCTTCGCCGCGGGACCGGGCGAACTCGCGCAGCAGCCGCTCCTGCTCGGGCTCGAGCTTGGTCGGAGTGCGCACGTCGAGGTGGACGAACAGGTCGCCGCGGCCGGCGCCGCGCAGGTGCGGGACGCCCTTGCCGCGGATGCGCAGCGTGGACGACGGCTGGGTGCCCGCACGCACGTCGAGCGACTCCTCGCCGTCGAGCGTCTTGATCGTCAGCCGCGTGCCGAGAGCGGCCGCCGTCATCGGGACGGTGACCCGGCAGTGCAGGTCGTCGCCCTTGCGGGAGTAGACGTCGTGCGGCCGCTCGTGGATCTCCACGTAGAGGTCGCCGGGCGGGCCGCCGCCGGGGCCGACCTCACCCTGCTGGGCGAGGCGTATGCGCATGCCGTCCTCGACCCCGGACGGGATCTTGACGGTCAGCGTGCGGCGGGTGCGGACCCGGCCGTCGCCGCCGCAGGTCGCGCACGGGTGCGGGATGACCGTGCCGTAACCCTGGCAGGCCGAGCAGGGCCGGGCCGAGACGACCTGGCCGAGGAACGTGCGCTGGACCGACTGGACCTCGCCCCGGCCGCCGCAGACGTCGCAGGTGGCCGGGTGCGTGCCGGGCGCGGTGCCGGCCCCCGAGCACGTGCTGCACAACACCGCGGTGTCGACCGTGATCGGCGCCTCGACCCCGAACGCCGTCTCCTGCAGGTCGAGCTCGAGGCGCAGGATCGCGTCGGCGCCCGGCCGGGTGCGCGGCCGGGGGCCTCGCGACGCGGTCGTGCCGAAGAAGGCGTCCATGATGTCCTGAAACCCGACGAACGCGCCGCCGGCGCCCGGACCGGCCGCCCCGGCCCCCGGGCCGAGCGG
>Ga0207661_10000668_pt1 | contig 22191 bp, 22 predicted proteins | sample KBSC713LmetaG_FD_184337 | JGI IMG/M metagenome (GOLD analysis project Ga0207661, IMG submission 184337) | Corn rhizosphere microbial communities from Kellogg Biological Station, Michigan, USA - KBS C7.1-3L metaG (SPAdes) (version 2) | ecosystem: Host-associated > Plants > Roots > Rhizosphere ...
CGTCGATCATCTGTATACCTTCAAGTATATACTATAGAGTATACAGTAGAGTTGCTGCGTGTACACGGATCTGAGCCGTCCGCCCCTGCGCGAGCCCGCCTTGCGCCGGGCGATCGTGGTGCCCGGAGGACTGTGGACCGATCTGCGGGTGGTCGCCGAAACGGGCTCGACCAACGCCGACCTGGCTTCGTCCGCGCGGGCCGGGGCGCCGGAGGGGACCGTGCTGGTCGCCGAGCGGCAGACGGCCGGCCGGGGGCGGCTCGGGCGGCACTGGGAGTCGCCGGCGCGGGCCGGGCTGGCGGTGAGCGTCCTGCTGCGTCCGGTCTCCGTGCCGGTGGCCCGGTATGGCTGGCTGCCCCTGCTGGCCGGGATCGCACTGGTCGAGACGGTGCGCCGGCTGTCCGATGTGGACGCCTACCTGAAGTGGCCCAACGACCTGCTTCTGCCCGGCGACCGCAAATGCGGCGGAATCCTGGCCGAGGTGGTCGAGCCGGGCGCGGTGGTGATCGGCATCGGGCTCAACGTGTCGCTGCGGGAGGACGAACTGCCCCGTCCCGATGCGACCTCACTCGGCCTGGCCGGCGCCCCGACCGACCGTGATCCACTGCTGCGCCAGCTGTTACGTTCGCTGGCTTTCTGGTACTCGCGGTGGCTGGCCGGCCCGGTTCGGGACGAGTACTTGCCGCACTGCGGGACAATCGGCCGGAGAGTGCGTGTCGAGCTTCCCGACGGCGGGGTGCGCGAGGGCGTGGCCGTCGATGTCGACAAGGACGGCCGGCTGGTGGTGAGCACGACGGACGGACACCTGACCGTTGCCGCCGGGGATGTGGTGCACGTTCGCTGACTCCACTAATGTCGCGGCCGACAAGGTCGCATGAGGAGGTTGGCCGTGGGTTTCCCGGAGAGTGTGCTCACCAGCGACGAGCAGGTGGTCGCACATCTGCATCCACATTGGAAGGCGGTGTTCTGGCCGGGCGTCCTCGGCGTCGTCGTGATCGCCGGGGTGGCCGTGGCCTGGGCCTTCCTGTTCGGCTCGTGGGGTCAGGTCCCACTGCTGATCATCAGCGGTGTCGGCCTGCTCGTGATCGCGATCTTTACGTTCTGGCCGTGGGTCAGGTGGCGCACGACCCACTATGTGTTCACCAATGAGCGCGTGATCATGCGCGAAGGCGTTTTCTCCCGCAACGGCCGCGACATCCCGATGGGCCGGATCAACGACGTGTCGTTCTCGCACAACCTGTTCGAGCGCATGCTCGGCTGCGGGACGTTGACGATCGAGTCGGCCGGCGAGCGCGGTCAGGTCGTCCTGCAGGACATCCCGGGCGTCGAGAAGGCCCAGAGCATGCTCTACGAACTGGTCGACCAGGACCGCCAGCGCCACACCTTCGGCGACGACGACCGCGATGCACTGGTGCGCGAGATGCGCGAGGAAGAACCCCGCAAGTAACGCTCTGACGTGATCGTGGGGGCGAATTGCTGCCCTGGCGACAATTCGCCCCCACGATCAACGTCGGCCTTGCTGTCCCTTGCTGTCAGGGGGAGTTGGCGGGCTCGAGGTCGTCCGTCGTGTGGCGCGGGGTCGGGGCGGCTGCCACGTCGGTCAGCGCCACCTCGACCGCGGCGATCTCGGCGTCCAGCGCGCTCAGCTCCGCCGCATCCGCGGAGGCCGAGGCCGCAATCTCGTCGGTCGGCTTGAAGACGAATGTCCGGTATGCCCAGAACCGGAACACCATTGCCACCGCGATGCCCAACGCGTTGAAGAGGTTCAGCGCCAGCCGGTCATCCCCGCCGCCGTGCTCGGTGAAGCCCAGCCCGTATTTGGCCACGCCCAGCACGGCCAGCTGGATCGCCAGGCCGGCCAGGTTGAGCGCGAAGAACAGCACATACTCGCGCCGGACCCCGGCCCGATCGCGGTTGTTGAACGTCCACTGGCGGTTCATCACGTAGGACGCCGTCGTGGCGACGATCGTCGACGCCACCTTGGCCTTCAGCGGGCCCATCGACAGCAGCAGATTGAGCACCGCGTAATCGAGGACGGTGTTCACCAGGCCGACGGCGCCGAACTTGGCAACCTCGGAGACAACACCGTGGAAGCGCTGCGGAACCAGGCGATGCATAAGGGTCTGGGCAAGACGCACCGGACAACCTTACGGGAGCCGTCAAGTAATTGCCCGCGGCACGCATATGGTGCGCGCTAACTCACGTTCCCGATAACAATTCGATACGAATCCGCGGTGTGCCCGTTACGCAATCCATACCGAGTCGCAACACAGCGCGAACCTGGGAATCGGCTGGGAAGGCTATCGACGAAAGACGATCTGGCGGTAGGCCCAGAAGCGGAACGTCGTGCCCAGCGCCATACCGACGACATTCTTCGCCGCGTTCTGCGCCAAGGTGCCCTTGAATACCGGCCAGATTGCCCCGAGTCCATAGATGCTGATCGCGAGACAGCCGAGCGCAATTCCTAAACCGACGAGATTGAAAAGGAAATACAAAACGTATTCGCGATGCAAACCGGTCCGCGAACGCTCGCGCCAGGTCCAGAACCGGTTGCCGACAAACGCCACCGATGCCGCTATGCACATCGAGATGGTCGCCGCCAGCAGACTCGTCACGTGAGCGAACAGCAGGACGTTGAAGATCACGGTGTCGACCACGAACGCGACGCCGCCGACGATGCCGAACTTGCCAAGTTCGCGGATCAGGTGCTCGAAGCGCGCGATGAGTCCCCGCACCCCTCGAGGGGGTGCGTCCGAAATGTCCGAAACAGTGGCCCGCGCCTCGCTCACGTGCCGAGGGTACGGCACTGCGGCCCGGCAAGCGTGCCGGCGCGAGTCAGCGGAGGCTTTGCGTGAAAGTGCGCGATGCAACGAAAGATCGAGCTACTTTACGCGAGCGGCCGGTAAAAAATCGTTTTCTTGTGCATATTTTCACAAGCTCACCGGCTGCTGACCGGGGTATTCCGGTTTAGTCTGAGGCCATCCCCGAGACCCGTCCTCGGCGCGTCGGCAACTTCTGACGTGCCGAGAGTTCGGCGTTACCAGGAAACGGAGACGATCATGAGTACCCCCGCCACGGCTCCCGCGAAGGTGCAGGCCTGGGTCAACGAGGTTGCCCAGCTCACCCGGCCCGATCGGGTGGTCTGGTGCGACGGGTCCGAGGAGGAGTGGCGACGGCTCACCGACGAGCTCGTGGCCGGGGGCACGCTGGTCCGGCTCAACCCGGAGCACAAGCCCAACTCGTTCTGGGCCCGCACCGACCCGACCGACGTGGCGCGCGTGGAAGAGCGCACGTTCATTTGCTCGGAGGACCCGGCCGACGCCGGCCCGACCAACAACTGGATGGCCCCGGCCGAGATGAAGTCGGTCATGACCCAGCTCTACGCGGGCTGCATGACCGGCCGCACCATGTACGTCATTCCATTCTGCATGGGTCCGCTCGAGGCCGAAAACCCGATGTTCGGGATCGAGCTCACCGACTCGCCCTACGTCGTCGCGTCGATGCGGATCATGACCCGGATGGGTTCGGCCATCCTGGACCGGATGACCGACGACACCGCATTCGTCCCGTGCCTGCACTCGGTCGGTGCTCCGCTGGCCGACGGGCAGGCCGACGTCCCCTGGCCGTGCAACGAGACCAAGTACATCTCGCACTTCCCGGAGTCGCGGGAGATCTGGAGCTACGGCTCCGGCTACGGCGGCAACTCGCTGCTCGGCAAGAAGTGCTACGCCCTGCGCATCGCCAGCGTGATCGCCCGCGACGAGGGCTGGCTGGCCGAGCACATGCTCATCATGAAGCTCACCAACCCGGCCGGGCAGGTGCACTACCTCGCGGCCGCGTTCCCCAGCGCCTGCGGCAAGACCAACCTCGCCATGCTCGAGCCGACGATCCCGGGCTGGAAGGTCGAGACGCTCGGCGACGACATCGCCTGGATGCGCTTCGGAGCCGACGGCCGCCTGTACGCGCTGAATCCCGAATACGGCTTCTTCGGCGTCGCCCCCGGCACCGACTGGAAGACCAACCCCAACGCGATGCGCACCCTCGACCGGGGCAACTCGCTGTTCACCAACGTGGCGCTGACCGACGACGGCGACATCTGGTGGGAGGGCATGGGCGAGCCCCCGGCCCATCTCACCGACTGGAAGGGCGAGGACTGGCGCCCGGGCGGCGAACAGCTCTCGTCGCATCCCAATTCCCGATTTTGTACGCCCATCAAACAGTGCCCGATCCTCGCCGACGAATACGAGGACCCGAAGGGCGTGCCGATCTCGGCGATCCTCTTCGGCGGGCGCCGCAAGACGACCGTGCCCCTGGTGACCGAGGCTCGCGACTGGGTGCACGGCGTCTACTTGGGCGCGACGCTGTCCAGCGAGACGACCGCCGCCGCGGCCGGCAAGGTCGGCGTGGTGCGTCGCGACCCGATGGCGATGCTGCCGTTCATCGGCTACCACGGCGGCGACTACTTCCGGCACTGGATCGAGATGGGCAAGGGCGCCGGTGGCGACACCGCCAAGATGCCCAAGATCTTCTACGTGAACTGGTTCCGCCGTGGCGACGACGGCCGGTTCCTCTGGCCCGGCTTCGGCGAGAACTCGCGCGTCCTCAAGTGGATCGTCGAGCGCATCGAGGGCACCGGCGAGGCGGTCGACAGCCCGGTCGGGCGGGTGCCCGCGCCCGGCGCGCTCGACCTCGACGGCCTGGACGCGTCGACCGACGACATCGAGGCGGCGCTGCGGGTCGACGCGGCCGAGTGGCGGGCCGAGATCCCTCAGGTGGCCGAGTGGTTCGAGCGGTTCGGCGACAAGCTTCCTGGCGTCCTGTGGGCCGAACTCGACGCGCTCAAAGCCCGGCTGAACCTCGAATAGCGCGGCGGAGTAGCAGATTTGGTGTAGGTCCGTCGGATGCCTGCGCTGGAGGTGTTCTTCCGTGCAGCGAGTCGCTACTCTGCGACGGTGATGCTCCGCGACCTGCTCTACTCGATCTACGAGCGGCGCCTGGTCCGTCGCCTGGCCGGCAAGCCGCATCCCCGTCACGTCGGAGTGATCGTCGACGGCAACCGGCGCTGGGCCCGCGAGATGGGCTACGTCGACCCCAACGACGGTCACCGCGTGGGGGCCGAGCGGATCAAGGAGCTGCTGCGCTGGTGCGACCAGGCCGGCGTCGAGCACGTCACGCTGTGGCTGCTGTCCACCGACAACCTTGCCCGGTCCTCGGCCGAGCTCGACCCGCTGCTGCAGATCATCGAAAACCTGGCGACCGAGCTGGCCGACCAGGGCAACCCGTGGCGGCTGCGCATGGTCGGCGCGCTCGACCTCCTGCCGACCGCGACCGCGCAGGCGCTGAAGAAGGTTGAGGAGCGCACCGTCGCCCGGACGGGTGGCGCTCAGGTCAACCTGGCCGTCGGCTACGGCGGTCGGCACGAGATCGCCGACGCGGTGCGTTCACTGCTGCACGAGCACGCGCGGGCCGGCACGACGATCGAAGAGCTGGCCGAGATCCTCGACGTCGACCACATCTCCGAGCATCTCTACACCCGCGGGCTGCCCGATCCCGACCTGCTCATCCGCACGAGTGGCGAGCAGCGGCTCTCCGGCTTCCTCCTCTGGCAGAGCGCCCACTCGGAGTTTTACTTCTGCGAGGTCAACTGGCCCGGCTTCCGCCGGACCGACTTCCTGCGCGCGCTGCGCTCATATGCCAGCCGGCAGCGAAGGTATGGCACCTAGCAAAGCACTACTAGAAGGCCAGCTCCAGGTTGGCCAGTAACACCGGAACGTCGGTCGGCGCCTCCAGGTGCAGGTCGGCCGCGCGGATCAGCTCCGGCCCCGTCTCCGGCCCGCCGACCGCGACCTTGACCGCGGTGAACTCCGGGTCGCTGGCCTCCCGCTCGTCGAGCGCCGCAAACGCCTTGAGGTCGGCCACGTCGTCGCCGAAGTACCACGCGCAGGTGAGCCCGACCGTCTCCTCCAGCAGCACGCTGCCCTTGTCCCGGTTGCCCGGCGGCTTGAGCTCGAAGACCATCCGTCCGGGCTGCGCCCGCAGGCCCAGCTTGGCGGCCTGCTCCCGGCCCCACTGCTCGATCTGCGGCTGCAGCTCAGGCGCCGTGCGGTAGTGCAGCGAGACCGACAGCCGCTTGTATTCGACCAGCGTCCTGGCCGGCAGCTCGGTGCGCGCCCGCTCGGCCAGCTCGGCCATCGCGTCCACGTAGGGCAGCGCGGTCGGATCGGTCTCGATCGTCCCGCCGTGGCGGGACACTTCGAGCCCGTAGAGCCCGAACAGGCACAGCTCGGGCAGGTCGCCGAAGCGCGCCTGGAGGAAGTCGACCGGGCGGGCCGAGACGATCGCCACCTCGTGCACCCGGCGACCGAGCTCGGTGAGCGCGTCGAGCACGCCGGCCACCGGCTCGACCGTGTCCGGATCGTCCTGGATCGGGGCCAGCGTGCCGTCGAAGTCGAAGAAGAAGCCACACCGTTCGGGCTGGGCCGTCGTCAGTTTGAACGCGATTTCCTGACTGAACGGCTCACTGAACGATGACATGCACTCAAGAGTACGCAGCTATTGAGTCCGGCGCGTTACCTCACTCGGACGGACACGCGACGTCCGATCTAGCCGATTTCGCTGGCAGGGGTTAGCGTCGGTGCTGTGGGAGGGGCTTCCCACCCACAGCTGAGGCCCCCGGAGGTCCCGTGACCGTTCGCCGTGCTTCCAAGAAGCCCACCGAGAAGCCCACCGCGCAGTCGGCGCAGGAAAGCGAGCCCGCCCCAGCGTCACCGCCAACCAAGCGGACCTTCGTTCTTGACACTTCGGTCCTCCTGTCCGATCCAGCCGCCTTCCTCCGCTTCGCCGAGCACGAGGTCGTGCTTCCCTTGGTGGTCATCTCCGAGGTCGAGGCCAAGCGCCACCACCCGGAACTCGGCTACTTCGCCCGCCAGTCGCTGCGCTTCCTCGATGAGCTGCGCGTCAAGCACGGCCGACTCGACCAGCCCCTCCCGCTGACCGATCAGGGCGGCACATTGCACGTCGAGCTCAACCACGCGGACCCCGACATGCTGCCGCACGGGTTCCGGGCCGACACCAACGACGCCCGCATCCTCGCCGTCGCGCTCAACCTGGCCGCCGAGGGCCGTGACGTGACGCTGGTGACCAAGGACATGCCGCTGCGGGTCAAGGCGGCCGCCGTCGGGCTCGCCGCCGACGAATACCGCCAGGGCACGGCCGCCGATCCGACCTGGACCGGCCTGATGGAGCTCGGGGTGACGAGCGAGGACATCCAGAAGTTGTACGCGGGGGAGCCGGTCGACGTCGACGGCGCCGGCAACCTGCCGATCCACACCGGCCTGGTCCTGCAGTCGGCCAACGGCTCGGCCCTCGGCCGGATCGGCGCCGACAAGTCGGTCCGACTGGTCCGCGGCGACCGGGAGGCCTTCGGCCTGCGGGGCCGCTCAGCCGAGCAGCGCATCGCGCTGGACCTCCTGCTCGACGAGTCGATCGGGATCGTGTCGCTCGGCGGCCGGGCCGGCACTGGCAAATCCGCTCTCGCCCTGTGCGCCGGCCTCGAGCTCGTCATGGAGCGCCGCAAGCACAAGAAGGTCGTGGTGTTCCGCCCGCTCTACGCGGTCGGCGGCCAGGAACTGGGCTACCTGCCGGGCAACGAGGCCGAAAAGATGGCGCCCTGGGCCCAGGCGGTGTTCGACACGCTGGGCGGGCTCGTGCACGACAACGTCATGGAAGAGGTCGCCGCGCGCGGGATGCTCGAGGTGCTCCCGCTGACCCACATCCGCGGCCGGAGCCTGCACGACGCATTCGTCATCGTGGACGAGGCGCAGTCGCTGGAGCGGGGCGTTCTGCTGACCGTGCTGTCCCGGATCGGCACCGGGTCGCGGGTCGTGCTGACGCACGATGTAGCTCAGCGTGACAACTTGCGCGTGGGCCGTCACGACGGTGTGGCCGCCGTGATCGAAGCGTTGAAAGGCCATCCGCTTTTCGCACACGTCACCCTGACGCGCTCGGAGCGCTCGCCTATCGCGGAGGTTGTCACGGACCTCCTGGAAGACCTGCCATTCGCGTGAGCAATGCAGGCTTCTGTCCGGTTTTCAATGTGAGTTGGATCACAGTACCGGCGGTTCGAGTTTCCCTTCGGCGTCGGCGTGCGCAAGGGTGGGCGACGGGCGCTTCACCGCTGGCTTGAATGGCGAGGCGCTCACGGTGTGTTACGGGTCGGCTGACGCTCGTAGCCCGCCGGGTCCCTGTCCCCGACGATTGGACTCCTTCGTGATCCGGCTGCGACCCCGGATCGGCGTATTCAGGACCCTCTCCGTCCTGGTCCTCCTCGGAGGCCTGGTTGGCGGCGTTCTGATCTCCGATCGAAAGTCCCAGCAGCGAACCACGTCGAACGTTCTGGCGGTGGAGGCGGCCGCGGCTCCGGAGAGTGCTCCGGACGGCTCGGGTCGCTCGGCCGACCAGAAAGACGCGCAGACCAAGGCGGACAACGCCGCGAGGGCGGCCGCCGCGCAGGCCAAGTCGGCCGACGACGCGGCCCGGGACAAGGCCAAGGACGAGGCCAACCGGTCCAATACTCGCGGCCCGGCCACCGGCGGCAACGTCGGGCCGATTCCGGCCAGCTGCAAGACGTACACCGGCAACCAAGCCATCGGCTGCACACTGATGCTGCAGGCGGGCTACGGCCTCGACCAGGCGCCGTGCCTGATCAAACTGTGGAACCGGGAGAGCGGCTGGCGCGTCAACGCGTCGAACCCGTCCGGCGCCTTCGGCATCCCGCAAGCGGTGCCCGGCAAGAAGATGGCCAGCTTCGGCGCGGACTGGCGGACCAACCCGGTCACCCAGATCAAGTGGGGCCTGAGCTACATCAAGGGCCGCTACAAGACGCCGTGCGGTGCCTGGCAACACTCCGAGGACACCGGCTGGTACTAGGGCCTGTGTGGCGGGTCGCGCCCGGATTTGCTACCAGTGATGTGTGACTTCCGACGCGACCCCCCTCACGCACGCGTCCGATGACGCGATGCGGTTCGGCACGGATGCCTTCTATTCCGCCATCGGTCGCGCGTTCGTCGCGATGTGCGCGGCCGTGCCGGTGTTGTTCCTCATCGAGCTTCTCGACCGGCTGACCGGCAACCACCTCGACCGGGCCGGCGGGATCCACCCGCACCACATCGACGGCCTCGACGGGATCGTCTTCGCCCCGTTCCTGCACGCGAGCTTCTCGCACGTGCTGGCCAACAGCATCCCGCTGATCCTGCTGGGCACCTTCGTGCTCGCCTCGGGCGCGACCCGGTTCCTGCTCACCACGGCGTTCATCGCTCTGGTCAGCGGCCTCGGCGTGTGGTTCACCGGCGACGGCAACAGCATCGTCGTCGGGGCCAGCGGAGTCATCTTCGGCTACCTCGGTGTGCTGCTCATGCGCGGCATCGTCGAGCGCAGCCTGTGGCACATCGCGGTCGGGCTGCTGATCGGACTCCTCTACGGCTGGCAGCTGATCGGCGCGCTGCCCGGCGACGAGCGGGTGTCCTGGCAGGCCCACCTGTTCGGCTTCATCGGCGGGCTGGTCGCCGCGATCATCTTCCGCCGCCGGCGGCCGACGCTTTTGCAGACTTCTACCGACGGGTAGCGTTCACGGTGTGCGGGACGTCGACATCGCGATCGTAGGTGCCGGGCCGACCGGGCTGTTTGCGGCCTATTACGCCGGATTCCGAGGCCTTTCCACGGCGGTGATCGACGCGCTGCCCGAGCCGGGCGGCCAGGTCACCGCCATGTACCCGGAGAAGATGATCTTCGATGTCGCCGGGTTCCCGGCGATCAAGGGCCGGGACCTGGTCGCCAACCTGGTCGAGCAGGCCGCCCAGTTCTCGCCGGACTACCTGCTCGGCATCCGGGCCGAGAAATTGTCCTATATGGACGACCGCCCGGTGCTCGACCTGGCCGACGGCACGAGTCTCCACTGTGGATCGATCCTGATCACCGGCGGTCTGGGCAGCTTCACCGCCCGCCCGCTCCCGGCTGCCGACGCGTTCCCCGGCGCCGGCCTCATCTACTTCGTGCCCCACCTGGCCGACCTGGCCGGCCACGACGTGGTCATCGTCGGCGGCGGTGACTCGGCGTTCGACTGGGCGCTCGCGCTGCAGCCGCTGGCCAAGTCGGTGACGCTGATCCACCGGCGCGACCGGTTCCGGGCCCACGCCTCCACGGTCGCCCGGGTCCAGGCGCTGCCGATCAACATCGTGGTCAACGCCGAGGTCACCCAGCTGCACGGCGAGGGCCGGGTGACCGGCTGCGACGTCCTGGTCAAGGGGACGACCGAGGCGACCCGGCTGCCGGCCGACACGGTCGTGGCCGCGCTCGGCTTCACCGCCGACCTTGGCCCGCTCGCCGACTGGGGGCTGGCGCTCGACAAGCGGCACATCAAGGTCGACACGATGATGGCGACCAACCTGCCGCGGGTGTTCGCGGCCGGCGACATCAGCGAATACCCGGGCAAGGTCCGGCTGATCGCGGTCGGCTTCGGCGAGGCGGCGACCGCGGTCAACAACGCCGCCGTGGTGATCGACCCGGCCGCCCACCTCTTCCCCGGGCACAGCTCGGACAACGGCTGACACACGCCAGCGAGATCCCCTCAGGCGGGCCGAGCCCCGGCCGATGGGGGTTCTGTGGTGTGGGTCCGGGCGACGCTGCGCCTGCTGCGCTCGGCAGGCGGGTGGATCGGCGTCCTCGTGCTGGCGCTCGGCGTCGGCGTGTCTCTCATCGCCGGGGCGGCCCTGCGCCGATCCGAGCGGCTGAACGCTGAGCAGCTCATGGACAAGCGGGTGGCGACCGTCCAGGAGGCGGTGGCCGCCGAGGCTCGCCGGTATGTTGACGCGCTGCAGGTCGTCGCCGGCGGGCTGAGCGCCCCGGAGGAGCTCAACAACGACGTCTTCCTGGCCAACACGGCGCCGCTGCGCCAGCTCGACCTGCGGGGCGCCACCGGGGTGTCGTTCGTGGCGTCGGTGCCGGCCGGGGACGAGGCGGCCGCCCAGGCGTACTGGCGGGCCCGCGGCCAGCCCAACCTGACGCTCAAGCCGGTCGGGACCAACGCCGAGCACATTTACGGCATCTTCCAGCGCTCGCTGGACGGCAGCGCGCCGCTGGTCGGGGTCGACGTGACCCAGGCGCCCGAGCCGTACGCGGCGCTGCTGCTGGCCCGCCGGCTCGACCGGCCGGTGGTCTCCGACCCGTACGTGCTGCTGCGCGACCGGAGCAAGCCGGCGGCCGATCGGCAGCTGTCGTTCGTCCTCGTCCAGCCGGTCTTCGCCGAGCACGACGGCCGGCTGCGCGGCTGGATCCTCATGGGCCTGCGCGGGCGGGACTTCATCGAGGCGACCCTGCGCGACACGGCCACCGGGCTGCTCAGCGTGGCTTTGCAGGTACCACATCAAGGACAGCTCCTCGATGTGGCGGCCCTGCCCGTCGCGCCCGGGCGATCGCAGCTGCACAGCACGGTCGCCGTTGAGGTCGCCGATCGGTCCTGGCAGCTGACCGTCAACGCCCGAGCCGTCGATCTGCTCGGCCGGGACAGCCACCTCGCCCTCGCCGTCACCACCTCCGGCATCGCGCTGACCGTGCTGATGGCGATGCTCGTCGTCACGCTGGCGACCGCGCGCCGCCGAGCGATCGCGCAAGTCAAGGCGGCCACGGCGGAGCTGCGCGGCTCGGAGGAGCAGCTGCGGCTGCTGCTCGACGGGGCACCCGACCACGCGATCTTCATGCTGGACGCGGACGGGCGGGTCGGCAGTTGGTCGCAAAGCGCCGAGCGGCTCAAGGGCTATGCGCCCGAGGAGATCATCGGACGCGAGTACGCGACGTTCTTCATCCCCGAGGAGGCCGCGTCCGGCGGGCCGGAGGCGGTGTTCAACGACGCGTTCGAACACGGCTCGGGGGAGATCGACGGGGTCCGGGTGCGCAAGGACGGCACCCGCTTCTGGGCGCACGGCACGCTCACCGTGGTGCGCCGGCCGGACGGCTCGGTGCGCGGCTTCGTCGAGGTGGTCCAGGACGTCACCGATCGCCAGCGCAGCGAGGTCAAGTTTCGCGGGCTGCTGGAGGTCGCCCCGGACGCGATCCTCGGAGTCGACGTCGCCGGGCGGATCATCATCGTCAACGCCAAGGCCGAGGAGCTTTTCGGGTACTCGCGAGACCACCTCCTCGGCCAGTTCGTCGAGCTGCTGGTGCCGACGGGCGGCGGCGGATCCACGGTCCCGATGCACCCGACGATTGCCGGGTACGAGGTGGGCGACCGGCCGCACGTCTCCGGCGTCGAGGTCGAGGCCCAGCGGGCCGACGGCAGCCGCTTCCCGGCCGAGGTCAGCCTCAGCACGCTGAACACCGAGGACGGCGTCATCATCTCGGCGGCGATCCGCGACATCAGCGAGCGCAAGGCGGCCGAACAGGCCATCCAGGAGCTCAACGACGACCTCGAGCGGCGGGTCGCCGAGCGGACGTCGGAGCTCGAGTCGTTCTCGTACAGCGTCTCGCACGACCTTCGGGCGCCGCTGCGGGCCGTCGACGGGTTCGCCAAGATGCTGTCGCTGGACTACGGCGAGCGGCTCGACGACGAGGGCCGCCGGTACCTCGACCGCATCCGGGCCGGCGCTCAGCAGATGGGCGAGCTGATCGACGGGCTGCTCGCGTTTTCCCGGCTGCAGCGCCAGGCGATGACCTGGCAGCCGGTCCACGTCCGGACGATCGTCGAGGATGTCTGGGAGGAGCTGCTCATCGAGCGCGGCGACCGGGATATCGAGCTCGCGGCCGGCGGGCTGCCGGAGGCCTTCGGCGACCCGCGCCTGGTCCGGCACGTCCTGGCCAACCTGCTGGGCAACGCGGTGAAGTACACGCGCGGCCGGGCCCAGGCCCGGATCACCGTCGGGCACACGGTCACCACGGGCGGGCAGGGCACCTACTTCGTTCGCGACAACGGGACCGGCTTCGACATGCGCTTCGCCGACAAGCTCTTCCGCGTGTTCCAGCGCCTGCACCGGGCCGAGGAGTACGAAGGCACCGGCATCGGGCTGGCTCTCGCCCACCGCATCATCCTGCGCCACGGCGGCCGCATGTGGGCCGATGCCGAACCCGGGGTCGGCGCGACCTTCTACTTCACCCTGCCCACCGAGGAGATCGACCATGAAGCTGCTGCCGACGCGGGTGCTGCTGGTGGAGGACAACCCCGACGATCTGGAGCTGGCGCAGCTCGCGTTTAGGCGGGGCCGCTTCGCCAACTCCATCGACGTGGCCCGCGACGGCTCGGACGCGCTGGACCACCTCTTCTGCGAGGGCCGGTACGCCGGCCGGGACCCGAGCGACGAGCCGCGGCTGATCCTGCTGGACATCAAGCTGCCCCTGGTCGACGGGATCGACGTCCTGCGCACCATCAAGGGCGACCCGCGAACGAGGCACATCCCGGTCGTCATGCTCACGTCCTCGGCCGAGGACCGCGACCTGCACGCCTGCTACGAGCTCGGGGCGAACAGCTACATCGTCAAGCCGGTCGACATGGAACAGTTCCTCACCGCGGTGCAGAGCATCGGCTCGTACTGGCTGATGCTCAACCAGACGGATGCCGGCTGAGGTGGCGACGCCGCTGTCCGTTCTCCTGCTGGAGGACAACCCGGACGACGCCGAGCTGCTCGTGTTCGAGCTGCGCCGGGCCGGCTTCGCGCCCGATTGGCGGCGGGTCGACTCGCGGACGGAGTTCGTCGAGGCGCTCGAGTGCCCACCGCAGATCGTCCTGGCCGACTACTCGGTACCCCAGTTCGGCGCGCTCGAGGCGCTGCACCTGCTCAGTACCGGCCACCAGGACATTCCGGCGATCGTCGTCAGCGGCGCGATGAGCGAGGAGGCCTGCGTCGACGCGCTGCGCCACGGCGCGGTGGACTACCTGCTCAAGGACCGGCTGACGCGGCTCGGCGCGGCCGTCGAGCACGCGCTCGCCCAGCAGGGGCTGATCGTCGCGTCCCGCGAGCACGAGCAGCGCTTCCGGACCGCGTTCGACCACGCCCCGATCGGCATGGCGGTCACCGACCTCGACGGCCGGGTGGTGGAGGTGAACCAGGCGCTCTTCTCCATGACCGGGTTGACCCCCGACACAGCGTTCGTCGACATCATCGTCGACGACGACCGGCCGATGGTGACCGATCACGTGAAGCGGCTCGCCGCCGGCGACCACCAGCTCGGCAGCTTCGAGGTCCGGCTGTGCCAGCCGGGTGGGGAGACGGTCTGGGGCCAGTACTCGGCGTCGCTCGCGATCGGCTCCGGCCACGTGGTGCACCAGATTGTCGACGTCACCGACCGGCGCCGGGCGGCCGAGGCGCTGCAGCGCTCGGTCGAGGAGCTGCAGGAGCTCGACCGGCTCAAGAGCGACTTCATCGCGACCGTCTCGCACGAATTGCGGACGCCGTTGACCAGCATTCGCGGGTACACGGAAATCCTCGCCGACGACCCCGAGCTGGATTCGGCGCAGCGGGGCATCATCGGGATCATCGATCGCAACGGCCAGCGGCTGATGGACCTCATCGAGGATTTGCTGACGTTCTCCAGCATCGAGTCCGGGCAACTGGTGCTCGGCAACGGGCCGGTGCAGATGAAGCAGCTGATCGATGCGGCCGGTGAGGCGGTGCGACCGGTGCTCGAGTCGGCCGGGCTCGCTCTCTCGCTCGACATCGCCCCGGATCTGCCCATTGTGGACGGCGACGGCGCGCAGCTCGAACGGGTACTGCTGAATCTGCTGTCCAACGCGGTCAAGTTCTCCAACCCGGGCGGCGCGGTGCTGGTGACGGCCAAGGCGGCAAACGGTTACGTCGTGCTCAGCGTGGAGGACAGCGGCGTCGGCATCCCCGACCACGAGCAGGGGAATCTCTTCACGCGCTTCTACCGCACGTCCGACGCGCAGCGCCGGGCCATCAACGGCTCCGGGCTGGGCCTCGCCATCAGCAAGGCGATCATCGAGGCCCACGGCGGCTGGATCGCGTTGGAGTCCACTGTGGACGTCGGTACGACGATCAGTTTCGGCCTGCCCGCGATGTGATGTTCTTGAAGGCTTCGCGCATCTGGAAGTCGAAGAACGCTTGCCGGTCGGTGATCACGGTCTCGAACTGGCCAAAGAGCTCGAAGCTGACCGTGCCGAAGATGAGCAGCCAGCCGGCCATGCCGCGGGCCAGCAGCGACTCCGGCACGTGGGGTGCGGCATCGGCGCGCAGCCGGGCGAGGTCGTCGTGCAGCGGCTGCGGAAGCGGATCCCCGTCGCTCGAGTAGATGCCCAACTCAACGCCGTCGCGCAGCAGCCCGATCAAGGTGAACGAGCTGCGCGTCGCCGGACCGACGGTGTCCTGCGGGGCCTGATAGCCGGGGACCGGACTGCCATAGATCAACGCGTACTCGTGGGGCTGTTGCAACGCCCATTCGCGGATCGCGTGGGCGACGGCCAGCCAGCGACCCTCGAGGTCGTCGCGCGGTCGCGATGCGGCGGCCGCTTCGACGACGTCGCCCAGGGCGTTGTACGCGTCGATGATCAGCGCTGTCAGCAGATCGTCGCGGCTCGCGAAGTACCGGTACAGGGCGGATGACACGACCCCGAGGTCGCGGGCCACGGCGCGCAGGGACAGGTTGGCGCCGTCGCTGGCCAGGTGTCGGCGGGCGATCACCTTGATCTCTTCGGTCATCTCGGCCCGTACGCGAGCCCGGATCGACGGTGCACTCATGCGACCAATGGTCTCATACGAGAGCACTGCTCTTGACAGTTGGTTTCTGACGAGTGATAGTTGTTCCTGTCAGAGAGCAGTGCTCACAGTAGAGACTAGGAGTCAGCCATGCAGCTCATCGTCGGGGCCGGGGCGGTCGGCTCCGCCCTCGCCCGTGACCTCGCCGACGCCGGCGAGCCGGTCCGCCTGGTCACCCGCAGCGGGAGCGGCCCTACGCACCCGCTTATCGAGCGGGTCGCGGCCGACGCCGCAGACGTTGTTGCTGTTCGGCGCGCCGCCGAGGGCGCGACCGTCGTCTACAACGCCGCCAACCCGGTGTACCACCGCTGGCCCGAGCTCTGGCCGCCGATCGCGAAGGCCCTGCTGGCCGCGGCTTCCGAAAACGACGCGGTGCTCGCGATCACCGGCAACCTGTATGTGTACGGCCCGGTGGACCGCCCGATGACCGAGGACATGCCGCTCGCGGCGCCGACGGTCAAGGGCAAGGTGCGCGTGCGGATGTGGCAGGAGGCGCTGGCCAGCGGCGTGAAGGTGTTCGAGGCGCGGGGTTCGGACTACATCAGCCTCAAGTACTCGCTGCTGGAGATGGCGCTGCCGGCGATGCGTTCGGGAAAGACGGCGCGGCTGCCGGCCCCGCTGGACATCCCGCACACGTTCACCTACACCGGCGACATGTCCCGCACGATGATCGCGCTGGCGCAGGACCCGCGTGCCTGGGGCAAGGCGTGGCACGTGCCCAGCGCGCCGGCGATGACGATCCGGGAGCTGCTGACCCGGACAGCGCAGGCGGCCGGCCTGCCGTCGCCGAAGCTCGGGACGTACCCGTTTGCGATGATCCGGGCGGCCGGGCTGTGGGACAAGTTCGCGCGCGAGTACATCGAGATGAGCTACCAGTTCAAGCGCCCGTTCGAGATGGACTCGTCGCTGGTCACGCGGACCTTCGGCGTGGTGCACACGCCGGTGGACGAGGCGCTGCGAGCGACGGTCGCGTCAGTGCCGGTCGCGGCCTAAAGAACCGGTTCGGCGGGGATCGGCGCTGCTTCGGGCTCATCAGCGTCGATCTTCCCGTCGAAGTCCACCAGCGAGTAGCTGCGCAGCTTCTCCAGCCGGTGGAACGAGTCGATCACCCGGATCGTCCCGGACTTAGAGCGCATCACGATCGACTGGGTGTAGGCCCCACCCGACCGGTAGCGCACGCCCTTGAGCAGGTCGCCACTGGTCACCCCGGTCGCGCAGAAGAACATGTTGTCGCCGCGGACGAGGTCGTCGGTGTGCAGGACCCGGTCGAGGTCGTGGCCGGCGTCGATGGCCTTCTCCCGCTCGGCGGCGTCCCGTGGCCACAGCTTGGCCTGGATCGCTCCGCCCATGCACTTGAGCGCGACGGCCGCCACGATCCCTTCCGGCGTGCCGCCGATGCCCATGAGGACGTCGGTCTCGCTGCCCTCCCGAGCGGCGCTGATCGCCCCGGCGATGTCTCCGTCCGAGATGAACCGGATGCGGGCGCCGGTCCGCCGGACCTGCCGGATGAGCTCCTCGTGCCGCGGCCGGTCGAGGATGCACACGGTGACGTCGGAGATCCCGGACTTCTTGACCTCGGCGATCCGGCGGAGATTTTCCTCGACGCTCGCGTTGATGTCGATCACGTCCGCGCAGTCCGGGCCGACCGCGAGCTTCTCCATATAGAAGACCGCGCTCGGATCGAACATCGCCCCCCGCTCGGCGACGGCGAGGACCGCCAGCGCGTTGGGCATGCCCTTGCTCATCAGTGTCGTGCCGTCGACCGGATCGACCGCCACGTCGACCTCGGGCCCGGTGCCGTCGCCGACGTGCTCGCCGTTGAAGAGCATCGGGGCGTTGTCCTTCTCGCCCTCGCCGATCACCACGACGCCGCGCATCGGCAGCGAGTTGATCAAGTGGCGCATGGCGTCGACGGCCGCGCCATCGCCACCGTTCTTGTCACCGCGCCCGACCCACCGGCCGGCCGCCATGGCGGCGGCTTCGGTGACCCGGACCAGATCCAGGGCCAGGTTGCGGTCAAGGGTCTGTGGATTGCGTTCCGGCTGCACCATCTCCCGATTTTGTCAGACGCGCCGGTGGGCCACTACTTCAGCGACGCTGCCAGTGTTTGCAAATCGGCGGCACTGGAGTGGCCGACGACGATGACCGTGCGTTTCGGGTCGGCCCGGACCAGCGACGTCTCCTCCGGCCGGCCGTCCGCGTAGCGCTGCCAGGTCACGCCGTTGACCTCGACGGTGCCGGTGGGGTGGGCGCCGGCACCGAGCTCATCGGCGTAGAACGTCGCCGTGACCGGCCCGGTCTCCACCACGCGCAACTGGCCGTTGGCTGGCGAGATGAAGCCCAACCGCAGCGTCTTGTCCTGGTAAGACGCGCTGGTGATGCGCCACTTGACGCTCAGCCCGGTCGGGATCAGCACGTCGAAGTCGTGCGCCGAGCGGGCCGTCTCGTAGGTGTCGGCCGTGTCGATCGTGGGCGGCGTCTCGTGGCCCAGGAACCGGTAGAGCGCCACGATGAGGATGACGGGCACCATGAGCACGACCATCGCGCGGACCATGTCCCGCGGGCGGCGTCCGGCCCGGACGCTCGCGACGGTCGGCTCGGTGGTGTCGGTCTCCACGCTCACTATTGTGACGCGCGCGCCGCGTCGAGCCGGGCGCGCGCCCCGTCAAGCCACTTCTGGCAGGTCGCGGCCAGCTGCTCGCCGCGCTCCCAGAGGGCCAGCGACTCCTCGAGCGTGATCCCGCCCGACTCCAGCTTCTCCACCACCGCGGCCAGCTCGGCCCGCGCATGCTCATAGGACAGCTCGGCGGTCGTCATGACGCTCCCTCGTGGTTGTGGCGCAGGCCGTCGTGGTTGTGGCGCAGGTCCTCGTGGTCGTGGCGCAGGAACAGCACCGAGTCGATGCGCCGGTAGCCGACCCGCGCGTAGATCCGCTCCTGCGGATCGCCGGCCGGAGTCAGGAACACGGTCTCCGCGCCGGCGTCGTAGGCGGCCCGCGTCAGCAGCAGCGTGATCGCGCCGCCGAGGCCCCGCTTGCGGTAGGCCTCCCGCACGGCCACCCCGACGACCTCGCTGAGCCCGTCGCGCAGCGGCGTGCAGGCCCCGCCGCCGGCCGGCTCGCCGGTGGCCACGTCACGGGCGTAGACGGCGATGCCGCCATCGGCGATCCGCTGCCGCGACCGGGCGATCTCCGCCTCGGACGGCGGCTCCTCACCGAACGCCTCGGCCTGGGCCGTGGCCACCCCCAGGTGCTCCGCATCGGTCGCCGGGAACAGCAGGTCGAAGCCGGCCGGCGGGGCCTGGTTGATGATCGCGTCGGCCGGGCAGTCCATGAGCGGCAGCCGGTCCTCGACCGTGAAGCCGGCGGCGAGCAGCGCCGGCTCGACCGCCGGGGCGAGCCCGGGCAGGTATTCCAGCCGCGGCACCCGCTCGTGCCGCCGGAAGGCATCGATCAACGCCTGAGCGTCGGCGGCGGTCGGCTCGGCCTGACGGTCCGGGATCGCGTAGTTGAGGAAGGTGTTGGCGCTGTGTGTCGTGAAAGTGGCGAAGAAGGGGCCGATCTGCTCGACCTCACGGTTGAGCGCGGCCGCCTTGCGCATGTATGCCTGGATGCGCTCGGACACGAGGGCTCCCTTCAGTCGTCGACCGTGGCGGCGAGCTCGCCGTCGGCCAGCCGGATGCGGAGGGTGTCTTTGGCGGCCACGTCGTCGGGTGCGCGGACCACGGCGCCGTCGTCGGCGCGCTGGACGATCGCGTAGCCGCGCTCGAGCGTGGCCGCGGGGGAGAGGGTGCGTAGCCGGGCCAGCGTGTGCGCGAGCTCGGCGGTGGCGCGGTCGAGGCGGTGCGTGAGCGTGCGGGTGGCGCGGTCGCGCAGCGCGACCACCTCCGCCTCGCGGCTGTCGACCATGGTGTGCGGGCGGGCCAGGGACGGCCGGGACCGGATCGCGTCGAGCCGATGCTGCTCCCGGTCCACCAGGCCGCGCAGCGCCCGGTCGAGGCGGGACCGCGCCTGCCCGATCAGCCGGATCTCCTCGGCCAGGTCGGGGACGACCCGCTTGGCCGCGTCGGTTGGGGTCGACGCCCGCACGTCAGCGACGTAGTCGACCAGCGGAACGTCGGTCTCGTGGCCGACCGCGGACACCACCGGCGTGCGGCAGGCGAAGACCGCCCGGCACAGCGCCTCGTCGGAAAACGGCAGCAGGTCCTCGGTCGACCCGCCCCCGCGGGCCAGCACGATGACGTCGACGGTCCCATCGCGGTCGAGGACGCTGAGCGCGTCGATGATCTGCGGCACGGCCACCGCGCCCTGCACGGCGACGTTGATGACCCGGAACTCGATCGACGGCCAGCGGCGCCGCGCGTTCATCAGGACGTCGCGCTCGGCGGCACTGGCCCGCCCGGTGATCAGCCCGATCTTGCCGGGCAGGAACGGCAGCCGCCGCTTGCGGGCCCGATCGAACAGGCCCTCGGCGGCCAGCAGCTTTTTAAGCTGCTCGAGTCGGGCCAGCAGCTCGCCCAGGCCGACCTGGCGGATCTCGTCGGCGCGCAGGCTCAGGGTGCCGCGCGCCGCGTAGAACTCCGGCTTGGCGTGCACCACGACGCGGGCGCCGTCGACGAGGTTGGGCGCGCCGAGGTCGAGCACGTCACGGTTGGTCGTCACGGTCAGGCTGAGGTCGGCCGACGGGTCACGCAGGGTCAGGAACACCGTCGTGTTGCCCGGCCGGCGGCTGATCTGCGCGACCTGCCCGTCGATCCATACCCAGCCGAGCTTGGCCACCCAGGCGCCGATCTTCTGGCTGACGACGCGCACCGGCCACGGCTGCTCGGCACTCGACGTCGTCTCGGTCACGCGGACACTTTATGCGGCGCCTCCGACACTTTCCGCCGCGCGGGGTTCGGTGGTGGAGTGGATCGCGTGAGACAGGTCACCGATCCGAACGGACGCCAGCCCGCACGTACCATGGCGGTGTGACGACCCCCTCGAAGCGTGTGCTGCTCGCCAAGCCCCGTGGTTACTGCGCCGGCGTCGACCGGGCGGTGCAGACCGTCGAGCGGGCGCTCGAGCTTTACGGCGCGCCTATCTACGTCCGCAAGGAGATCGTTCACAACCGCCACGTGGTGACCACGCTCGAAGCGCGGGGAGCGATCTTCGTCGAGGAGAACGCGGAGGTGCCGGAGGGCTCGATCGTGGTGTTCTCGGCCCACGGCGTCGCCCCCGAGGTGCACGAGCAGGCCCGCGAGCGCTCCCTGAAGGCGATCGACGCCACCTGCCCGCTGGTCACCAAGGTTCACCAGGAAGCGCGCCGGTTCGCCGCCCAGGATTACGACATCCTGCTTATCGGGCACGAAGGTCACGAAGAGGTCATCGGTACCTCCGGCGAGGCACCGGCCCACGTCCAGCTGGTCGACGGTCCGGAGGGGGCCGACAAGGTCACCGTGCGCGATCCGTCCAAGGTCGTCTGGCTCTCCCAGACCACGCTGTCGGTCGACGAGACGCTCGAGACCGTGGCGCGGCTCAAGACACACCTCCCGCTGCTGCAGTCACCTCCGAGCGACGACATCTGCTATGCGACGTCCAACCGGCAGGACGCGGTCAAGGCCATGGCGTCGTCCTGCGATCTGGTACTGGTCATCGGCTCCCAAAACTCCTCGAACTCCCAGCGGCTACGCGAAGTGGCACTCCTCGCCGGCGCGAAGGCGGCTTACCTCATCGACTACGCGCACGAGATTCCGGAGGAGTGGCTGGCCGGCGTCAGCACCGTCGGGGTGACCTCGGGCGCCTCGGTCCCCGAGGACCTGGTCGCCGACCTGCTCGCCTGGCTGGCTGAGCGCGGCTACGCCGACGTCGAGGAGATCACCACCGCCGAGGAGAAGCTGGTGTTCTCGTTACCCAAGGAGCTCAAGCGCGACCTGAAGGCGGCCGGCGCGGGCCGATCATGACCGACCCGCTGGCGGCCGAGATGGCCGGGTTTGACCCGTTTGACCTGTTGGACGCGGAGACGCTGCGGGTCGACCGTTTTTACTCATCGCTGACCGGTGACCAGTGGCTCGCGCCGACGCGCTGCTCCGACTGGAACCGGCTGCAACTGCTGGCCCACCTCGCGTCGATCGAGGAATACACGCGGGCCGGGCTCAACGACCAGGTCGCCGAGCTGATGACGGCGGCGCCGTCGACCGGCATGGACGAGCTCAACCAGTGGGGCGTCGACCAGCGGTCCGACCGGACCCCGGTCCAGCTGCTCGAGGAGTGGCGGGCGCTGTCCGCGCAAAATCGCCGCGAACTGCGCCAACGCGGGGTCGACGCGGCGATTGACACGGCCGCCGGGCCCTACCCGCTGGGCCGGCAGACCTTCTACCTCGCCTCGGAGCTGGCCATCCACGGGGACGACGCCGGCGTGCTCACGCCGGCCGCCGAGCGACGGGTCCGTCTGGCCTG
>Ga0207661_10000671_pt1 | contig 22167 bp, 23 predicted proteins | sample KBSC713LmetaG_FD_184337 | JGI IMG/M metagenome (GOLD analysis project Ga0207661, IMG submission 184337) | Corn rhizosphere microbial communities from Kellogg Biological Station, Michigan, USA - KBS C7.1-3L metaG (SPAdes) (version 2) | ecosystem: Host-associated > Plants > Roots > Rhizosphere ...
GAACGGCACCCGCATCCGCGTGAGCAGGGCAAGGCGAGAAGACGTCGAAGAGCGCTTAAAGGGGTAAGCGCTCTTCGTTGTCCGCCATCGCCCATCGCCCATCGCCCGCCGCCGCCGCCCGCCTCGATCAGCCCTCGTGTCTGTTCGCCCGCGTGATATTGCTGATCTGCAGATCCCACGCGAACGGATCGGGTGTGTGATAGCTCTTGAAGCGCGACGTGTGAATCTCGCCGCCGCTTCCGGTATCCGGCTGGAGATGCCCCGGGTTGTTTCGCGCCGGAGTGCCGAGGTTCCGCTTCATGAGCTCCGCCTCGACCTGGTCCGGGTCGAACCCGTCGATGCCGAATGAGATGTGGTCGATGGTCGTCATCCCACCCGCCCGTTGCCGGATGATGGCGCCGCCCGCGTCGCCCATGTCCACCGTGATCTGGTTGCCGGAGAACCCGCCCGACCGCGTCCAACCGAGCAACGCTTCATAGAACGCGAACGTGCGCTTGAAGTCGGAGCAGCCGTACGAAAGGTGGTCGACCCACGTCGTCTTCCAGCCCGTCGGCTCGAACGGCACTGATCCGGGGAGCTTACCGTTCGCCGGCTTGTTGTGCCGATTGGCGCGCGTACCGTTCGTGACTTGAATGTCGAACCCGTCCGGGTCCTTGACGTGGAAGCTCTTGAAGTCTCCGGAATGATCCGCCACGGGATTGAGCCCACGCTTCTTGAGCTCCGCCTCGACCTTGTTCGTGTCCCACGCGTCGATGCCAAACGCGAGGTTGCTGATTCTCGCCATTCGCGGGGCGCGTGGAGCGCCGCCGCCACCCCGACCGCCTCGACCCGCGGTATCGCCCGCCTGTGCCGGAGCGGGCGGTGCGGGTGGCGGTTCGTAGCCGTTGATGAACACGGCGTCGCCGACCGTGTCGCCGATCTCCATCACGCAGCGCTTGCCGTCGTCGTCGCGCACCTTCCATCCCATCACGGCGGCGTAGAACGGAACCGCCTTCTTGTAGTCGATGCACTGGTACGTGAGGTGATCGAACCACACGGTTTTCCAACCGGTCGGGTCGAAGGGTGCTGGTGCACGAGTCGTGTCCGCGGGGGCGCGATTGCCGCGGCCGCCGCCGCGACCCGTGCTGTCGCCGCCGGCACGTCCGCCGCCCTGGGCGAGACCAATCGACGGAATAGCGATCAACGATAATCCCAGCGCGCGAAGCAGGTCGCGTCGGGAGATGCGGCCTTCGTCGAATTCACGGAGCAGCCGTTCGATCGTGTTGCTCATCGGTTCCTCGGGGTTTCAGTCGGCGCTGGATCTTACTTCCTGGCGTCGGCGCTCGCTAGAAACTCGCGAACGACCTTGATCATCTCCGTCGGGTTGTCCCACGTCGTGAGGTGCGCCGAGCCCGGAATGAGCGCGTACTTCGCACCCGGTGTCTTGTTCGCGAAGCCTTTCACGATCTCGGGGCCAACCTCATCGAACTCACCGACGGTGTAGAGCGTCGGCACTTTGATCTTGCCAAGCTCTCCGGTCACGTTGTACGGCTTGAGCGTGCCGGTGATAGTGAACTCACTTGGCCCTTGCATGTAATTGTAGATCCCTTCGTTCGCGCTCTTCATTGTGCTGTCGAGGTCCGCCTCGACGGGATGGCGCCAGACATACTTTCCGTAAAACTCGCTCATCGCGCCCTGGAAAGACGGCGCATCGTACTTCTTCGTCGAATCGGCAAGCTTGATCGCCTTTTGTGCCGAATCGGAGAGCGTTGCGACGAGACTCTTCGCGCGCTTCTCGTACGCCGGGATGTCGAGACACGCGCTGCCGAACACGATGCTCGACACGTGCTCGGGATGCGCCTTGTAGTACTCGTAGGCGAGAATCGTCCCCCACGAATGCCCGAGGATGTGTACCTTGTCGTAGCCGAGCGATGCGCGCAGCGAATCGAGCTCGCGGACGAAGTGCGCTATCGTGAAGAGCGACGTATCGGTCATCGGTCCGGATTTGCCGGAGCCCAACTGATCGTATCGGATGACCGGCCGGTCGTTGCCGAGCGCCTCGAGCGGTTTCAGATAGAAGCTGTTGAATCCCGGACCGCCGTGGAGCAGGATCAGCGGCGTGCCGGTCCCGGTCCCGGACTTCTTGTACCAGATCTTCCCGTCCGGCACGGGCAGCATCGATTCGCCCGCGGGAAGGGCGGCGGTCGCCTGCGGTGTAACCGAAGCGCTGTCGGTCTTCGGCTTGGCGTCACCGCAGCCGGCGCAGGCGACAACAGGGAGCAACGTCGAAACGAGAATTCGGAGACGCATGGGTCGTTGGCGGCGGATGAGGGTTGTTTGCATCTGGGAGACCGCGGCGCTGGAATTGGCACTCTTCATAGAAGGCGCGCAAGAACACCTGCTGCTACTGGCGAAACAGTCGCCGTAGCGCCGATGATCGTGATCGCGGCATCAAAAGTCGGCTCGGCGACCGCGCGACCTTTGCGGGGAGGTATACGGAGACTGGCGCCTCGAAATCGGTGGCGCGGCGCAGCAGTTGGGACCTTTATCGAATGCGAATTCTCACCACCGGCGGCGAACGACCATCCTCACGTCGTAGTAGCTGCAGACGTTCTGAAAGGTCTGCTGCCTCGTCGCATTCGGGATCGGAGAGAAAACCTCCCGATAGGTCGCTCGTCCCATGAGGTCGAACACCTGCACGCTGACCATCGCGGAGCCCGCCGTCCACATGCGCTCGGATTGGCGCACGACGACGTTCGTCAGGCTGCTTCGGCGGGATCGGGTGGCGGCGGCGAGCACGGGCGACACTTAACTGTCGCGCGCGATTCCCCAAAATAGGACCTTGGGCGTAGCGTCCGCCTTCGGGGGCACAACGGCGGCGACTGTGCGCTATCCCGCCTTGCTCACTGCCTCGGCTTCGAGTTGCTGGCGCACGAAGCCCAAGAGCGCGCGCGAATCGAACGGCTTCTGGAGGTATCGCGGCGGCTCCGACCGATGGGACAGGCCCATCACCGCTTTCTCATCGAGCGCGCTGATGAAAATGATTGGCGCTGCGCTTCCGCGAGCCTCGAGCTCGTCTCTCAGCGCGAAGCCGTTCCGCCCCGGCAAATGGACGTCCAGGATCAAGCACGATGGCTCCTCCGGCCCAACCTGAGCCAGGTAGTGCTCGGCCGATCCGAATGTTCGGACACGGATGCCGCTCACAGAGAGCACCCGGGCCAGGGCCTGGCGGATGGAAGCATCGTCATCGACGACGGCGACCCATCCTTCGCAATTGGTCGATGGAAATGGTCTCATTGCTTTCTCACTCGGTCACACCACGGACAAACAGAACAAATAGAGGTAACCGAACAGAGCGGATATGGGACTTTGGTCTACGACACCGTGACGCGGTTTGCCCGACGGGCAACCGGACAAGTCCTAGGTCTGATACCGTGCGACGCTGCGCGCGGCGACTCTCCGATAGGATGCAACCACCATGGCGTACCGAGAGCGAATCGGCGGTGGAGCGTACCGCGGCGGACTGGAGATCGTACCGGTACCGCGACTGGCTCCGGAAGATCCTCGCAGCCATCGTGCCGCCGCTGATCGTCGCGTTGATTCAGTGGCATTTCAAACCGACGATGGCGCGCTGGGCCTTGTTCTATCCAGCCGTTTTTCTCAGTGCGTGGTTCGGCGGAGCCGTCAGTGGGATCGCCGCCACGATCGGATCGTGCGCCATCGTCTGGTGGGCGTTCATGCCCCCATGGCACAGCTGGACCGGCAAGGATCCCAAGAACGTGCTCGCCGCGATCATCTTCGCGTTCATGAGCATCGCGGTGAGCCTGCTTCAACAGCGCCTGCGCAATCTTGCGGATCAACGTCGTCTGCTCGCCGCTCTGATCGAGAATTCCAGCGACTTCATCGGCCTCGTCGACCCGTCGCGCAAGCCCGTGTATCTCAACCCGGCGGGCCGCGCCATGGTCGGACTCGACGATGACACGCCGATGGCCGGGCTTACGCTCCTCGAGTTCTACGCGCCGTCAGCCCGCGACACGGCGTTGGCCGAGATCGAACCGTCCACGATCACGCGCGGGTTGTGGACGGGCGAGACCCGCTTCCGGCATTGGCGAACCGAATCCGAGATCCCCGTCTGGCAACACAACTTTCTCGTTCCGGATCCGAAGACCGGCCGTCTCCTCGGCATCGGTACGATCACGCGCGACGTCTCCGAGCTGAAGCGCAACCGCGACGCGCTGCAGGCGGCGAATCGGCAGTTGGCGGAACAGGCCAAGGCGCTCGCCGAAAGCCAGCGCACGCTGCAGGCGATGATGGACTTCTCGCCGAACGGTGTTGTCGTCAAGGATCCGACGGGGCACTACTTGCTGATCAACCGCATGATGGCGTCGCTGCTCGGCACGAGCGTGGACGACGCGCTGGGAAAGACGGACGAAGATTTGTTTTCGCCGGATGCCGCGAAGCGACACCGCGCGATCGACGCGTCCGTCGCCGAGCAGCGAACGCCGGCGTCGTACGAGGAAGTGTTCGAGAAAAATGGCACGCGTCGTGTCTTCCTCATCAACAAGTTCCCGCTCGAGGACGATCAGCGTCGCGTCTTCGGCATTTCCGCCACCTGGTCGGACATCACCGAACGCAAACGCGCCGAGGAGGCCATGCGTCGAAGCGAAGCCGACCTCCGAGAGGCGGAGCGCATCGCTCAGGTGGGAAACTGGCGGTGGTACGCGCGTGACGATCGCGCCCGCTGGTCGGAGGGGTTGTACCGGATTTTCGGCCGAGATCCCTCGCACCCCTTACCCGCGCTGTTTGGCGACGACTCGCACCTGTTCACCGCCGAGAGCGTGAAACGGCTGCGAGACGCCGTTAAGAAAACTCTCAAGGACGGCCGCCCGTATGAGATGGAGCTGTCCCTCACGCGGCCCGACGGATCGATCCGGCACGTCATGGCGCACGGCGACGCCATTCGCGACGAGGCAGGAGAGATCGTCGGCATCGCCGGCACCGCGCAGGACATCACCGAGCTGCGCGAGGCGCAGCAGCTTCGCGATGAATGGACGTCCGTGATCGCGCACGACCTGCGGCAGCCGATCGGCGTCATCCTCATGGCGGCAAGCGGGCTTCCCGCGTTGCACGCCGAAGGCATGCACGACAAGGAATCGCTCTTCCTCACACGGATCTCCACCGCGGCGAACAACCTCGCGCGGATGGTCGACGATTTACTCGACGTGTCGCTGCTCGAGGCGCGGCGTCTCGAGCTGCGACGCAAGCGGGTGAATGCGCGCACCTTCGTCCACGATGTCCTGTCCCGGCTCGCTCACATCACGGCCGACCGGAAGGTGCGCGTCGTCGCCGACGAGAGGGTCGGCGATATCTTCGCCGATCCGATGCGGGTCAGCCAGGTGTTGGGCAATCTCATCTCGAACGCCGTCAAATACGGCGACCAGGACTCGGAGATCGAAGTGCGGGTCGAGCAACGGGACACGGAGGTCGAGATCGCCGTTACCAACCACGGCCGTGGCATCGCGCCCGACGATTTGCCGCACCTCTTTGCCCGGTTCATGCGCTCCAAAGAAGCGCGCGGATCCGGGACTCCGGGCTTGGGTGTCGGGCTCTACATCGCGCGCGAGCTCGTTGAGGCGCACAGCGGCCGAATATGGGCCGAGAGCACTCCCGGGAAGACCACCACCTTTCATTTGACGCTGCCGTCGCGTGTGGCACCGCGGCAGGTGGCCTGAAGCAGGAGAATTGTCGATGCAGTTGACCCGACGGTGGCGACTTGGCACGCTGAGCCTGGCGCCGATCATTCCGCTCGTCTTGTTCTGGTCGATCTTCCACACCAGCGATCCGCCGCTGCGACTGGTCGTCAGTCTGTCGGCGCGGAACCTCAAGGTGGTCGAGGACGGCAACGTCGTACGCACGTACGACATCGCTGTGGGACGGCCGAGTCATCCGACACCGACGGGCTCGTTCCGCACGGGCGACATCGTGTGGAATCCAGCCTGGCGGCCGCCTCCGACGGACTGGGCGCGCAACCAGCACTATCAACCGCCCGGCGTTGCATCGAACCCCATGCAAGGGGTCAAGATCTATTTCAAGGCGCCGTACTACTTCATCCACGGGACGAACGACCCCGATTCGATGGGTGAAGCGGCTTCGCATGGGTGCATACGCATGGTGCCGGACGACGCCGTCGCGCTCGCGCACAAGATCCAATCCGCCGGCGGGAGCGTGCCTCTGACGATCAAAGAATAGGCGGTCACGACGCACGTCTTCAGTGTTTCGAATGAAGGCGTGCGTCGGCCAGCGCTCCGCCGAGTGGTAAGCTCCTGGTAAGCTCGCGGCGACTCCGGTTGCGCAACGCGGAGCCCGCGCCCAGAATCACCGGGAACCCCCCTGCTTTCCACTGGAGCAAGATATGAAGATCCCATCTGCAGCGATCCTCGCCCTCGCGTTGCCGCTGGCTCTCTCGGCTCAGCAGCCGGCTGGCGATCCGGCGAATCCGCTGACGACTGTGTTCAAGGGTCGCATCAACGGCTTGGAAGCCAACATCGCGCAGGCGTTCGATTCCATCCCGGAATCAAAGTTCTCGTATAAGCCGACGCCGGCGCAGCTGACCATCGGCTACATCGCGCAGCACATCGCCTCGGACAATTACCTCTTCTGCAACAATTTCGGCGCGGCGAAGGCGAATCTCGCGGCCGAAGACACGGCGACTGCCGATTCGGTCAAGGCGAAGTGGCCGAAGGCGAAGCTCGTCTCGAAGCTGAAGGATTCGTTCGCCTTCTGCCAAACCGCGCTGGGCCAGCTCAACGACGCCGCGCTCTCCGAGACGATCACGCTGACATTCGGCACCCGCACGCAGCAGCGGCCGCGCGTCGCGATGGTCCTCGGCCACGCGCTCGACCTCGCCGATCATTACAGCCAGCTCGCGAATTACATGCGCTTGAACAACATCCTTCCGCCGACGGCGCTGCCGCGGTCGGGACGCGGCGGCAACTAGATCGCTCTAGCGAACGCGCGCGACCTCGAACAGGTTGCGCGGCTCGACCCACCCGGCGACGCCTTTCGTCCGCAGGCGTCGCCAGGTGCCGCGCGACTCGCCGAGCTCCACTCGCGAGTTGGGTCCGATGGACGCAATGATTTTCGAGCTCTTGCTCGCATCGCGGCGAATGATCACCCAGTCGCGCGACACGGAACGCACCCAGCGCGACGATACGCGGCGCGCCGTCGGTGCCACGGCCCCGTTGGAGACCTTTGCCGTGTGAGCCGCCCCGGCGACCGACGCCGCTGCAGCCGGCGCTGACACTACGGGATCACCTGCCGGCGCGGTCGCCTGAGGCAACACGATGGGCGCTGACGCGGCAGTACTCACCGGAGCGACGTTGGCCGTCGGCACGATGCTGTCCTCACTCGCGCTCGATACCATCACGGGCGGCGTGGCCTGCCTGACCGAGTCGGCGCTCGTGTCGGCGTTCTGGTTCCGCGCGACGCTCGACGCGTTCGCCTTGGGTCGCGGTTTCGCGTCCGACGAAAGGTTGCCGATCAGCCACACGAAGCCGACGACCGCCGCGATTCCCGCTCCGACCCCGCGCCAGATCTTTGGCCCGATTGGCGGACGCTCGGGCTTCGTGTGGCACCACTTGCATTCGCCCAGCTGCTCAGGGTAGTAGGAATCGCAGCTCGAGCAGTAGGCCAGGGGAAGCAATTCCCCGAATCCATCGCGAAGGTCGAGCAAGTGGCTGCACTTCGGACACTTCGCCGCCGCGGTCATTGCCTTGGCGCCGCAGGCATCGCATCGAACAGAGCGCATACTACCACCTTCGAGAGGACGGTGCGCGTTCCTCACTCGTTCGCGTGGTGATCACGCGAGGAGCCGCCTATGAGTCTGACACCCGAGGACGGATTTACGTCGGCCCGTTCGTCACGCCGCCGCAAGCAGTCCACACGGGTGGTTCAGTAATACCGTACGGATCGTCAGAAGTGCCCGTCCCGTTTCTGGCGGGCACAACCAGTAGTCTCAGGCGAACAGCCATCGCTTGATCAGATTCGGAGCAGGGCATGACGACGTACGCCATCAAGACCACCACCGTACCAGTGACTACGAGCGCCGTCAACGGCCGAGTTGCCCGACCTCACGTGCCGCGGTAACATCTGGCCGATTCAGGGCGGCGTAGCCGACCCTAGCGTTGACCCGGAGAGTAGCATGAAGCGGCGAACGTTCCTCGGCGCCGTCGCGGCGTCGTCGGCTGCTGCTGTCCTTCCCGATCAACCGGTCGGGGCGAGCGTGCCAGCGCCTCCGAAGCCGACGACGATCACGCTCCTCGGGACCGGAACACCAGCGCCTTCGCTCGAGCGACAAGGCTCAGGGTATCTGATCGAGGTCGGCGACGATCTCATCGTCATGGACCACGGGCCGGGCGCACATCACCGATTGCTCGAGTCCAAGCACCGCGCGGTCGACGTGACCCACGCCTTCTTCACCCACCTGCACTACGACCATTGCATGGACTACGGTCGTCTGGTTCTGCAGCGTTGGGATCAAGGCGCGGACAAGATTCCGGATCTCCAGGTCTACGGTCCGCCACCGATCAAGCGGATGACCGAACAGTTGTTCGGTGAAGACGGCATCTACGGTCCGGACATTCGCGCGCGCATCGAACACCAGAGCAGCATCGACCAGTTCGCGGCGCGCGGCGGCGTCCCACCGCGCAAGCGGCCCGCGCCTCGCGTGACTGAGATCCACGCCGGGAGCGTGATCGAGGGCAAAGGGTGGAAGCTGACCGTGGGCCACGCGCAGCATGTGCAGCCGTTCCTCGAGTGCGTCGCGTTCCGACTCGACGCGCTCGACGGCTCGCTGTGCTACACGGGTGATAGCGGCGCGCACGACGCGATCGTCGAGCTGGCCCGTGGCTGCGACATCCTCATTCACATGAACCACTACTTCAGCGGCACCGCGCCCAGTCCGGCGTACCGGACGGCGTGCGGCAATCATCGCGACAACGCCCTCACCGCCAAGAAAGCGGGCGTGAAGACGCTCGTCCTCACCCACCTGCTCGCACAGATCGATCAGCCGCGCATCCGCGAGCAGATCGTCCACGAGATCCAAGACGTGTTCGACGGGAAGGTCGTTTGGGGAGAGGATCTCATGCAGCTCACATTCGCCGTGCCCACCGTCGCGAAGATCGAGGGCTATTGATCATGTCCATCTCACGTCGAGCAGCCTCGTTCCTGACAATCGTGCTGCTCAGCGGGATCGCCTGTGTCACCACTCGCCCGGCGCCGGCTCGGACCGCGTCACGGCCGAACGTTGTGCTCATCTTCCCCGACAACCTCGGATGGGGAGAAGTCGGCGCGTACGGGAGTGTGCGCAACGTCCCGACGCCACGCCTCGACCGCATGGCCGCCGAGGGCATTCGCCTCAACAACTTCAACGTCGAGTTCTCCTGTACGGTGTCGCGCGCCGCGCTGATGACGGGACGCTATGCGGCGCGTACCGGCGCCGCGCAGGAAGGCGGCATGACGCTCTGGGAGATCACAATCCCCGAAGCGCTCAAGCCACTCGGCTACGCCACTGCCTTGTTCGGGAAATGGCATCTGGGCGGCACCAACTGGCTCGGCAAGCGCGCGCCGACCGATCAGGGCTTCGACGAATGGTACGGCATCCCGATGACGAGCAACGAGGCGCAGACGACCACGTTGCCCGGCTACGACTCGACGAAGACTCCCGCGCCGTACATCTGGGAAGGCAAAGCCGGCGAAGTATCCAAGCGAGTGAAACTCTTCGATCTCCAGACTCGCCGCACGATCGATCGGGAGGCGGCTCAGCGGGGCATCGCGTTCATGGAGCGAAACGTTCGCGAACAGCGACCGTTCTTCCTCTACTACGCGATGACGCAGATCCACTTCCCGACGCTCACGCATCCCGACTTCATGGGCAAGACGGGCGCGGGTGACATCGGCGACGCCATGGCCGAAGTCGATCACAACGTCGGTCTCGTTCTCGACGCGATCAAGCGACTCGGCATCGACGAAAACACGATGGTGTTGTGGTGTGCCGACAACGGCGCGGAAGGTCGGCGTCCGTGGCGCGGCACGTCAGGCCCATGGACCGGCTTCTACAACACGGTCATGGAAGGCGGCATCCGCACGCCGTGCATCATTCGGTGGCCCGGTCACATTCCCGGTGGTCAGGTCTCGAACGATATCGTCCACGAGATCGACTTTTTCCCGACGATCGCCGCCGCGGTGGGCGCCCCAGAGATCGTCCCGAAGGATCGCGCTATTGACGGGGTCAACGAGCTCCCCTTCCTGGAAGGAACGCAAGCCCACTCGAATCGCGAGAGCGTCCTGCACTTCACTGGCGGAACCTCGGTGCGCGCCGTGAAATGGCACGACTGGAAGCTCCACTATGCGTTCCAGCCGGAGCCCGGAACGCCCGTTCAGCCGGCGATGAAGCTGTTCAATCTGCGCGCGGATCCGAAGGAAGAGACGGACGTGCTGGAGGCGAATCCGTGGGCGCTCAGCGTGATGGACAAGCTCGTCGCGGATTTCAACCAGAGCGCTGCACGATATCCACACGTGCCGCCGGGAGCGCCGGACCCGTACGTTCCGCCGGTGCGTCCGTAACAGGAGTTGCTACTGCTTCGTGTAGACGGTCCGCGTCGTCGACGGTGGTCCACCCAACACGCCGCCTCTCGTGGTTTCCACGATCAAACGCGTTGGAGACTCGAGCGACAGTCGCCGTTTGACTTCGACTCGGAGCGAGTCACCGGCGCTTTCTGGATTCGCCGCGACGTAACGAGTGGTGATCACCAACGTCGACCCGGTCCACGCGGCGCGTGAGAACTGTTCCTGGACGCCGAGTCCCATCATGACGGCATTCTTCGTCTCGGTGCCGTCGAGCGCGAAGGTGAACTTCAGCGGCGGCTGCATGTCGTAGCGGCTGAAGTATGGATACTCGACGACGAGGCGCGAGTCGTCCTGGGCGATCGTCAGTGGGGTGCCCCAGCCGCTTCCAGGATTTCCTGTTACCGGACCGCGCCCGAGTGCCGTTGTGTCTGACGCGGCAGCCCAGCGTCCAGCGAAGCTTGGTTGCTGGGTGCTCGCCGTGCGCGCGATCGCCCCGGCGAGGGCTACGCTGACAAAAAGAATCCTCATTACCGCGCCGAATTGAAGTGGCTCGACGCGAACCCCTCGGGCGACTTGGCTCTGACCTCCTCAAACCGGGAATAACCGAACGACAGCGTCGCGGTCACAATGGTGCCTCGCGGCGCCTCGACCGGCCAGAGCGAAACGGCGCCGGTCACGGGTAAACGGAGTGTCGTTCCGGCAATCGCGACCTCCGCGTATTCGACGGAGAGGGTGCAGAATGCCCTATCGCCATTCAAGTATTCGAGCTCCAGGTGTCGCATGAGACGGCTCGCGGCGTCGACCCAGATCGTTCCTTGAATGCCGATTCCGCGACCGCGGGACGTCTCGCGAAATCGGATCCCACTCGCGCCGCCGCTCTCGAGGATCGTCGGCACGATGCAGTGCGTCCGGAGAAACGCGTCGTCGGTCAATTCACCCTCGTCGGGCAGGACGAGCGTGTTGCCCTTTCCAAATCCCTCCGAGGCGCGCCGCGCCCGGGTTCGTTCCGCGCGAACGTCGACGGAGTCCGGTTCGCTCAAAACCGTGTCTGCACGTTGCCGCTGCACAACCGGCCGGGATGGCACGGCCGTTTCGCTCGCCTGACCGAGCACCCGTTGATAACGATACCGTCGGTCGAAGGCTCGGCGGATCTCGACGCCATTCCGTACTTCCTCCCACAACGCCGACAGGTACGGATCCTTCGCGACGCGGTCGCCCGTCAAGCATGCGTTCTCCGCATAGACCATTACGGTCGGCAGCGGAATGCCGATCATCGAAGCGCGGACCTCCTGCTCGGTCGTCTCACCAACCCGCACGTCGATCGGTGACGACAGCGCGGGCCGAAAGCCGATGCGCAGCAACTGGAGCCGGTATGTGCCGGACGGAACCGAATCGAACTGAAATCGACCTTGGGCGTTGGTAATACCCTGCCGACGAGCTCCGTCCTTCGAGTCGCTCAGGAGCAGTCGGACGAGAACGAAAGGAATTGGCGTCCCATCCGCCTCGGATCGGGCGACGCCTCGCACGGCTCCGACGCTGCCTTGTCCATTTGCGCGGAGGGCCAAACCAAGAGTTAGCGCGACGGCAACGATTACCCATGGCATCGTTCGACCGGGACGTCGCGCGCGAACCGAAGACCGTTCGGCAGCTTCAAGGTTCATTAGCTCGATCATCATCGCTCTGCATTCATAGGGAGAGCCTAACGCACAGCGGCCAGTTGCGCGAACCGAATCCCGCCGCGGCCGTCGACCTCACACCGGTACAGCAGCACTTCCGCCGCCCCAGCCCAATCTTCGCGGGTTCGGTCCAGCTCCTCCGCGTCCCGCTCCTGTCGACTGCGCAACTCCGCTACCGACGCGTACGGCAGCTTGCGCCGATAGTCAGCGCATGCGGCGGCGATGGGCCCGTCCTTCGCCGGCGAGTGAAACAACATGACTATGTGGCGGACCCCGTGCAGCTCGACCAGGTAGCGGCACTCGCGGCGAATCTGCTGTGCGCGGAGAAAGTCACGGCCACTCGCCGTGAGCGCGCCCGCGCCGCCAGGCACATAGAATCGATCATACCGGGTGACTCGAAGATGGTGCGCGAGAAACTCGTCGGTCGCCTCCTGCAGGCGTCCGTCGGAGCAGGCGATGACGAGCGTGCTTGGACGGTCTGGCGACCATATGCCGGATGCCGCCGTCATAGTCGTTTCCTCGCATGTGCATCCACCTGACGCCCGGGTTCAGCTGCGCGCGGATAAAAAAAGCGCGCGGCAGAGCCGCGCGCAATCCGAAACTGGTTCGGCAGTTGGTTAGCAAGCGAGGATCACTTGTGCGCGACCGGCGTCGGTGGCGCGAACGTCTTCGATTTACCGAAGTGATAGACTCCGGCGAGACGATACTCCGTGCGACTGACCGTGGTCGGTTCGTCGATCGTCGTGCCCGAAAGCGCGCGAAATGACTGGTTGCCGGTGAAGGGATTGTGCCCTGACGACAGCGCCACTTCCGCCCGTCCGCTCCAGTGCTCGGCCGCCTTGACCTGGACGCCGAACGAAAACAGCGGTCCGATGGCGAACGGAGTCCCTGCGCCGTTCGACGTGACGAGCGGCGATTTCTCACTCAGCGACCACCACGTGCCCTGGATTCCGAGCGTACCGTACGGAGTGACGCGCGCGCGCGACGGCAGCATGTACCGCATCACCTCGAGCGACAAGGTGTTCGTCTTCAACCTCCCGACGTCGTCGATATTCAACGCGTCCGAGCCGTTCCCATCGTCGGTCTTGAAATTCAAGTTGCTCGACGTGAAGCTGTAGTTCATGCGGAATCCCATGCGCAGTAGGATATCGACCCCCCCTCCCAGGCCGAGGTTGTATCCCGTCGCGCTCTGAAGTGCTCGTTGGCCGTCGACCGTGTTGGCGGCGTGCTGGAGAACGAAGCGATGTCCGGTCGTGAATCCACCGTGCGCGTACGCATTCCAGTTAGGGCCTATGAGCGCTTTGATCACGTCGCGAACAAAGTCTGTTGCTTCCGCCTTGGTTGAATCCGCCTGGGCCCTCGAGATCGTCGGCAGTGCGACGAGCGAGCCGAGCAGGGCGACTACGAGCCAACGCGATTTCGACATAGAATCAAGTCCAGGTAGAAATGGATTTGCCCGCGCCGGTGCCTATGCACGGGGCTGACGAACTGTCTCTGGCAGATCATCTGTGAATTCGCTCATGACGGCCGGCGGAACCATTGGCACTTGGTCCATGCTTGCGCTCCTCGCGTCAGCGGCGACCGCGCAGGTCGATCAGCAACGCGCACAAGAGTTCTTTAAAGAAGCCCAGGCATTGTGCGAGCGCGACGGCGGCCGCCTCTGGGGTGTGTCGCTGTGCGGGCCGATGGTGATTGCCGACCGCCGGACGCAGACGCTCGCCACGAGCCAGCCCGCTCCCGACGGGCCTCGCCCGCCCGTGCTCGGTCTGGTGAACGCGCCAGTCCAGTGGGGCGGCGAGCGCTGGTCAGCGTTTTTCTGGGACTTTGTGATCGCCCAGACGCAGCGCGACCGTGGGGTGCTCTTCATCCACGAATTATTCCACCGGGTCCAACCACAGCTTGGACTGATCGCACCATCCCACCCGAACGAGCACGTCGATGCCGCCGACGGACGCTATTGGATGCGGCTCGAATGGCGCGCGCTCGCGCAGGCGCTCCGCACGTCGGGAGAACAGCGCAAGACCGCCGTCCGCGACGCGCTCGCCTTCCGTCAGGCTCGACGCACGCTGTATCCGGGCAGTGCCGAGACCGAGCGAGATGTCGAGATCACGGAAGGCCTCGCCCAGTACACAGGGGCCGTCGTTGCCGCATCGTCGCCGGAAGATGCGATCGCGAGTGCCGTCGATCTGGCGGCCCTCGACACGGTGGAATCCTTCGTTCGCTCGTTTCCGACCACGTCCGGCGTGCTGTACGGTCTTCTGCTGGATGCGACATCGCCCGGGTGGACTCGGCGCATACGAAGCACCGACGATTTCGGCGCGCTGCTGATGCAGGGGCTCGCCGTTCAACCGGCCACCGACGCCGCGGCGGCCGCCGCCCGCCATGGGGGTGCTGAGGTTCGCGCGTTCGAGCAGCAACGCGAGCAGCGGCGGCAAGCACGCATCGCTGAATTGCGCCGCCGATTCGTCGACGGTCCAGTGCTTCAGACCCCGGGAGGCGGCAGCGCAGCTTCTGATTCTCGCGGCGCGACAGTGATACCAGACGTCGGGACCGTGTGGTTCGGCGCTTATCGGGCTTCGGGAAACTGGGGCACGCTCGAAGCCGAAAAGGGCGTGCTCGTTGCCAGTGACGGGAGTTGGCGCCGTGTCCCAGCGCCGCAACGGCGCGACTCCGTCACGTTTTACGGCGACGGATGGACCTTCAAGGCCGCGCCGGGATGGGTGATTCGGGACGGACCAAGGCGGGGCGACTACCAAGTCGTTCGGCCGTAGAGCTCACCCACGACACGGTCTTTAACGCGCGGTCAGCCGGGCCGACGATACCAAGCCTGATGGGCGGACGCTTTGCCGCAGGCCGGGCACATCGTCCACGCGAATTGCGCCGAGCAATGAGGACAGCGCGCGCGCGTGGCGAAGGTGTCAAATAGGCCGCCGCAGCCATCTGGACCGCAGGACCACTGCATCCCGACGCGCGGCGAGTAAGCGCAGGACGGACAGACGATGTCGGAACGAACTTCACCCCATCCCAACGGCGCCCGAGCGTGATCCATCACCATGCTCTCCGAGCCACAGTTTATGGCGACTGACTTCCAGGTCGCCGCTTGCCAAAGACCTCGACGATCGTGGCGAGGACGGTGCCGATGTTCGTGAACCCGTGTTCTGCGCCTGCGGGAATACGCAAGAGTCACGCGCCACGCTGAACGCCGTTTCAAACCCTCCGGTCGACTGAGGTGTCATCTTCGGGGATGGGCGTCGAGGACGTCGCCCCGCTTCGACTGCCTCTCGACGTCGAACTGCTCTGCATCAAGGGACCACGAGAATGCTTGACGGGTTTCGATGGGATCTCGCGTATGCGTTGCGTGGACTTCGACGCTCGCGCGGGTTCACGATCACCGCAATCGCCACCCTTGGACTCGGGATCGGAGCAAACGCCGCGATGTTCGGCGTGGTCGACCGCCTGATGTTCCGTCGACTGCCGTACCTCCGCGACCCCGGAAGCGTACATCGCGTCTACCTGCAATCGACCGTGCGCGGCGGCGTGGTGACGAGCACCGTGTTCCCATACGCTCGCTACCTCGATCTCGAGCGATCGACGAGATCGTTCTCGCAGTACGCGGCGTTCTCATTGAACACGTGGGCCGTAGGAACCGGCGCCGATGCGCGCGAGCAGCCGGTCGCCGCAGTCAGCGCTTCGTTCTTCGATTTCTTCACTGCTCGTCCGGCGCTCGGCAGATTCTTCGATGCGTCGGAGGATGTCGTCCCGCGCGGCGCGGCTGTCGCGGTTCTCGACCACGGATTCTGGCAGCGTGAGCTCGGCGGCAAGAACGTCATCGGGCAACGGCTGGAGATCGGTACGATCTCGTACACGATCATCGGTGTCGCGCCAAGCGGATTTGTCGGCGTCGCGACCAGTCGTGCACCGGTGGCGTATGTCCCGATCACCACCGTCGCGGCGAACGACAATCCATCGAGTCTCACTACGTATTTCACCGGCTATCGGTGGGACTTCACGAGCATGATGGTGCGGCGGCGGCCCGGCGTCACCCGGGACGCGGCAACAGCCGACTTGACCGCGGCGTTCGTGCGGAGTCGAGATGCGGCACGGCTCCAGATGCCGACGATGAGTCCATCGGCGATCGCGCATCCGACTGCCGTCGCCGGACCAATCAAGACCGCGGCCGGTCCAGCCGCCGGTCTCGAATCGAAAACGATTCTGTGGGTGACGGGAGTTGCGGTCATCGTTCTCCTCGTTGCCTGCGCGAACGTGGCGAACTTGATGCTCGCGCGAATCTTGAGCCGCCGCCGCGAGATCGCGGTGCGGTTGGCCCTCGGGGTCAGTCGCCGCCGTCTCGCCATGCAACTGCTGACCGAGAGCCTGCTGCTCTCGATGGCTGGCGCAATTGCCGGCCTTCTCGTCGCGACATGGGGCAGCGCGGCACTTCGCACCCTGGTGCCGTCGGACGGCATCGAGCGGAACGTCTTCACGGATGGGCGAACACTCGGTCTCGCCGCCGCGTGTGCCGTCGTTACAGGTGCGCTGACCGCCATCGGTCCGACCCTGTTCGCCCTTGGCGGCGACGTCGCCCAGACGCTCAGGGCGGGGGTTCGCGGCGGAACGTATCAGCGTTCTCACATGCGATCGATACTCCTCATTTCACAGGGCGCGCTCTCCGTCATTCTTCTCGTAGGCGCCGGTCTGTTCGTGCGCAGCCTCGACCGCGTCCGCACGATCCACCTGGGCTACGACGCCGAGCGAGTGCTCATCGCATTTCCGAATACGCGCGGCGTTCGTCTGGACAGTGCCGCGCGCGTCCGGCTGTATACCGACCTTCTCGAGGCCGCGCGCTCGACGCCCGGCGTCGACGCGGCCGCCCGCATCGACTCGCGCCCGTTTGCGACGAACATGGCCCCGCTCTACGTCGACGGCATCGATTCTGTCCAGAAGCTTGGCCGTTTCGACCTGCAGGTTGCGACACCCGACTACTTCCGGGTCATGAATACGCGCATCATCCAAGGGCGCGGCTTCAACGCCGCCGACCGCGCTGGTACGCCGCGCGTGGCCGTCGTCAGCGAGGCGATGGCGCGGACATTGTGGCCGGGCAAGAACGCCATCGGCCAGTGCATTCGCATCTCGGCGGACACCATGCCGTGCACGACCGTCATCGGCGTCGCGGAGGACGCGGCCTACGAGAATCTCACCGACGACCGGCGATTCGTGCAGTACGTTCCGTTGGAGCAATTCGGACCGCACTGGGGGAATAAGCTGTTGCTGCGCGTCGGGGCGAGGCCGGGGACGGGCGGGGAGCCCTCGATCGACGACGTACGTCGCGCGCTGCAGCGCGCCATGCCGGCGCCGGGTTATGTCACCGTCCAGCCGTTCGAAGACCTCGTCGACGCACAGCGCCGCTCGTGGGCGTTGGGAGCGACGATGTTCGTCGCGTTTGGCGGTCTCGCGCTGCTCGTTGCTGCGGTTGGCCTCTACGGTGTGATCGCGTACGGCGTCGCACAGCGGATGCACGAGCTGGCGGTTCGCGTTGCGCTCGGCGCGCAGCGAAATGACGTCGTGAGGCTCGTCGTGGGTCAGGGCATCGCGTTCGCCGTTGCGGGCGTCAGCATCGGGCTGTTGTTGGCGTTCCTCGCGGCGCGATGGATCCAACCGTTGCTGTTTCAACAATCAGCGACGGACCCTCTGACGTACAGCGCGGTTGCAGGCATCGTCCTGCTGGTTGCGCTGATGGCGAGCGCCATCCCTGCCGCACGCGCGACGCGCGCCGATCCGAACGCGGCGTTGCGCGCGGATTGAACCGAGCCTGTCTGGTCAAGCTCGGAATGACCGGCTATCGCACCGACGAGCGACGCCGTGAGCTCATGAGCCAAGACTACCAAAGGTCCGTCGCGAGGCAGAGGGCCGGTGGCAGACCGCTCCCGCGCAACGTTCCGAACTCGCGGTCGATCGTCGTCGGTGGTGCCGCTGTCGAGATCTCGGGGGATCCGGACAGCGTTACCTATGATCCAGTACTCGCGGAGCTCATGAGGTTCGTCCAAGAGACGCGTCCTTGACACACCTTGCCGCTCGAGGTAGCCTGATACCTATCGCCACAAGGTATCAGCGAGGGTCTGTCGTGGAAAGAAACAATCCGCCATTCATGTCGGGAGTCCCTGAGCTGTTGCTGCTCAGGCTTCTCGCGGACGACGAGCTATATGGCTACGAGATCGTGCGAAAAGTTCGCGGAGCGACCGGTGACGCTATTTCCCTCGGCGAGGGCGTCGTGTATCCAGTCTTGCACGCTCTTGAAGCGGCGGGCGCCCTTCGCTCTCGACGCCGCCTCGTCAATGGCCGCGAGCGCGTGTACTACACAGCGACAAAGAAGGGACGCAGCCGCCTCGCGAGCCTCTCCGCGCACTGGAGGCGAATTAACGATGGAATTCATCTCGCCTTAGCAGAGATGATCCATGCATGAGTCGGATTTCAATTCGCTGAAGGACGCCCTGCTGCGCGGAGGCGTCGCGCCCAGGCACGTTCGGCGGACGATCGCCGAGTTGCGGGATCATCATACCGATCTCTTCGCTGAAGCATTCGCTAGAGGATGCTCGGTGGAGAACGCCGAGCGGGAAGCGTCGATGCGCTTGGGCGATCACGACTCATTGGCAGCCCAGATTCTCGCCCGACCCGAGCTGAGATCATGGGCACACCGCTGGCCGTGGCTCGTGTACTGTGTAACTCCGACCGTCGTATTCATTTTCGTTTTCGCCGCGCTTCTTCTGCTCCTCGGGCGGTCCGGCGCGGGTCACCCCGATTACAGCTCCTACGCGAATCGCTGGGGCTCGCCAGAGTCGCTATGGTCACTTCCCGGCGCGATTCGGTTGTTCCGCGTCGTCGGACTCCCACTGCTTCTGGCGGGTGGCTGCTGTTTTCTCGCCGGTCGACGCCGAACCGCGCCGCGTTGGCCAATCGTCGGCGTTATCCTGGCGTCGATCATCGGTGCGGCTTTCCAGTTCGATGTGTGCTGGCCTTACGGCGCGAATGCGCATGGAGCGCTCTGTTTGAGGACCAACCTGTTCCCGCCCTTTATCGGCATCACAGGCACGATCCTCCACGCGGCGGCAATATCTGTTGCCACCCTCGGGCCTTATCTCTGGTGGAGGAGGGGCGTAACACGGGCGTTATCATAGCCATTGCTCGCGGAGCGAACGGGTTCAACAGCTCCAGCGTTCGTTAGGCGTCGGGCAAAGGATCGACATCGGTGGGGCGCTTTCGGACGCGCCACCACAGAGCGATAGCGAGAAACACGGCGGCCGGAACGACGTAGACCGCGACAACGCCCACGCCGCTCAGCGACGGCGGAAAATCCCCGCCGACGACGAAGGGCCGCTGGAGCCGAAGAGCGAGTGCGGGCATGAGTCGAAGTGCGAAAGGATCGCCGCCACTCCGCAGGCCAAAGCCGGCGACCGCGGCGAAGGCGAGAAGAATCCCGCTGATCGTGAATGCGATGCGATCTAAGCTCACGTGATGCATGTCGTGCCCTCTAACGCCCCGGCTGAGCGCTCATGGGTGGTGCTTCGCAGTCCACTCCACCATCAGAACGATCACCTCGTTCTCGCGCCCGGGATCGGTGCGCATATGCGCATTGACGGTTGCCATCAGAAGATATGAATAGGCGCTCAACCCATCGCAGCCAGGCAGCACCGTCCATGCAAACGGTGCTTGCGGCGTCGGGAATCAAAGTTGCTGGCAGGCGAGACTGGAGCCGCAATCAACAGGTACCGAAGCCATTCAGGCGGAACCTCGACACGGAGCACCAATGGACGAGATCAAAGGAATCGCACGAGTAAGATTTCATCCCGGCAAGGTCGAGGAATGGAAGCGCCTGACGAAAGAAGCCATGGAGATCGTGAGGACCAAGGATCGCGGCACGCTGCAATACGAAATCTTCTTCAACGCGGACGAGAGCGAGGCGATCGTATTTGAGCGTTACCGCGATGCCGACGCGGCGATCGAGCACTTTTCCAACATCAGCCATTTGATGCAGCCGCTCCTGGCCACCGCTTCTGTCACGGGCGAAGTGCTGGGAACGCCGAACGCAAAGATGAAAGAGGAGCTCGCAAAGGGCGGTCCGATCCTGTACACGCCTTGGATAGCGCTACAGGATCGGTGATTCGACGAGCCGTCGGGTTACTCCGTTACTCACCTCGCCCAGCGAACAGAACGAGATTGCCATCGGGATCACGCACGATAAAAGTGCGGGCGCCCCACGGTTCATTTCTCAACGGCTGCGCAAAGTCGATACCCGCCTTCTGATACTCGAGAAAGAGCGGCTTTGCATCTTCGAGTGTGATCGAGCAGGCGAGCAGCTGGTCAGCGTCGCGACGCGCAGCGACGACAGGCTCGTCGACTTGCCGCAGGTTCAATCGGGCGCCGTCGCGGAACACCTGAGCGTAAAACGGCGGCTCACCATAGATGAAAGCAACGGAGAAACCGAGCATGCGCGAATAGAACTCGCACGAGGCGACAATGTCTCGGACGTAGAGCTGTGGCTCGGCGGCGACGAGTGTGGTCATGGCGGGAGTACCGGTACGGGTTTGCGTCACGAAGTGACTTCCCCGATGGAGCGCCTCCCAGCTGTCAAACCCGACCGTTCGCGCAACGAGCTCCTGCGCATCCGACAGCAGGAAGGGTTGCGCCAGAATCTCACGGTCATTCAGTCGGCGATAGCGAGGCAACACCGCCCGGATCCGCGCGGCGACCGGATAGTACTGCGTTCGGTGCCACCGCAGATATAGCTTCGCCTGCTTGCGGAGGTGGTGGATGTTGAGCATCGCTGGGCACTCCACGGACGTCACGTAGGCGGGCGATGCCCCTCCGGCTCGGACGCCGTTGCGCCCTACAGCGCGAGCCAAAGATCGTAATCAGCATGGCGCCTTGTCAATGCAGCCAGTGCGACGCATGAGTCACTGACGTTGTGTCAGCGTGACATGGGTTGCGGCGGCAGTCGGCACATGGCTCGAGCACTCATAGCCCAACGTCCGGAGGTCGAGTCCGTAGAAGAGATGCTCGCCGGACCCGAGCAACCTCGGTGCGATCGCCACGTGCAGCTCGTCAATCAGCCTCGCTTCGAGGTACTGGCGGATCGTCGACACACCGCCGCCGATCTGCACATCTTTTCCTTGAGCTGCCGCCGTCGCTCGTTCCATCGCCTCGCGGATACCGCCCGTGACAAAGTGGAAGACCGTGCCGCCTTCCATCTCGATCGGCTGGCGGTCGTGATGCGTCAAAACAAAGACCGGGCCGTGGTACGGCGGATTCTTTCCCCACCAGCCGCGCCAGGCGTCATCGGGCCACGGACCACGAATCGGGCCGAACATGTTGCGCCCCATGATCCACGCACCGACGCCCTGACCAAAACGCGCCGCGATATCATCATCGACGCCGGTCGCGCCGCCGCTCTTACCGTTGATGCGCTGGAACGCGCGCGTCGGGATGAACCATTCGTGCAGCGTTTCACCCCCGACGCCTAAGGGATCCTCGCGGGTCTGGAACGGGCCGGCGCCGTATCCGTCGAGTGATATTGTGAAGTTGTGCACACGCACACGAGACATCATCTGCCCCCACGCACGGATGGCCTACGTCAGTCGCAGCGCTCGTTATGCGGCTGGACGAGGAGGTTGCACCGCGTCAGTCAGAATGTCATCGATGAGTCCAAGGCAGTCGGCGCAGACCGTGACCGTGCCCACACTCGTGACATCCGCGAGTGGACGTGGCTGGCGACAGAATCGACAGCGTACGGCGTCCGCTGGTGGGCGACGCGGCGCAAGCACTCGCGCGGCTTTCTGAAAGCAGTCGCTGCAGAGGTAAACGCCGGGGCCGGCTACCAGGTGGACGGCCTCAG
>Ga0207661_10000673_pt1 | contig 22149 bp, 38 predicted proteins | sample KBSC713LmetaG_FD_184337 | JGI IMG/M metagenome (GOLD analysis project Ga0207661, IMG submission 184337) | Corn rhizosphere microbial communities from Kellogg Biological Station, Michigan, USA - KBS C7.1-3L metaG (SPAdes) (version 2) | ecosystem: Host-associated > Plants > Roots > Rhizosphere ...
TCATACCTCATATCCAAATCCTCCTTGGAGCAAGATGGGTACGAGCAGGCTCCGGACACCGTCCGGCGCCCGACTCAAGTTGCGGGACCCCGAAGGCGTCCCGGCCGCCGCGATGGCGACGCCAAAAAAATTTAGAAGGCCGGGAAAAATTTCAAGACCCCGCCGCAATTTTTTTCGCGAGGAATCGCGATGGTTGGCGATTCCCGTGCTGCAGGAGGCCGGCGCCATCCAGGAGTGCGAACAACACGGCTGGATGCAGGATCGCGCGGATCCGCACGCGTTCGAGCAGGCGTTTGACATGCCAGGCACGCTGGTCCGGCGGGCGTCTCTCCGGAGGCCGCTGCCGTTGATATCGCCGAGGTCCTGGACGGCGTCGGCGACATGAATGCCCGCCTGCGCACCGAACCTGACACGGATCCGCCGGGCCCTGTATAATCCGCACATGGCCACCGACGATCAAGACCACCACGTCTCCACGTCTCATCGGAAGATTATCCACATCGACATGGATGCGTTCTACGCGTCAGTGGAACAGCGCGACAATCCGGAACTCCGCGGCAAGCCCGTCGCGGTGGGCGGATCGGCGGAGCGCGGCGTGGTCGCCGCGGCGAGCTATGAGGCCCGAAAATTCGGCGTGCGCTCGGCAATGCCCTCGATCACGGCCAAACGCCAGTGTCCCGACCTGCTCTTCGTTAAACCTCGCTTCGAGGTGTATAAAGCGATCAGCCGTCAGATCCGCGACATCTTTGCCGAGCACACGCCGATTATCGAACCTCTGTCGCTCGACGAAGCCTATCTTGACGTGACCGAAAACCTGCAAGGCATCCCGTTGGCCAGGGACGTCGCGCTTCGGATTCGCGAGAAGATCAAAGCCGAGACCGGCCTCAACGCCTCGGCCGGAATCTCGTACAACAAATTTCTGGCGAAGCTCGCCTCGGATCACCGCAAGCCCAATGGCCAGTACGTGATCTCACCGGAGATGGGAGCCGCGTTCGTCGAAAAGCTTCCGGTCAGCAAATTCCACGGGATCGGCCCGGCCACGAGCGCGAAGATGAACGGCCTCGGACTCTTCACAGGGCTGGACATGCGCAACCAGTCGCTGGAGTTCATGAACGCGAACTTCGGCAAGGCCGGCGCCTACTACTACTACTGGATCTCGCGAGGGGTCGACGAACGCCCCGTCCGCCCAAACCGCATTCGGAAATCCGCGGGCGCGGAGAACACGTTCTTTTCCGACTTAAGGGGCTTCGACGCCATGGTGTCGGAACTCGAGCCGCTGATCGACAAGGTCTGGCAGCATTGCGAATCCACGGGTAGTCGAGGCAGGACCGTGACGCTGAAGGTGAAGTTCTCCGATTTTGAGATCATCACCCGCAGCCGTTCCGTTCCCTCCGCTATCGCGACCCGCGACGATCTCGCGCGTCTGTCTATCAGCCTGCTCGAGAACAGCATGCCTCTTCCCAAAGCGGTGCGGCTCCTAGGAGTGTCGCTGTCATCCCTGCAAGGCGAGAACGACGCAGAGCCGCAATTGGATCTCATGATTTGAATCACAATCAAGTTGAGGCTTGGCCGGTCCTGATACGCTAGCGAATGTCCGGAGGATCAAGAGAACCGATGCACGATAATGACCAGAATTTGGCCGCCATGGCCGAGGCATTGGCCAGAACCGCCGACTATCGGGTCCTTCGCCGGCTGGTCCCCCGTACAAGCTTCACGCCGTCCATCGCACCAACGAAGACCGCCATCCTTCTCGACGTCGAGACGACAGGTCTCGACCAGCGCAAGGACGAGGTGGTCGAGCTCGGAATGGTCAAGTTCGATTATCTGCCTGACGGCCGTATCGCAGGCATCAGGGACATCTTCTCGTCCTTCAACGAGCCGCTTGAGCCGATCCCGCCGGACGTCATCGCGCTCACGGGGATCACGAACGAGATGGTCGCGGGGCATCGAATAGACGAAGCGGCCGTATCATCGTTCGCGGACGAAGCCGTGATCGTCATCGCCCACAACTCCGGTTTCGACCGCAAGTTCGCCGAGCGCTACTGGCCGATTTTTCAACGAAAAGCTTGGGGCTGTTCAGCGACCGAGATCGAATGGCGAAAACACGGCTTCGAGGGTTCACGCCTCGGCTATCTGCTAAACGGCGCCGGTTTTTTCCATCAGGCTCACAGGGCGGTCGACGATTGCCACGCACTGCTCGAAATTCTCTCGTTCGAGCTGCCGACGACCGGAACATCGGCACTCGCCGTCCTGCTGGAGCGAGCTCGCAAAAAGACGATGCGGCTCTGGGCAGAGCAGTCGCCCTTCGATCTCAAAGACGTGCTCAAGCGGCGCGGCTACCGTTGGAGCGACGGGGGCGATGGGAGACCAAGGTCATGGTACGTCGACCTCGACGAAAGCAGACTGGACGACGAAATCGCGTTTCTCAAGGCCAAAATCTATCTACGTGACGTTGAGCCGTCCGTGCAGACGTTGACGGCCTTCGACCGGTTTTCGATCCGCGCGTGAATCCAATCGCGCCTGGCCGGCCGGAATCAATGCGTATGTCCCGCATACGCATCTTCAAGCATGAAGCCGTCTCGAAATGCAGCAGCTATGAAGTCCGCTTCCCGGATGGCCGGCCCTCGCGGTTCTTCTATTGGGACGACGAGGCCAGCCGGCGGTTACGGCCCGAACTGTTGACAGGCGAAGAGGCGTTGGAGAACGGCCGGGCCGCTGCTTGAGCCGTGCGAGATTCGAAGTAGGGAACCAATGCTGGGCGAGTGAGTCGAGTCTCTGCCTCCGGACAGCCCCCCTAAATTGCCACGGAGGAAACCCAAGGGTTGGCGGCCTCGGCACCAGCGCTCCTGGCACCGGGGCCGCTTGCCGATCGCGCGAGCCTACGCGGCCACCTTTGCAGGAACCGCCCGCGAGTATGGGATTTGATTCCATGCACGGCTTGGCACCCCGGCCGTGCTTAAAGTGGGACCCCAGGCTTGGAAATGCTGCCCCCGCACTGGGCCTGGGGCCTTTCCGATTCCCATAGCCATCACGCATAGCTAGCGGCCGGTCTCTATGGCAGCGTCAGCTGCTTCAATCTCGCCTCCTTGCGGATAGCCGACATTGAGTTTCCGGCCGTTCGAACTAAGTCGGCGAGTTGCTCGTCAGATACCTTCAAGCGCTTTCGTACAATCCGGACCTGCACACGATTGTTGAGGTCAAGCTTGTTGCGCGCGCCAGTGAATTGGCGACGGTGCATGGAAGTCTTTCCATTTGCTGAGAGATGATCAAGGCCCGGGCGGGCGTTACACCGCCCGGGCATCTTGATGGCGACTGTCCCGCTCCTCGCAAGGATTCCGTCTCCGGCAAAAGAACCGACTGCAAATGATTGTGTTCCGGGTCTGTGTAAGAATTTCAGCTTCAAGCAGCCATTCGCGCCGCCTCTCGACGGCTTGGCCGGCCGTTCGGAAGGCGGCCGCGGGCGCGCTTGATCTGCCGGCGGCCAGTCGCACGGTCGATTACGTGGACGGGATGGAATAAGAACCCGGCGATCGCCGGCACCTATGAGATAGCGGCTCTTGAGATTCAAGCCGCACTGATGCGACTTGATGCTCAAAACATCTCTGCTATGTAAGCTCCTCGATTCAAGGAGCACAACGTGGCCAAAGCTAAAAAGAAGAAACCAACCCGCAAGCCGTATACTGCAGCTGATATTAAGTTGCTGAAGCAGCACTCAAAGGCAAGAACGCCAGTCGCAAAGATTGTGAAGCGAATGAAGCGCAGTGAAGGATCGCTGCGGCAGAAGGCTTTGTCGCTTGGGATTGGGTTGGGCCATCAGCGCTAGAAGCTCCTCAAATCTTGGTCGCGCGGCGATCGCTAAGCTTCAAAGCCTTCAATGCATAGTGCGCTAGGGCTTCTTCATCGCGGATGCCCTGATTATGCGCCTCGACGATCAGATTTGCGGCAGCGTCGTGCACCCACTCAGCTTCATTGTCCCCTCGCGCCTCATAGGCGGCCAAAGTTTGCTCAAGCGCACTGTTCAAGAACAGTCTTCATCTGAAACCGGCCAGGGAAAGCTAACGGGCATCATTGTGTCTCGGATACCGAGAGAGGCGCCCGCCATAGCGACAGATTGCAGTGTTGCGGCCCGCTGGATTAGGCAGCAGCAAGCTCGATTTCTTCGCTGTGCCTGGTCTCCGCGTCATAGACCTTGACCTGAAGCCGCGGGAAACGATTTTTCAGCTCTTGAGCCGCTTTCAGGGCATGATCACGGGCCTCAAAATCCCTCTTTGGCTGACCATCAACTACCAACAAGAATCCGATCGCGGGTAGGTTGGCGGCTGTTCGACGCATAGGCGCAGGCACACTCGCCTGCTGATTACGCTGCTGGCGCATATAGAACCTCAGATTTTGGGAAGCTACACTATAAACGCGCGAAGCGACCGTCCGTTCCGAACTTATTCCCCAAAAACCAAAGACCCCGGTCGCTTACGCGCCGGGGTCCTCAGGCTACAGGCGTACATCCGGCCTGCAACATGTGTTTGCCTACTAAACGATCCAATATGATGGATTTGCGACGGACCATGGGCTACTTCTTGTTGGCACACATGCTGTGCCGGCTTTGTCGTATTTGAACGCAGGGGGCCTCCTTCAGATCGTCCTTGCTCCGATCGAAGGCAATGCCAGTGATCCTGACGACCGAGGAAGAGCGCGACGTCTGGATACACGTACCATGGGATCAAGCCAAAGCGCTGAGCGACCGTTGCCAGACGACGCCGCAGACAAGGCTGCAGCGTAACGGCGGCACTTGCATTCGCTTACCGGTTGCGATTGGATGCGCCCTCTAGTCAGCGAAACGTGCAAGGTTGCGTTATGCCAATTTATGATTTCGTGACGATTGATGATCCGTCAGCACCGACGAGCGATCAACCCCAGAACCTGTTTGGGACCATTGTCGATGGCCTGCCGGTCATCGCGCCTAGAAACATCATTCGCCTTCCCTAGGCCTGCCGCCGTCGCTACACCCAGCACATAGATCCATCCCTCGGTGAAGTCGAAAATGTGTGAGTTCAACGAAGAACTGAGGATATTCTGAATCACGACAACGAGGCCTATCCAGGCGCTAAATCTGGCATCCCCCCAGAACAATCGCGCATGGAAAAACCATATCGCAATCAAGATGATCCCACCAAAGAGACCCCATTGAATCATGACGTACAACAGCTGGTTGTGAGGATTGCGGATTTTGTCTGCCCAGTGACTTACCTTGCCAGCGGCCGCCGCTTCGAACAGCTGCTTTGTCGATCCGGTTCCGTGACCGATCAACGGCGCCATTCTGATCCATTGAATAGACTCTCTCCAGTAAGTCAGCCTCTCGCCCGTCGAGTTTGCTTTATTCTCATCACGATATTGATTGTACTCCACTCCAATTTGGAGGACGCGGCTCCGCAAGTATGACGAGAGATTCCAAACGAGCATTCCCGCAATGACGGACACCAAAATAAATGCCGCGGTGGCCTTCATGTTGAAATATCGAATACTGAAAAGAACGAACAGGACGGGGATGTAAAGCAGTGCCGTGCGTGAGGTCGAGACAAACGTCAGGTTCACGAAGAAAATGAGGGTCATGGATACGCACGCCACGAAAGCGGCAAGGCGCCGCTTTTCAAGCAATGCCAGCGCCATAGGAGCGAGCGCAACCATACAGAGAGCAAACTCATAACTTTGATCAATGGAGTTCTTGACCGGCACGCCGGCGAAGTCGCTCTTCGCGAAGCTCCATTGCGGCTCCAACAGGACGGCCCAGGAGCCAGCCAAGAGCAGAACGCACGATATTCCAAAACTCCAAAGAACCCAGTGGCTCCGCTTCGAAGAAGCAAAGTAGGTCATGAAGAACGGCATCACCAGCAACTTGACGACTGGCGACAATCCGGCAAACCGGTCCAGCCAAGGTCCATCCGCCCAGAACAGTCCGGCCACGGCGACCGCAAACAACGTTAGCGGAAGAAAGTAAGACGGCTGAGAAAGCGAACGTACGAACGTCCTATAATCGATGATCGGCACCAGAAGGACGAGCCAGACCGCGAGAAAGATTGAAAAGGCGCTTGTTGACCAAGGCAGCAGCGCGGCACATAGGACAGGGATGACATCGGCGGCAAGAAGCCACAAAAATCGGATAATTCTAAACAGTGCGGCAGCACTGCCGGTTCTCTCTGACGGATGAATGGGGACCTGCAACTTCGGGCGCTCCAGCTATGTTACCAGCGCGCCAGCCGTATTTGCTCCTGCGGTACGATCGCCGCATTCAATCCCGCATTTACCATTGAAACAGCCCCCTCCCGCGCCCCAATCAACCATATGGTTGGTATGTAAACAACTACATCTTCTGGCGGAGGGCACCAGATTCCGCGACGCACCATAGAGATTGCCCTTCGCTTTACAAACAAGTTGTGATTAATACAACCTTGGGCTGGGAGGGGTGATATTGCTGCTTTCGATTTTAATCTGGGTTTTTGCTTTTCTTGGATTTGTGACCGCCGCGACCATCGTGACAATTTGGATTGTCCATTGGTTCGCGACGAAAGCCAATTTCTACGAAAATAAGGAGCCTTGATGTATCATCAGGGCGCAACGAAGACTGGAGCGCATGGGCAGGAAAATGTTCGTAGTTTGGTAATGCGAATTGCGTGATTCTTCCCAAGTTATTTGCGCGCCACGGCTGGATCAAGGCCACGAACTCGAAGCCGTTCGGCAGCGATTGTCGTTCCGGTCAGGCTCAACGGACCGCGCGGCTTGAACACCGATTTGCCCATTTTCTAAGACGGTAATATCGGACCAGCGCCGACACACGGGACGGTCACATGCGCTATGTGACGCCAGTCGATGACGATGGCCTGATATTGGCCGGCCGCCACGCCGCACAGTACGTACGCATGTCGACCGACATGCAGATTTATTCGGCCGAAAACCAGGCCGCCGCCATCGCATCCTACGCGGCGAACCACGGCCTTGAGATCATTTCCACCTACATCGACGAAGATCGCAGCGGATTGATCATCGACAATCGCGATGGCCTTCAAAGATTGCTGTCCGACGTGGACAGCGGGAAAGCCAATTTTCAGTTCGTCCTCGTCTATGACGTTAGCCGATGGGGCCGTTTCCAGGACGCCGACGAAAGCGCCTACTACGAATTCATCTGCAAGCGAGCCGGCATCAAGGTCGCTTACTGTGCCGAGCAGTTCGAGAATGACGGCAGCATGTTCTCGACGATCATGAAGAACCTAAAACGTGTCATGGCGGGTGAACTCAGCCGCGACAAATCGGTGTTGATATCCGCTGGAGCCTGTCGCACTGCGCGAATGGGCTTCAAGCAGGGCGGCGCTGCCGGTTTTGGTTTGCAGCGCGTCCTCATCGATCGGTACGGCAATCCCAGGTGCTTGCTGCAGCGAGGCGACCGGAAATACTTCAACAGCGATCGCGTCATCCTGCAACCCGGACGTCCCGAGGAAATGAAGGCCGTGCAGCGGGTCTTCCGGTCTTTCGTAGTAGCCAAGAAGTCGGAACTCATCATTGCTCGCGAGTTGAATGAAGAAGGAATTTTCAACGAGTTTGGCAGGCCGTGGCGGATGCTCGCCATTCGGCGGCTGCTCACCTGCGAGAAATACATCGGCAACTATCTCTACAACCAAAAATCGGGGAAGCTGAAACGGAAGCGCAAGCCAAATCCACCCGATAAATGGATTCGCTGCGAGAATGCGTTCGCAGCGATCGTCGATCGGACCATGTTCGAGAAAGCGCAGAAAATCTTTGCCAGGCGACCTTCTCGCCTCAGCAAAAGATGGCCCTCGGACGAAGACATGCTCGCGCGCCTCAAAGCGCTCTGGATTACAAGGGGCAAGCTATCGAACGAGATCATCAACAATGCCGATGACGATCTGCCTTGTGGCGTAACCTACATCGAGAGGTTCGGAAGCTTGCGCAGGGCCTACGCCCTGATCGGATACAAACCTGGCCCGCGATCAGCGGGCTTCGATGCCAGGCGGGCCGCTCTCGGAACCATCAGCAAGCTACAGGAAGAACTTGCTTGCGCCATCCAGCTCTCGGGCGTGTGCGCTGACTTCATTCGTCCTACGACGCATCGCCCCTCCGCTGTATTGACGGTGAACAGAGTGCTCAGCATCTCGATCTATTCGGCGCGCAGCACACGCCTTCCGAACGGAGGATACCGTTGGGAAGTCAGGAGGCGCATTGCCTACGATGCTGATCTGGTGCTGGTCGTGCGCATGAACGAAAGCAACAGAGCCATTTTGGATTATTTCCTCTTGCCCCCAAGCAGGATTATCGACGGCAAGATCAGCCTCTGGGAGGAAAACCGCGAGCGGCTGAGGGAGTATTGCTTCCAGGAATTGAAAGATCTTGTTGCTCCAATCTGGCAGACGTTGTCGCAGAAGATGGCCGGCTCCCCCTTCACTTCAAGTGGAACCACGACAGGCCCTGCTTCTCCAACCACATCGCGGCGGCCGAAGCGAGCGCAAACCAACCGAAAGAACGGCTGCGCGCGGCGCTGATGGAATAGAGATAGAGCAGCGCGCCGATTAATCTGCCGTAGTTTCGTTTGAAGTCGCCGTTGAGCTTGGAAATCTCAACAAGCTCGGAAGTGGGTTCGAACATAAAGGGCTCCTGACAGTTGGCCAGGACACCTCATAGACCACTGATTTGCTCGACGGAGCAAGCGCCAGTCCCCGCCTTTCGCAACTACTCCGCGAGGCTTCCGATCTTTTTACAGCTAACTTGGGGTAACCACACCCACGACACACTATAGCCCGCGGCCGTTCCGCGCCCCCACACGTCGGCAATTTGCACTCGCCGACGGCCGGCGGAATCATTGGCGCATGCCGAAGCTCACCCGCCGCCGCACCGCCGATCGCCACCGCGAAACCTGGCACGTCTACTATGGCGAGGTGCGCGTTGGCGCGATCGGCGAGCGTGCTGGCGTCCCGGTCCATGGCGATCAATGGGGCTGGAGCTGTGGCTTCTATCCCGGGCTCGAGCCAGGCCAACATCGCTATGGCACTGCGAAAACGTTCGAGGCCGCGCGCGGAGGCTTCGAAGCCGATTGGAATGCGCTGCTGTCTGAGATCCCCGAAGGCGCTTTCGACGAATATCGGCGACACCGCGCGCTCCACGCATGGAAAGAAACCATGTGGGCGGCCGGCCTGCCATTGCCGACGCAGGTAGCGAGCGGCCGATCGCAATGCTACTGCGGGGCGCAGATCGATGTCAGAAGCGTCGACCAACACATCGATGCGGAGCATATGACTTGAACAAATTCGTCCAGCCTCGGCGTTACGCCGATCCTGAAGCCGCCGCCGGCAAGATCGTCGAGTTGGCCAACGCGGTAGAGCCGGTCCAGGACGGCCGCATTCACATGGAGAAGATCAATGGGCCGTTTCTGTTTCAGCTCAAGGGCACGCCGGCCGAGTACAAGGCCGGGCTCGATCTGGCGATCGCAAAGGGCTGGCTGATGATGCACGAGAGCGGCACGTTCGTGAAGTTCACGCAGGCGGGCGCCGATCTGTTCGCCTGATCGAACCCCTCTAGCCTCGCTTGTGCGCTCGCCAGTCGGGCACTCGCGTAGGTTGGCTGATTGGCTTTTTTTCGCTGCGACCTCCACGCCCAGAACCTGTGGGTTAAGTGGGGTTCCAGGAGGGTCCAGTTGAGGAACCCTGGCGATTGGCAAGAATTAGCAGGTGGGGCTTACGGGAGGAAAGCGATGGCTGAAAAGCGACTCGCTGCTCCAATGCTGGCGCGGCCAGGCGTGGGCCCCGAACGCACTGGTCAACTGCTGGCGCGTTCGAGTGACGAGATACCGCGCGCAACTAGGCGACAGAGGGCACCAGTCTGCGAGACCTGCAACGTTGAAATGAGATGGTCGCGGTCCGCTCTCGATATTGCGGGGCGGTCGGCTCGGCACGTATTCGCGTGTCCAACCTGTGGGGCGGTAAACGAGACTACGTCGCCTGCAAGTGCATCGCTTCCCCAGTAGTAGGATATGTCGACACGACGTCGGACGGCCGATGATGATCAAGCGCTGCTCACGCTCCGCGCTAGCGGCGTGAAGTGGCACCTAATTGCAAAAACGCTTAATCGGACCGAGGCGGCGACGATTACCCGTGCCGTCCATTTACGAAAATCAAAGGCTGCGGCGGGCATCGCCTGCAAGCAGCAGCCGTAAGCGATGGGTGCGAAATCGCTCACGCCATCAAGCACAAGCTGCACAGAAGTATGCCGCCCAGCTTCAAGATCGCGCTCGACAAGACGGGATGGTGGCATTGAGCCCCGCTGCCAGTAGGCTATGTCGACGCTGAGGCACTAACTGAAAATTCGCGATGGCCTCGATCACCATCCGGACACGTTCAGCGTGCTTTCGAAAATTCTGCAATCTCCCGATGCTGTTACCGAGAGGCAACGGATGTTTTGTTCCTGCATCGGAACTGTACATTTGCACTCCCCTCTGCGGCAGGAAGTCTAGACTTCGAATCACCGGGCTGGGGCGCGTCTCAGTACAGCAAATTTTTTAACCCGGAGGCTTTTTGAAATGATCCTCGAGATCCTCGCAATTCTTTTTCTGATGTGCTGCGCCAGCATGGTTGCTCGGCTGATCGGGCGCCGACGGGACGTGCTCTTCTACGTTTCAAAGTCAAATCCTGGCTAGAGTCCGGATTCGCCTTTGGAGGCGGGGATCCTATATCCGGGTCATGCCCCGCAAACCAATAGAACTACCGCCCGAGGTCGCGCGCAATTTCGTTCGCGACATGATGGCCTATTTTGCCGCTGGACACGATACGATCAAGAAGGATGCTATCGCCGCGCAGCAGCTGCACGCTCTTCGCGAATACTTGGGACCGCGGGATAGGAAGCTGCGGCTGACCGACATCCGCGAAATGTTCGAGCAAATGAGATCTGCCGGAGCGTTTCGGGAGCTGGAAGATCGTTCATCAGCGCCTCAGCCGGTGGGCGATTTCGCACCCACGACGCGCTGCGCCCGGCGATTTTGTCGGCTGAGGGAATAGGAACCTTGCTCGCAGCCCTCGTGTTAGCTGGCATGAAAAGGCCACGAGGGTATCTCAAGCTAGCTAAGCGCTGCGGAGAGCTAAAGGATCGCGCACAAGACAATGTGTCTCGGAGCCAGCTCACGACCCTTGAGTGTAGTTACCATACTCTCGCCGCGAGTTCGCAAGTGCTTCGCCGCTCGGTAAGGCTGCAGAAGGCGCTGGAAAGGCGTCATCGCGAGTAAAGGGCGCCTCGATTGGCGGCTTCTTCCACCCACGACGCGATGTAGCTCGCCAGGCGCCGGTAGCGTTTCCATCGCACGACAATCTTCCGATGCTGTTGCCGCCTAACAACTCAATTTTTGTTCCTGCTTCGGAACCGTACATTTCAGTTTGCACCCACTCCGAAACGACCTAGGGTTTACGTCACCGGGCTGGGGTGCATTCTAGAAACACTAAATTTTCGAACCCGGCGGGCCGCAGCGCGAAAATGCCTGCGGCTATTTGATTACCCAGATTTCGCAGTCTGCGGCCCTGGCGCCTATCTAGTGGCAGCGACCTCAATAGCCCGGCACCCGATGCGTCCGACAATCGTACGGCCCATCTGAACCTGTGCCTTTGATATTCTGATTGTAAAATTGCCCCATGGCGATGCAGTCATGAAAGCGTCAAAGGTAGCGGGTGGCAACTCGCAGTAATGATAGTAAGTACCCCGCAAATTGATCAGCATATAGCTCTGTGTCTTGTCGTAGCAGACGCGCTGAATAAAGCTGCTGCGGGGCGTGTCGGTACAAGCGGATGGTGCCAAATCAACGACGCCACGGTATTTGACGTTGACCGTCTCCGAACTGACGGGGGTGGAGATGAGAGCGGTAACGACAACCAGGACGGACCGGATCATCACAATTCTCCATGCTAATTGCACTCCGACTCGTACTTTGAGACCGCGTCTTCGAAATCGTCCTGCGCCGACTTCAGAGTTTCAAACTCGGACGAGCAATCGTCATGCCCGCGGCTGCTCGAAACGCAATTAGTGTAGGCCACCAAAGCCGTTGAGATGTCGTCAGTGGCGGACTTGTATTCTGAAATTGCATCCTGGCACTCTTCTGGGTCCGCTCGGGATCGCTGCGCAGCGCCAAGCGACAGCACCACGATCGCAAGCGCAGTCACGCGTAACGCCCTCATACCCCCGCTGGCCCTTGTGAAACATCAATCACATGCCGATCCGTACCCACGGTGATGACGATCGTGTAGCTCTTCTGACCGCCCGCCTGATCGGTCGGCGGAGCGAGGTGCAGTTGGCCGCCGTACCACTCGCCCGGCATCAATGTATTGTCCTTGATCACTGATTGCTCAAGGACCGCCATGTTGCGCTGTCCCGCTTCGACCGTCGCTGAAATCATGGCTTCGTTTTGGTAGGCGGCATTGTTTTGCGCGATCACATTCGCGGTCGGACTATAGAAGGTACCTGTGCGGCCGCTTGGGGTCGTATAGGAGCCGTAGCCCGCGCGCGAGGCGCTGTAGGCGTTACCAGCTGCCGCGACGCCGGTGAGGATCGCCGCCGCCACTTGTCGGTTCTTCTCTTCTTGAACCAGCATTTCGTACGTGATGACCTTCATCTCATAATCTGAGCCGGCGACGTGCTGCACCACTTCAACCTGGCCAACTACGAACTCGACCGGCTGCCTCCCCAGATTATTGATCCCCACAACGAATACGGGGCGGCCGTTGGCCTGTAGTTGCCGCGACGCAGGACGTACAAGAACCAGCGAGTTCTTCTGACGAGACACGAGAGCCGGTTGGCCATCCCGCATCATTGCCTGTTGTTGAGGATTGGAAGCCCGAAAGGAGATTGTTTCGCCAGCGGTGACGCAGCCGCCAGCGGTGGCGCAAAGCGCCACGATCGCAATAATACGCATGAAAAATAGCCCCTAGTCCCACCCGATATCCAAGCGCAACCGCGAGGCGAGATCAATAGGAAATGCGCGCCTGGTAGTTGGCAAATAGTATTCGCTGCGATGCGGGAAGCTCTGGGCGGCTAGTCTTTCGAACCCGAAGTGCGTGTGACGACTCGGCCTCACAATCGTGTCACTTGCCCTTATGTCTCGCCTGCAGCCCGTCGTGAGTTGCATTCGATACGAATGTGATGCCGGCCTTTTCCAGTGCGCTGCGGATCTTCGTTAGAGCTTCGTCGCGCGCATCCGATCGTCATTGAAGCGATGTAACGCGCGGCTCACCATCGACTTTTTCCACGAGCAACCCAAATGGCCAGCCGCAAATCCTCGAAATTGAACCGCACCCAGATCACTGTAAACACCCTGCCCGGCGTGATTTTTTTCTCTCCCGCCGACTTTCGGGACGGCTACCAGGACGCGCTAACCGAACGCCGGGCGATTGACGAATATCGGGTCGATGGCGTTGAGGAGGCGCTGTTTGACACGCTGCAAAACCTCGGATGGGACTATGCCGATATTGCTGCCGTAGCGTGCGGCTCGCAGATGGTGACCTCTTATGGAATGCCGGCGGCATAGCATTACAGGCTTTGCATTTTGGGCAGATCAGGGTCTACCGCCAACGATCACAATAAATTTCGGACCGCGATCGGCGGGCGCCGACACGGGAGATCGGGCGATGGCACCGAAGTGCGTGGTCTCGCCCCCGACCGCTTCGTCCAGCACGTGCACTTCAGCAGTGATTGCTTGGAACGGTTTCTCATCTGGCACTACGTCGCCGCGCGTCTGAGACCGCGCATAAGCCTCCATCGACTGTAAAGCGTCCGCACCTTTTTGCGAGAGACGCCAGCCAAACGAGTAACGTTCGACAAACCCCGAGCTGAAGATGTCGAGCTGAGGGAAGCCGGCAGCCAGCCGCTTGCTGAAATCCGCCCAGTCTTTCCCGCTGGTCGCGAGCAGCGCAAGCTCACGCTTGAGGTCGCATTGTGTGACCAGCCGCCCTGGATAAGACGCGAGGATCTTTAAAACCGATACCTGGAAGTTCACGACCGCAACGCAACGTTCTCAAAAACCCAACAACTCTGCCAGAAGCCTGCCTCAATGCAAACGCCCTGATTCCGACAAAGGGCGCAACCATTCGCTGGTTTATTGCTCGGCAGCGACGCGACCATCGCTGCTCATGCCCATCATGTGATCGAGGAAGCCAAGGGAGGGTTCTGTGTCGCCGCCGTCCTCGAGATCGGCGGAGATGTCGTCTTCCAGCTCGGTCATGACGTACTCGTCGCTCTGATCCAGGAAGTCGATCAGTCGACGAATTTCATCACGCGCGCACGCGGGGGCGGCGCAGTTTCTGGAGCGACTTCCTTCGCTCTGCTTCTTGTTTCCATCCCTGCCCCTTCTAAAGCGGACATCAACCAGCCGACAATCCCCATTGCATCGGTTGAAAATGCCCCATCTCGGGCTCAAGTCGATGCCCGCGCATCACTTCGGTCTGGTAATGATTGGTTCGCGAGCGCATAAGGGCAGCATGGCTGAAACTCGTCATCGAGCTTGTAAATGCGGTGCCGTTTATAATCGCTCCGAAGCCATGGCTGCGAGCAGAGAAATCGGAAGCTTTGAATGTGGCCTTTGCGGAACGACGATGGAGACTTGGAACACTGCTTGGGTGCCTGCCTATCGCTTGGTTGCAGGACCCGTAAGGACTCCAGAAAAATAGAGGAAAGTCCGGAGTTGGCTAGGAACAATCCCCTGTAGGTGGTATTCTCCTCGCACCATCGGCCGAGGCTCTGTCCGTAGGCGTCGGTGGCTGAGAGACCGATCGCGCTCCCGCCTGCTAACAGGGAGCGCGGCACATGCCGAACAGGCTCGTTTTTTCTCCCACAAGCGCAGACGCAAACCTAGCCGAACAAATTCGCAAATTCATCAAGGAGTCTCGCGAGCTTCTAAAGCAGCCCCCTCCGGACACGTTCCTGGACCGCAAAACGCAGAAGCCGTTTCCGGGTGAGGATGACCCGATGCAGAGGGCGGACGTTCAAAGCCTGCTCCGTAGCGAACTACAACCACCTGAGTGAGTGGAGTAAAGGCCGCCTCAGTTGGCCGCCTCGTTGCGTCATGAGCGACTGTGGAAAACGCACCTGCATTATCATAGGTAAGTTCCTCGCCTCAGAACGTGCGCTAACCAGCCGCATCCCTATTAACAGGGGGGGTGACGATGTCTCATCGCAAGTACCGCGCATTAGAGCGCGAGTGCCAACACCAAGCTGCCATCATAGGGCACAAAGAGACGAGAGAAGAACTCGAAAAGAAGGAGTGCGAGTACAAGGCCATTGCTGACTGGCTGGAGTCACGTCAGCGAGCGGATCAGCAACCACCTTCGAGAGAGTAGAGTTCGCAAGCCGCCGCATAGGACTTGACGCACAGTTAGACGGCACGTTCGTGAAGTTGAAGGCAGGCACAACACACCCGTCGCATTGGCGCGACAGGAAAAGATTTCACAATAGCCTAGGCCGTCACCATGGCGGCCGAGCATTGATCGTATCACGCTCAACGGCGTTGATCAGCGCACAAGTGAACTTAGCGCGCGAGTGCGATCAGACAAAAAGATCGTCGCAGCAACTATCATAGGTAAATTGTGGAGGTCGCTCGCTGGGCTAGCGTGATGGAAAGAGGGCGAAAGTGCGTACCGGGTAGGGAGATTTTTGGATGACCCTTCAAGAGCGAGCTGCGTCATTTGCTGCCACTTCAACAGCCCTACTAGCGCAGATCTACGAGTTGATCGTTCTGCATGAGCAGATTCAGAGAGCACAGACGACGCTGATAGATTCGATTGATCCAAAGCCGGGCCGCCAGAGACGATTGGCCTTAGCGCATTGAACCCACCAGCGCCGGGCTCATGGAGAAGCGAACCGCGCTGTTTTTCGTTGCGATCCCACTTCTGCCGCGCCGGTCGGGACTGTTCTGATTCCTGATCTGCGTCGATTTTTGCTGCACCACCCGTGAGGCAACGATTATCGCAAGCGTCGAGAACACCACGTCTCCGGACGAGTGGCATGCTATGAGAACCAGAGTTCTTTCTACCCCGTCCGCTCTTTGACATCCGGCAAGGGCGGCTTGCGCTCGAAAGGCTTCTTCTTCGGAGGCGCGGGCAGCAATCCCTCTCTGATCGCCTGCTTCCGAGCAAGCTTGCGGGCCCGGCGAACGGCCTCGGATTTCTCGCGAGTCTTCTTTTCCGATGGCTTTTCATAGGAACGACGCCGCTTCATTTCCCGGAAGACGCCTTCACGTTGCATCTTCTTCTTGAGAACACGGAGTGCCTGCTCGACGTTGTTGTCTCGGACAAGTACCTGCAATTTGAATCCTCCTCGCTCGGGCTGCGAATGCGATACGTCCAGCGTGGCAGCCAATTGCGCAGGAGCTTCATTGCGAATTTTTGAGGAAAGTAGCGGCGACATTGGTCGCCGGCTTCGGACAAGCCGATCTACTTGTCGCAGCGATGCTGCTTGATGGTATCAGCGTGACCACTGCGTGCGGCCCTGTCAATCGATAACGTGTTGCTTGCAGGTCGACAGACACACGCCAAGCGCCTCGATCTGAACTCCAGAACTGTCTCGCAGAAACAAACTGGCTTCCCTCCTTGCAAAATCGTGAAGGTGATGTATATTGAGTTGGTTCGATTAGCCGCTGTGCCTTGTTGAATGGGACCGCGGGCTCCTTTTCCAAAGACATCGACGAAGTTGAAGTTATCCGTGTGATTGTCGCGCGGCACGCGCTCGTGCGCTTTGGAGAAGAAAATGACGACAGGTACCGTTAAGTGGTTCAATGCCCAGAAAGGCTTCGGATTTATTCAGCCGAACGATGGCAGCAATGATGTGTTCGTTCACATCAGCGCCGTCGAACGAGCTGGTCTTTCGGGCCTCGGAGAGGGTCAAAAGATCAATTTCGAGATCAAGACCGACAAGATGCGAGGTAAAGTCAGCGCCGAGAACCTCGCGCTGGCTTGATATCGTGGCGCCGTTTCACGGATGTACTGAAACGGGCACCCTGCCCGCTCGATCCTTGGATTGAGCGGGTTTTGTCGGTTGCGGGGCCGGTGAGCGATGAGCACCAGGCGACGGATTCGGGCGGTTATGTGCCGCCCACACTAAGACCGGTAAAGGTCGAGCCGAGCAGATGTATTCCGCTTGGCGGCCAGAAGCTGACATTGTCCTTACGAGTACACACCTAGCTCGCATGCGAAAATTCCCGCACATCATTGGCCGAGTGGGATAATGGAGCACTGCCGACCGCCGACTTTGGCCGAAGCCCGTGCAGCTTGGCAGGCGATGCATCGTCGCCGCGCAGCACCGGACCCCTTCAATTCATGCCCACTCGAGAATCGAAGCGCAAAGAACTACGGACAGCCCTCATGCTAATGTCCGGGCTTGCCATTGCCATGTTTACATTTGTGATGGTGGCGAAAAACTTTATCGCCGGGCCGGGATAGCTACTGCCGAATCGTTTGACCAGAAAGCAAAGGACATCAACATGGGTATCTTTGGCACTATCCATGTTGATACGATTCAGTGCGGCGGCGGGACCTCAGGAACTGCTGTGAGCTGGTCGCCGGCGTGATCCGGGTTGATGCAAGAGAGGCCGCCTCGTTAGCTGCCTCTTTCGATTCGCAATAGGCGGCCGAAATGCCTATCTTCGGCCTGTGCCCCGCAAGCCCATCGAACTACCGCCCGGAGTGTCGCGGGTGCCTTGTGGTATATTTCCTCTATCGTCGAATCAGCCCCGGTGATCGATGGACGAAGATCATAAGCGGCAGCTCGAGGACGCAGCGCAGGCTCTCCATGGAGCCGAACGTGAGCTGATAGCGGCCATGCAGAACTTCGTTGATGCGCAGGCAAAGGCGGGCAAGTCAAAGGGGCACGCGCTTGACATCCTACGCCAGCTCTTGCGGAAGGCGCGCGAGGAAAAAGCAAAGCAGCAGCGCGCGGCTCTTAAACTCATCGAGTGAACTAGTGAACTAAGGGGCGACAAGGAATAGACAGACTCCATCGCCAAGTCTAGAATCCGCCCCTGATGTCCCGCCCTCCGCAAAATCTCTGCCTGATCGACTATTTCCTGAGCCAGTGCGAAACCGTCTTCGTCTGATATCGATTTTTATTGCGGGAGAAACTGAAGGAACGGCGACGAAGCAAGATCGCGAAGTTTATTGCCCTGACCCGGCTGTTCCTGCCGTCACACCCAATGATCTGCGCGAGCGCTAGCATACAGTCGGCAGGCACGATCAGCTCGGCAACGATGGTCTTCCAGTTTGGCGAGGTCGGGTCAGGCACGGTGAAAATCAGTCGGCGGTTAGCCGGGGCTGGCGAATTCACTGATGCCTTCTGACGCTGAGTGCTACCCATCGTGCGCATTTTCTAGAAGCGCATCAGCGGCCAATTCTGAGTCTCGTATTTGTTTCTTGGTATTGCAGTTTTGATCCAGCGCAGCGCCAACGACTCAGGTATCGTCGCCATGGAAAATGGGCCGCTAATGCAGCGAGGCTGTGCGATGCTCTTTTTATACCTCACCCCTTGGGTTGTATTTCGCGTCTGCATGGCCTCTCCGCTGCCGGAAGTGTTCCCGGACCCCCGCAGCAAGTCAGCTCAAAAAGTCCTTGAACCAGATCCGCTGAAAGCTGTTAGGCGGCCACCCAGGCCATTCAGCCCCGCGGTCAACAGCAGCAGCCAACCCGACAGGCCGGCTGCGTAGCGCTCTCGATCCAATGCCAATGGATGTTCGAGGCGACGACCGCGAAGATGGAGTAGGGACTGGCAGAGAAACCACATTCCTAACGGAAATTGCTTATGGCGTAGAGAAATGCACGATCAAGAGCCGCGTTGTATTGCTTGTCGTGTCCGTCGTCGCGCTCCTTTTCAGCCGCCCCCCTTGCTCGGACTAATCTGCTGCGCATGTCAATGGTTGCGCCGGCTGGAGTATACGAAGCCTCCAACACGGCAGTCAGCGCCGCTTCAAATTCGCTCATGATTTTCTCGGTTTTCGAATCCATCAGCACCTCATCCCTCACTGCCGATCAACCCTTCCCGGCGCCGGCAACTTTGTCGAGCGCTTCGATCGCCTCTTCCAGCCAGTGCGTGGCGTTCATCAAATCGTGGGCAGCGCCGCCAGAGGCGCGTCCCTCGTCAGCCGGCTGGAATCTCGGTGTCCTGTCCAGGTAGTCTTGATCTTCTTCTTGATGGATCTTAGAGATTTCTTTGTGCAGTTGCAGCAAGACGGTAACGTACGCATCGATCTTCGCTCTCCTGATCTCGTTCACGGTCGCGTCCTCTAAATTCGCTTCAGCACCTGCTGCACCTGTGTTGCCGACCATTCCTGGAGGGAAACGCAACGCAACGAACGCAACCTACAGAATGGCTTTTCCTGACTCAAAAGGCGCGGAATGCGTCTTGGCTCCGAGGATTCCTGAAAACAACATCAGCAGCCAGTTCTGAGTCACCCAGGGCGCACCGGCCACCGAGGAATCCTACTCAATGAAAAATGACGTAGAGCGCGTAGCAGCCAAAGCCTAGCACGAGGACGCCCACGGCAACTAATAGCCAGGACAAGAGCGTTTCGCCGTTCAATCTACGCTCCGTTACTATCGCCAGAAGTCCTTGAACCGGTCCGGCGCCAACTCGGTGTACCGCACCGTGTGCTGGATATTCTTGTGCCCCAGGTAGGCCTGTAGAGCCCGCGTATCGGGTCCCTTATTGGCCAGTGCAAAGCCGCAGGCGTGCCGCAACATGTGCGGGTGGGCCTTGAAACCAAAGCTCAGCGGCATTGCCGGCGCGCTCGACCATGCGGGCAAACCCTGCCGTGGTGAAGGGTGAGCCGCGCACCGACGTGAGAATGCCGACTTTGGATCCTGCTCTCGACACACTCCTGCCGCAAGCTGTGGGGCAAGGCCGCATCGGCCCCTTGGAATGATGGCTAATCAAATGCAACGCCGATCCGGCGTGCCTTCCGCCAAACGACGTGACAACGGTGGTTACTATGCTCGGCTTCAATAACAAGATCAAATGAACCGGGGATGCCGATTTGGCTTTCGACTTCAAGATTCGCACCGCCGACTGACATGTTACGGACCAAACAGTCGATACCAGAGCCGCCGAACAAGATTGTTCCCGCCTTCATGACAATCTGGCGCTGGGTATCTCGCTTGCCGTTCATGACAACCGCGCTGTGCCAAGCACTCAAAATCTGATTAGGTCAGTCGCCTTGGATTAAAAAGCACGTCCGCATTGGGCTTGATGTCCCCCCAGCTTCAGGCCAACGTTCTCGATAAGCTCTCCGGTCGAGCTGGTTTGGTCTCTCTATATCACGCCGAGCACCTTGGTCCAGTATTGGCCTCGTTGGTAAGATCGCGGTCCGGCTCGACCTGACTAGCTTGGTTCGGAATCGCTAGGGCGTTTCGGATGGCTTGTCATCCGTAATTCGCTCCACGCCTTTGAGTACTCAGCAATCCACTTAACCGCATCATGTTCCGTAATAAAACCCTTGATTACTTCCGTTTCGCCATCGGCCCATAGAATATCGATCCCCCAGCCAGTTCCGGGATTTTTCCGAGCCAAGAAAGTTGGTCGCTGCTCGTCAGCTGGAACGATTAATGGTGAGCGCTCCTCCAATTCCCGAAGCCGTTCGATTTGCGCTCTAAGACTCTCCGGTTGTTCCGGCTCAGGCTTCAGCGACGCGCGCAGTTGCTGGCCAATCACTCTAATAATTGCTCGGCTGTGTTTGTGGTCTATGTCAATGCGGTGGGGCATAGCAAAGTGTCCTTCGGCACCGAGAAAAGCGCCCGCCCCTCCCGCTGGCTTTCCGCCCTGCGAGCACAGCTGCCCATTCAATGGAACTGGAGACCGCCACTTTTGGCTATCTGCGCGAGCGCTTGTATTTGAGAACAGCGGGTCCAGTTGCTGGACCTTTGGCTATCCGCGACATGCGCCGTGTAGTTGACGGCGAGCGACGACCTTATGCGACCAAGTCGCGCCGAGGCATTTCGTTCCCGATCTCTTTACCCTTACGACGGAGAGTTCCGGCTTGCTGCCTACCCCATTCCCGGATGTTGTTGCGACGTGGTAGCCGCGGCGTACAGCTCGTCGCGCTGGCGCTTGCTCTGGCGACCTAGCCTGGCACAGTGTCGTGGGCTCACGCGCTGGAGTTCAGCGCGGGTCATGAAGGTCGCCTTCTCGCCCTTCTGAGAAATCCTGATCGCCACGATGACGTCCGCATTCAAGGGCAAAGCGGAAAACATATACTTGCACTGAGTTCTTCTCAGTTTGACCCAATGCGACATTCCGTCGAACCACTGACTGTGTTGCTGTTCAAACAGCGCCCTTGAACAAGCCAACCGACCTATTCATTCGCCATTATTATTCGATGTCCAATCTGCTGGCGTGAGAAACCAAATCATTGGCTTACGATCACAAGATTGGCTCCCGCCGATCATGTAGTAGGTCGCGCAGCGCGCGCGGTGTGTCAATCCCCCTAGCTGTGGCTAGCGGTTGGCATCCTCCGTCCAAGGAAGTGATCGATGAAAGACGTGAAAGACGTGGCAGCGTACTAGGATAGACTCCGAGCCGACGCGGTTGAGTGTGCGCAGATAAGGAGCCTCGCGACAGACAGGGCGAAGCGCGAACTGTTTGCGCTGCTTGCCGGACAATTCGAAACGCTTGCCTTGGAAGCGGAGCCGGTGATGAATGCCAAGCTAAGCACCACGGCTGGCGGAGGACGCGCGACACGAAAACAGGTGCCGTCTGGCCGCAACCGCTAGCAGTTCGGGGCGGGGACGGCGGCGCGATCGATCCGGACAGGGTTGAGAACGACGCCGACGTAACGCGAGAGCCAATGTCCGCTGTTGTGAAGGGTTTCGGATGCCGGCCGCTTGAGGGACGGCGCGGCGTATTGGGCGGCCGGCGTCCGAAAGCCTCCAAGGGAGGAAACCGCGCTTAGGGGAACGTGCAGCTTTGCCGCAGGCGCTATGGTGATTTGAGTACCGCGGGCGGGCTGGCTGATTTGGCTCGAGCCGGTGCAACAAGCTGTGCGAGGGTGAAGCGACCGACGAATGAGCGGCGGAGAGCGTCGAACTGCACAAGTTGTCGGATGGTCTGCGACGGCCGGCGGGTATCTGGTCGCACTCTGCC
>Ga0207661_10000676_pt1 | contig 22107 bp, 20 predicted proteins | sample KBSC713LmetaG_FD_184337 | JGI IMG/M metagenome (GOLD analysis project Ga0207661, IMG submission 184337) | Corn rhizosphere microbial communities from Kellogg Biological Station, Michigan, USA - KBS C7.1-3L metaG (SPAdes) (version 2) | ecosystem: Host-associated > Plants > Roots > Rhizosphere ...
GCGGCGGCCTCCTGTTCGTGCCTGGGCTCGTCCTGATCCTCGGCGAGACCCAGTTGCGCGCCGAGGCCACATCGCTGCTCGCGATCATTCCCGTCGCCCTGGTCGGCACCTGGCGCCAGAGGCGCTACGGCAACCTGCGCCCGCGGGACGCGCTCCTGATCGGCGTGCTGTCCCCTCTGGGCGTCCTGGCCGGCGTCGTGCTGGCCAACATCGTGCCCGACCGCGTGCTGTCCTACATGTTCGCGGCGATGCTGTTGTACTTCGCCTATACGCTCGGCAAGCGCGCGCTTGCGCCGCCCGGCTGACGGCCTTCACTGTTTGCGCGCTCACGCGACGCGGTATTAGCGGCTCATGGGTAAGAAGATCATTGCGTTGGTTTCAGAGCCGATCTCCGGCGACGTGCTGCGCAGCGCCGTGGGCCGGGACGAGGCCGAGGAAGCGGAGGTGCTGGTCGTGGCCCCCGCGCTGAACAGCAAGGCCAGGTTCCTCGTTTCCGACCCGGACGAGGCGATCGCGCGTGCCGAGCAGGTGCAGGAGGAGACCGTCGAGCGCCTGGACGAGGAGGGGATCGACGCCGCCGGGGACACCGGCGAGTCGGATCCGCTGCTCGCGCTCCAGGATGCCCTCCAGACCTACCCGGCCGACGAGATCGTGCTCTGCGTGCACGGCGAGAACGGTCGCAACTGGCAGGAAGAGGGGCTCGTCGAGGAGGCGCGCGAGCGCTTCGGCAAGCCCGTCACGCAGCTGGTAGTGGAGTAATGGAGTCGGAGCGGACGCGGCGGTGGTACGAGTCGCGGACGCTCCATCACAGCGACTTCCCGCCTGAGCGGCTGGCGTCTGAGCGCACGCGGTCGGTGACCGCGTGTCTGCCCGCGCGCAACGAGGCGCGCACAGTGGGTCCGATCGTGGCTGATCTGGCCGAGCTGCGCGAGCTCGGAGCGATCGACGAGGTGCTGGTGGTGGACGCAAGCTCCACCGACGGCACCGGCCAGATCGCGGCCGACGCCGGCGCGACCGTGATCGATGAGCGGGAGCTGCTGCCCGAGCACGGTCCCGTGCTCGGCAAGGGAGATGCGATGTGGCGCGCCCTGTCCGTGATCGAGTCCGACGTGATCATGTTCCTGGACTCGGATTCCGAGGGCTTCGGCCCGCACTTCGCCTGCGGGCTGGCCGGCCCGCTCGTGTGCGACGTGGACGGCATCCAGTTCGTGAAGGCCTTCTACCGGCGACCGCTGAAGATGGGCGACGTCGCGCTGCCGGAAGGCGGTGGCCGCGTGACCGAGCTGATGGCCAGGCCGCTGCTCAACCTCTTCTATCCCGAGCTGGCGGGCTTCCGCCAGCCACTGGCGGGCGAGATGGCGGGCACGCGCGACTTGCTCCAGCGCCTGCCGTTCGCGACTGGCTATGCCGTGGAGATCGCGATGCTGATCGACGCCTGGCGCGAGGTCGGCCTCGACGGGCTTGCGCAGGTGGACATCGAGATGCGGCAGAACCGCCACCAGCCGCTCGGCGATCTGACGCAGATGTCATATGCGGTGCTGCGCGCCGTGTGCCTGCGCCTGGAGCGCGAGGGACGGCTGAGCGAACTGGAGGATGCGGGACTGGTGCTGCCGCGAGAAACGCTCGAGGAACGGGACGTCCGGATCGTGGAGCGCCCGCCGCTGGCGTCTATTCGTACAGCGTGACGACGGCGATGATCGCGTAGACCGCCACGAGGGCCCAGCCCTCGAACGCGGTCGCCTGGCCGTCGCCGGTGACCTGTGCGATCACGATCGCGGTGAGGATGATCGCCCCGATGTAGACGGGCGCCAGGGAGAACGTGAGCGGGGTGGTGAACAGCAACGACACGAGCACGAGCGCCGGGAACAGGAAGGCCGCCACCTGCGCCACCGAGTTCTTGACCACGCTGATCGCCAGGTCCGCCTGGCCCTTGTGCGCCAGCACGAGGCCGGCTGCGTTCTCCACAGCGTTGCCCGCGATCGCGACGATCACGAGGCCCGCGAAGGCCTTCGAGATCCCGAGCGACTCGACCGCCGGATCGAGCGCGTGGATGAACCAGTCCGACACGAACGCCGAGCCGACGCCTCCGAGCGCCAGCAGCGTGGCCGCGAACGGGAGCGATACGCGCGTCTCGGCGTGGGCATCGCCACCTCCCGAGCGCACGTACGGGATCGCCCACGCCACGTACACCGCCAGGATGCAAACGGCCCCGATGCTCGAGATGGCCTTGATGTGGTGGCTCGCCTTGTCGCCCGACGCGAGCGACAGGCCGAGGATCACGATGATCGAGGAGGCCAGCAGGAGCAGCGTGGCGGTGTCTCGCGGCAGCCCGGTGCTGAACCGCATCACGCCGTCGTGCGTCTGCCTCGCGCCCACCACGATCACGAGGCCGAGCACGAGCAGGGCGTTGGCGAGGATCGAGCCTACGAGCGACGTCTGCGCGACCACCGTCTCGCCCTTCGACAGCGCGAACACGACGACGAAGAACTCGGGCAGGTTGCCGAGCGTGGACTGCAGCATTCCGGTGGCCGCCGGACCGAGCCGCGAGCCCACCTGCTCGGTGCCGAACGACACGATCCACGCGAGGCCCGCAAGCGCCAGGCCTGACATGGCGAACGCCAGCACCGCGGACACGTCCGCGTAGCGCGTCACCCCCGCGATCGCCGTCAGGAGGACGAGCACCAACAGCAAGATCCGCTCGCCGCGCGTAAGGCCCCGCATCGCGGGCGAGCATACGGAAACGTGTATGCACAGCGGTTTTGGGGGAACCCTTCCCTCGAATAAACCGAAAAGGAAGGGCAAGTGGCTACCGGAAGGTTCAAGAGGGATCGCTTCGAGGGCGTTGAGCGCCCGTACACCGACGAGGACGTCGAGCGGCTGCGCGGCTCGGTGAAGATCGAGCACACGCTGGCCAGGCACGGCGCCGAGCGGCTATGGGAGCTGCTGGGCGACGACGAGCCGGTGCGCGCGCTGGGCGCCTCCACGGGCAACCAGGCGGTGCAGCAGGTGAAGGCCGGCCTGAACGCCATCTACGTGAGCGGCTGGCAGATCGCCGCCGACGCGAACAACGCCGGCCAGATGTATCCGGACCAGAGCCTCTACCCCGCCAGCAGCGGCCCCGACGTGGTGCGCCGGATCAACCAGGCGCTGCGCCGGGCGGACGAGATCGCACACGCCGAGGGCGACGATTCCGTGGACTGGTTCGCGCCCATCGTCGCGGACGGCGAGGCCGGCTTCGGCGGTGCGCTGAACGTGTTCGAGCTGACCAAGGCGATGATCGAGGCAGGCGCCGCGGGTGTGCACTTCGAGGACCAGGTGGCCTCCGAGAAGAAGTGCGGCCACATGGGCGGCAAGGTGCTCTTGCCGAGCTCGTGGGCGATCCGCAACCTGATCGCCGCGCGGCTTGCGGCCGACGTGTCGGGCGTGCCGACGATCATCGTCGCCCGCACCGACGCCCAGGATGCCGACCTGCTTCTGAGCGACGTGGACGACGCCGACCGCGAGTTCCTCACCGACGAGCGCACCGCCGAGGGCTTCTACCGCGTGAAGTGCGGCATCGACCAGGCGATCGCGCGCGGCCTGGCCTACGCGCCGTACGCCGACCTGATCTGGTGCGAGACCAAGGAGCCGGACCTCGATCAGGCGCGGCAGTTCGCCTCGGCGATTCACGCCGAGCACCCTGGCAAGTACCTCGCCTACAACTGCTCGCCGTCCTTCAACTGGAAGAGCCATCTCTCGGACGACGAACTGCTCACGTTCCAGAAGGACCTAGGGGAGATGGGCTACCGCTTCCAGTTCATCACGCTGGCGGGCTTCCACACACTTAACTACGGCATGTTCGACCTGGCGCGCGGCTACGGCGAGCGGGCGATGGCGGCCTACGCCGATCTACAGCAGCGGGAGTTCGCCAGTGAGGAGCACGGCTACACCGCCACGAAGCACCAGCGCGAGGTCGGTGCCGGTTACTTCGACGAGGTTGCCCAGGTGATCGCCGGCGGCGAGGAGATCGCGACGGCGGCGCTCACCGGCTCCACCGAAGAGGCGCAGTTCTGAGCGGTTAGTGCCGCCGCGCGCGGCGGTAGCGGATGCGGTAGGTGCGCTTGGGCTTGGCCGTGGCGCCTGCCGCGTCCTGGCCCACGACCTGCGCCGTGACCTTGCGCAGCTTGCCCCTCGTGATCAGCGAGGCCGCCTTGCGGGTCAGCCGGATCCGCACCTTTGCGTGCGCGCCCGGGAAGGTGATCGCGCGGCCCGTGCCCAGCTTGATCGTTCTCGAGCGTGAGCTGTGCACCACGCCGCGGAGCGTGACCGTCACACGGCAGCCGAAGCTCAGGCGCTTGGGGCAGCCGACATTGAAGAGGACGATGCGCCCGTTGCCGAAGGTGAGGGTTCCATGCGGGAGCTTGAGCGTGAAGACCGCGACACGCTTCTTCGGGGCCGGCGCCGCGGGGGGTTGCGGCTGAGCGTGGGGCGCCACCCCTGGAGACTCGAAGGCGCCCATGTCGCGAGCGGCCGTGCCGTCGCCGTTGCCGTCCGTGACGCGGTCGTTGCCGGCCAGGTCGGTTTCGCCGTTCGCGGGTGCGGTGCCCGCGGCGTCGATCATGGGAGAACCTGAAGCCAGGCGGTAGTCCTCGGAGGAGGCGTCAACGAACCTGGGATCGACAGCGAGATTGGCGGAGCCGCTGACCACGTCGTCGAAGTCCGAGAGCGTGGCGGTGGCGCTGCCGCTTGCGAAGCCGACTGCCGCCGGCGGCTGGACGTTGACACCCGTATCCCAGCCACGGACGATCGAGCCCGTGACCGTGGCCGAGCCTGGCCTGAAGCCCGGCCCCGCCGACTGGACCAGAACTCCGTTGCTCCCGAGGTCGTCCGGCCCGATGATCGTGTCCTGCAGCACGTCCGCGTGTGGCTGCTCGCCGATGGACAATGTCGGGAGGACGCTGACTCCCGCTCCGCCGGGTGTCCGCACGTGGATCACGCTGTCGCTGATCGAGCTGTCGGTGCCAGCGGCCGCGAAGCCGACGAGGCCCGCATCAATCACGGTTCGCGTGATGTGGGCGCCCTTTACGGCGGCTACGGGAGATATCACGGGCACCTCGGCCACACCAAAGCCACCACCCGTGATCCTCGAGTCGGAAACGATGGTGCGGTGCGTCGTGTCGCCGCCCGTCACAAGAGCCGGGGTCGCGCTGGTCATGGGCGAGGAGATGACCGAGTGAGAGATCGTGGCGTCGCCGGGCCCGGTGGCCCCGACGATTACGACCGCCGGGGAGACTGTGCCGGTGGTCGTGGCCACGACATCATCCACGGAGCTGCCGAGGGCCATGACGAGCGCCGTCGAAGATCCCTGCAGAGCGAGGTGGCTCACGCTCGAGCCGGGGCCCACGCCGAGCACGACACTCCCGCTCAGCGAGGTGCCGCCGGCGCCGCTGCCAGAGCCCACGAGACTCACGCTCGATCCGGGAGTCGGGTTGCCGACAGCGAGCGGGGACAGGCCGGTAAGTGAGAGCGGGCCGGTGATGTGCACGGTGTTGGGGCCAAGCGCGACGTTCGCCTGCCCAAGAGCGGTGGCGAGATCGCACGGCGTGGACGAGTTGGTGCACGCCGTACCGGTGCCGGCCTGGGTCACGTAGTAGTCACCGGCCAATGCGGTGGCCGGCGCCAGCGCGCAGACGACCAGCACGATGCCGAGTCCCTTCAGCACACGAGTCACCCAGCCAAGCTAACCCTGGTGGCGCGATCTCGCTACCCACTCCGGCTCCGGGTGTAAGAACGAGAACGTCGAGGTCGCGTTTGGCGGCTGAGGGAAGTCTTACCGCCTGCTTAGCGCCGCTTAGAGGCCACGCCCCAGACTTGCGCCCATGGACGAGCGGCGAGGACTCAGGCGCTGGATGGTGGGCGGCGCCGTGGCGGTGGCGGGGCTGTTCGCACCGGCGGCTTCGCAGGCGCAAGCGGCCGACGAGTCCTCTGGCGCCCGCGCGATGCCGGTACGGCCGGCCGTCGATCCGCACGCCGCGCTGCTCGCCCCGCCCGCGGCGCCACCGCGCGCCACGTCCGCCAGCGCGGCCGCCTTGTCGGGTGAGTCGTGAGGGCGCGCGTCGCCGTTGCCGACGTGGCCGAGCTGCCGCGCGCGCGCCGTCTGGTGGATCGCGAGGTCCGTGCAATGGACGAGGCTCGCGGCGGCGAGCTACCCGGCGTGAACGCCTCACCCGGGCAATGGGTGGAGGTGAGCCCGCTGCTCTTCGAGCTGGTCCAGGTCGCGCTGGCCGCCGCGCGTGCCACGGGTGGCAACGTGGACCCGGCCGTCGGACGCGCACTGCGGGTGGCGGGCTATGACCGCGGCCTCGCCGACCTTCCCGCGCTGCGGACGGGCCGCGTGACCTTCGTTCCATCCCCCGGCTGGCGGCTCGTGCAGCTGGACCCGTCGCGGCACGCCGTGCGCGTGCCCCGCGGCGTCCAGCTCGAGCTGGACGTGCTGGCCCGCGCGCTGGCCGCCGATCGTGGCGCGCGTGCCTGCGCCTCGGAGCTGAGCGGCGGAGTGCTCGTGGACGTAGCCGGTCACATCGCTGTCGCCGGGCCGCCGCCGAAGGATGGCTGGCCGGTGCGCGTGGTGGACGACCGCTCGCGCGGACAGACCGTGTCGATCTCCGACGGCGGCCTTGCAACCTCGCGGGGCGAGTCGTCCTGGCGCAGCGTCAGCGTCGCGGGCGCCAGCTGTGTGGCCGCCAGCATCGCGAGCGCGGCGGCGGTTGTGCGCGGAGCATCGGCCCCGTCGTGGCTCGGCTCGCTACGCCTGCCGGCGCGCCTCGTGGCGGCGGACGGCGAGATCTCCCGCGTGGCCAACTGGCCGGCCGCCGCGGCCTGAGCACAGCGCCTGCGAGAATCGGCGCATGGCCGCCGCGACAGCGCCGCTCCCGACCCCTCCCGGACCGCGCCTGCCCCGCCTGGTTCAGACGTTCTTCTTCATCTTCGGGTCGCGCTGGTTCATCTCGCGCATGGCGCGGCGGTACGGGCCGGTCGTGCAGCTCAGCACCGCCTTCGACTCGAACTTCGTGATGGTGTTCGATCCGGCGCTCGTGAAAGACGTGTTCCGCGGACCTCCGGAGCGGCTGCGCGCTGGGGAGGCAAACGAACCGCTCGGCCCCGCGCTGGGCATGCGCTCGCTGCTCCTGCTGGACGGCGAGGAGCACCTTCGCCAGCGGCGCCTGATGCTGCCCCCGTTCCATGGCCAGCGCATGCGCGCCTATGAGGACGTGATGCGCGAGGCGGCGGATCGTGCGATCGACTCGTGGCCGCTCAACCGCGAGTTCGCGCTCCTGCCCACCACCCAGCAGCTCACGCTCGACGTGATCCTGCGGACCGTCTTCGGCGTCGCCGAGGGGCCGCGGCAGGAGGAGCTCAAGCGGCGTCTGCGCGCCATGATCGATCCGGTGTCGAACCGCTTTGGGATCCTGCTGATGGTCCTGATGCGACGCGGCAACAAGCGGGCGCTGGCGCGCTTCGAGGAGCGCCGCCGCCGGGTGGACGAGCTGATCTACGACGAGATCGCGCGGCGCCGCCAGGCGCCCGACCTCGACGAGCGCGAGGACGTGCTGTCGATGCTCCTGCTCGCGCGCGACGAGGACGGCCGGCCGATGACGGACGTGGAGCTGCGCGACCAGCTCGTCACGCTGCTCGTGGCCGGACACGAGACGACCGCCACCGGGCTGGCCTGGGTGTTCGATCTGTTGCTGCGCAACCCGCGCGTGCTCGCGAAGCTGCGGCAGGCGGTTGCCGACGGCGACGACTCCTACGTGGATGCCGTGGCCAAGGAGGCACTGCGGATTCGCCCGGTGGTGCCGGGCGTTGGGCGCGTGGTACGTGGCGGGACGTTCGAGCTGGGCGGCTACACGCTCCGCGAGGGCACGGAGATCAACCCATCGATCGCGGTCATTCACGCGCGCCCGGACGCGTTCGCCGGGCCGCGCGAGTTCCGGCCCGAGCGCTTCCTCGAGGACAACCCGCCCGACACCTACACGTGGATACCGTTCGGCGGCGGGACGCGCCGCTGCATCGGCGCGTCGTTCGCCTTGTTCGAGATGCGCGTGGTGATCCGCCGGGTGATCGAGCGGACCACGCTCGAGGCGGCAAGCGACGAGGCCGAGCGGGTGGAGCGCCGCGGTGTGACGATGGTGCCGAAGCGCGGCACGCGCGTGCTGCTGCGCGAGCGCCGGCCCGCACCCGCTGCCGCTGAGCCGGCCGAGCCCGCCGCGGCCTAGCCGCGGTACGTCGCGAGCTCGTTCAGGACCTCGGTCGTGAACGCGCCCTTGGGCTGGAAGTTGTTCTGGAAGGCGCCGAAGTAGCCCTCGCGGTCGCTCTCCGCGCCGCTCGCCGCGTTGTCGCGCTGCGCGAAGATCATCAGCATCGCGAGCCGCCGGCCGTACCTCGAATGCATGTCGGCGATCGCGTTGTGCATGTCCGTGGCCGCCTGCGCGTAGGTGAGGCACTTTGGCCAGCCGTAGTTGTCACTCAGGCAGCGGCCGTTGTCGGTGGAGATGCCGTATTCGGTGACGATGATCGGGTCGGTGGTGTCGCCGTGCCGGGCCGTGTCGCTGACCAGTCGATCGAGCATCTCGCGGTACACGCTGGGTGGCCCGTACGGGTGCGAGGTCCAGCCCCCGACCAGCGTGTTCAGGTTCGGCACCGCGCTGAACATGCCGTCGATCCAGTCGGAGCAGCCACAGCCGCCGTCGTCGGCCGCCAGGAGCAGCTTGGTGTTCGGGTTGCCGCCCGGTCCGTTGATCGCGTTGATCGCGTCGCGGGCGCGCAGGGCGTATTGCTGCGCGCGCGGAACGAAGCCCGCGCAGCCGGCGCCGCAGCCGTACTGCCATTCCTGATTCGTCTCGTTGCCGAACTCGATGTAGCGCATCGCCAGGTAGCCGTTCGAGCGGCCCTGCCAGTACGTCCCACCCGGTCCGTAGGCGTGCGCCCAGCTCGCGAGGTTCTGCGCCTCTGCGGTGGTGGGAATGCGGCCGTTGAACATCACGACCGGAATGACCTCGGTCCCGTACTTGGCCATGCCGCTGACCGCCCCGCCGATATCTGACAGCGACGCGTCGATCGAGATCGAAAAGCGCACGACGCGCGGACGGAGCGAGGGCATCACCTGCGCCTCCCAGGCCGGCGCAGGACCCGACGCCATACCGACGATGAAGCCCGTCTGGCTGGGACCCACCGGGTTGACTCCGGGCGGCGGCACAAGCGCCTTCTTCTTCTTCACCTTCCTGCAGCGGCGGACGTAGTGGCGGTGCTTGCCCTTGCCGCGCATGACGTAGTGGCGGTGCTTGCCCTTGCCGCGGATCACGCGCTTGAGCACGTAGCCCTTCTTGCAGTGGCGCTTCTTCTTCTTCTTTTTCTTCTTGGCGTGCGTTACGTCGACCGTGCCGCGGGCAGGGCCCTTGCTTCCCAGGCCGGAGGACGGGAGCAGCATGGCGAGAGCAAGCGCGCTGACGAGCAGCCACGAAATCGCCCCGCGTCGTGTGGAAGGGACGGCCACGACGTGTCAGCGAAGTTACCAGGCCATCGGACGGATCCGCGCTGATTTCCCCATTCGGAGGTAGTCGTCCCCCCAAAATGCGAACGGAGCGGCGAAGGAATCGAACCTTCCAAGCGGAGGGCTGCTCCGCCCTGCCGGTTTTGAAGACCGGATGGGCCACCAGGCCCATGCCACTCCGCCGGGAAATGTAGACCGCCGTCAGCCGAGCAGCTTGCGGAAGAAGAGGCCGGCGTCGCGCATGCCGAAGTTCGCGTAGAACCGGTGCGCCTCGCGGCGATGGTGCGCGGACTCCAGCGTGATCTCCCAGCACCCGCGCTCGATCGCCCGGTGCTCGGCGTGTTCGAGCAGCGCCTTCCCAACCCCGCTGCCGCGCAGCTTCTCGGTCACGATCAGATCCGGCACCCAGGCCTGCGGCGTCGGCTGGTTGAGGCGGTTGCGGAAGTGGAGCGAGCAGAACGCCACGATCTCGCCTTCGTCGTTCTCCGCCACGAGGTGGTCGCTCGCCGAATCGGAGATCTGCGCCGCGTAGATCTCGCGGCAGCGGTCGCGCGTATCGTCCGTGACCTGCTTCCGGCCCAGCTCCTCGAGCAGCAGGGCGACGGCGTCGAAGTCGCGCGGCTCGGCGCTCCGCACGTTCATGCGGCCAGCCCGTGCTCGAGGGCGCCCTTCACGGTCGCGTCGAGGACATTGAGCCGGTACAGCGCCAGCGCCTCGGCCGACCCGAACCGCCGCGACGGCACACCGTCCGGGCCGTGGTGGGTGAGGATGCAGTGCGACAGGGCGAGCAGCTTGTCCGCGGGGAAGTCGTGGCCGGCGCGTTCGGCCACCATCTGCTGCCCGAGCGCCACGTGGCCCACGAGCCGGCCCTCCTCGCTGAGCTTGATCTCCGCTCCGAGCTCGAACTCGCGCGTCTTGCCGATGTCGTGCACGATCGCCGCCGCGATCAGCAGGTCCGAGTTGAGCCGTGGATGCAGCACGCAGGTCTCCTGCGCAAGCGTCGCGACCGCGACGGTGTGCTCCAACAGCCCTCCGAGATACGCATGGTGTCCCGAGCGACTACACGGAGAGCGCCGCATCTGCGCACGCAGCTCCGCATCGCCCAGCAATTCCGCAACCAGCGACCTGTAATCGGCGTCATACACCTCGCGCGCGAGGTGCTCGAGGAAGCCGTCCAGCTCGTCGAGGTCGCGATACGCGCTCGGGAGGAAGTCGGCGGCGTCGAGCCCTTCGGCGTCCGCGCGGCGGATCGCGCGGAGCTCGAGCTGGAGCTCGCCGCGGAAGCGCTCCACCCGGCCGCTCACCCACACCAGGTCGCCGCGCTCGAACTGGCCGGCCAGGAAGTCCGCCTCGCGGAACGCGCGCGCGGCGATCGCGCCGCTGCGATCGCGCAGCTCGAGCGAGAGGTAGCCGCTGCCATTGCGCGCCGTCAGGCGCTCCTTGCGCGTGCACGCGAACACTCCCTCGATCTCGGTACCTGCGCGCAGCTCGGCGATGGACGTGCGGACGCTCGCTTCCACAGCCGCCAATACTGCGCGCCGGATCGGACGCTCGCCGGTCTCAGGCGGCTCCGCTACGGTGGATGTCGGATGGAGCCCCTGATCTGGACGGACAAGCCGGAGCTGCGCGACCCGGTGCTGGTCGCCGCCTTCAAGGGCTGGAACGACGCGGGCGAGTCCGCCACGGCCGCCGTCGGCTTCCTCGTCGAGAGCTTCGACGCCGTGGAGGTCGCGCGCATCGACCCCGAGGAGTTCTTCGACTTCACGGCCGTGCGGCCCACCGTGCGACTGACAGAGGGCCGCAGCCGCGCCATCGACTGGCCGGCCACGGTGATCAGCGCCGCCTACATCCCGGCCGCCGAGCGCGACCTGGTCTTCCTGCAGGGCGTCGAGCCCTCGCTGCGCTGGCGCACCTTCACGGGTGCGATCGCGCAGGCCGCGAACGACCTGGGCGTGAAGCTCGTGCTCACTCTGGGCGCGCTGCTCGCGGACGTTCCCCACTCGCGCGCGGTCAACGTCTCCGGCCTGGCTTCCGACCAGGCCCTGATCGACCGCCTCGGGCTCGAGCGGACCACCTACGAGGGCCCCACCGGCATCGTCGGCGTGCTGCACGACGCCTGCTCGCGCGCGACCCTCCCGTCCGCCAGCCTCTGGGCGGCGGTGCCCCACTACGTGGCCGCCGCCCCCAACCCCAAGGCGGCCCTGGCGCTCGTCCGCCGATTCGAGGGAATCGCCGGCGTGGCCGTGGACGGCAGCGCGCTCGAGGAGGCCACCGAGGACTACGAGCGGCAGGTGAACGCCGCCGTGGCGAGCGATCCTGACGTGAAGGCGTTCGTCGAAAAGCTCGAGGAAACGATGGACGAGGCCGACGAGGTACAGCCGTTCGGCCAGGATCTCCCCTCCGCCGACGCCATCGCGCGCGATTTTCAGCGCTTCCTCCGGCAGCAACGACCGGACGAATAGACCAGCTCCTCGCTCAAGTCAGCGGGGTCCGGAACCGAACAATAGGTATGGCCGACGCCGCCCTGTCGGAACTGGCCCGGCTTTGCGCGGACCGCTTCGCGAGCCTTGGCGATGCCGTGCGCTCGGTGCTCACGCTGCTCGAGCACCAGCTTCCCGACGGCCGCGTGATCTTTGGCGAGCTCAACTACAACACCGACGAGTACCGCGTGCTAGATGCGCGCGGCGAGGGCGTGGACGCTTTGACGGCGGGCACGCGGCTGCCGCTGCGCGAGTCGTTCTGCATCCACATGGCGAGCGACGAGGCGCCCGCGCTCATCGGGCGCGCGTCCAAGGACGACGTGTACGGCGAGCTCGAGCTGCGCGAATCGTCCGGCATCGAGAGCTACGTGGCCGCGCCGGTCGAGCTGGCCGATGGCACGCGCGTGGGCAGCGTCTGCGCGATGAGCCCCGCGCGCGACCGCTACGGCAAGAGCGACCTCGCGCTGCTGACGATCGCGGCGCGTCTGATCGGCTATGAGTGGGAGCACGTGACGCGCGAGGGCGAGCTGAGGCGCCTGGCGCAGCTGCAGCGCGATCTCACCGGCGACCCGCTGACCGGCCTGCCGGTGCGCGAGACCTTCCTCGAGCAGCTCGACCGCGAGTGGCACCTGACCGAGCGCGGCATCACCGAGTCGTACGTGCTGGCCCTCCAGCCACTCGGCGTTGAGGCTGCTCGCGCCACGAGCGGCGACGCCGTCGCGGACCTGCTGATCAAGAACACCGCCGAGGTGGTCTCGCGCGCCGTGCGGCGCAGCGACATCGCCGGGCGCGTGGGCCGGGACGTGTTCGGCGTGATCCTCGTGGGCTGCAAGGGCGTGGAGGGAGCCGAGGCGTTCCGCTCCCGGCTCGAGGCCTCGTTCGAGCGCGTGATGGCGCAGCGCCCCGAGGAGGTCAGCTTGATCTGCGGCATCGAGCGGTTGGGCGACGCCGACAGCGCCGTCGCCGCGCTGGAGCGCGCCGAGGATGCGCTCGGCGCCGAGCCTGTGGGGGCGGCCGGATGATGACCGTCGAGCCCCGCCGGGGCGTGACCCCATACAAGCCCCGCGAGGGCGCTCCCGTCTTCCTCAGCGACATGATCATCGAGCTCGGCTTTGCCGAGACGGCCCACGTGGAGGCCGCCGTCGAGGCCGCGCGCTCGTCGGGCGAGACCGTCGGCCACATCCTCGTCCGCCAGGGCGCGCTCAGCGAGGACCAGCTCGCGCGTGCTCTCGCCGCCCGGTACGGGCTCAACCACGTGGACCTCGACGAGTTCGACGTGGACCCCGCCGCCGCCAACCTGCTGCCGCCCCAGGCGGCCCAGCGCTACCACGCCGTGCCGATCGGGTTCGAGTCCGACGGCGGACTGGTGGTCGCCATGGCCGACCCGTCCGACTCGCTCGCGCTCACGGACATCGCGTTCATGACCGGCCTCGAAGTCCACGCTTCGGTGGCCGCCGAGAACTTGATCAAGGCGCTGGTGGGCGAGCTCCCGCTCCCAGTGCGAGAGGGCAGCGGCTCGAGCTACCCAACGCCCACTCCCGCACCACCCCCGCCGGAGCCCTTCCCGACACCCGACACCCGACACCCGACACCCGACACCCCACCGCCCCCGCCCGTCCCTGACCTGAGCGTTGAGCTGGCGAGCGCGCGCATGGAGCTCGACGCCGCCAACGCCGCTCTCGACGCCGAGCGCTCGAAGCACGCGCAATCGGTGGCCGAGCTGCGCCAGAAGCTGGCCGGCGAGGAGAAGCTGCGCGAGGAGCTGGCCCAGGCGCGCGCCGAGTCGGACGTCGCGCGCCAGGAGGCGGTGCAGGCTGCCGAAGCAGCGGCCCGCGCTGCCGAGAGCGCGCCTCGGGCATCCGACATCGAGTCCGCCGAACGGCGGGTGAGCGAGGCGCACGCCACGCTCGAGAAGATGCGCCGCGACTTCGAGAACGAGCGCGAGCACCACGCCAGCACAGAGCGCGACCTGCGCGCGAAGCTCGCGTCGGAGACCGAGCGGCACGAGGCGCTCAAGGAGGAGAAGGCCACGCTCCAGAAGCGCGTCGACGTCCTGCGCACGCAGAACGCGGCGCTGCTCGACGCGTACGCGACGGCGAAGCGCTGGTCCGCCGAGTTCGCCCGTGGCGCGCGCGAGCTGGCCGACACGCTGGAGCAGCCGGTGCTGGACGACGCCGTGCGCGCGCAGCAGCAACAGCAGCAGCAGCCCCCCGTGCCCGAGCAGGCACCTCCGGCGCCGCCTCCCGTGAGCGAGGGCCCGCGCTTCAGCCGCGATGACGACGACGACTCGCCGTCCTCCCCGCCCTGGCTGTCGTAGAAGAAGTAGCTCCTCGCCCGCGAAAACCGAGCTGGGCAAGGACGCAGGGAGACCGTAGGGCGATAGCCCGCGTTCGACCGAGGACGCCGCCCAGTGAAGGTTTGCAGCCGCGAGGAGTTACTTCTCTGCCGCCGGGCAGATGATGCGGTAGTCGCAGAACGAGCAGATCTCCGGCGACGGGGTCGGCTCGAAGTCCTGCGCCAGGATGCCCTCCGCGATCGTGCCGACCGTGCCGCGCACCCGCTCGAGCTCCTCCTCCGAGTGCTCCACCGGCACCTTCTCGTTGTCGAGCACGTAGTAGTAGCTCTGCGCCGCGGTGCGCAGATCCCAGGACTCGCGCGCACCCATCTGGTAGAGCGAGAGCTGGATGTCCTCGCTCAGATCCTCGGCGGTCTTGGGCCTGCCGGTCTTGTAGTCGATCAGCTCGTAGCGGCCGTCGGGATGGCGGTCCACACGGTCCACGCGCCCGCGCAGCAGATGCGGCCCGAGCTTGAACGCGAAGCTTCGCTCGAACCAGACCGGCTCCGAGTCGCGCGAGAGGTCGAGCTCCCAGTAGCGCCTGAGCGCGGCCACGGCCTTCTCGCGGAACTGCAGCTCGTCGTTCGAGTCGCCGAAGCCGCTGCGCCGCCAGCTCGCCTCGAACAGGTTCATCAGATCCTCGAGCGTGCCACCGCCGGCCTGGTGGAAGCGCTCGAGCACCTGGTGCACCACGATGCCGAAGCGCTGGTTGATCGTCGGCTCCTGCGGGATCCGGAACACGCGCGCGAACTTGTACTTGAGCGGGCAGAGCCGGTAGGTCTCGATGTCCGAGGCGGACAGCATCAAGCCGTCGCCGCGGCGCGGAATGAAGGTCTCGAGCGACTGGTCGCCGCCGCCCGAGATCGCCTCCGCGCGCCGCCGCTCGTCGCGCTCGGTGTCCGCCAGGTAGTCGTCCAGCGCCGAGTTCAAGAACAGCTCGCGCTCCACCGGCGTGACCTCCTGAAGCAGGAGCTCGTTCACCTCGGGCAGCGCCTGCGCGAGCGATTGGCCCTCGCGCTCGCGCTCGATCAGCGCCGCCACCTTGAGCAGCTCCAGGTAGCGCACCACGGACTGGGACACGTCGAGGTAGGTGTCGAGCCGCATCTCGCTGAGACGCGCGCCCACGCTCGACACCGAGTCGAGCAGCTCGTCGCGCAGCATCCGGAAGGTGGAGTGGAGGCCTTCGGCCGGGCCGAACAGCTCCTCCTCGTGCAGCTCCTCCCCCGCGCGCAGCGCGGCGCGGGCCTCCTCGTAGAAGGGCGAGGGCCGCGAGCGCTCGCCGCCCTCGTCCCAGGCGAGCACGAGGCCCTTGCGCGCGCGCGTCATCGCCACGTGGAGCAGCCGCCGCATCTCGTCCTCGTGGGCGTTGCGCCCGTCGCCGGGCAGCTCCTCCTTCACGAGCTCGGGCGGGATGCCGTCGCCAGCGCCACGGCGGGCCGTGCCCGGCATGCGGGCCGCGTTCAATCCCGCCACCAGCACGAAGTCGAACTCCCGCCCCTTGGCCGAGCGCATCGACATCACCTGCACGGCGGGAGGCAGGTCCTCCGGCGCCGCCTCCTCCTCGCGCAGGCCCGCTTCCGCCATCGCGGCCACGTAGCGCACGAAGTCGCGCGGCGTGGCGTCGGGCTGGCGGCGCATGTAGGCGCTGGCCAGCTCGCTGAGCTTGGCGATGTTCACGAGCCGCTCGACGGTGTCCGCCTGCGCCGCGAACACCTGCTGGCGACGCAGGCCGATGCGCTCGATCAGCCGGTGGACGAACTGGTCCGGGCGCATCGCCTCGAACGCCACCGATGCGCTCCGGTACAGCCGCAGGAACGCCTGCGCGCGGTCGCGCCCCTCGGGCGAGAGCTGCGGTCCGTCGCAGGCCGCGACCACCCCGGCAACCATGTCGAGCCGGCGGCGGCGCGCGTGCTGGGTCAGACGCGCGATGTCCACGGAGCGCAGCTCGATGGGCGGTCGGGACAGGGCGCGCACAACGGCGCCCGAATCGCCCGGGTCGGCCAGGAGGCGCAGCCACGCCAGCACGTCGCGCACCTCGGTTCGCTGGAAGTAAGCCGCGCCGCCGGTGAGCCGGAACGGCACCGCGCGTTCCTCCAGCGCCGCGCCGATCGTCTGGCCCTCGTCGCGGACGGATCTCACCAGCACGCAGATCTCCTCCGGCGGCACGCCCTCCTGCGACACGAGGCGCTCGCACTCCGCCGCCACCGCCTGCGCCTGCGCCCGCTCGGAGCGACAGCGCCAGAAGGACACGCTTCCGCCGCGCCCGCCGCGAAGGCGCTTCTCGATCCGCTCGCCGCCGCCGGCAACCACCGCGGCCGCCGCCTCGAGGATCGGCTTGCCCGACCGGTGACTCTGCTCGAGCCTGACCACCTTCGCGTCCTCGTACTCGCGCTCGAAGTCCAGGAGGTTCTTGCGGGACGCCGCGCGGAAGCGGTGGATCGCCTGGTCGTCGTCGCCCGCGACGGTGATGTTGCGGTGCTCCTGCGCGAGCAGCCGCAGCAGCGCGCCCTGCGCGAAGTTCATCTCCTGGTACTCGTCCACGAGCACGTGGCGCAGCCGCTCTGCCGTGCGCACGCGCACGTGCGGCTTCTCGTGGAGCAGCCGGAACGCGTGCAGCACGAGGTCGCCGAAGTCGAGCGAGCCGGACTCGGCCAGCAGCCGGTCGTGGTCGGCGTACACCTGCGCGAACTCGAGCTCGCGCTCGGCGTGCACGCGGCCCGCGTCGTCCGCATCGCGGCAGCGCTCCTCGAGCTTGCGCGCCCAGGCCCCGTACTCGTGTGCGCTCACCATCTCGTCCTTCAGCCGGTCGATGCGCGCGATGAAGCTCGCGAGAAGCGGCGCAGGGTTGCCGCGAATCTCGTGGCGGCGCAGCGTCAGGTCCTCGATGCGATCGAGCATCAGCGCCAGCCGGTCCGCCGGCGTGACGGGCGAGAAGAACGGATCGAGGCCGGCCTCGAGCGCCTCGTCCTGAAGCAGGCGCGTGGAGAAGGAGTGGAAGGTCTCGACCCAGAGGTCCACACCCGCCGCGCCCAGCAGATCCTCCACTCGCTCGCGCATCTCGGCCGCGGCGGCCGGCGAGAACACGAGCGCGAGCACGGCCTCGGCGGGCAAGCCCTCCTTCCCCACCAGCCAGGCGAAGCGCCGGGTGAGCACGCGCGTCTTGCCCGTGCCGGCGCCGCCCAGCACGAGCAGCGGCCCGCCGGGGTGAGAGACGGCCTCGCGCTGCGCAGCGGCTAGTCCGTCGAGCGGGCTCGGCATCGTCGCGAAGGATACGCCGCGGCCATGTCCCTCAAACAGGGTTTTCCCGCGCTGTCCGGGGGAATGATTCCGGTCCTATGCCCCGACTTCGCAAGGTCGATTGCTCCGAGCCCGGGATCCGCCGTCGCAAGCGCGGCAAGGGCTTCGAGTACCGCGACGACGACGGCAACAAGATCAGCGACCCTGAGGACCTCCAGCGCGTCGCGGAGCTGCGGATTCCTCCCGCATGGGTGGACGTCTGGATCTGCCCGCACGCGAACGGGCATCTGCAGGCCACGGGGGTCGACGCCGCCGGGCGCAAGCAGTACCTCTACCACGAGCATTGGCGCACCCGGCGCGACCAGGAGAAGTTCGACGAGATGATCGACTTCGCGCGCGCCCTGCCCGCGATGCGCCGTCGCGTGCAGCGCGACCTCGCCAAGAAGGGCATGGAGCGCGAGCGCGTGCTCGCCTGCGCGGTGCGCCTGCTCGACCGCGGCTTCTTCCGCGTCGGCGGCGAGGACTACGCCGTCGAGAACGAGAGCTACGGCCTCGCAACCATGCGCAAGGAGCACGTGACCGTGGAGCGCTCCGGCGCGATCACCTTCGACTACCCGGCCAAGAGCGGGCAGCGCCGCGTTCAGTCGCTCGTGGACGACGACGTGCTCGAGGTGGTGCGCCAGCTCAAGCGCCGCCGCGGAGGCGGCGACGAGCTGCTCGCGTACAAGCAGGGCGGCCACTGGCGTGACGTCAAGTCGCCGGACATCAACGAGTACGTGAAGCGAGTGACGGGCGGCGACTTCTCCGCCAAGGACTTCCGCACCTGGAATGCCACCGTGCTCGCCGCCGTGGCGGTGGCCGTGTCCGGCCAGGCGCAGCTCCCGCCCACTGGGCGCAAGCGCGCGATCACACGCGCCGTGAAGGAGGTGGCGCGCTACCTCGGCAACACGCCCGCGGTCTGCCGCGCGTCCTATATAGACCCGCGCGTGTTCGACCGCTTCCAGGGCGGGGTAACGATCGGCGGCGTGCTGCCCACGCTCGTGGAGGAAGTGGAGGCGGACAACGCGTCGCTTCAGGGCGCTGTCGAGGAAGCGGTGATCGACCTGATTGCAAACGACATGCATTCCCCGGCTCTGGAGAAAGCCGCTTGATCGCGATCCTCGACATCGATGGCACGCTCGTCGACACCAACTACCAGCACGCCGTCGCCTGGTACCGGGCGTTCCGCCAGCACGATGTGATCCTGCCGGTCTGGCGGATCCACCGTCACCTCGGCATGGGAGGCGACCAGCTGGTGGCCGCCCTCACGAACGACGAGGTGGAGGACGAGAAGGGCGACGACATCCGCACCGCGGAGAAGGCCCTCTACCTCGCGCTGATCGAGGAGGTCGAGCCGATGGAGGGGGCCCGCAAGCTGATCGCGGATCTCAAGGACCGCGGTCACACGGTCGTGCTCGCGTCGTCCGCCAAGGAGGACGAGGTGGAGCACTACCTCGACCTGCTCGACGCCCGCGACCTGGCCGACGACTGGACCACGTCGGCCGACGTCGAATCCACCAAGCCGGCGCCCGACCTGGTCGAGGCCGCGCGCGAGAAGGCGGGGGGTGGCGACGCGGTGATGGTGGGCGACACGCCGTGGGACGTGGAGGCGGCCGCCCGGGCAGACGTGGAGACGATCGCCGTCGTGACCGGCGGCTTCGCCGAGGCGGAGCTGACCGAGGCCGGGGCGTGCGCCGTTTTCGAGTCGGTCGAGGAGCTGCGCCAGCGCCTCGACGAGACGCCGCTAGGAGCCGCCGGGTAGCGGCAGGTGGCCGTCCGCCACCGCGCGGGCCACGTCCACCAGCTTGCGGTTGTTCGCGCGCGCGTGTGAGCGCAGGAGCTCGAACGCCGCGCGGTCGTCCATTGAGTTGCGTTCCATGAGGATCCCCTTGGCGCGCTCGATCACCGCGCGCCGCTGGATGGCGCCCTCCAGCTGGTCCACCTCGCTGCTCAGCTTCTCGACCTCCGCGTAGCGACGCAGCGCGATCTCGAGCGCACCCTGCACGGTCTCGGCCGTCACGGGCTGCACGTAGGCGTAGATCCCGCGCTTGGCTGCGCGACTGATGAAGTCCGGCTCCGGCACCTCCATAAGCGCGAGCACCGGGCAGCGAGCCTCGTCCGTGATCTCGTCGATCAGCTCGAGCGCATGGTCGTCGTCGTCGTGCAACTTCACGAGCGCGACGTCGGGCTCGGACTCGTCGATGTCGCGCGATACCTCCGCGACCCCGACCGCCCTCGCGATCACCTCGTGACCCAGGCCGTGCAGTAGCTCGGCCACGCCGTCGAGCGCGTCGTGGTCCTCATCGGCCACGAGCACCTTCAGCCCCTCCGCGGCGGTCCTCTCACTCATTTCCGGTTGCTATTTTCCATTTGGGGCAACGCCCAGTAGCCCGCCGCCCCAATTCGCGCCCCAGAGACCTGGCGCCCTTCTTGTTCCAGGTTCGGTTTGTTCTTCGGGGCGCACATATCAGCATTAGCAACGGGTCACCGACGGTGAGGGATCGTAGTCCCGCTTCGGCGAGACGCGGCGGCAGGGCGCGGATCCAAGAGGACCTGCGCCTGCTCGAGCGCTATCACCGTGAGGACGATAAAGCCGCGCGCGACGCGTTGGTCGAACGCTTCCTGCCGTTGGCGCGCCAACTTGCGCGCCGCTACGAGCGGCAGGATGAGCCGCTGGACGATCTGCTGCAGGTCGCGAGCATGGGGCTCGTCAAGGCCATCGACCGCTTCGACCCCTCGCGCGGCACGGCGTTCTCGAGCTTCGCCGTGCCCACGATCCTCGGCGAGCTCAAGCGTTACTTCCGCGACGTGGGCTGGGCCGTGCACGTGCCGCGCGGCATGCAGGAACGCGCGCTCGAGGTGAACCGCGCGGTGTCCGAGCTGTCGCGCACCCTGAGCCGCTCCCCCACCCCGGCGGAGATCGCGGAGTTCACCGAGCTCGCCCTGGAGGAGGTGCTCGAGGCGATGGAGGCGGCCACTGCGTACGACAGCGTGTCGCTCGAGGCGCCGCGCTCGAACGGCGACGGCAACGGGGATGGCGACGCCGGGGAAGTGGTCGACCGGCTCGGAGGCGAGGACCCAGGCTACGAGCTGGCCGAGTACTCCGCCACGATCGCGCCCCAGCTACGCGCTCTCCCGGAGCGCGATCGGCGGGTGCTCCACATGCGCTTTGTCGAGGACCTCACGCAGTCGGAGATCGCCGAGCGGATCGGGGTGTCCCAGATGCATGTCTCACGCCTGATCCGCAAGGCGCTCGAGCAGGTCCGGACCGGGATCGGCGACTAGAGACGCGAAAGCCCCCTTCTGTCATGAGGGGGCTTTCGGCACTCGCCTGTTGAGTGCAGAATAAAGGGCATGCGACTGGCCCTCGCTTCTGCGCTCGCGCTTGCCGTGCTCGCCGGCCTCGCGCCCGCGGGCGGCTCAGCGGCGGACGGAGTCACCTCGTTCCGCACGCCTTCGAAGAACATCTACTGCGCGCGCGAGCAGTTCCGGCACACCGACGTGCTCCGCTGCGACGTGCGCCAGCTGAAGCACCTCGCACCGAAGCCGCACGGCTGCAAGTTCGGCTGGGGCAACTCGTTCGGCATGAGCCCGCGCGGGCGCGCGCACTCGCTGTGCGTGTCGGACAGCGTCATCGACACCCATGCCGCGGTGCTCGCCTACGGCACCACCCATCGGTTCGGGCCGTTCACGTGCAGGTCCAAGACGAGCGGGCTCACGTGTCGCAACCGGTCGGGGCACGGCTTCACGCTCAATCGCACGCGCGGCAAGTTCTTCTGAGACTGGGTCAGTCCTCGGGCGCGGCCAGCGCACCCACCACCTCGCGCCACCAGGCACGCTCGGCGTCGCTCTTCGACTGGCGGATCTTGCGCCGGGCGCTGTCCTGGACCTCGCGCGAGCCGCCGATGATCACGGCGCTTCCGCTCACCGCGTAGCGCCCGTCCTCGAGCAGCACCAGCGCGCCGGGCAGGCCGTCTCGCCGCGTTCGCAACTGGTCGATCACCGCCACGCCGCCAAGGCGCGACGGGTGGCCCGGCTCGCCGTGGTCCAGGCGCTCTGACCACGGGCGGGTGGTGTGCACCGCCTGCGTGCTCGTCATCGGCCGGCGCTCGCGGCGCTGCCTTCCGATCGGCCCGGTGCGCCAGCGCTCCAGGAGGCGCTGGAAGTCGATCGCCGCCTCCTGACGCACCAGCACGTGCAGGCGGTCGCCGGCCTCGATGCGCGTCGAGCCGCGCGGCGGGATCGCCTGCTCGCCCCTCACGATCACGTTGAGAAGCGCGTCGCGCGGCATGCCGAGCTCGCGCACGCGTAGGCCGACGATCGCGTCGGCGGGCCCGACCGGGTACTCCGCCACCTCCGCTCCGAGCCCGCGGATCGTGCCCGTCTCCGCGAGCGGCCGTGGCAGCGCCGCCACCGCCGAGGTGACCTTGAGGAGGCGCGCGAGCGGCTCGAAGGTCGTTCCCTGGAGCAGCGTTGACAGGACGACC
>Ga0207661_10000678_pt1 | contig 22066 bp, 22 predicted proteins | sample KBSC713LmetaG_FD_184337 | JGI IMG/M metagenome (GOLD analysis project Ga0207661, IMG submission 184337) | Corn rhizosphere microbial communities from Kellogg Biological Station, Michigan, USA - KBS C7.1-3L metaG (SPAdes) (version 2) | ecosystem: Host-associated > Plants > Roots > Rhizosphere ...
AGCTCGCGATAGGCCGAGAAGGCCTCGCCCTTGGCTGCGATGCCGACGCGCACGCCGCCAATCTCGCTCTTGTGGGCTATGTCGGGCGACTGGATCTTCATGACCAGCGGAAAGCCCACGCGCTCGGTCGCCGCGTCGAGCGCGTCGCGCTCGGCGACCAGCACCTCCTCCGGCAGCGCGATGCCGGCGTCCCGCAGCAACGCCTTGCTGTCGGCCTCAGAAAGTTTCGGCGCCGTCAGATGCGCGGAAAGATCGCGCGCCGGCAGGCCCGCGGCGTCTGCGGACGGCGCAAGGCGGAACCTCGAATAATCCAGCAGCCGCCGCATCGCGACGCCGACATGGGTCAGGCCCGACAGCACGACCACGCCCGACTTGGCGAGCTCGCGCCGCGCAAAATCCGACGGCAGCGTGTAGGAGTAGAACACGACCGGCTTGTTCTGCGCCGAGATCACCGGCTTGAGCTCGGCTTCCTTGAACCACATCCGCGTCTCGCTGGATAGCGACAGCACCACCAGCGTGGCGTCGACCTCGTCGGAGGCGTCGAACAGCTCGATGGTCTTCTGCAGCCCGCCGGAGGAGACGCCCTGCGCGGTGACATCGACGGGGTTGCCGGCCGCGCCATAGGACGGCATCCATTGCTTGATCTGCGCTTGCATGCCCGCCGACAAAGCCGGCACCTGCAATCCCTGCATCGACACGCTGTCCGCGCCCCAGATGCCACCACCGCCCGACACGGTCAGCACCCCCACGCGATCACCTTTCGGCAAGGGATTGCTGGCCAGGACCGCGGCAATGGTGACGGCCTCGTCCATGTCGTTGGAGACGATGAAGCCATATTTGGCGAACACCGCGTCATAGGCGGCCGACCAACCGGCCATGCTCGCGGTATGGGAAGCGGCCGCGCGCTGGCCGGCGCCGGAGCGGCCGACCTTGGTCACGATCACCGGCTTTCTCGCCTCCGCCGCGCGCCTGGCCGCCGCCAGGAACTTGTCGACATCGCGGATGCCCTCGATGAACAGCATGATGACGTCGGTCGAGGCATCCTGCACCATGTAGTCGAGGAACTCGCCGGCACCGAGATCGCTTTCATTGCCGGCGCTGACGCAATAGCTGATGGCGACGCCGAGCGCCTTGGCGCGATGCTTGATGGCAAAGCCGATGCCGCCACTTTGCGCGACAACGGCGACCCGGCGCCTGGTCGCAACCAGCGGCACATGGCCAGGCTTCACATCCACCGTCGGGCTGAAGGTCGCGGCGACCTTCTGCACCTCGCTCATGAAACCTTCGGCATTGGGGCCGGAAATGCGCATGCCGGTGCGCTTTGCGATCGCGACGATCTGGTCCTGCATCGCGGCGGAATCGCCGCCTTCTTCCGCAAAGCCGGAGGAGATGATCACGCAGTTCTTCACACTGGCCGTCGCGCATTGCTCCAGCGCGCCGACCACCGCGCGGGCGGGAATGATGATGACCGCAAGATCGATGGGCGCGCCGACCTCGGCGATGCTCTTGTAGCATTTGAGCCCGTCGATATCGCCATAATTCGGATTGATCGGATAGATCTTTCCCGGATATTCGTTCTTGCGCAGCATCGACAACAGCCGGCCCGGAATCTTCTCGAGATCGCGCGAGGCGCCGATCAGCGCGATGCTTTCGGGCGCGAAGAAGCTGTCGAGCGGGTGCGGCATTGGGGGGATACCTTTTCTGCTTTTGTTAGAACTGTCGATATCGGATTGAAGCCGCATCCTCAACCAACACTCGTCACGGCCGGACTTGTCACAGCCATGACGATGTTCAAGACAGTTGCGCTTTTGTGTGGCGCCCCCGCATCATGATCAGCACGGCCGCGGTCAGCTCCAGCGCGATGCAGCCGTAGAACGGCAGCGTGTAGCTGCCCGAGAGGTCGCGCAGCACGCCGACAACACCTGGGCCGAACGCGTAAGTCACCTGCGCGATCGCGGTCTGCAGGCTGACCAGCACGCCGAAGGAGCGCGCGTCGAATTCGCGCTGCACGATCAGCGACGGCAGCGTGATCAAATTTCCGACGGAGAAGCCGAACACGCCGCAGGCCGCGATCAGCGCAATCTCATTGCGGAAATTGATCAGCACCGCGAGCGCCGCCGCCTGGCTCAGGAACGACAGCGCGGAGGCGAGCCGCTGGTTCAGCCGGTCGATCACGGTGGAGAACAGCACGCGCCCGGCCACGGCCATCGCGGTCAGCAGCGCGATCGCGGTAGCGGCGCTGGCGCGGCCGATCACGGGATCGAGGAAGGCGATCAGGTGCACGATGAAGCCGACCTGCGCGAACAGCACGATCGCAAAGGCCGCGCACACGGATAGGAAGGCGATGTCGCGCAGCGCATGCTTGCGAATATGCGAGGACGAAATCGCATCGGTGGCCGCCACCGCATCACCTGACAACAGTGGCGGGTGCCCGACGACCATCAGCACGGTCGGCACCACCAGCACGACCATGACGCCGGCGGCGACCATCATCGCGGTTGGAAAGCCAAGATGCCCGATCGCGATCACGAGCAGCGGCACGCCGACGATGCCGCCAAAGCTCGCGCCGTTGAGCGCCAGACTGATCGCCATGCCGCGCTTCTTGGCAAACCACAGGCCGAGCGTGTTGTTGATCATGGCAAGCGACATGCCGGCCCAGCCGAAAGCCAGCATCGCGTTCGCAAGATAAAGCTGCCACGCCTCGCGTACCTGCCCGAGCGAGATCGCGGCAACCGCCGTGGCACAGGCGCCGGCGATCATGCAGTTGCGCGGGCCGAATTTCTTCACCGCCTCGGCGACGAACACCACGACGGCGGCGCCGGACAAATAGAAGAAGGTGGTCGCGCCCGAAACAAGCGAGGCCGGCCAGGCGTGCAGCCGGTGCAGCTCGGCGAGATAAACGCTCTGGCCATAGAAACCGAACGCCCAGCCGAACGTCGCAACCAGGAAGCAGACCGCGACGATGCGCCAGCCCTCATAGCGAGGCGAGCTTTCGTCGATCGTAAGCGGGCTGGAGGCGTCCACGGATGGTCTCCTTACTTCGGGCCATGATGTGGGCGGCGAGCAAGACTCCGCCAGATCAAATCGCTTCGATGCGGATCGAACTGTCAGCAGCTGGCATCAGATGGGATCGGGAAATTCTTCGATGTCGTCAAGCCGCGCGCGGCGCTTGGCGAATGACACGAGACCGAGCACGACGAGGCCGAGCAGTACCGGCGGATAGACCACGAGATTGACCGCGCTCCAGCCGTAGTTTGCCAAAAGCTGGCCGGAGGAGAACGAGCCGATCGCCATCATGCCGAAGATGAGGAAGTCGTTGAAAGCCTGCACCTTGGTCTTCTCTTGCGGCAGATGCGTCTCCAGCACCAGCGCGGAAGCCCCGACGAAAGCGAAATTCCAGCCCAGGCCCAGCATCATCAGCGTCGCCCAGAAGTGCGGCGCGGTCACGCCGGTGAGGCCGATGGTGGCGGCAACGGCTTCGAGCGCAAGGCCGAGCGCGACGATGAGAGGGGCGCCGAAGCGTGCGATCAGCGAGCCCGTGAAGAAGCTCGGGCCGTACATCGCAACGATGTGCCACTGAATGCCGAAATTAGAATCGGCCACCGACAGGCCGCATATCTTCATGGCGAGCGGCGCCGAGGTCATGACGAGATTCATCACGGGATAGGCGATGACGCCGCAGAGCGCGGTGGCGATGAAGCGCGGCTGCCGCACGATCTCGAACAGCGGACGGCCGCCATGCAGATCGGCGGCCACGGGCTTCGGCGCATCGACGCCGGCGACGATCGCCATCGCGACCAGCGCAACCACGGCCTGCACCACGAAGGAGAACGCGAACAGGTGGGGCGGCCAGATGTCCATGGTCCACTGCACGAGCTGCGGGCCGAGCACGCCGGCGAACACGCCGCCCGCCATCACCCAGGATACCGCCTTCGACCGGAAGGCGGCGCTTGCTCCATCGGCGGCGGCGAAGCGATAGGACTGCGCCACCGAGCCATAGAGCCCGCCGAGGAAGGTGGCGCAGCAGAACAGCCAGAAATTCGCGTGCAGAATGGCGAACGCGCCGAGCAAGCCGGTGATGGCGCCGAGACCGGTGCCGACGATGAAGGCTGTGCGGCGGCCGTAGGCCCGCGCGATCGCGCCGGTCGGGAGCGTGCCGGCGGCCATGCCCAGCACATACATCGAGAGCGGCACCGTCGCGAGCGAGATCGAAGGCGAGAGGGTCGCGCCGACGATGGAGCCGGTAGCGAAGATCACCGCCGAATTGGCGCCGGTCAGCGCCTGCGCCGCAGCGAGCCGTACCACATTGGCCTTGACGCGGGCATCGTTGGCAAACTCGTCGCTGGCCGTCACATCGATCATGAGCGCTTCCGAATCCTGACCGGTGGTCAGTCCGGTCCATTTTCGTGGCACTATTAATAGATGCGCAGCCGCGATCAACCGACGCGAGCGGGCACGGGCTATGCGTTGACGCGGGTCGGCTGTTACGTTCGCGCGAACACCAGGATCATATTGTTGGCGGGCATCTCCACGGCCTCCCGCAACGCGAGGCCGCAGCGCGCGGCGAGCTTTTCGAGATCGGCGATGTCGCGCACGCCCCATTCGGGATTGGCGTTGCGAAGGCCGGTGTCGAACACCGCATTCGACATCGCGGTGTTGTGACCGTCGCGTTTGAACGGGCCGTAGAGGAAGAGATGTCCTCCCGTTTGCAGATGGCGGCCGCCGCCCGCGAACAGGCCTTCGGCGACACGCCAGGGCGCGATGTGGATGACATTGCCGCAGAAGATCGCGAGCAATTTTTCGGGGAGTGCCGGCGGCCAGACGGAAGCGGCCAGATCGATCGCCAGCGGCGGGCGGACATTCTTCAACCCCGCATGCGCGCGCCACGCCAAAACGCTCTTCAGATGCGCTTCGTTCAGGTCGCTCGGCCACCAGGTGATGTCAGGAGTATGACCGGCGAAAAAGACCACGTGCTGCCCGGTGCCGCTGCCGGCCTCCAGCACGTCGCCGGATTGACCTTTGAGGAACCTTTCCAGCACGGCCCAGATGGGTACATGGTTGCGGTGGAAAGCCGGCGCATCGAGCCGGCCATCGGCCTCGACAGGGCTGCCGCCCTTGCCGAATTCCACCGCATATTTCACCATCCGCGGGCTCCGATCCGAAAGCGGGCACGCATTTTAACCTCATTTGGCAGCACCGATAGTCCGGATTGCCAGAACATGGCCTTTGTGCTTTTCACCGCCTATAGTCGAACGCTAAATCACCGGAAATGCCCTTGATCCATCCCGCAAAATCCGCCGTTGCCGCTGCCTTTGCAGTCCTGGTATCCACGCCGCTGGCGCATGCGCAATCCGGCGCCGCCGACGGGCAGAAGATTGCCTTCGATCGCGGCAAGGGCAATTGCCTCACCTGCCACGTGATCAAGGGCGGCGACCTGCCCGGCACGATCGGGCCCGAGTTGAAAGACCTCAAGGCAAAATACGACCGGGGCGAGCTGACCGCGATCGTGAACGACGAGACCAAGCGCAATCCGCTGACCGTGATGCCGCCATTCGGCCGCAACCGCATTCTCACCGAGCAGGAGATCAACGCCGTCGTCGATTTCCTGCAGACGCTATGACGCTTCCTTCGGAGATTTGCCATGGATCATTCCCTCACGCGCCGCCTGATCCTGCAGGGCGCGGGCTCGGTCGCGCTGATCGGCATCGGTTTCGGCGCGACGCCTGCCTTCGCGGCGGCGAACGACAAATATCCGGAGGACGCCTTCAAGCAGAAGACCGGCGCGGACGCCATCAAGGCGCTCTATGGCAAGACCGCGGAAGCCAGCGACAAGGTGAAGCTCGATGCACCCGAAATCGCCGAGAATGGTGCCGTGGTGCCGATCGCGGTGGCGACGACGCTCACCAACGTCACCTCGATCTCGTTCTTCGTCAGCGAGAACCCGAACGCGCTGGCGGCGTCCTATGTGATTCCGGAAGGCACCACGCCTGCCGTCGCCAACCGGCTGAAGATGGCAAAGACCTGCAATGTGATCGCGATCGTGGAATCCGGCGGCAAGCTCTATTCCGCGACCAAGGAAGTCAAAGTCACCGTCGGCGGCTGCGGCGGCTAGAATAAAGGGAACAAGACGATGGCATCGACCATTCGCGTGCGCGCCACCGCCAACGGCGACACCACCGAGGTGCAGGCGCTGATCCAGCATCCGATGGATTCCGGCTTTGTGAAGGATGCGCAGGGGCAGATCATCCCGCCGCATTTCATCCAGCAGCTCACCTTCGAGCATGCCGGCAAGGCCGTATTCCTCGCCGATTGGGGCCCGGCCGTCTCGAAGGACCCTTATGTCAAGTTCAGCTTCAAGGGCGGCGCCAAGGGCGACGACCTCAAGATCAGCTGGGTCGACAACAAGGGCGCGTCCGACTCCACCACTGCAAAAATTGGGTAGCCATGCGCGTGCGACCGATTCTCCTCTCCGCCGCGGCTGCGCTTGCGATGGCTGCGCTGGCCTCCATCGCGGCTTCAGCGATCGCCGCGCCCGACCAGGTCGATCCGGCGGCTGACGCAAAGGCGTTCAAGAAATATTTCACCGACAAATTCCCGAAGGTGAAGCTGGAGGATTTCGTCAACGGTCCCTATTCGATGAACGAGGACATGCGCAAACAATGGCAAGAAAAGGAGGAATTCCCGCCGTATGAGTTTGCGCTCGAAGCCGGCAAGGAGATGTTCGGAAAACCGTTCAAGAACGGCAAGACCTATGCCGACTGCTTCCCGAACGGCGGCATCGGCATTCGTCAGAATTATCCCTATTTCGACGAGAAGGAAGGCAAGGTCGTCACGCTCGAGCTCGCGCTCAACCGCTGCCGCGAGGCCAACGGCGAACAACCCTATTCCTATGTGAAGGACGAGATGGCCTCGCTCACGGCCTACATGGCCTACACCTCGCGCGGCAAGCCGATGGATATCAAGATCCCGGGCGATCCGCGCGCGCTTGAGGCTTATGAGAACGGCAAGCGCTATTTCTATACACGGCGCGGCCAGCTCAATTTCTCCTGCGCGACCTGCCATGTGCAGAGCCCCGGCGAGCGCATCCGCGCCGAGATCCTGGCGCCAGCCTACGGCATCCTGAACGCGATGCCGATCTATCGCTCGGAATGGAACGGCATGGGCACGATCAGCCGGCGCTTTGTCAGTTGCAACAGCCAGACCCGCGCGGTTCCGCTCGAGCCGCAATCCGATGAGTATCGCGACCTCGAATATTTCCTGTCCTATGTGGCGAACGGATTGCCGATCGCAGGTCCCGGAGCGCGGCCATGAGCATGACGCGGAATACGCTGCTCGCTTTGGTGTTGCTGATGGCAAGCGCCATGCCGGCTTTGGCCGCATCGGAAGCCGACTACAAGACGGCGTTTGCCGCGGCTGAGACGGCAGAAAAGCAGGCCGACCAGTTGCGCAACAAATGGACCACGACGGAGGCGCACCTCGCAGCTGCGAAGAAAGCGGCCTCCAGCGGCGATTTCGATGCCGCGACCGCGGCGGCAAAGGAAGCCGAGGCGCTGGCGAAAGCCTCGATCTTCCAGGCAACCAGCGAAAAGGAACGCTGGAAGGATCTGGAAATTCATTAAGAGTTTGCGGGGCGGGAGTTCGCCATGAAAATCCGCCGGCGGGATTTTCTTAAACTTTCGGGCGCCGCTGCGCTCTCGAACGGCCTCCCGCGCGTAGGGCGCGCCGCCGACCGTGCGAGCCTCTACGACATCGAACGCTTCGGCAATGCGCGCATCCTGCACCTGACCGACACGCATGCGCAGTTGCAGCCGGTGTTTTTTCGCGAGCCGAGCGTCAATATCGGCGTCGGCGAGATGGCGGGAAAGCCGCCGCATCTGGTGGCCAAGGCCTTTCTCGACCATTTCGGCATCAGCGCCGACAGCGCCGAGGCCTATGCCTTCACCTCGCTCGACTTCGAGAAATCGGCCCCGCGCTTCGGCAAGCTCGGCGGATTTGCGCATCTGAAGGCGCTGATCGACAAATTGCGAGCCGACGTTGGAGAGCGCCGCTCGCTGCTCCTCGATGGCGGCGACCTCTGGCAGGGCACGGGCCTCGCCAATTCCACGCAGGGCGCCGACATGGTCGAGGCCGCCAATCTGCTCGGCATCGAGGCCATGACCGGCCATTGGGAGTTCACCTACGGCGAGGAGGCGCTGCGCAAGAACCTCAAAAACTTCAAGGGCGAGTTCCTGGCGCAAAACGTCTTTCTCACCGAGGAAGCCAAATTCAACGACGCCAAGGCTTTCGACCCCGCCTCGGGCCGGGCATTCAAGCCGTCGATCATCAAGGAAATCGGCGGCTATCGCGTCGCCGTGATCGGCCAGGCCTTTCCCTATGTTCCGATCGCGCATCCGAAACGTTTCACGCCGGACTGGACTTTCGGCATTCGCGACGACGAGCTGCAGAAGCTCGTCACCACCCATCGCGACAAGGATAAAGTCGACACCGTCATCCTGCTGTCCCACAACGGCATGGATGTCGACCTGAAGCTCGCGAGCCGCGTCAGCGGCATCGACGTCATCCTTGGCGGCCATACTCATGACGCGGTGCCGCAACCGGTCCTGGTGCGGAACGGCGGCGGCGCCACGCTCGTGACCAATGCCGGCTCGAACGGAAAATTCCTAGGGATACTCGACCTCGATCTTGCCAAGGGCAAGGTGAAGGATTTCCGCTACCGTCTGCTGCCGGTCTATTCGGAGCTGTTGAAGCCGGATGCAGCGATGCAGGCGCTGGTCGACCGGCTGCACGCAGGGCATTCCAAATTGTGGGCCGACAAGGTCGCGACCGCCGATCGCCTGCTGTTTCGCCGCGGCAATTTTTTCGGCTCGATGGATCAGCTGATTTGCGAGGCGCTGCGCGGCGAGCTGAATGCCCAGATTGCGCTGTCGCCCGGCTTTCGCTGGGGCACCACCGCTCTCGCCGGCCAGCCGCTGACCATGGAAGACGTTCTGGCACAGACCGCGATCACTTATCCCGAGACCTATGTGCAGGCGATGACTGGCAGCCAGATCAAGGATGTGCTGGAGGACGTCTGCGACAATCTGTTCAACGTCGATCCCTATTACCAGCAGGGTGGCGACATGGTGCGCGTTGGCGGCCTGACCTATACCTGCACGCCCACCGAAAGCGTCGGCAAGCGCATCTCGGAACTCAAGCTCGCAACTGGGCACGCACTGGAAGCCGGCAAGAGCTACAAGGTGGCCGGCTGGGCCTCGGTCAATTCGCAATCGGGCAAGCCCGTCTGGGATGTGTTCGCGAATTATCTCCGCTCGGGCAACGTGCCGCTTGCGTATGGCAGCAGCGTCACCTTGAAGGGCGTCGATGGCAATCCGGGGATTGCGGGATGAGCATTTTGTCGAAAGCCGCTCGAATTGCCGTGATCGCGGCCGCGCTCACCATGACGCTTGCGTCAGTTGGTCGCGCACAGCAGGCGCCGCTGCAGGACAAGCCTTTTGCGGAGCACAAAATCGTGTTGCAGCTTTCCGACAATGATCCGCGCAAGCAGGCGTTGGTGATCAGCGTCGCCAACAACCTTTTGAAATTCTATGATCCCGACAAGGTCGCCGTCGAAGTGGTCGCGTTCGGGCCCGGGATCGATTTGCTGCGCAGCGAAAGTCCCAGTCGAAAGCAGGTCGAAAGCCTGATCGCGCAGGGCGTCCGCTTCGATGTGTGCGAAAATACCGTGGATACGATCGAGCGCGAGACCGGGCGGCGGCCAGACATCATGCCGGCGGCAACCCCGGTCCAGGTCGGGGTTGGACAGATACTATTCCTGACCGAAAACGGATATACTTTGGTAAGACCGTAGTGGCCGTCGTCATTGCGAAAGCTTCGAGCATCGTCATTGCGAGCGAAGCGAAGCAATCTAGAACCCGACCAAGATTTTCGATTTCTGGATTGCTTCGTCGCTTACTCTCCTCGCAATGACGAATTCAGGCTATTTTGCTCTGCAACGAACTTTTCAAAGGAGCCTACATGTTTCGCCGCCTTGTAACCGTCGCCCTGTTCTCGATCGCGTTTGCCACATGCGCGCTTGCCGCGGACGGCAAGACCCACCGCATCGCGATCCAGGTCGACCAGAACGATCCCCAGGTCATGAACATCGCGCTGAACAACGCCACCAATGTCATCGAATATTACCGGTCCAAGAGCGAGGACGTGGACGTCGAGATCGTGGCTTATGGTCCTGGCTTGCACATGCTGCGCGCCGACACCTCGCCGGTGCAGGATCGCATCAAGCACCTCAAGGACATGGTATTCCCTGGCAAGATCCAGTTCTCGGCCTGTAACAACACCAAGCAGGGCATGGAGAAGAAGGAAGGGCATGCGATCTCGATCGTGCCGGAAGCAACCGTGGTGCCGTCAGGCGTGGTGCGCCTGATGGAATTGCAGGAGCAGGGCTGGAGCTATGTCCGGCCCTGATGTGGTAGGATCAACCGTCATTTTCGGAATGGCGCGTGAGCGCCAGATCGGGAATCCTGGGCTTCTCAGGTGCGCAATTGCGCACCATCGTTCGGTGCTGTCGCATCGGCCCGGAATGAGATCATCAATTGATTGGTAACCGGCCATGATCTTTCGTCAGCTCTTCGACAGCGTCTCCGGCACCTACTCCTATCTCCTGGCCAGCCGTCCCGGCGGCGAGGCGATGATCCTCGACCCCGTGATCGAGAAGGTTGATCGTTACTGCAAACTATTGCAGGAGCTGGACCTGAAGCTGGTCAAGGCGGTCGACACGCATCTGCATGCGGACCATGTCACGGGCCTGGGCGAGCTGCGCGATCGCACCCAATGCATCACCATCATGGGCGAGCAGAGCAAGGCCGACGTGGTGTCGATGCGGGTCTCCGACGGCGACAAGGTGACGATCGAGGGGCTTTCGCTCGACGCGATGTACACGCCCGGCCACACCGACGATTCCTACAGCTATTTGATGGGCGACCGCGTCTTCACCGGCGACACGCTGCTGATCCGCGGCACCGGCCGCACCGATTTCCAGAACGGCAGCGCGCGGGCGCAGTTTGATTCCATCTTCAACCGGCTCCTGAAGCTGCCGGAGGAGACGCTGGTATTCCCCGCGCACGATTACAAGGGCGATACCGTCTCCACCATCGGCGAGGAGAAGCGCCACAATCCGCGGCTGCAGGTGAAGTCGATCGACGAATATGTCGAGCTGATGGGCAATCTCAACCTGCCCAATCCGAAGCTGATGGACGTGGTGATCCCGGCCAACATGCATGTCGGGCTGCACCAGGAGGAGCTCGCCAGGCAAGGACGCTCGCTGAACGCGCGCGAGGCAATCGAGAGCCTCGGCCGCACCGATGTGCTGCTGGTCGACCTGCGCGAGAGCAGCGAGCGCACCAAGCACGGCACGCTCTCCGGCGCGCTGCATGCGCCCTATCCGTCGATCGGCGAAAACCTGAAACCCGGCGGCATGCTGCGCGAGGTCGCGGCGGCGACCGGCCGCCGCATCGTGTTCTTCTGTGCGTTCGGCGAGCGCTCGGCCATGGCGGTGAAAGCCGCCGGCGAGGCCGGGCTTGCCAACACCGCTCATATCGCCGGCGGCATCGACGCCTGGAAGAAGGCCGGCGGGCCCGTACTGCGCGGCTGATCGTCTCACACCGTGAGGGGAATGCGATGAGCAACATGGGCAGGAAGAGCGAGCCGCCGAAGCGGGCCGACGACAAGTCGAAGAAGAAGCCGCCTCCACCGCGCGCGGACGACGATTACGAGGACGGCGATATGGCCACGCCGAAGCGCGACCGCTACGGCGATGATGACGAGCCGCTGTAGCCGACAAGCGCCTGCAAATCCGACGCTTCAGTTCGACGGCGGTGTCCTGGTCCGCAGCAATCGCTTCGGGTGCACGCCATCGACATAGCCCATGAAGGGCGGATGGATCGAATAGCCGATCAGCTCGCGCGCACGCTCCGGCAAGGTTTTGGCGACGTCGGGTGAAACGGCGAGACACATGTTCTCGAGCTGTCTCACCCATCCGGCGCAATATTGCGGCGTGATGATCAGGCGCGGCTTGTCGGAGCGGTTGCTGCCACCGCGGTGCCAGAGCGTGCCCTTGGCGATCGCAAGCGAGCCGGAGGGCATCTTGAGTTTGACCGCATCGGCCCGATGACCCGGATCATGGTCGTGATCCAGCGCCGATCTGGCGCTGAAATCAGAAGGAGTCGCCGCGCCCTCGATCCGTCGCTCGTCCCACAGATGGCTACCGGGAATGACCTCCGTGCTGCCGTTCGTCTCGGTCGTGTCATCGACGGCCCAGAACGTGCTGACACCCAATGCCGGCCGCGGCCGCGGCAACCGGGCGCCGCCATCATCGGTGTGCCAGGGTTGCACGGTCTCGCCCGGATGCAGGTTGATGGCGAGGAAGGCCGACAACAGGCAGCTTGCTCCGAGCTCCGCCTCGACAAAGGCCAGCACCAGCGGATGGATCACGAGCTCGGCGAAGACCGGCGATTTTGCCAGTAGCGCATAGACCCGGTTGGTGTTGAGTCCCTCGAAGTCGTTGCGGCCCTTGAGGTCGCGTCCGAGATGGGGCGCCAACGCGTCACGGATTGCTGCGACCTTCTCGGCCGGCAGCACACGCTCGAAGATCACAAAGCCGCGACTGTCGAACTCCTTTCGCCAGTCGTCGAAAGAGCGGCCTTGAAACCAGCGGGCAGCTTGTTGAACGGAACCAGGAGCGGCGGATTGAGCCATGATGCTGTGCGTCATGATCGATATTCCCCGGCAAAACCGCTGATCACGCGCCGATCATAGCGGAACTCCGCCGCGACGGAATGATGCGCCGGGTCGCATCCGATTTCAGCCATCCATAGGCGAACCGGATAGGCATCTCTCGCGTCGGTTGAGTGGAACCAGCAGCGCGCCACAGATTTAATTTGACGATCTCAGATTAATATATTTAATAGATATTAAATGCACAATTAAATACAAAAGAAAATCCAGCGACGTCGTTTTGGAATGTGGAGTCAAGCTCATGAAGACCGCGATCTCTACTTTGTTTGCAGCGACTTTGGCCTTCACCCTGATGAGCGCGGCGCCGCCTGCCCAAGCCTGCAATCACAAAGGGAATTGCGATAACGCGCCCGGCCATAACAAGGATAACGTGAGCGGAGCGCCCGGGCCGATTGCTGGCGCCGGCCTTCCGATTCTCGCAATTGGCTACGGCGTCTTCTGGCTGGTCAAACGTCGACGCAAGGCCGACTGACGTTGGTATCTTGGCCTTCCCCCAAGCAGTCTGTCGTAACTGATATTTCGACTGGCCATTGATCGGTTGTCCCGGAGCAGCGGACCGACTTCGCAGGAATCGAAGGCCAGCCGGTCATGATCGGCTGCGCCGCGCAGGCGTAAGAGTGAGATTCGGTTGTGACTGCTTGTTCAAGCGCGTGGATTGCCCGTGGTTCCGTGGTGCGAATAGCAAGGGAATTGCCGCGTGGCGAGTTCTTCGCGGGCCTGTTCGCTATCGGTTGTGCAAGTGGCCTCGCATCACGCGTCATCCAATCAATCGACCGGCTTGGATGGGCGGATGCGCTTTTCGATACATTCGAGATCAGCGCGATCGTGTGGCTGTCATGCGCCGCCGGGATAACTCTCGTTCTTCGAGACCGAACGATCGGGATTCGTTCGTCAGAGCTTGGCCTGGGGGCGGTTTTTGTCCTTCTGGTTATTCTTCCAATCGGCCCCCTGAGCTGGCTCGCCGTAACCGCACTTGGCCTCTATGTCATCTTTAGCGAAAGCGTCGCCTCATCGCGACGGGGCGCCTTTATATTACTGGCCACCACCGTGCCCATGCTCTGGAGCCGATTGCTATTTCAGTTTCTTGCCAACCTGATTTTGCAGATCGATGCCTCATTCGTTGGTTGGATACTGGGCACCCATCGGACCGGAGACATCGTTGAATTTGCCGACGGGTCCGGAGTCCTTGTCATCCTGCCAAGTTGTTCTTCGCTTGCGAACGTGTCGCTTGCGCTCCTGTGTTGGGTTACCGTGAGTCAATTGGTCTGCCACAAGAAATCCGCTTACGATCTGTTGTGGTGCCTCATGGCCTGCATTTCAGTGATGGCGGTGAACGTTACGCGGATAAGCATCGCGGGAATGAGCCAATGGCATTACACCACATTCCACAGCCCATGGGGCGAGGCGGTCGGCAACGCGATCATGCTGGGGCTCATAATCGGCTTCAGCGTAGTGGGGGTAAGGCATGAGTTCTTCCGGCGCATTTAGGTGGTTCATTGCTGCCGCGCTCCTTCTGGCCATTGGCTGGAAGATCACAATCGAGCCCGATGATCCAAGCTACCTAACGGGCGATCTCGTCAAATTCCTCGAACGCAACCACTACAACGTCGTCGTAACCGACGAGACCGTGAATTACACGCCGATCATCCGGGGGACTAAAGCCGCATGCGACCTGCAAATCGCAAGACTTACTACCGATGGATCAAACCGCGATCTAATTCGGCACTTTGCTGCAGGCACAAATCACACGTTCATTGTCTTTCGCGGCACGGTGTATGCCCAGCAGCCGGTATTTTGGACAACGCTGAGCTACCTTTGGTCAAGGTTTCTTCGCGAGCTCGGATTGATTGAACACATTACCCCCGTCATCAGCGTAGCGATGAACTCATCGTGCGATGCTGAACGACTCCCGTGGGGCGAACTTGCAGACGTGCCAGGGAGATCCGCGCCAAAGGTCGTTGAACATCGAGAAATGAAATCCGGCTGATGGCGCCTGTTAGCCCCGAGTGGGGCTGTTCATAGGCGCGTCTCACGTCGGCCTTCAACGGTGAAGCGAATGCTAGTGCGCCATCAATACCGGCAGGCGCGCGTGCTGCATGATATGGCTGGTGGCGCCGCCGAAAATCATCTGCCGTAGCCGGTTCCTTGTGAAGGCTCCTTTTACGAGGAGGTCGCAACCTTCGGCCCCGGCCGCAGCGAGAACGGCTTCACCCGTGCTGCGCCCATCCAGTTCAACGCTCATCGGCTCGGCTGCGATGCCGTGATACCGCAATTGCTTGCGCACCTGATCGGGCGGTGGGCCCGATACGTCCTGTCCCCCAAGGACGGTCAGGACCGTCACGCGTTTGGCCTGGCGCAACAGCGGCATGGCGAATGCATTGGCGCGCGCCTGCTCGGTGCTGCCATTCCAGTGGATCATGATATTGGTCGCGATCTCTTTGGGAGCGACCGGCGGCGACAACAGGACGGGCCGCCCGCTCTCGAACAGCGCCGATTCGATCGCCCGGTTGTAAGGAGCGGCCGAATCAGCATCCGGCCTGCCCATGATGATCACATCGAAGGTTCGGCCATGGCTGCCGACCAGGGATTCACCCGGCGCCACGGCGTCAAACCAGCCGAACCAGGGTTGATCCGCGGTCGTCCTGGCGGCAGGAACGTTGTGCGCCAGCATGAAAGTTTCGAACAGCTTGCGCGCTCCCGCTGTCTCCTCTTCGCGCCGCGCCCGGTAGATCTCCATGGAAAAGCCACTGGCAAGTTCCGCCACAACGAATTCGGGAACGCCAAACCAGAGCGGAACACCCTCGACATAGGCGCCGGTGCGCCGCGCGAGCAGCACCGCGGTGTCGAGCGTAGACGCCATGGCCTGGATATTCTGTGTGGGTACTAGGATCGTCTTCATCGCCGGCTTGCCCCCGCCCGCTTGCAAGAATGAGCGATACTCCAGCCAAAACGGTACTGACACCGAGCAGGCTAGACCTTCCATGGAGGACCGCAAGATATTCTGCGAAAAGATTTCCTCGCAACTTGGTCGAGCAAGCGAGGCGACGGTAGGGCCTGTTAGCCGAACTCCTTGCTCTCGATCTTCCGGATGCTCTCGCGGCTCAGCAGATGGGCGCCGAAACCGCCGCGCGCAAGCTGCAGCGCCGAGGACGGCCGCGTCAGCAGCAGGCTCGCGGTCACGGCCAGCGGTATCGCGCTCATCCAGTCGGCCCGTATGGGTGTCATTTCTTCCCGACCTCTGGCGTAGGGCTCGCGCCTCCGCCACAGTCTCCAGCATTCCCCGAAGAGGTCGCGCCGCGACCCGCCGCGCGCGGCGAGGCCGAGCAACGCCTGCATGGCAAGATGCGTGCGCACGCCGCTGCGGCTTTCTGGCAGCGACGACGGCGTCTCGCCGAGCGAGACCAGGAGCAGGAGACCAGCCAGATCGGTGCCGGCGAGGTAGGCGCTCATCGGCTCGACCAGGCGCGGGTTGCAATCGATCAGGCGCGGCATCGGATCGCGCTCCGGCGCCAGATAGTCGATCGAGAGCGCGCCATGCCAGTTAAGCCGCTCGCCGATCGTCTCCAGCATCGCGCGGATTTTTGGCCGGCTGACGCTTTCCTTGATCGCCTCGCCGCCACCGACGCCGGGCGCAACCTGGCGGTAGGCGTGGAAGCCGAGCAACTCGCCTCTGCAGAACACCGACTGCGCCTTCTCGATGGTGCCCGCGATCCATTCCTGCACCAGCACTTCGCCGCCAAACGCGCCGCTTGCGGCGAGCTCGCGGGTGGCCTCGTCGAGATCGCCGGGCTCGCGCACGATGAAGACGCCGCGGCTGGCCGTGCCGACCGAAGCCTTGACGACAGCAGGAAAGCGGACCGCTTCGCGCAAGGCCCGCTCGGAGGTCACGATGCGTGTCGCCGGCTGCGGCAGCCTCAAGCTGGACAAGAGTCGGCTGAAGCCGGCCTTGCTGTGCGCGGCACGATAGCTCTCGAAAGCGGGCAGCGCTATTCCGGCGTGGCCCTTGAGACGCTCCGCCACGCGCGCGAACAGGAACCCCTGCTCATGCGTCGGCAACAGCACGTCGAACCGGTTCGACGATAGCAGCCGCTCGACCAAGGCGAGATAGCCAGAGGGATCATCGCGCAACGGCGGACAACGATGAAACCTTTGGACAAAGCGCGAGAAGCGCGAAAGGCACCAGGGCGAAGGGTCGCAAACCTCGACATGATGGCCGGCGAGCCCAAGGATGGTGATGGCCTCGCGGGCGGATGTGCTGGACCCCTCTGATACGAGCACGCGAAGCGGCATCGGAACCTGCGCCGACTGGCCTACAAATTGATGATTTATCGCCTAGATTCGCGGCGTTCGCGAGGCCTCATCACGCGCCTGCGTCCATGGACAAATAACTACCCGTCGACAATATTGCGGCGGTCACAATGGAATTTTCAGCCCCGATGGCCGACGTTCCCGCTGCACCGCAACAAGGCAAGGCCGGCGCCAGGGTGAGCCGCCAATTCCGGACGCTCGGACTGATCTCGGTCGCGCATTGGGTCAGCCATTTCCATCTGCTCGTGCTGCCGATGCTGTTTCCTTTTCTCAAGGCTCAGCTCGGCGTCGGCTATATCGAGCTCGGCTTTGCGCTGACGGTGTTCGGCGTGGTCTCAGGCGTGACCCAGCCGCCGCTCGGCTACATCGTCGACCATATGGGCGCGCGCGTCATCCTGCTGCTCGGTCTTACCCTAGGCGGGCTTTCCCTGATCCTGCTCGGCCTGCATCTGAGCTATTTGTCGCTGATCGTGAGCGCTACGCTGCTCGGCATCGCCAACAGCGTCTATCATCCGGCCAATTACGCGATCCTGTCGGCGCATATGGACGAAGCGCGGATGGGCCGCGCCTTCTCCATCCACACTTTCGCCGGCTTTCTCGGCGGCGCGGTCGCGCCCGCGATCATGGCCGGGCTGGTGACCTGGGTCGGCGGCTTTGGCGCGTTGATTGCCGCCGGCGTGATCGGTGTTGCGGTCGCGCTGCTGCTTCTGGTCGCTGGCATTCCGGATGCCGCGGCCAAGCATGCGCAGGCGCCGGGCGGCGCCGCGGCGCCGAAGAAGAGCATCCTCTCGCCGGCGCTGATCGTGGTGACCGCCTTCTTCACGCTGCTCGGCCTCTCCAGTGCCGGCATCGCCAATTTTGGCGTGGTCGCGCTGATGAGCGGCTACGGCATCTCGTTCTCGACGGCGAACCTCGCGCTCACGGCCTATCTCGGCGCCAGCGCCGTCGGCGTGCTCGCGGGCGGATTCCTTGCCGATCGCACCGAGCGCCACGGCCAGGTCGCGGCGATCTGCTTCGCAGTCAACACGGCCATCGTGCTCGTGATCGCGTTCGTGACGCTGCCCGCCATTCCGCTCACGGTGGCGATGATCCTGGCCGGCTTCCTCGGCGGCGTGATCGCGCCTTCCCGCGACATGCTGGTGCGCAACGCGGCGCCAGCGGGCGCGGCCGGGCGCGCCTTCGCCATCGTCTCGACCGGCTTTAACTTTTCAGGCATCGCAAGCCCGCTGCTGTTCGGCTGGATCATGGACCAGAACATGCCGCACGCCGTGTTCATCGTCTCCGCGATGTTCATGGCGCTCACGGTGCTGCTGACATTTTTCACCGAGCGGAAAACGCCGGCCCAGCGCCAATCCTCCGCCGAGCGCGAGGCGGATGCATTGCTGAGCCCCAACGTCACCAGTTGACACCTTCCCGGGCGCGCCGATGATGCGGGCCAATTACAACCCGGGATGAACCGTCATGACTTCCAATCCAGACCTCGTGATTCGCGGCGGCACCATCGCTGATGGCAGCGGCGGCGATCTCCATGAAGCCGATGTCGCGATCAAGGATGGCCGCATCAGTGAAGTCGGCAAGGTTTCGGCCAAGGGCAAGGAAGAGATCGACGCCAAGGGCAAGCTGGTCACTCCTGGCTTTGTCGACGTCCACACCCACTATGACGGTCAGGTCACCTGGAGCCAGGACATCACGCCCTCCTCGCAGAACGGCGTCACCACCGCGATCATGGGCAATTGCGGCGTCGGCTTTGCGCCTTGCAGGCCGGATGATCACTTGCGCCTGATCCAGCTCATGGAAGGAGTCGAGGACATTCCCGAGCCGGTGCTGAGCGCCGGCATTCCCTGGTCCTGGGAGAGCTTTCCCGACTACATGAGCTGGCTGTCGAAGCGCAATTTCGACATCGACATCGGCGCGCAGCTGCCGCACGCGGCGCTCCGCGTCTATGTGATGGGCGAGCGCGGCGCGCGCCGTGATCCCTCGACGGCGGAGGACAACAAGGCGATGGCGCAGCTCGCGCGCGAGGCGGTACGATCAGGCGCGCTCGGTTTCTCGACCTCGCGTACCCTCAATCACCGCACCTCGACCGGCGACTTCACGCCGACGCTGAAGGCCGGCGAGGACGAGCTGACCGCGATCGCGGAAGCCATGCATGGCGAAGGCCGCAGCGTGCTGCAATTCGTGCTCGACCTCTCGACCATTCACGAAGATCTGCCGATGATGCTTCGCGTGGCCGAGAATACCAAATGCCCGATCACTTTCTCGATCACCCAGAACGACAAGGCGCCGCAGCGCTGGCGCCAGACCTTTGCCGAGATCAATGAAGCTGCCGCGCGCGGGCTCTCGATCACGGCGCAGATCGCAGCGCGTCCGGTGGGCTTGATGCTGGGGCTCGAGTTGTCGCGGAATCCGTTCCAGACCCATCCGAGCTACAAGGCGATCGCGCATCTGCCGCTCGCCGAGCGGCTGGCGCGGCTGCGCCGGCCCGAGGTGCGCGCGGCGATCCTGGGCGAGAGTGCAAGCTCGACCGACGATCCGCTGTTCTTCCGGCCGAACTACGACAAGATGTATCTGCTCGGCAATCCCCCGGACTATGAGCAGCCGAAGGAGAACACGCTGGGTGAGCGCGCCCGCCGCGAAGGCAAGACGCCGGAAGAGCTGGCCTATGACGCCATGCTGACCGACGACGGCCGCGGCATGCTCTATGTGCCGTTCCTCAATTATTCCGACGGCAATCTCGACGCGACCCGCGAGATGCTGTGCGACCCGCGTTCGGTGCCGGGCCTCTCCGACGGCGGCGCGCATTGCGGCATCATCTGCGATGCGAGCTTCCCGACTTATCTGCTCACGCACTGGACCCGTGACCGCTCCCGCGGCGAGAAGCTGTCGATTCCGTTCGTCGTGGCAGTGCAGTCGCGCAAGACCGCGCTCTCGGTCGGTCTCTACGATCGCGGCCTGCTGGCGCCGGGCTACAAGGCCGATGTCAACGTCATCGACTACGACCGCCTGCATCTGTATCCGCCCAAGGTGCATTATGACCTGCCGGTCGGCGGACGGCGGCTGTTGCAGCAGGTCGATGGCTATGATGCCACCATCGTATCCGGCGTCGTAACCCGGCGCGAGGGCCGCGCCACCGGCGCGCGTCCGGGCAAGCTGGTGCGCGGCTCGCAGGGGACCGCGCCGAGCCTCGAAGCGGCGGCGAGCTAAGATTGTAGGGTGGGCAAAGCGAAGCGTGCCCACCAATTCGTCCGGGATGCTTGATGGTGGGCACGGCGCAAGTGCGCCTTTGCCCACCCTACGAAGCCGACGCGGAGTTGGCTTGGATCACGCGCCGTTCATCATGTCATAGGCCAGCAACTCGGCGCCGGTCTCCGCCGCATCCACGATGCGCTTGCCGATGAGATCGCGGAGCGTTTCGGTGGTACCGCCGCCGAGCGTGCCGTAGCGCGCGCCGCGGTAGAGGCGCGAGACCGCGTACTCGTCGGTGAAGCCGAAGCCGCCGTGCAGCTGGATCGCCTCGCTGGTGACGCGGTTCGACATCTCGTTGCAGGTGATCTTGGCCACGGCCGCCAGATAGGGATCGGGAAACGGATTGGCCGTCATGCAGGCGCGATAGAGGATGCTGCGCGCCGTCTCGATCTCGCGGTACATTTCCGCGAGCTTCCAGCGAACGCCTTGATAGTTTGCGACCGCCTTGCCGAACACGGTGCGATCCCTGACATAGCTGCAGGCTTCGTCAAAAGCGCCCTCGGCGAGGCCCAGCGAGATGCTCGGATTAAGACAGCGCTGCGTGTTGAACGCGTTCAGGAGTTTTCGGAAACCGTCCTCGCGGATGACGAGATTCTCCAGCGGCAATTCGCAATTGTTGAACTGGATCTCGTGAAGGTTTTCGCCGCCCATCGTGTGGTAGGTCCCGGTCACCTCGAAACCGGGCGTATTGGGCTCGAGCAGCACGCAGCCGATGCCCTCGCGGCCTCCCCTGCCGTCGATCCGCGTGAAGATCACGAACATGCCGGCTTCCCTCGCCCGGCTGATCAGCGTCTTGGTCCCATTGAGAATGACGAGATCACCTTTGATGACGGCGTTGGTCCGGTAGTTCGCCACGTCCGTGCCGGCGTGGGGCTCGGTCATGCAGACGGCCAGGATGCAGTCACCGGAGACGACTTTCGGGAGAATGCGCTCACGAATAGTCATGGGCGCATAGGTCGCGATCACACGGGTCTGAACGCCGGCCTCGCCGAGGGTCGCCATGGCCGTCACATAACATGTCTTGGCGATCTCCTCGAGCAGCAGCGCCGTATCGAACACCGGCAGGCCGAGGCCACCATATTCCTCGGGGACCGACATGCCGAGCACGCCGATCTCCGCCAGGTTCTTCATGTTCTCCCAGGGGAACGTGCCATCCATGTATTTATGCGCATTAGCCTTGAACTCGCCCTGAGCGAGCTCGCGCACCGTCGCCACCATTCGCCGCTGCTGTCCCGTGAGCTGGAAATCCATTGCTTGTCCCTGAACTGCCAGGACCGCCAAAATGGCGGTCGCGGAGACGATGATTATAGGTCACGATAACATCGCCCGCCGGGAGAAACCTACCATGATCAGGATCACCGCTTTGCTTGCCGCCACACTGGTGCTGACAAGTCCGGCCGCGCGCGCGCAAACCTATCCGGCGAAACCGATCACACTGATCGTTCCGTTCGCGGCCGGCGGCTCGAACGACATAATCGCCCGCGTGATCGGCAAGAAGCTCGGCGAGAGGTGGGGTGAGCCGGTCGTGATCGACAACCGTGGCGGCGCGGGCGGGGTGATCGGCTCTTCCGCCGTCGCCACAGCGGCGCCGGACGGCTACACGCTGCTCCTGGTGTCATCGACCTTCACCATCAACCCGGCGATCAAGAAGAGCCTGCCGTTCGACATCATCAAGGATTTTACGCCGGTCGCCTTCATCGCGCGCTCGCCGCTTCTGCTCGTC
>Ga0207661_10000679_pt1 | contig 22061 bp, 19 predicted proteins | sample KBSC713LmetaG_FD_184337 | JGI IMG/M metagenome (GOLD analysis project Ga0207661, IMG submission 184337) | Corn rhizosphere microbial communities from Kellogg Biological Station, Michigan, USA - KBS C7.1-3L metaG (SPAdes) (version 2) | ecosystem: Host-associated > Plants > Roots > Rhizosphere ...
GAAGATCAAGCTCAGCAGCCTGCGCGAGGCGGCGCCGGACGAGTACCGCGAGGACGACCTCGCGGTCGAGTCCGAGGTCTCCTTCGAGCTCCTCGAGAGCGGCCTGCGCGAGCTGCTGGCGACGATCCAGGATCGTCAGCTGCGCTACCTGCTCGAGCGATTCTTCGGCGAGGACTCGGAGAACTGGGCGCGCTTCCGCGACGCGCCCGCCGCCAAGACCTACCACCAGGCCTACCGCCACGGCCTGCTCGAGCACACCGTCTCGGTCGCCCAGGCGGTCAGTGCTGCCTCTGCCTACTTCCCCGGCATCGACCGCGACGTCGCCGTCACCGGCGCTCTGCTGCACGACATCGGCAAGACCGAGGCCTACAACGACGATCCGCTGGCGATCGACCTCACCGACGCCGGCCGCCTGCAGGGCGAGATCCCGCTCGGCTATTACAAGGTGCGCCGTGAGATCGAGGACATCCCCGGCTTCGATCCAGCCCTAGGCCAAGCGGTCCTGCACATCATCCTCGCCCATCACGGCTCACTCGAACATGGCTCCCCGGTCGTCCCCGCCACCCGCGAGGCCGTCCTCGTTCACATGATCGACAACCTCGGCGGCCGCCTCGGCAGCTTCGACCGCCTCGAGCGCCAGCTCCCCGCCGGCGAGTCCTGGTCGGGCTTTGACCGGGCCCTCTCAGGTTCGGCCTACTTCGGCCGGCGCGCCGCGTAGAAGCTCAGAAGCGCCGCGTACAGCGTTCGATCTTGTGGGCGTTGCCGTTGGCCCGTTGTACGCAGTGGACCAGCTTCTTGCGCTGGCCGCCGGGGCCGGCCCCCTCGAAGGTGCGGTGGACCTCACGTTTGATCTCCTTGCTGACGCCTTCCATCGACTTGCCGATCTGGTCGAGACCGGTCGAGTGGATCGCGTCGGTGGTCGTCTTCAGCACCGGCTTAATGATCAGTAGATAGAGCAGCAAAAGCATGCCGGCGAAGACCGCAAGCCGGATAATGCCCGAAGTTAGGTTGCCGAAGAGGTTGCGGAGCAGGTCCACGAGACGGGCCGCACACTATCCTGCGGGCCGTGGCAAAGGACACCGAGAAGCTGATCCGTCAGCTCTCGCTGATCTCGTTCCTGATGGCTCAGGGGAGGCCGGTTTCGGCGCTCGAGATCAAGCGCGAGGTTGAGGGCTACAGCGACATGAACGACGACGCCTTCGCGCGGCGCTTCTACGCGGACCGGGCCGAGCTGGAGAGCCTCGGAATCGAGCTCGGAGTCGAGAAGCCCGGCGAGGGGTTCTTCGAGGCAGAGCTCTACTCGCTGCCGCCGGAGAACTTCTACCTCGACGCGATCAAGTTCTCCGACGACGAGCTGGCGGCGATGAGCACGGCGCTGATGCTGCTCTCCGAAGGCGAATTCGCCTACGCCGAGCCGCTGCGCCTCGCCCTGCAGCAGGTTGCCTGGGGCCACCCCAACCCGCTCAAGGAGGGCGAGCGGGCGCCGGTCGAGATGGCGATGACCGCCTCCGCGGGAGGCCGCGACCTCTCCCAGCGCCTCTCCAAGATCGAGACCGCGATCTCGCGCCGCAAGACGGTCGAGTTCACCTATTACACGATGGAGCGCGACGAGACCGAGAAGCGCAAGGTCGACCCCTACCACCTGGTCTTCCGCGGCGGCCAGTTCTACTTGATCGGCCACGCCCACGAGCGCGATGCGGTGCGGGTCTTCCGCCTCTCGCGGATCCAGGGCAAGGTCGGCTACGCCTCCAAGGCCGAGCACGACTTCTCGCCGCCGGAGAACTTCGATCGCCGCGACTACGGCCAGCGTGCCGACTGGCAGCTGGGGGAGATCCGCGGCCGGGCGCAGATCTTCGTTCGCGACCGCATTGCCTGGCTGATCGAGCGCGACTTCGGCGCCTACGGCGAGCTGCGCCCGGCGAAGAAGGCAGACGGTGCCCCGGGCAAAGGCTCGGTCTTCGAGACCGACTACGCCTCGCCTCGCGAGCTGATCGCCTGGGTCCTGCGCTGGCGCCAGAACGCCGAGGTGCTGGGACCCGATGAGCTACGCGCCGAGGCCGAGAGCCGGCTTGGCCTGCTGCACGAGCGCCACGAGAACGGCTTCCAGCCGGCCGAGATCGTCGACCGGCCGCTGCGCGAGGCGCCTCGCCGCGCCCGCTCCAACGGCCGCGGCGAAGCGGCGATCCGACCCGAGCGCTTCGCTCGCCTGGTCACCCTCGCCGGCCTGTTGATCGAGTCGGCCAAAGGCGAGGAGCGGCTGCGCCTGAGCGAGCTCTGCCGGCGCCTCGAACTGACCGACGAGGAGCTGCGCGAGGACATCGACCTGCTCAACGTCGTCAACTTCGGTGGCGGCACCTACGTGCTCTACGCCGAAATCCAGGGCGACGAGATCGAGGTCGACTCCGAGCCCTACGGCGACAACTTCGCCCGCCCCGCCCGCCTGCTGCCGCTGGAGGCCAAGGCCCTGGTCGCGGCGATCGATCTCTTCGGCGACCACCTGCCCCAGGGCGGCCTGCAGAGCGCCCGCACCAAGATCGTCAAGGCGCTCGGCCACGATCCCTCCGAGGAGGGGCTGGAGATCGCCTCGGGCAGCGGCGGCGACGCCGAGGTCGCCCGCGTCGTCAACGATGCGATCGGCGGCAGCCGGGTGCTCGACCTCGACTACTACAAGGAGAACGAGGACACCTTCACCAAACGCTCGGTCGAGCCGTATCGCCTCGAGAACGGCAAAGAGGGCTGGTACGTCGAGTGCTACGACCTGACCAAAGACGGCGTCCGCCACTTCAAGCTCGACCGGATCAGGGAGGCGAACCTCTCCGAGCAGAGCTTCGAGCCGCGGCCCGAGGTCGAGGAGCTGGCCGGGGTCGAGGGCTGGATGACCCACGGTGAGGTGCCGACCGCCCACGTCGCCCGCGTCTGGGTCTCGCCCGAGCGGGCGCGTTGGCTGCGCGAGGAGCGCACCGTGGTCGAGGAGCTGGCCGACGGCGCCGTAGTCGTCGAGCTGCCCTACGCCGGCACCTCCTGGCTCGTGCGCGAGATCCTCCGCGGCGCCGGCGACCTCGTCGTGCTCGAGCCCGAGGACGCCCGCGAAGCGATCGCCAAAGAGGTCGGCGACTGACCGAGCAAGCGCCGGGGCACGCTGAGATCCTGCGGCTCGTCGCTCCCAATCCGGGGCCGATGACGTTGGAGGGGACGAACACCTATCTCTACGGCGCGTGGCCGTGTGCGGTGATCGATCCGGGGCCCGACGACCAGGGTCACCTGGATGCAGTTCGGATGGCCGCCGAGGAGCGGGGCGGGATCGGCCTGGTGCTGCTCACCCACAGCCACGGCGATCACGCCGACGGGGCGGGGCGGTTTGGGGTTGAGGTCGGCCAGCCCGAGGATGGGGAGGAGCATCTCGGTCTGCGCGCCGTGGCGACGCCCGGGCACGCTCCCGACCACGTCTGTCTGATGACGGCCGACGGGGTCTGCTTCAGCGGCGACCTCGTGCTCGGCGAAGGCTCGACCTTCGTCCCTCCCGACGGCGGCTCGCTCGCCGCTTACATGGCCTCGCTGCGCCACATGCAGGAAGAGACGATCGAGCTGATCGCGCCCGGCCACGGCCCCTGGATCACCGATCCGGCGGCGAAGCTGGCCGAGTACATCGAGCACCGCGAGATGCGCGAGCGCCGCCTGCTCGCCGCCCTGCAGCGCGGTGAGCGCTCCCGCGACGCCCTGCTCGACGAGGCCTGGAGTGACGTCCCGCCCCAGATGCGCGAGGCCGCCGCCATGGTCATGCAGGCCCATCTAGACAAGCTCGCCGCCGAAGGCCGTCTGCCCTCAGGCATCTGATCCTGGCCAGGTGGCCAGTAGTCTTGGACGATGGCGCGCGGGGGTGCGATGCGAGCGGGGTTGACGGTCGGCTTGGCCGGGACCGGGCTCGCCGCTGTCACGACCGCCGCTGCCTGGCACTGGCTGGCGCGGCGGCCGCTGCCGAAGCAGAAGGGCGAGATCGCGGTTGCCGGACTCGACCGGCCGGTCAGCGTCGAGCGCGATCGCTGGGGCGTGCCGCACATCGCCGCCGACAACGCCCGCGACCTCTGGTTCGCCGAGGGCTTCTGCCACGGCCAGGACCGGCTCTGGCAGATGGACTTCTACCGCCGCGTCGTCTCGGGGCGGGTCTCCGAGATGGCCGGCCCGGAGGGCCTGGCGATCGATCGGCTGATGCTGACGCTCGGTATCCGCCGCACGGCCGAACGCGAGGAAGAGGCTCTCGACCCCGAGCTGCGCGCCCTGCTCGAGCGCTTCTGCGAGGGCGTCAACGCCGCCGCGGCGAGTGCCAAGGCGATGCCCTTCGAGATGCAGCTGCTGCGGCTCGAGTGGAAGCCGTGGCGCCCGGTCGACATCCTCAGCCTCGGCAAGCTGCTCGCCTTCGGCCTCTCGACCAACTGGGAGCGTGAGCTGCTGCGGGCCGATATGGAGCGCGCCCTCGGTCCCGAGCTGGCGGCGAAGCTCGACCCCGCCTACCCGGCCGACAACCCGGTCGTCACCGAGGAAGCCTGGTCGGGCCAGGGTCTGGCGATGGTCGAGCAGATCGACGCCGTGCGCCGCTCGATCGGCCTCGCCGCCGAGGCCAGCGGTTCGAACAACTGGGCAGTCTCGGGCAAGCTCAGCGCCAGCGGCTCGCCCGTGATCGCCGGCGACCCGCACCTGCCACCGAGCATGCCCGGCATCTGGTACCAGGTCGGCCTCACGCTCGGCGAGCGTTTCGTCCGCGGCGCCTCGCTGCCCGGCATGCCCGGCGTCTACATGGGCCAGAACAACGACGTCTGCTGGACCTTTACCAACGTGATGGCCGACGTCGAGGACCTCTTCATCGAGCGGCTCGACGGCGACCGCTACCTCTTCGAAGACGAGTGGCGGCCGCTCGAGCTCGTGCGCGAGGAGATCCCGGTCAAGGGCCGCGATGCGCCTGAGGTCATGGACGTGCGGATCACCCACCACGGGCCGATCGTCAACGAGGCGCTTTGCGCCGATGAGGCCGAGCCGCTGGCGCTGCGCTGGCAGACGCTCGACCAGCCGACCGCCTTCGCCGGGATGTTCGAGATGCACGAGATCACTTCCGGCCCAGAGCTGATCGAGAAGCTGGCTCCGCACAGCTCGCCCGCCTCGAACCTGATCTGGGCCGACCGCCACGGCTCGATCGGCTACAAGCTGATCGGCCGCCTGCCGCTGCGCAAGGGCGGCTGCCCCGACCTGCCGAAGCCGGGCTGGAGCGGCGAGTTCGAGTGGGAGGGGACGATCCCCTACGAGGAGCTGCCGGAGACGATCGATCCCGAGTGCGGCTTTCTTGTCACCGCCAACAACCGCATCGTCGGCGACGACTATCCCCACCACATCACCAGCGAGTGGCTCGACGGCTTCCGCGCCGCCCGCATCGAGCAGCTGCTGCGGGCCGGCGACGAGCACGACATCGAGAGCTTCGAGGCGATGCAGTCCGACAACCTCTCGCTGCCGGGGATCGAGGCGGCGCGCCGACTGGGGCGCCTGACGCCGACGGGTCAGCGCGAGCTGAGCGCGATCGAGCGGCTGCGCAGCTGGGACGGGCGGCTCGACCCGGACTCGATCGCCGGCACGATCTACCAGGCCTTCCTGCTGCGCCTCGCCCGCGAGGTGGCGCGGGCCGCGATCGGCGACCGCGATCTCTCCGAGCGCTGGCTCGACCGCGCCGACAACGGCTTCACCCCGCATGTGACATCGCCCTGGCGCTGGCACTCGCACCTGATGAAGCTCTGGGAGGAGGGCGATGAGGAGCTGATCGGCCGCCCCTGGGACGAGCTCGTGCTGGAAGCGTTGAGCGGCGCCCTCGACGACCTCAGCGATCGCTTCGGCCCCGACCCGGCCGAGTGGCGCTGGGGGCACGTGCACGAGATGGAGTTCCCGCACCCGCTGGGCGAGGCCAACCCGCTGCTGCGTCGCCTGCTCAACCGCCGCCTGCGCGCCGGCGGCGCTCAGGAGACGGTCAGCCAGATCGCCTATGACCCCAACGACCCCTACAAAGCCGTCTGGGCGCCGAGCTGGCGCATGGTCGCCGAACCGACCGCACCGGAGCGCTCGCGCTGGCAGATGTTCACCGGCCAGTCCGGCCACCCCGCCAGCCGTCACTACGACGACCTGCAGATCGACTGGCTTCACGGCCGCACCCAGCCGATGGCGGGCGAGGGTCCCTGGCGCAAGCTAAATCTCGTCCCGGCCTGATCGGCGACCGAAACGATTGAAGGCTGCAATGGTTGGACGGGTATGCGCCTGCTTCGTCCAGCCGTCGCGGCCCTCGTGCTGCTCGGCCTTCTCGCCGCGCCGGCGGCCGCTCGCAGCGTCCACTTCGGCGGCCACGCCGTCGATGTGCCGCGTGGCTGGCCCGTGCTGCGGCTGGCCCAGCATCCCCGCACCTGCGTAAGGCTCGATCGCCGCGCCGTCTACCTGGGGACGCCCGGCGCCAACCAGCGCTGTCCGGCAGAGGCGATGGGCCGCCGGCGCGCGATCCTGATCGAACCGCGCTCGGCGGCGCGCCCGCGGGCCGCCGCCAGCGCCGTCGCCGCACCGGCCCCTGGTCCGGTCTCCTCCCCTGAAGCGTTCACCGGCCTCGGCTTCGACGCCTGCGCGGCGCCCTCTTCGCGGACGATGGCCGCCTGGGCGGCCTCGCCCTACCGCGGCATCGGCGTCTACATCGGCGGCGCCAACCGCGCTTGCTCGCAGCCCAACCTGACAGCGGAGTGGGTCGAAGAACAGGTCGCCGCCGGCTGGCACCTGATCCCGACCTACGTCGGCCTGCAGGCGCCCAACAGCACCTGCTGTGCGCCAATCAACCCCTCTCGCGCTGCCCAGCAGGGCGTCGAAGCCGCCAGCGACGCGGTCGAAGATGCGGCTGAAATCGGCATGGGCCCCGGCAGCCCGATCTACTTCGACATGGAGGCCTACGCGCGCACGACCAGCACCAGCAGCGCGGTGCTGACCTTCCTCTCCTCCTGGACCAGCCAGCTGCACACGCTGGGTTACGTCTCGGGCGTCTACAGCTCCAGCTCCTCGGGCATCGCCGACCTCGGCCGCGCGGTAGGCAGCACCTACACGCTGCCCGACCACGTCTGGACCGCCAACTGGAACGGCCAGCAGAACACACTGGATCCCTACCTGCCCTCGACCGCCTGGCCCTCGCACCAGCGCATCCACCAGTACCGCGGTGGCCACGACGAGAGCTACGGCCTGATGACGATCAACATCGACAATGACTACATCGACGGCGCCACGGTCGGCGCCTCGATCGCGGCGCCGGAACTGCCGCCGCTCACGGTCAAGCACGTCAAGCCCGAAGGCAGCAAGGTGCGGGTCTGGGTCCGCTGCGGCTGGCCCGAAGGCGAAACCTGCCCCGGGCAGATCATCCTCCGCACCCACGCGCGGGTGCCGCTGCGCGCCCGGCGCGGTACCCCGACCCGGGTCGTGCGGATCGCCGCCGGCCACCGCACCTTCAGCCTCGCCGGCGGCAAGTCCCACACTTTCGTCATCGCCCTCAACGAGCGCGGCCGGCCGTTGCTGCAACTGCGCGGGAAGCTCAGCGCGCAGCTGCTCGTCGCGATTCCCGACGCCCGCACCACGCGGGCGGTTCGGCTCAAGCGTTAGCGGCTGCTTTCAGCCACTCCTCCCGCTCGCCGGCGACCTTTTCCACCAGCTCGACGATCTGGCCGGGCGCTTTCTGCGGCGAGCCCGCGTCGAAGGGAGGTTGCGGGTCGTACTCGAGGCCGAGCTGGATTGCCTGGGCGACCTCGGGGCCGGCCTCGCGCGAGACCAAGTGCAGCGCCATGTCGATCCCGGCGGTGACGCCGGCCGCGGTGATCAGCTTGCCGTCCTCGACGTAGCGGCCGCCGACCGGCTCGGCCCCGTAGTCGGCGAGGCGCTCGAGGGCGAGCCAGTTGGAGGTGGCGCGCTTGCCCTCCAGCAGGCCGGCGGCTCCGAGCACCAGTGAGCCGGTGCAGACCGAGGTCGTCCACTTGCTGGCGGCGTCGATTTGCCGCACCCACCCGAGCACCCGCTCGTCGCCGAGCAGCGGGCGGTTGCCTTCTCCGCCGGGGACGAGGACGACGTCCGCCGCCTCGACTTCCTCCAGCGAGTAGTCGGCGCTGAGGCCGAGCGCACCGCTGTCGGTGCGCACGAGGCCCTTCTCGGGGGCGACGAACTTCACCTCCCAGCCGGGGACAGAGCGCAGGACCTCGTAAGGCCCAATCGCGTCGAGGGCGGTCAGTTTCTCGAAGATCAGGATGGCTATTTGCATAAGGTCAAGGTTCCCGCGCCCGGCCGCCGGCGTCGAGTGGCAGGAACGCCAATATCCGCTAGATTCCTGCCATGCACAATGTGGTCGCACTCTGCCTCGACGGGGTGGTTGCCTTCGACTTGGCGGCGCCCGCGCAGGCTTTTTCAGTCGCCTCAACGCCCACGGGCAAGCCTCACTACGAGTTCTCGACCTGCTCCCTGGACGGGGGCGTGCTGGCCTCGACCACGAGTTTCAGCGTGGTCCCTACGGGGGACATCAGCTTGCTCGAGGGCGCGGACACGGTCGTCGTCCCCGCTTCCCTCGTGGGCTTCTCGCCGCCGCCAGAAGCGACCGAGGCTCTGTGCGCGGCGTCGGCCCGCGGCGCCCGGGTGATCTCGGTCTGCACCGGCGCCTTCGCGCTCGCCCACGCCGGCTTGCTCGACGGCCGGCGGGCGACGACCCACTGGGCCTTTGCCGAGGAGATGGCGCGGCGCTTCCCGGCGGTCGAGGTGGACGCCGCTGCCCTCTACATCGACGAAGGCCAGGTGATGACTTCGGCCGGGCTCAGTGCCGGTATCGACCTCTGCCTGCACGTGATCCGCGAGGACTGCGGCGCGGCGGTGGGGGAGCAGGTGGCCCGGCATATGGTCGCGGCGCCGCACCGCGACGGTGGCCAGGCACAGTTCATCGAGCGTCCCCGCCTCGGTGCTCTCGCCGGTGCCGCCGGCTCGCTGGAGGAGACCCGCCGCTGGGCAACCGAACGCCTGCACGAGCCCCTCGATGTCGCCGCGATGGCTGACCATGCCCGCGTCAGCCCCCGCACCTTCGCCCGCCGCTTCCGCGAGGAGACCGGCACGACGCCGCTGCAATGGCTGCTCAACCAACGCGTGCAGGAGGCCCGCCGGCTGCTCGAGCAGACCGACCTGCCGATCGACGCGGTCGCCTGGCAGGCGGGCTTCGGCACCGCCGCCTCGCTGCGCGATCACTTCCGCCGCGCCACGGCGACAACCCCGACTGCCTATCGCCGCTCCTTTACACCGCTGTCCGTCTGACGCTTCTCAGTCCCAGGTCGCCAGCGGAAGGTGCTCGAGGATGGTCTGATCGGCTGTCAAGAGCTGAGCGTCGGCGGCTATGGCCTGCGCTGAGATCAGCCGGTCGAATGGGTCGCGCGTCCACGAAAGGCCGGCGGCCGCCTGGGTCACGGAGGCCAACGAGGCATCGGCGACCTGCAGGCCGATCCGCCTCCGCAGCGCCGTGAGCGGCGCCGACGCCGGCTCGGTGACCCGGCCAATTTCGTAGAGGTAGGTCAGCTCCAATTCGACTACCGGTGAGACGAATGGATCATCGACTTCGATCAGCTTCCGGATAGACCCGGGGATGCGTCGGTCGGCACCCTCATATAGCCAGCCCACGACATGGGTGTCAAGAAGGATCAGGGTTCCACTCCGAAGACCAGTCGATGTGGATCAGCTCGTCGGGGTCGCCGACGATGTAGCCCTCGCGGCGCGGCAGCCGGTCCCAGATTGAGAGCTCCTCCTTCGGCGCAATCACGAGCGTCTTGCCGTTGCGCTCGATCTCCAGCGGCTGGCCGGTCTCGAGAACCTCATCCAGCATCCGGTAGATGTTGGCGCGAAGCTTGGAAGCGGTGGTGGCCACAACGGAACTCCTAGTCTTTGTACGTACGCTTATTGAACGAAGCATACGTACGCTACCACTTGGAGTCGACGGCCTCCCGGACTTCGGTCTGCATTGCCATGTCGACGACGCTACAGATCGTTTTCCGACGCGTGGTGCGCATAAACGCACGCAACCTCGACGCGGTCTGCACCCAGATCGGGCAATCTCCCCAGCGATGAGCCGCCGGGACCAGATCAAGCTCAGCGAGGCCGAGCTGCTGGAGCTGCTCGAGGGCGAGCGGATCGCGATTGTCTCCAGCCTCGGCCCGCGCGGCTGGCCGCACTCGATGCCGATGTGGTTCGTTCCGCGCGACGGCGAGATATGGATCTGGACCTATGCCAAGTCGCAGAAGGTCCGCAACCTCGAACGCGACCCGCGGGCGACGGTGCTGGTCGAGACCGGCCGCGAGTACGGCGAGCTGCGCGGAGTGATGGTCGAGGCTGAGGCCGTGATTCATCGCGAGGGGGAGACCGTGCTCGGCTTTGCCGAAGAGTTGACCCTGCGCTACGCCGAGGGGATCTCCTTGGTCGATGGCGACGCCAAGGCGGCGCTCGAGGCGCAGGCACCCAAGCGGGTCGCGATCCACTTCAAGCCGGTCCGCACCGCCAGCTGGGACCACCGCAAGTTGGGTGGGACGTATTGACCGTTAACAAGTCTGCGCTACCAACGTCGGCATTGCGTGTTAGGAAGTGACCTGCATCCGCACCGCTGGCGCTCCCGTACCGCGTTGAGATCCCTCAAGACCACCGTCCTCCTGCTGGCGCTAGTCGCCGCCCTGCTCGCGCCTGCCGCCGCGCAGGCGCTGCCCAGCACCTTCTTCGGCATCGCGCCGCAGACGGCATTGACCGATCGCGATGTCTCCTACATGAAGGCCGGCGGAATCGGCGCCGTGCGCTGGCCCGTCAACTGGGCGACCGTGCAGCCCACGGCCAAGGGCGGCTATGACTGGAGCAGCGTCGACCCGGCGATCACGGCGGCCTCGCGCAAGGGCCTGAAGTTCCTGCCCTTCCTCTACGGCACGCCCCGCTGGATCGCCAAGAAGCCGACGACGCTGCCGGTCGACAGCGGCCGGGCACGCAAGGCCTGGCTCGCCTTCGTCGACGCGGCGGTCAAACGCTATGGGCCCGGCGGCGAATTCTGGAACGAGCACGCTCCCAGCCAGGCCACGGTCAACTACGTCCCGGCAGTTCCGACTCCCCAGCCGGTGCGCACCTGGCAGGTCTGGAACGAGGCCAACTTCTTCTACTTCGCCTACCCGGTCTCACCGAGCCGCTACGCGAAGCTGCTGAAGCTCACCTACACCGAGATCAAGGCCGACGACCCGCTCGCCAAGGTCATCCTCTCGGGCCTCTTCGGCGCGCCCGACCAGCAGGGCAGGCAGGGGATGGACGCATCGAAGTTCCTCGCCGCCCTATACCGCGTGCCGGGGATCAAGAACTACTTCGACGGAGTGGCCCTGCATCCGTACGCCTTCCACGTCGAAGACCTTGAAGAACTGATCGAAGAAATGCGCGAAGTCGTGGTTGAAAACCACGACAGCAGTACCGGCCTCTACCTGACCGAGATGGGTTGGGGATCCCAAAACGACCCCAACAAGGTCGCCTTCGAGCAGGGCATCGGGGGCCAGGCCCGCGAACTGCGCAAGGCCTACGCCTTCCTGATCGCCAACCGCCGGCGCCTCAACATCAGGGGCACCTACTGGTACTCGTGGAAGGACAACCCCGAATACACCGCCTGCTCCTTCTGCGACTCGGTCGGCCTCTTCAAGGCCGGCAAGGGCTTCCGGCCGAAGCCCGCCTGGCGGGCCTTCGTCTCGTTCAGTGGCGGCCGCGCCCGGCCGTAGTGCGCCCGGCCCGCCAGGTACCGCGCGGTCGCTTGGTCGACGTGCCGTCGCGCCGGTAGTCGCCGCGGCTCAGGTGGTGCTCGAGGAAGACGTAGAGGACGATGAAGAGGTAACGGCTGCCCATCTCGTTCAGCCGCAGCTTCGAGACTCCTGCTTTTCGGTTGGTCCAGGAGATCGGCACGATGCCGTAGCTGTAGCCGCGCACGACGGCCTTCAGCGGCAGCTCGACTGTGAGGTTGAACTGATGCGAGAGGAATGGCTGGACGTTTTCGATCACCTCGCGCCGGTAGGCCTTGAAGGCGTTCGTCGTGTCGTTGTAGCCATGGCGGAAGAGGACGCGGATGCCGAAATTGACGATCCGGTTCATGATCAGCTTCGAGCGCGGGTAGTCGCGGACGGTCGCGCCGTGGACGAAACGCGAACCGAAGGCGCACTCGTAACCTTCTTCGAGCAGGCGGTGGTAGGAGACGATGTCCTCGGGGCTGTCGGAGCCGTCAGCCATGACGATCGCCACCGCGTCTCCCTCGAAGGCTTCGAGGCCGGCGCGTACGGCGAAGCCGAAGCCGTTTTTGTAGGGGGAGGGCAGGCAGCGAACCTGCGGGTGCTCGGCAGCGATCCGCTCGACCACGGCCGCGGTCCCGTCGGTGCTGGAGTCATCGACGACGATCACCTCATGGTCGATGCTCTCGCGAGTCAGCGTCGAGACGATGCCCTCGACCGTCTCGGTGACGGTCTCCTCCTCGTTGTAAGCCGGGATGACCAGCGAGAGCTTCATGCCGGAGCCGAGGCCCAGCGTTCTGTGTTTGCCTCGTAGATTTCGCGCAGGATCGTCTCCAGGTCACGCCGCGGGCGCCAGCCCCCGTAGCGGGAGCCGAACTCGTCGAGGTCGCTGATCCACCAACGGTGGTCGCCGACCCTTGCCTGGTCGCTCATCTCCCAGTTCAGCTCGCGCCCCGCGATTCGTTCACAGAGCGCGATCGCCTCCAGCATCGAGCAAGCGTTCTCGCGCCCGCCGCCGATGTTGTAGACCGCGGCCGCGGTCGGGCTCTCGTGGAAGAGCAGGAAGGCATCGACGAGGTCGGCCGCGTGCACGTTGTCGCGCACCTGCTTGCCGTCATAGCCGAAGACGGTGTAGGGATCGCCGGTGACCGTGCACTTCATCAGGTAGGCGAGGAAGCCGTGCAACTGGGCGCCGGCGTGGTTGGGGCCGGTGAGGCAGCCGCCGCGGAAGCAGACCGTGGGCATCTCAAAGTAACGGCCGTACTCCTGGACCAGCAGATCCGCAGCCGCCTTTGAGGCGCCGAATAGCGAGTGCAGGGTGGAGTCGATCGACATCGTCGTATCGATGCCGCCGAACCACTCGTGGTCCGCAGGCAGCTCGAGCCGCGTCTCCTGCTCTTCCAGCGGCAGGTAGTTGGGCCGGTCGCCGTAGACCTTGTTGGTCGAGGTGAAGATGAAGGTCGCCTCGGGGCAGTGCCGGCGGGTCGCCTCGAGCAGGTTGAGCGTGCCGTTGGCGTTGATGGTGAAATCGGCCTGCGGGTCGCTCGCTGCCCAGTCGTGCGAGGGCTGCGCGGCGGCGTGGATCACGAGCTCGATCTCCTTGCTGCCATTGGCGAAGACCTTGTTCACCCCGTCGGCGTCGCGGATGTCGAGATCGGCGGTGCGGAAGCTGTCGAGGTCGCGATTGAGGCGCTCCGTAACAGACGCGGTTGAGGCGTCGGGCCCGAAGAGCACGGCGCGGGTGTCGTTCTCGATTCCGACCACGTCGTAACCGGCCTCGACCAGTCTGGCTGCCGACTCGGAGCCGATCAACCCGCCCGATCCAGTGACTATCGCCTTTGGCATTGCTCTCGGGGTCTCCTTAGGACTGTCGCTCGAACCCCAGAGCTGCACGCAGCTCGTCCTCGTGCTGGGCCGACCAAGCGAGTAGGTCGGCAAGGACATCGCGGGGCCCACGGCTTGGGCGCCACGAGGTTAGAGAATGAAGCTGCGAGCAGTCGCTCAGGTAGATCGGCACGTCACCGGGGCGGTTCTCGGCCACGACGCCGATCTCGACCTCGTTGCCGGTCAGCTCGCGGCAGAGCGCCGTCGTCTCCAGCAGCGAGAGGCTGCACTCGCGCCCGCCGCCGACGTTGGCAGTGACCCCGCTCCAGCTCTGCGGCTCGGCCAGTTGCAGCTCGACCAAGTCGACCAGGTCGTCGACATGGAGCAGGTCGCGCACCTGCTTGCCGGAGCCGCCGTAGCCGATGTAGGAGAGGGGGCGGTCGAAGAGGTGACTGAGCAGCCACCAGGAGAAGACCCCCTGGTCGACCTTGCCCATCTGCCAAGGGCCGGCGATCACCCCGCAGCGGTCGATCACCGCTCGCAGCCCGTAGGCGTCCGCGTACTCCTCTATCAGCAGCTCGGCGGAGAGCTTGGTGGCGCCGTAGAGCGTGCGAGCGCCGGCCAACGGGAAATCCTCCCCGATGCCGGCCGGCCCGGCCCCCGCAACGGGTTGTGTGGCACTCAACTCAAAGCGGGTCTCGGCCTCCTCCAGCACAAGCCGCAACTGGGGCGCCACCGGGTAGACCCGGCTGGTGGAGAGGAAGACGACGAAGGCATCTTCTGCCCGCGCCCGCTCAAAGCAGTTGAAGGCACCCAGCAGGTTCGTCTGCACCGAATAGGAGGGGTCATCGAAGCCGGCCAAGACAGACGGCTCGGCTGAGCACTCGACCATCGCGTCGAACGGCCCGGCAGCCTTCAGGTCGACCGGCTCGCGCACGTCGCCGTGGATGAACTCGACCCCGGCCTCGCGCAGCCGCGAGAGATTGAGCTCAGAGCCGCGCCGCATCAGGTTGTCGAGGGCGATGATCTCCCAGTCCTGTTGGCGCCCGGCGAGCGCGACGGCAAGATTGCAGCCGACAAAGCCGGCCCCCCCCGTGATGAGGATTCGCCCCATTGCCGGGAGGCTATTGAGCCGAGCCGACGGGCGACTCCAATACTGTGGCCCCGCATGACGACCCTTTCACTGGTCATTCCGGCCTATAACGAGGAAGCCAGGCTTCCAGCTTTGCTCGAGACGCTCGCCACCACCGGTGGCGCGGAGATCAGCAAGGGCGGGTTTGATCTGCTCGAGGTGCTCATCGTCGATGACGGCAGTACCGACCAGACACCTGAGATCCTCAGCAACGCTTCCGGGCCAAGGCTCAGAGCTGTACTTGGCGACGGCCGCAATCGGGGAAAGGGGGCAGCGATTCGGGAGGGCTGCCGTCAAGCCCAAGGCGAATACGTGCTGCTCGCCGACGTCGACCTCTCGACCCCACTTGAGGAGCTGTCCAAGCTGGGCACGGCGATCCGCGCGGGCGCTGACATCGCCATTGGCTCCCGTGCGGTTCCAGGGGCCTTGGTCGAGCGCGGGCCGGCGCACCGCAAGCTGACGGGAAAGGCGTTCGGGGGAACGGTCCGGGCCCTTACCGGACTGCGTGTTCGCGATACGCAAAACGGTTTTAAGCTCCTGCCCACAGAGCTGGCGCAAAAGCTCTTTTCCGTGCAATTGTGCGCAGGGTTCGCCTACGACGTAGAGTTGTTGATGCGCGCCGAACTGGAGGGCTTGCGGATAGCCGAGGTACCAGTTCTGTACGTGCACGACCCCCGCTCGCGCGTGCGTGTAGGCCGAGCCAGCATGCAAATGTTGCGTGACGTCACCATGCTCGCCTATCGACTGAAACCGCGCCGCTCGCAGCAGATCGGCTATTCGAGCCGATCGACGGTCCTAGGCGACCTTTCGACAGACGATCCCGATTGATACGCCCGCCGGCAGCCTGATGCCGGCCCGGATAAGCCGAGCCTCGAAGCGCATCGGGAGCGACAAGGGCGCGTTGAGGGTCGCGGGGGTTCGCTCGAGGTCCGCCTTGGACCCATTGGATCGGCGCGGGAGACGCTTGGCCACGGCTATGGGCGGCAGCAGGATTGAGTTGAAATAGGTCGCGGTCCGTGTCTCCCAGCCGCAACTCTCGACGGCCCGGCGCAGCCCTGCCCTCGTGTATCGCCGCTGATGATGGAGGTTCTCATCCTCCTCGCTCCACAGCCATGCGTAAGCGGGGACAGTGAGCAGCATCGCGCCGCCGGCGGCTGTGACCCGCCAGAGTTCTCGAAGCGCCTGCTGTTCGGCGGCTATGTGCTCGATGACGTCTGTGGCGGCGACGAGATCGAACTCCCCGTCGTCGAACGGAAGCGACTCCAAGCCTGCCTGCTGGACGGATCCCAGGCCGCGCTCTTTGCAGAATCTCACCGCGTCGGCGGAGGGATCTACGCCAACCGCGTCACCGAGGTCCGCAAAGCGCTGAAGATTGCCACCCGTGCCGCAGCCCGCGTCGAGGATCCGGGGCTGGGGGGGTAGCCCAGCGCTCGCCAAGAGGGACTCGACGACAGCCCAACGGCCTCGGAACCACCAGTGCTCATCCTCGACCGCGTAGTGCGCGCGGTACGCGCCCTCACGCATCGCGGTTGACGGTCCTCTCCCGTTGTTCAGCCCGCCCTGTCGAGTTGCCGGTCATTCGTCAGATCCCTTTGGACATCGCTCCACGACAGCGCCTTGATGGTCTCCTGACTCCGGCGGTGCCTGGCTCGGACGCCCGAGGTTAGAGAATGTCGCTTTGGGCTGCTCGGCGAGCCGTCCGCGGAGCGCTCATAGAATGCCGCGCCGTGCCTGCCGCCCGACTCTCGTTTGAACGCGTGGACCGGCGGCGCCTGGGGATAGTCCTCTTCTCAGCGGCTGTTCTCGCCTCCTTCGTCTATGCACTGTGGCTGGGACGCGGTCAGACGCTGATCCTCGACGAGTGGAAGTTTCTCCTGGATAGCCGCAACTGGTCCGTGGCGCTGCTGGAACCGGACAACGGTCACCTCATACTTCTCCCCTACGTGGTGTCGAAGCTCGTCTATGGCACCTTTGGGCTTTCATCCCATTTGCCGTCCCAACTTGTCACCGTGTCACTCAATGCGGTGATCGCGGCTCTGCTGTACGTATTTGCCCGGAGAAGCATTGGCCCGTTGTTCGCTCTCCTCCCCGGGGTTCTCATCCTCTTTTATGGAACCAGTTGGGACGCAATCCTAATCGGCTACCAGCTGCCCAATCTGCTCACGATGGCAGCGGGCCTTTTCGCACTCCTCTTCATCCGACGAGAAGACCTGCGGGGCGATGCCCTGGCTTGCGTTGCGCTCTTCCTTTCCCTCGCCTCCTTCTCCGTCGGCGTCGCCTTCGTGGTGGGGGTTGCGGTGGCACTGCTTCTGCGAGGCCGAGCCGCCGCGGTATCGCGGGCCTGGGTTGTGCTTCTTCCAGTGTTCTTCTACGCCGCGTGGTTCATCTGGTCGATTCACCTTCGCCAGCCCGAAGGCTCGATCTACAACGTGGGAGCGCTTCTTTCGGGGATGTTCGACCAACTGGCGGCAGTGCTTGCGGGCATCACCGGCCTCGCCGCCGCGCCCGGAGCCAGGGACCTGACGACCGTGGTTGAAAGACCCGACTGGGGATCCGCGCTTGTGATTCTCGCCTTGGTCGGCGCCGCACTTTGGCTGAGGGACAAACGGCCGACCCCCTCGCTTATCGTCGCGTTCTCGGTTCTGGTCGCCTACCTGGTGGCGATTGCCCTTGGGCTCAGTGTCGAAGGCCATCGGGTGCCAAACGCCACACGCTACGTCTACATGGGCACCGTGTTGACGCTCCTGGTGTTCATCGAGCTCTTCAGGGGCATGAAGCCGACGAGGGGCTGGGCCGTCGTGCTTGGGATCGCGTTCATGCTCTCGCTCCTCGCGAACGGTGCGATTATGGGAATGGGCGGCAGGCTGGTCAGGCTTGAGTCGGCAACGAACCGTGCTCAGCTTGGCGCTCTCGAGATAGCTCGGAATCGAGTTTCGAACGATTTTGTGGTCGAGTCGGCAGAAAACACCACCCTGTCGAACCCGGACATGCTCTTCGATGCGGGCGCCTACTTCGACGTGACCCATTCGCTCGGGTCGCCGGCCTATTCCGAAGGGCAGCTCGGAGGCGCCCCCGATCAGGCCCGGGAGGCTGCTGACATGCTGCTTGCGCGCGCCCTGCCCATTTCCGTGCATCCCGGCTTTGAACCTGCTCGTGGAGCCCCGATCACCGTGGTCGAAGGCGAAGGCCACCGCCGTGGCAACGGCTGCGTCCTTGTCGTGCCCCGCGCGGGCTCGAGCCGGGTTGTTGTTGACGTGCCGAGCGGTGGCTTGAGCTACAGCGTTGCCTCAACGGAGCGGCCCGAACTGAAGCTGAGGCGCTTCGCGGAAGGGTTCGCGGTCGTGCCCGAACTTCCGCTGGGACCCGCCCGAGTGGCGGTACCGGAGGATCGATCGAATCGACCGTGGCAGGCCGAAGTAGTGACGACGTCCAGGCTGGATCTCTGCCCGTAGTCGGCCCTGGCCGACTCTCGCTCAGAAGCGATGTCGTCGCCGGCGCTGGGCGATCGCCTCGCGCGCAGAGATGTCAAGCAGGCCCTCCTGCGGAATCGGTCGCGGCGTCACACCACGCCCGTCTCGCCAGCCGCGCAACCTCGCCCGGGCACCCTGTGTCGTCCGTTGGAAGGCGACCTGGCCGGCGCAGATCGCGCCCTCGACCGCGATCGCCCGCGCCAGCAGGCGCGGCCGCTTGCCGAAGCCGTAGGCCCGCAGCAGGTAGCCGCGGCTCCAACCGGTCATCGCGTACTTGCGACCGGTGTTGGCGCCGAGGGTTTCCGAGTAGGCATGGACTCCCCTCGCGCTTGGCGCCAGGCGGCACTCGAATCCGGCCAGTCGCATCCGCAGTGCCAGGTCGAGGTCCTCGTAGTAGAGGAAGATCCGCTCGTCGAAGCCGCCCACCTGCTCGAAGGCGCTGCGCCTGTAAAGGGCCGCCCCGCCGGTTGGCCCGAGCGGATCGCCGGCCGAGGCGAGCGCCTCAACCGGTTCCCCGTTGAGGTAGTCGAAGCCGAGCAGCGTGCGGTCGGCGACGACGCCGGCCGAGTCGATTCGCCCCGGATCGGCTTCGCTCAGCAGCACCCCGGCAACCATGCCGACCCCGGCGTCCAGCGCCTCGGTCAGGCCGGCGATGAAGCCGGGCTCGGCCGAGACATCGTCGTTGAAGAAGACGATCGGGTCGCCCGGCACTTCGCGCACGGCCCGGTTGAGGGCAGAGCCGAAGCCGAGGTTGACCCCGAAGGCGATCGACTGCGCCCAGGGGAAGCGAGTGCGAACCAGTTCCTCGCCGAGACCCTCGGCGCTGTTGTCGACGATCACGACACGCGGTCTCGGCTCCTGGCGCTCGAGCGACTCGAGCGTCTGCGCAAGCCGCTCGCCGGCGCGCAGGGTCGGTATGTAGACGGTCGTCTCCATCGCTACGCCGGGGCTCCTCCGGGCAGCATCGGCCGCACGAGCTGGAAGAGCGAGCGCATCTCATGGCGGAAGAAGAGGAACTGAAGCGGCAGCCAGACCGCGGCGACGATGCAGAGGGCGAGCATCAGGCCGGTCGCGGTCTGCTCGACGTCCGCAAGCTGGGCGGCAAGCACGGCGAGCCCGGAGATCAGCGACATCTTCAAGACCGGGAAGAGGGAGCGCCTGAGGGTGGGGTGTGTCCGCAGTGCGAGGGCGACCACCGAGCCAAGGGTGGGGATGGTGATGGCGAGGCCGATGCCGGTCTCGCCCAGCGGAGCGAAGAGGACCGCCGCGAGGGTCCAGGCCAGCACGGTTTCGGTGGCCGAAGCCGCAACCACGGGACCCACCGCACCCTTCGCCAGCGAGTATCCGATCATCGTCGCATTGGCGCCCGCGGCGACCATCATCCCCAGCGAGCCGGCGAGCACGACGTCGGAGGTCGGCAGCCACGCATCGCCGAGAACGACGCCGATTAGCGGCTGCACGGCGCCGGCAACCAGCGCCAGCGGCAGGCCGGCGACGAGGGTCGCGTAGAGAGCCGCGCCGGCGGCACGGCTCGCGCGCTCGCCGCTGCTGCGCGAGAGCGCCGGGAAGGAGACGCGCGCGATCGCGCCGGTGAGCGCGATCGGAAATGAGAACAGGCGCTTGGCCATCGCGTAGAAGCCGGCCGCCGCCGAGCCGCCGACCGCGGTCAGCACCACCACGAAGCCGACTTCCCGGCCGATGTTGATGCCATAGACGAGCGTGACCCTCGCCCCGAACCTGATCATCGGCCGCAGCGGGTCCAGGCGCAGCACCGGCCTGCGCACGAACTTCTGCAGAACCCAGGCCGCGACCATGCTTGCCAGGGCGCCGGCGGGTACCGCCCCGGAGAGGCTGAATGCGCCGAGGCCAGCATAGGCGGCGGCGAGGGCGAACGCGTTGAAGGTCAGGGTGTCAGCCGCCTCGACCACCGCAACGCGCCCAAAGAGAAGGTGGCGCTCCATCAAGGCCGTCGGAACCGCCCGGCCGGCGTAGAGCGGCATCGCAAGCCCCGCGACACCGACCACCCGCAGCGCTTCGCTGTCGATGCTGAGTGCCGGTGCAAGGACGAAGGCGACTCCGAAGAGCAGCCCCGACAGGAGGATCGAGGTGGAGAGCATCGCGCCCCCTACCGCTGCCTGCTGTTCGGCGGAAGGCTCATCATCCTGGCCGATCATCGCGGATGGCAGCCCCATCTCCGCCAGCCGCTGTCCCGCCATCTGGATTGACAACGCCAGGGCGAACATCCCGTAGTCGGCCGGGGTCAGAAGCCTGGCCAGCAGCACGGTGACGCCGGCAGTCAGCAGCTGCAGGCCCAGCGTTCGGCCGACCAGTACGCCGACCCCTCGCGCGGCCGAGGCGCCTACAGCGGCGGGCTCGGGTGCCGCGGCAGCCTCGAAGCCAAATCCGAGATCCTCGCCCACCTCGCCGCGCTCGGAACCGGGGCGGTCGTCGTCGCTCACCGGATTTGCGCGCCTGGATTGCGAATCATCGCTCGGTCCGGCCGCGCCTCCAGGCGATAGCGTCTGGCGGCGGTGGCCATGGACAATGCATTGAAGCAAGGGACGGTGGAACAGGGGGCGCCCACGGCGCCCACGCCTGCCCGGTCTGCCTCCGGGCCACCCGCCTGGGTCGTTGTGGTGGCGATCCTGATCACCTACATCACGCTGTTCACCGGCGATAGCTACATCGGGCCGGTGCCGCTCAAGCTGTTTGTCGTTGCCGGCGCGATCGTCGCTTGGTGGTGGCAGATCGGGCGCCGCAGCGCCCTTCGTAGTTACCAGTTTGCGGTGCCCGTGCTGGGCTTCGCAATCGGGATCCCGATCTTCTGGGCGCTCGTCGGCGCAGCGCAGGCGATCGGGGGGGACTCGGCCGGCGCCCACAGCCTTACATGGACGATGCAAGAGGCAAGCCGCTTCGTCTACCTGTTGCTCTATTTCCCGCTCGTGGACGCGCGCCGGCTCTACGGCAGCCGTGGCGTCGACGTCTGGCTCTTCCCGGTGCTCGCCCTCGGTGGGATCACCATCCTGCTTTTCCTCTCGCACTACCTGATCGGACATCCAGGCAACACCCCGAGCTTTCTCATCTTCAAGGGGGTCTTCGGGTACAACCCGGGAGGCTTCCGGGTGTTCATCGGCAACCAGGTGCTCTTCGTCGTTGCCACGGCGCTGCTGCTTGCCGAGCTTGCCTCGCAGGGCCGGTCGCGGATGAGGGTCGGCGGCCTGGCGCTGCTGATCGCCGGCACCTACCTGTCGCACACGCGGGGCATCTGGCTGGGCATGGTGATCGTCTGCACCGGTGTGCTGCTGGCCATGCTCTGGCGAGAAGTCGATGCGCGCAGGCAGCGGCTGATTTTGCGCCTCGCAGCAGGGGCAGCGCTGCTCGTGGTCGTGATCGGGGTCGGCATGCTCTTCGGCGCCGTGCACCGGCCTGCTTTTCTCGCCGACTCATCTGCCGGGCAGCGGGAGACCCAGGCTCCCAAGCTCTGGGATGCCTTCAAGCAGAACCCGGTGCTGGGCGACGGTCTGGGGGCCGTGGTGAAGCCGCGCTACGTGCGGGACCCGGCGGCGCCCTGGTCCTACGAGCTGACCTATCTGCAGCTGCTCTTCCAGATGGGGGTGCTGGGCTTGCTCGCGGTCCTCGCGCTGCCGCTGGCCGTTGTTCGCCGGGGATTGAAGGCGGCCACCGCAGGGGAACTGCAGGCACCGCCGCTGGCCGGCGCAATGGCGATTCTCGGAATCCTGGTTGCCAGCGCCACGAATCCCTACCTGCTCTCGAGCTTCGGCATGCTCGGCGTCGCGATCGGGCTCTCGATGGTCGCCCGGGCCGAGCCGA
>Ga0207661_10000682_pt1 | contig 22002 bp, 21 predicted proteins | sample KBSC713LmetaG_FD_184337 | JGI IMG/M metagenome (GOLD analysis project Ga0207661, IMG submission 184337) | Corn rhizosphere microbial communities from Kellogg Biological Station, Michigan, USA - KBS C7.1-3L metaG (SPAdes) (version 2) | ecosystem: Host-associated > Plants > Roots > Rhizosphere ...
GTCTTCGAGGTAACGGTCGAACTGCACGCCGGTCAGCAGCTCGAACGCCTCGACGTACCGCGCACGTGTCCCGGCCACGACGTCGGGCGGGAGCTCCGGCCCCGGCTCCGTGCGGTTCCAGCCGGTGGATGCGCACCAGTCACGGGCGTACTGCTTGTCGAACGAGGGCTGCGGCCGACCCGGCGCGTACCCGTCCAGAGGCCAGAATCGCGACGAGTCCGGGGTCAGCGCCTCGTCCCCGAGCGTCACGGTCCCCTCTCGGTCGACGCCGAACTCGAACTTCGTGTCGGCGACGATGATCCCGCACGAGGCCGCGTGCTCGGCCGCGCTCTCGTAGAGCGCAAGGGCTGCCGCGCGCGCCGCCTCGTAGCGCCCGGCCCCGCACAGCTCGGCTGCCTCCGCCTCCGTGATGTTGAGGTCGTGGCCGGCGTCCGACTTCGTGGCCGGAGTCAGGATCGGCGCCGGCAGCCGCTCCGACTCCCGGAGCCCGCCCGCAAGCCGGTGACCGCACACCTCGCCCGTCTCCTGGTAGTCGAGCCAGCCGGAGCCCGCGAGAAAGCCGCGCACGACCAGCTCGACGGGAAGCATCGTGAGCCTGACGCACTCGATCGAGCGGCCGTCGTGCCTGATTGCGACGAAGTGGTTCGGGACGAGGTCGCGCAACCGCGTGAACCAGTACGCAGAGAGGCCGCTCAGCACTCGGCCCTTGTCCGGGATCTCGGTCGGCAGGACGACGTCGTACGTCGACAGACGGTCGGAGGCAACGAGCAGGAGCCGATCGTCGTCGAGCGCGTATAGCTCGCGGACCTTGCCGCTGCCGACGCGCACCGCGTCAGCCATGGACGGCCGCCTCACGCGTCGCGCGGAGCGCGCGCAACCGCTCGAACACCGCGTCGACGTGGGCGACGTACGCGTCGAGCGCGAAGACGCCGTCGAGGTCGACGCGGGAGGCCAGCGCGTCGTCGCCACGTACGAGCGTCGCGAAGTCGCGATCCTCGTCCCAAGCCCGCATCGCGTGTCGTTGGACGCGACGGTACGCGTCGTCCCGCGCGAGCCCGCTCTCGACGAGCGCGAGGAGCAGACGCTGGCTCGCGTAGAGACCGTGGCTCCCGTCGAGATTCGCGCGCATGCGCTCGGGCCGGACGACGAGCCCCTCGACCAGCCATGCGAAGCGGTCGAGCGCGTAATCGACCGCGAGGAACGAGTCCGGCAGGACGACTCTCTCGGCCGACGAGTGCGAGATGTCGCGCTCATGCCAGAGCGCGACGTTCTCGAGGCCGACGACCGCATTGGCCCGCACCACGCGCGCGAGCCCGCAGATGCGCTCCGCGACGATCGGGTTGCGCTTGTGCGGCATCGCGGACGAGCCCTTCTGATCCTTCGCGAAGGGCTCCTCGACCTCGCGCACCTCCGTGCGTGCGAGGTGTCGGATCTCCGTCGCGAACCGCTCGAGCGACGATGCGACGAGCGCGAGCGTGGACAGGAGCTCGGCATGCCGATCGCGTTGGAGAATCTGCGTCGAGCTCGGCGCAGGGTCGAGCCCGAGCCGCTCGCACGCGACCCGCTCGACCTCGGGATCGACGGCGGCATACTGGCCGACGGCGCCCGAGAGCTTGCCGACCCGCAGCCCTTCGACGGCGCGGCCGACCCGGGCGCGATCGCGGTCGAGAGCGAACGCCCAGCCGGCGAGCTTGAGGCCGAACGTCGTCGGTTCCGCGTGCACGCCGTGCGTGCGTCCCATGCACACGGTCTCTCGGTGCTCCTCCGCCCGGACCGACACGGCGTCGAACGCGCGGTCAAGACCTTCGAGGATCAGGGCCCCCGCCTCCTGGATGGACAGCGACAGCGCGGTGTCGAGCACGTCCGACGAGGTAAGCCCGTAGTGGAACCAACGCCCGTCGTCGCCGAGCCCGGACGCCACGAGATCGACGAAGGCCGCAACGTCGTGCCCGGTCTCGCGTTCCCGCCACGTCACCTCGTCGGGCGACGGCGCGCGGGCGACGTCACGGACTCGCGCGACGACTTCAGGCGTGACCCTGTCGAGCGCGGCCCAGCCCTCGAGCGCCGCGAGCTCGACCTCGAGCATCCGCTGAAGCCTCCGCTCGTCCGACCAGACCCGTGTCATGACGGGCCGGGAGTAACGAGCGATCACGCAGCAAGTCTAGATGTGGCCTCGGGCAGCTCCTCGGCTGCCCGTTGCGAAGTCGGCGCACTTTTGACCCACCCGCTCCACCAACGTTGCCTTTCCTGACGATAGAATGAAAGTGGGTGGTGGGTTGGGGTGCCCCGGCGCGATCCGCATGTTGCGACCTACGCGAGCCCGGCCGCCGCGAGTGCAATGTCCTCGCGCCGACGCGCGCCGGGGATCCGGATCAGGTCTGCCGCCGCGTACGCCCGCGTGCGGGCCTCGGCCAAGTCGGCGCCTGTCGCGGTCACGCCGAGCAGCCGGCCGCCGTTGGTGACGAGGTCGCCGTCGTTGAGCGCCGTCCCTGCGTGGAAGACGAGCGCGCCCGCCGCGGTCGCGTCGTCGGTGCCCTGGATCGGCGTCCCGACATCGCCTGCCGCCGGATACCGGCCGGCGGCGAGCACTACGGTCACGGCGCTCGCGTCGAGCCGTCCCAGCGCCACACCGGCGAGGGAGCCACTTGCAGCCGCGGCAAGCGCGACGAGCAGGTCTCCGTCGACGAGCGGCAGCACCGACTGTGTCTCCGGATCGCCGAAGCGGCAGTTGAACTCGAGCACGTGCGGCCCCTCGGCGGTGAGCATGACGCCCGCGAAGAGCGTGCCGACGAACGGTGTCCCGCGGCGGGCGAGCTCGGCCAGGGTCGGTCGGACGCACGTCTCGAGCACCGTCGAGAGCAGATCGTCGTCGACATCGGGAACCGGCGCGAACGAGCCCATCCCGCCCGTGTTCGGCCCGCTGTCTCCGTCGGATGCCCGTTTGAAGTCACGGGCCGGAGCGAGCGCGAGGGCGTCGAGCCCGTCGGCGAGCGCGAGCACCGACAGCTCGCGCCCTTCGAGCAACTCCTCCATGAGCACGGGGCCGTCGAAGCCCCGCGCGACTCCGAGCCCGGCGACGACTTCCTCCTCCGTTCGGCAGACGATGACGCCCTTGCCGGCGGCGAGCCCATCTGCCTTGAGCACACAGGGCGCGCGCGGGGCGTCGAGAATGGCGGCGGTCGGGACAGCGGCTGCGGCCATCACGTCCTTGGCGAACAGCTTGGAGCCCTCGATCCGCGCCGCCGCCCGCGAGGGCCCGAACACGGAGATCCCCGCATGCCGCAGCTCGTCCGCCACTCCGGCGACGAGCGGAGCCTCTGGCCCGACGACCACGAGATCGGTGGCGAGCGACCGTGCGAGCGCGAGCAGGCCGTCGCCGTCGTCCGCCGCGACCGGGTGACACGTGGCGAGCTCGGCGATCCCGGGGTTTCCAGGCGCGGCATGGAGCTCGGTCAGCTCGGGCGACGCCGCGACTCGCCACGCGAGCGCGTGCTCCCGACCACCGGACCCGACGAGGAGGACACGCACCGCCCGAGTCTACGACTCGACCTGAGCGGCCTCCGCCCGACCATCCAGGACGTGGGCCGGGGGGCTTGGATGTTCGAGGCCTCCGCCGAGACGTACGAACGGCACGTCGCCAGGTACACGCCGTCGACCCGTCGGAGCCGTGGAGGAGTGCCGACGCCTGTGCCCGAGGCCGACGTGCGAGCCGGGACGCCGCGCTCGATACGCGGGCGTGATCCGTCCGCGACACGGCACGAGGGCGCTTCAGCTAGAGGGAAAGCACGGCGTCGCGCGCCGCACCGGTGCCGACGATCGTCACGGGCACGCCGAGCGCGTCCCCGACGAACGAAACGTACTCGGCGGCGGCGGTGGGCAGGGCGGGACCGGTGAGCTCCTCCAGCCAGCCGGCGAGCGGCTCGAAGACCGGGGCGCAGTGGTGGAAGTCGGACTGGTGGGCGGGGAAGTCCTCGGTCTGCGTGCCATCCGGCAGCCGGTAGCGGACGCACACCGGAATCTCGTCGAAGTCCGAGAGCACGTCGAGCTTCGTCAGCGCGAGCGACGTGATCCCGTTGACGCGAACGGCGAACCGGAGCGCGACGAGGTCGAGCCACCCGCAGCGACGCTCGCGGCCGGTGACGGTGCCGAACTCCGCGCCGAGCTCGCGAACCCGATCCTGTGCCTCCCCGGCGATCTCGCTCGGAAACGGCCCCTCGCCGACGCGCGTCACATAGGCCTTCGAGACCCCCAGGACCTCGTCGATGCGCTGCGGCCCGATCCCGAAGCTGACGGCAGCGCCCGCCGCGATCGGGCTCGACGACGTCACGAAGGGGTACGTGCCATGGTCGAGGTCGAGCAGTGTCCCCTGCGCGCCCTCGAACAGCACGCGCCGACCGTCGCGCAGCGCGCGGTCGACGAGGAGCGACGTATCCGCGACGTACGGCGCGAGCCGCTCGGCGTGCGCGAGCGTCCGCGCGACGACCTCCTCCACGTCGAACGGGTCGATCCCGTAGACGCGCTCGAGCCACACGTTCTTCTCACTCGTGGCCAGCTCGATCTTCTCGCGCAGGATCTTCGGGTCGAGCAGGTCCTGCACGCGGATGCCGATCCGCGTCGCCTTGTCCGCGTACGCCGGCCCGATGCCCCGCTTGGTCGTCCCGATCTGCAGACGGCCGAGCCGCCGCTCGCGCGCGCCGTCGAGCGCGACGTGCCACGGCATGATCAGGTGCGCGTTGCCGGAGACGAAGACGAGCCCGTCGGTGCGCCGCCCGCGAGCCTCGAGCTCGTCGAGCTCGGCAACGAGCACGTCCGGATCGAGGACGCAGCCTGCGCCGATGGCACTCGCGACACCTCCGACGATCCCCGACGGAATCGCGCGGATCTTGAACGTCTCGCCGTCGACGACGATCGTGTGGCCCGCGTTCGGCCCGCCCTGGTAGCGGCAGACGAGGTCGGACTCCTGGGCGAGCAGGTCGACGATCTTGCCCTTCCCCTCGTCGCCCCACTGCGCGCCGACGATCACGGTCGCGGGCACGTGACGCATTCTCGCACGCCGTCCGACGGCATGACCGCGGGATCGCGGCGGACGGCGCGACGGCGGCGTCCGCCGGGGCCTACGCCGGCCCGCCGCCCGCGAGATCGGCGAACTTCGCGTACCGCTTGAGGAAGCTCAGCTTGACCGCGTCGGTGGGGCCGTTGCGGTGCTTCGCGAGGATCAGCTCCGCGATGCCCTGCGAGTCCGACTCGTCGCCGTTGTAGTACTCGTCGCGGTAGACGAAGAGGACGAGATCGGCGTCCTGCTCGATCGATCCCGACTCGCGCAGGTCGGAGAGGATCGGGCGCTTGTCGTGGCGCTGCTCGACCGCCCGCGAGAGCTGCGAGAGGGCGAGGATCGGCACGTCCAGGTCGCGGGCCAGCACCTTCAGGTTGCGCGAGATCTGCGACACCTCCTGCACGCGGTTCTCGACGGTCCCGCCCGAGGTCATCAGCTGGAGGTAGTCGACGACGATCAGCCCGAGGTCCGGGTTGCGGCTCTTGAGCCGCCGCGCCTTCGAGCGGAGCTCCATCATCGTGATCGAGCCCGTGTCGTCGACCCAGATCGGCGCCTTCATCAGCTTGTCGCAGGCCGCGGTGAGGCGCGGCCAGTCCTCCTGGGCGAGCTTGCCGGAGCGCACGCGGTTGGACTCGACCTTCGCCTCGCTGCACATCAGGCGCTGCGTGACCTCGGCCTTCGACATCTCGAGCGTGAACAGCGCGACGGGCTTCGACTCGCGGACGCCGAGGTTCGCGGCGATGCACAGCCCGAGCGCCGACTTCCCCATCGACGGGCGCGCCGCGAGGATGATGAGGTTCCCCGGCTGGAATCCGGACGTGAGCCGATCGAGATCACGAAACCCGCTCGGCACGCCCGTCACGTCGACGCCGGCCTCGTACAGCTTCGTGATCCGCTCGAAGCTCTCGGTGAGGAGCGGCCCGATGTGGTCGAAGTCGCCGGTGACCCGCTGCTGCGCGAGGTCGAAGACGATCTGCTCCGCGCGGTCGACGAGCTCCGTCGTCTCGCCGATCCGCTCGCGACCGAGCCGCGCGATCTCCTGCCCCGCCTGGATCAGCGCGCGGAGCGTCGCCGCCTCCTTGACGATCCGGGCGTAGTGGTCGACGTTCGCCGTGGCCGGCACGAGCGCCGCCAGCTCGGCGACGCGGGAGCTGCCGCCGATCGTCTCGAGCGCGCCTCGCTCCTCGAGCTCGTTGACGAGCGTGATCGCGTCGACCGGCTCGCCCTTCTTCCAGAGCTCGAGGCAGGCCAGGTAGATCGTGGCGTGCGACGCGCGGTAGAAGTGCGAGGCGTCGAGGATCTCCGTGACCGAGCCGATCGCGTTCTCGGAGAGCAGCATCGCGCCCAGCACCGACTCCTCGGCCTCGAGGTTCTGGGGCGGCACGACCGGAGTCGCCGCTGGGGCCTGCACCGTGCTCACGACGCGGGATCAAACCCGTCGCGCGGGGCCCCGTCCAGAACTGACGTGCTCACAGGGCCGCACCCACGAGACCAGGGACAACGGAACACATGTTCGCATCATATCCCCAGCGCAGGACACGCCGTCCACAGCAAGTCGTGGAAGCCGGCCGACAAAACGGTCGCACGGAGCGATGTTTTCGTGCGGCTATCCACAGGCCGTGCGGGCGCCTGTGGACGACTCGGCCCGACACTGTGCGAAGCCGGGAGGGACGTCGCCGCCCTTCCCGGGAGCTCAATCGGGCTCGGGCGCGTCGAGCGGCTCGTCCGCCCTGGGCGGATCCTCGGGACGCTCTTCGGCGCCCTCGTCGTCTGCCTCCTGGGCCGTCGAGCGGAGCTCGTCCTCCGCGGCGACGGCAGCCTCGGTCTCCCGGATGCCTTCCTCGTGCGCCGCCTCGGCCTCCTCGGCCTCCGCCCGCTCTGCGGCCTCGAGCGCCGCGAGCTCTTCCTCCGGCGGCAGCTCGCCGCCCTCGGGGACGACGAGGGTCTTCACCTCGGCGGTGACGCCCTCGAACACGTGCACGGGGATCGAGTAGCGGCCGATCCGCTTGATCACGTCGAGCTCGATCTTCCGCCGGTCGACACGGATCTTCCTCGTGCGCCAGAGCTCCTCGGCGATGTCGGTGGTGGTGACGGAGCCGAACAGGGACCCCGTCGGGCCCGCCTTCACCTCGAAGCGGAGGACGGTCTTCGTCAAGGTCGACGCGATCTCCTCGGCGTGCTCGGCGGTGCGCGCCTCGTGACGCGCCCGCTCCGCCTCCACACGCCGGAGCTCGGCGACACGGCCCGCGGTGGCGACCTCGGCCAGGTGCCGCGGCAGCAGGTAGTTGCGCGCATAGCCGCGCTTCACGTCGACGACCTCGCCCTTCAGGCCGAGTTTCTCGACGTCGTGGGTCAGGATGACCTCCATCACTGCCCCTGGACGTACGGGAGAAGCGCCATCTCTCGGGCCCGCTTCACCGCGACCGCGACCTGCCGCTGGTGGCGGCGGCACGCGCCCGTGATGCGGCGGTTGCGGATCTTGCCCCTCTCGGAGATGTAGCGCCGCAGCTGGTTGGCGCTCTTGTAGTCCACCTCCTGGACCTTGTCCTCGCAGAAGTGGCAGCTCTTGCGCCGACCACCGGTTGCCCCGGGGCCCGGGCGCTTGCGCGTCTGGGTCTTCGCAGCCATGTGGCCTCCTAGACGGTTGACTGGTGATACGGGTGCCCCACGTGCCGGCCACCCATCGTCAGAAGGGAATGTCGTCGTCGGTCGGGGACGTCGGGAAGTCGCCGGCGGGCGTCGCGGTGGCCTCGGCCGGGATGTAGCCGCCGCCGCCCCCTTCGCCGTCGCCACGACCGCCCAGGAACTGGACGGTGTCTGCGACGATGTCGACGGCCTGGCGCTTGTTGCCCTCCGGCGTCTCCCACTCGCGCCACTCGAGGCGCCCGTCGACCGCCACAGGGCGGCCCTTGGTGAGGTATTGCGCGCAGCGCTCGCCCTGGTTGCCCCAGACGGTGATATCGAAGTAGTTCGGCTTGTCGACCCACTGCCCGGTCTCGTCCTTGCGTCGCGTGTTGACCGCGAGCCGCAGGTTGCAGACGGCAGTCCCCGACGGCGTGTGTCGGAGCTCGGGATCCCTCGTCAGGTTGCCGACGAGGACGACACGGTTGATGGCGGCCATCGCTTACTCCTCCTCCGGGGCGTCCACGGGCTGTGCCGGGGCATCGTCGCCGATCGCGACGCCCGCCGCTACTGGCTCGGCGGGACCTCCCTCATGGCGACGTGTCGCCATGTGACGGAGCACGTCGTCATCGATCTTCAACACGCGGTTGAGCTCGTCGAGGGTCTCCGGCGTCGCGGCGAGGGTCAGCAGGTGGTAGATCCCGTCTTCCTTCTTGTCGATGGGGTACGCGAGCTTGCGCCGGCCCCACGGGTCGTGGCGCTCGAACGTCCCCCCACCCTGCTCGACGAGCGTCTTCACACGCTCGACGATCTCGGTCTGCTTCTCGTCGGAGAGCTCGGGGTCGAGCAGCAGCAGGACTTCGTACTCGGTCACGCGGTCCCTGTCTCCTTCCTTCGGTCTGAGTCGGCCTCGCCGGTGGGTGCAGCGCCCGGGAGCGGCGTCGCGCGGCGTGGCAGGAAGCCGCGGAAGGGTAGCAGCGCCGGAGCGACCGACTACCATGGCCCCGTGCGCAGGCTGATCGGCTGGACCGCAGGGGTCGTCGGGATCGCAGCCCTGGCGCGGATGCTCGCCCGACGGCGTCGCGCGTCGATGCCGCCCGCGGCGCCTCCGGTGGACGACCATGCCGAGGCGCTGCGCCGGAAGCTCGAGGAGAGCCGTGCCGCCGAGACGACGAGCACCGCGACATCCGCGGAGCCCGCTGACGAGTCGCCCCGCGAGTCGCTCGAGGACCGGCGTGCTCGCGTCCACGCCAAGGCGCAGGAGGCGATCGACGCGATGCAGGAGCCGCTCGAGTGAGCGACGACCTCGGCGAGGCGATCGACCGCCTGTCGGAGCAGGTCACGGCGCTCCAGGCCGACGTCCGCGCCCTCGACCGCCGCTCCACCCTCCCGCCTCCCTCGTCCGTGCAACCCGATCCGGTGCCGCCCGGCGCGCACGCCTGGCTCGGGGAGCTCGAGACGCCGATTCGGCGGAGGCCGCAGGTGCCGCGGGTGCTGCTCGAGGGCCTGTTCCTGGCGGCCGTCGCTGCCGCCGCCGCGATCGCCGAGCTCGACGCCGTCGCGATCGCCGGCGTGATGATCGGCGCCTGGGTGGTCGTGGCGCTGATCGAGTGGGCCGCGTCGCGTGCCGAGCGAGAGCCCTCGATCCCCGTCTACGCCGCGGGGCCACGTGAGCCTGCCCGCGCCGACCCGGCGTGGTTCGCCCCCCCGGTCGAGCACACCTTGCTCGACTCGAGCGGCGACGATCCGGTCACGGCCGTCACGCGACTTCCGCCCGTCGCGCCCGAGGACGACCCCGAGGCGACCGTGGAGCAGCGTCCGGCTGTCTGAGGGATCGACCCGCGGGACCGCACCGTAGGCTTCCTCGCCGTTGCTCTTCCCGACCGCCACCTTCGCGCTCTTCTTTCTCGTCGTCCTGCCGCTCTCGTGGCTGACGATGCCCTGGCCGCACCGCTGGCGGCCGTTCATCATCCTCGCGAGCTACGTCTTCTACAGCTGGTGGGACTGGCGCTTCGTCCTGCTCCTCGCCGGCTGCACCCTCTGGAACCAGCTCCTCGCCGTCCGCATCTGGCGGAGCACCGTCCAGGCGCAGAAGCGCGCCCTACTGGTCCTCGCGCTGGCCGGCGACCTGGGCCTGCTCGGCTACTTCAAGTACTACGACTTCTTCGTCTCCTCGGGAGACAACCTCGCCTCGTACGTCGGGATGGACCTTCCGCTCTCTCTGAAGTCGATCGTCTTGCCGGTCGGTATCTCCTTCTTCACGTTCATGGCGATCAGCTACGTCGTCGACGCGTACCGCGGCGACTTCCAGCCGACGACGCTCGAGAAGTTCGCGGTGTACCTCTCGTTCTTCCCGCACCTCGTGGCGGGCCCGATCGTCCGGCCGGCCGAGCTGATCCCGCAGATCGAAACACCACGCGACCCTCGCCGGGTCGACACGAGCCGCGCCTTCTACCTCATCGCGACGGGGCTGTTCAAGAAGGTCGTGATCGCCAACTACCTCGCGTCGTCGATCGTCGACCAGGTGTTCGCCACCCCGGGGCAGCACTCGTCGCTCGAGATCCTGATCGCGATCTACGCGTACGCCGTGCAGATCTACGCGGACTTCTCGGGCTACACCGACATCGCGATCGGGATCGCGCTTCTGCTCGGCTTCACGTTCCCCCGGAACTTCGACTCTCCGTACGCGGCGGTGTCGGTGCAGGACTTCTGGCGACGCTGGCACATGACGCTCTCGCGCTGGCTCCGCGACTACGTCTACATCCCGCTCGGGGGAAACCGGGGCAGCCGGCTCCTCACGTACCGGAATCTCATGCTGACGATGCTCCTCGGCGGGCTCTGGCACGGCGCGGCCTGGACCTTCGTGATCTGGGGCGGTCTGCACGGGTCGGCGATGGTGTGGGAACGGTGGCGACGCGAACGGCGCGGGCCGGTCGAGCGCGTCGAGACGCGCTGGACGACCTGGCGCGCGCGGATCGTGACGTTCCACTTCGTCTGCTTCGCGTGGATCTTCTTCCGGGCGGACTCCTTCACGGCGGCGTGGGACATGATCGCGGGCCTGTTCACACGCTGGGGTGAGGCGTCCCCGCTCGTCACGAGCGGCGTGCTCCTCGCGATCGCCGTCGGGATCGGCTCGCAGTACCTGCCGACGCGCATCCCGAGGCTCGTGATGGCGCGCTTCTCGCGGCTTCCGGTCCTCGGCCAGGCCACCGTCCTCGCGCTCGCGCTGATGCTGACGAGCGCGATGGGCCCGGAAGGCGTGGCACCCTTCATCTACTTCCAGTTCTGATGCCCGAGCCTTCCAGGATCTTCTTCCAGCCCTGATGCCCGATCCTCCCAGGCCGCCGCTCCCTCCGCTGCTCCCGCCCCTCCCGGAGGAGGAGGACGAGACCAGGACCCTCGAGCAGGCTGCCGCTCCGCCGCCACCCGCCCCACCGCCCCGGTCGCAGCCGAGGGCGCCGAAGGCCGACGACGGGCCGGCCCGGCGGTTGTGGAGCGCCGGCCACGCACTGATCGTGTGCGTGCTCGCGCTCGCGATCGCGGTCCTCCTCAACGCACCGGGTGCCCACAAGTCGGCCTTCAACAAATCGGACGGCTGGCAGCGCGACGTCGCGCTCGCCGTCACCGGCCCACTCGCCGGAGTGAGCCACGCGCTGCTCCTCGACCGGCCCCGCAAGGCGGTCCAGGCGTTGATGGGCCGGTCGGGCGAAGACGAGATCGACACGCAGATCGCCCTGCCCTCGTCGCCGACGCCGACGCCCGTCAAGACGACGACGCCGACCAAGCGGAACCCCGGCTCTACTCCCGAGCCGCCGAAGAAGGTCGCCTTCACCCCGAAGCACAAGCTGTCGATCTGGATCGCCGGCGACTCGCTCGTGATCACTCCGGGCTACGCGATCATCCGGGCCGCCGGCGCGAGCCCGGTGATGCAGTCCGTCGGCGGCGTCGACGGGCGGATCGCGACGGGGCTGACGCGACCCGACGTCTACAACTGGTTCGACGAGATCCGCTCGCGGGTGAAGGAGCTCGAGCCGAAGGTCGTCGTCCTCGACTTCGGCGGGAACGACGACAAGGCGTACATGACCGGGCTGCCCGAGGGCGTCACGATCGACGACTTCGGTGGTTCGGTCTGGCGACGCGAATATGCGCGGCGCGTGGGAGGCGTGATGGACGTGATCAATCGCGCGGGCGCCTTCGTCGTCTGGATCGGCCTGCCGCAGACCCGCTCGCCCGATCAGACCGCCCGCTTCGACGTGGTCAACGCGGTCGTCGAGAAGCAGGCCCGCAAGCGGCCCGGCCGCGCGGCGTACATCGACACGTACCGGCTCTTCGCCGGTGACGACGGCGGATACACGCAGTACCTGCGGAACCTCTCGGGCGACCTCGTCCTCGTGCGCTCCGCGGACGGCGTGCACTTCGAGCGCGCCGGTGGCGACATCATCGCGCGCGAGGTGCTCAAGGAGCTCAACGAGCAGTTCGACCTGACGAGCTGGCGCAAGAAGTCGCGGTAGACGCCAGCCGCCACCGACGGCCGGACATAGATTTCCCTCGTGAGGATCTGCCTGATGATCGAGGGCCAGGAAGGCGTCACCTGGCAGCAGTGGCTGGCGCTCGCGCAAACGACCGAGGCGGCCGGGCTCGAGGGGCTCTTTCGCTCGGATCACTACCGCTCGATCGTGCGGGGCGAGCCCGCCGGGGCGCTCGACGCGTGGGCGACGCTCGCCGCGCTCGCCGCCCGCACCGAACGGATCCGGCTCGGGACGATGGTGTCGCCCGTGACCTTCCGGCCGGCCTCGGTGCTGGCGAAGAACGTCGTCACGGTCGACCACGTCTCCGGCGGCCGTGTCGAGCTCGGGATCGGCGCGGGCTGGTACGAGCGCGAGCACGACACGTACGGGTTCCCGTTCCGGACCGCCCGCGACCGGGTCGACGAACTCGACCTGCAGCTGGCCGAGATCACGCGCCAGTGGACGAAGGCCGAGGACGTCCAGCCCCGATCGGTGCAGCACCCGCGGCCGCCGATCATCGTCGGCGGCCGCGCGAAGCCACGCACGGTCGCGATCGCCGTCCGCTACGCCGACGAGTACAACACCGTCTCACCCTCGGTCGACGAGGCCCGCGAGCGGGCGCGCCGGGTGGCGGACGCCGCTCGCGAAGCGGGGCGCGAGCCGCTTCGCTTCTCGATGATGATCGGCTGCGTCGTCGGCAGGGACGCGGGCGAGGTCGCAGATCGGCTTGCCGCCATCGACGCCGCCACCGGGCGCCAGGCCGAGCCCCCGCCGATCGCGGGGACGCTCGAGGAGGTCGTCGACCGGCTCCGGCAGTACGAGGCCGCCGGCGTCGAGCGCGCGATGCTCCAGCACCTGCACCACGAGGACCTCGAGATGGTCGCGCTCCTCGGCGACGTCGCCGACGCTCTCCGCCGCTAAGGCGGCGTCAAGATCCGGCGGGGCGGCGTACGAATCGCGTCAAGACAGGCCTGTGGGCCTTCGGCGCCCGGTACGACGAGGGCATGCAAGATCTTCTATTCCTCGCCGTCACGCTCGGGTTCTTCGCCGTGGCGGTTGGGCTCGTCGTCGGCTGCGAACGGATCGTCGGCAGGGCCGCGGGCGGGGTAGAGCGCCGGCGATGAGCCTCGAGAACGTCGTCGCGCTGCTGCTCGCGATCCTCGTCCTCGTGTATCTCGTCTACGCGCTCCTGGCGCCGGAGCGGCTCGGCTGAGATGCGTGCGTCGTCCGGGCGGAGCCTGCGGTGAGCTGGCAGGCGTGGGCACAGGCCGCGGCACTCCTCGGGCTGGTGCTCGTCTCGACGCCACTGCTCGGCGCGTACATCGCGCGGGTCTTCGGCGCCAACGCGGCACCCGGTGACCGTGTGTTCCTCCCCGTCGAGCGCGTGCTGTACCGGCTCGGCGGAGTCGACCCGGAGCGGGAGCAACCCTGGAACGTGTACGCGCTGTCGCTGCTCGCCTTCGGCGCCGTCTCCGTCGTCGGGCTGTTCCTGCTCCAGCGGGTGCAAGGCGCGCTGCCGCTGAACCCCACCGGCGTCGAAGGCGTGTCGCCTGCGCTCGCCTTCAATACCGCAGTGAGCTTCGTCACGAACACGAACTGGCAGAACTACGCGGGCGAGGCGACGATGAGCCACTTCACGCAGATGGCCGGCCTGACGGTGCAGAACTTCGTGTCCGCGGCCGTCGGGATCGCAGTCGCGATCGCCCTGGTGCGGGGCATCACGCGCCGGCGGAGCGAGACGATCGGGAACTTCTGGGTCGACCTGACGCGCTCGACGACGCGCATCCTCCTGCCGCTCGCGCTCGTCCTCGCCGTCGCGCTTGCCGGGCTCGGCGTCGTCCAGACGCTCCACGGCCCCGCGGACGCGCACACGGTCGCGGGCGCGACGCAGGCGATCTTCCGCGGCCCGGTCGCGAGCCAGGAGGCGATCAAGGAGCTCGGCACGAACGGTGGCGGACCGCTGAACGCGAACTCCGCGCATCCTTTCGAGAACCCGAGCGGCCTGACGAACCTCCTCGAGATATGGGCGCTGCTCGCGATCCCGTTCGCGCTCACCTTCGCCTTCGGGCGCCTCGTCGGCGACCGGCGACAGGGCTGGGCGATCTTCGCCGCAATGCTCGCCCTCTGGGTCGGGGCAGCGGCGCTCGCCACGTGGGCCGAGGTCGACGGCAACCCGCAGGTGCACGCACTCGGCGCCGCGGGCGCGAACATGGAGGGCAAGGAGGTGCGCTTCGGCGCGCCCGCCTCGGGGCTCTTCGCCGCCGCGACGACCGGGACCTCGACGGGCGCGGTCGACGCCGCGCACGACAGCTTCACGCCGCTCGGCGGCGCCGTGCCGCTCGTCAACATGATGCTGGGCGAGGTGAGCCCCGGCGGGGTCGGCGCAGGGCTCTACGGAATGCTGGTGTTCGCGATCCTCGCCGTCTTCATCGCCGGCCTGATGGTCGGGCGGACGCCGGAGTATCTCGGCAAGAAGATCCAGGCGGCCGAGATGAAGCTCGTCGTGCTGTACCTCCTCGCGGTGCCGGCGCTGATCCTCACCTTCGCGGGAATCTCCGTCCTGATCGGCACCGCCACCGCGTCGATCCTCAACCCCGGACCGCACGGCCTCTCCGAGGTCGTCTATGCGTTCACGTCGGCGTCGAACAACAACGGCTCCGCCTTCGGGGGTCTGAGCGGCAACACCGACTGGTTCAACACGACGCTAGGGCTGGCGATGCTCGGCGGCCGCTTCCTGCTCATCGTCCCCGCGCTCGCAATCGCCGGCTCCCTCGCGCGGAAGCAGCACGTCCCCGCCACCGCGGGGACGCTGCCGACGGGGACGCCGCTCTTCGCGGGGCTGCTGGTCGGCATCGTGCTGATCGTCGTCGGCCTCACCTACTTCCCGGTCGTCTCGCTCGGCCCGGTTCTGGAGCACCTGCGGCAATGAGGCGCGGCTCGAGCATGCTCGACCCGGCCGTCGTCGGCCCCGCCGCGCTCGAGAGCGTGCGCAAGCTCGATCCGCGCCGCATGGCCCGGAACCCCGTGATGTTCGTCGTCGAGATCGGCAGCGCGCTCGTGACGGTCCTCTTCGTCCGCGACCCGGGGGTCTTCGCCGGGCTGATCGCGATCTGGCTGTGGTTCACGGTCCTCTTCGCGAACGTCGCCGAAGCCATGGCCGAGGGCCGCGGCAAGGCGCAGGCTGCCGCGCTCCGCCGGACGCGGTCCGAGACGATCGCGCACCGCCGGCTGGCGGACGGCTCGGTCGAGGACGTGGCGAGCTCGACGCTCGGGGCCGGCGACGAGGTGATCGTCTCCGCCGGCGAGGTTATCCCGGGCGACGGCGACGTGGTCGAGGGGATCGCGAGCGTGGACGAGTCCGCGATCACGGGCGAGTCGGCGCCGGTGATCCGCGAGTCGGGCGGCGACCGCTCCGCCGTGACGGGGGGCACGCGCGTGCTCTCGGACGAGATCGTCGTGCGCGTCACGTCGAAGCCCGGCGAGAGCTTCCTCGATCGGATGATCGCGCTCGTCGAGGGCGCGAGCCGTCAGAAAACGCCGAACGAGATCGCGCTCGACATCCTGCTCGCGGGGCTGACGATCATCTTCCTGTTCTCGGTCGTCACGCTCCAGCCGTTCGCCGTGTACTCCGGCGCGGAGCAGTCGGTCACGGTGCTCGTCGCCCTGCTCGTCTGCCTGATCCCGACGACGATCGGCGCGCTGCTCTCGGCGATCGGGGTCGCGGGCATGGACCGGCTCGTCCAGCGGAACGTCCTCGCGCTGTCCGGCCGCGCGGTCGAGGCGGCGGGCGACTGCTCGACACTGCTCCTCGACAAGACCGGGACGATCACGCTCGGGAACCGGCAGGCGGCCGAGTTCCTCGCGTTGCCGGGCGTCGACGCCGGAGACCTCGCCGACGCCGCGCAGCTATCGAGCTTCGCGGACGAGACGCCGGAGGGCCGCTCGATCGTCGTCCTCGCGAAGGAGCGCTACGGCCTCCGCGAGCGGGCGCTGACGGGCGCCAGCCTCGTGCCGTTCACCGCGCAGACGCGCATGAGCGGCGTCGAGCTCGACGGCCGCTCGATCCGGAAGGGCGCGAGCGACGCCGTCCGCCGTTGGATCGAGGAGCAGGGAGGCACCGTGCCGGAGCCTCTCGGCGAGCTCGTCGACGGGATCGCGCGCGACGGCGCGACGCCGCTCGTCGTCGCCGAGAACGGCACCGCGCTCGGCGTCGTGCAGCTGAAGGACGTCGTCAAGGAGGGGATCCGCGAACGGTTCGAACAGCTCCGGCGCATGGGCATCCGCACGGTGATGATCACCGGCGACAACCCGCTGACCGCGAAGGCGATCGCCGACGAGGCAGGGGTCGACGACTTCCTCGCCGAGGCGACGCCGGAGGACAAGCTGGCGCTGATCCGGCGCGAGCAGGCCGAAGGGGCGCTCGTCGCGATGACGGGAGACGGGACGAACGACGCGCCCGCGCTCGCGCAGGCCGACGTCGGCGTCGCGATGAACACGGGCACGCAGGCGGCGAAGGAGGCGGGGAACATGGTCGACCTCGACTCCAATCCGACGAAGCTCATCGACATCGTCGAGATCGGGAAGCAGCTGCTGATCACGCGAGGGTCGCTGACGACGTTCTCGGTCGCGAACGACGTCGCGAAGTACTTCGCGATCATCCCCGCGATGTTCGCGGGCACCTTCCCGGCGCTCGACCGCCTGAACATCATGGCCCTGGGCACACCGGAGAGCGCGATCCTCTCCGCGGTCGTCTTCAACGCTCTGATCATCGTCGCGCTGATCCCGCTCGCGCTCCGCGGCGTCCGCTTCCGGGCGGTGTCCGCCGCCGCGATGCTGCGGCGCAACCTGCTGATCTACGGGCTGGGCGGCATCGTCGCGCCGTTCGTCGGGATCAAGCTGATCGACCTCGCCGTCACCGGGCTCGGGATCGTCTGATGACGACCCTCGCCCGCCGCCAGCTCCTCCCGGCGCTCGTCGCGTTCGTCCTCCTCACGGTCCTCACCGGGCTCGCCTATCCCCTGGCGGTCACAGGGATTACGCAGCTCGCATTCCCCGGCCGGGCCGACGGCTCGCTCGTCGAGCGCGACGGGGTCGTGGTCGGCTCGAGCCTGATCGGGCAACAGTTCGCAGGTGCCCGCTGGTTCCATCCGCGGCCGTCGGCCGCCGGCGACGGGTACGACGCGATGGCGAGCTCCGCGTCGAACCTGGGCCCGACGAACCCGACGCTGCTCGGTGACGTGCGGAGCCGCGCCGAGGCGTACCGGCGCGAGAACGGCCTCACGGCCGACGCACCCGTCCCGCCCGACGCGGTGACGTCGTCAGGCTCGGGTCTCGACCCGGACATCTCCGTCGCCAATGCGCGGATCCAGGCGGTCCGTGTCGCCCGCACCCGCGGGCTCCCGCTCCCGACGGTGCTCGAGGTCGTGACGGCCCATACGGACGGGCGCTCGCTCGGGTTTCTCGGCGAGCCGGGCGTGAACGTCCTCGAGCTCAATCTCGCGCTCGACGGCGCAACCCGCTAGCGGCAGGCTGTGGGCATGTCGCGCGGCACGCTCCGCATCTACCTCGGCGCCGCGGCAGGCGTCGGCAAGACGTTCGCGATGCTGACCGAGGGGCGCCGCCGCGCGGAGTACGGCGAGGACGTCGTCGTCGGCTTCGTCGAGACCCACGGCCGACCGAAGACGGCCGAGCAGGTGGCCGGCCTCGAGGTCGTGCCCCGTCGCCGAGTCGCCTACCGCGGGGCCACGTTCGAGGAGCTCGACGTCAACGCCGTGCTCGCGCGCCGGCCGCGGGTCGCGCTCGTCGACGAGCTCGCGCACACGAACGTCCCGGGGTCGCGCCACGAGAAGCGGTGGGAGGACGTGGAGGAGCTCGTCTCGGCCGGTATCCACGTCATCTCGACGCTGAACGTCCAGCACCTCGAGTCCCTCAACGACGTCGTCGAGCAGATCACGGGCGTCCCCCAGCGTGAGACGATCTCCGATGCGGTCGTCCGTCGCGCGGACGAGCTCCAGCTGGTCGACCTGACGCCGACGGCGCTCCGCAACCGGCTCGCCCGCGGCGACGTCTATCCGCCCGAGCGCATCGACACCGCACTCGCGAACTACTTCCGGCCTGGGAACCTCTCGGCCCTGCGCGAGCTTGCCCTCGCCTGGCTCGCCGAGCGCGTCGACGAGGCGCTCGCCGAGTACCGCGCGCGCCATGGAATCGACGAGCCGTGGGAGACGCGCGAGCGGATCCTCGTCGCGCTGACCGGCTCGACGGACGGCGAGCGGCTCGTCCGGCGCGCGGGCCGCATCGCGCAGCGCACGAAGGGTGACCTCGTCGCCGTCCACGTGATTCCCCAGGACGGCCTCGCCGCCCCCTCAGCCGCGCTGCTCGAGCGGCAGCGCCTCTTGGTCGACGAGCTCGGCGGCGCGTACCACGAGGTCGTCGGTGCCGACGTCGCCGAGGCGCTCCTCGAGGCTGCGCGCTCGCTCAACGTGACGCAGATCGTGATGGGTGCGAGCCGCCGCTCGAACTGGCAGCGAATCACCCGCGGGTCGGTGATCGGCCGTGTGATCCGCGAATCGGGCGTCGGGATCGACGTCCACGTCATCAGCCACCCCGAAGGGCGGTCCGAGGATGCGTTCGTCGTGCCGCGGACCCGGCGCCCCGCCGCGCTGCCGCGAAGGCGCATCCTCCTCGGCTTCGTCCTCACCGGCGTCGGCCTGCCCCTGCTGACGTGGATCCTCACGCAGTTCCGAGCCGACCTCGGCATCCCCACGGTGATGCTCCTCTATCTCCTGCTCGTCGTGGCCGTCTCCGCGCTCGGCGGGCTCTGGCCGGCGCTCACCGCGGCCGCCGTCGGGAACCTCCTCGTCAACTGGTTCTTCGTCCCCCCACTCCACACGCTCACGATCGGCTCGACCGAGCACCTCCTCGCACTCGCCGTCTTCCTGACGGTCGCCGCGTCGATGAGCGGTTTTGTCTCGCTCGCCGCCCGGAGGGCGGCCGAGGGCCAGCGTGCGCGCACCGAGGCTGAGGCACTCGCTCGGCTCGCAGGCTCGTCCCCGGCCGCGACCGTCCTCGACGCCCTCGTCCGTGTGCTCGGCCTGCAGGGTGCCGCGGTCCTCCACCGGTCGGAGGGGGGCTGGCGCATCGACGCGGGCTCCGGCGACCGCGTCCCCGGCAGCGTCGACGACGCGGCCATGACCATCGACCTCGACCCGAACCACGTCCTCGTGATCGCCGGGACGCCGCTCCGCAGCGAGAACCAGCGCCTGCTCGAGGCCTTCGCGCGCGAGCTCGCCGCGTCCGTCGAGCTCGGCGAGCTCCAGGAGGAGGCACGTGAGGCCGGTGCGCTGTCGGCGGCGAACGAGCTGCGCTCGGCTCTTCTCGCCGCCGTCTCGCACGACCTGCGGACGCCGCTCGCCGCGATCAAGGCCTCCGTCTCGAGCCTCCGTCAGCGCGACGTCGAGTGGCCCGCCGAGGCGCGCGAGGAGTTTCTCGCGACGATCGAGGAGGAGACCGACCGGCTCGATGCGCTCGTCGGCAATCTCCTCGACATGAGCCGGCTGCAGACGGGAGCGCTCGACATCGCCGCTGCCCCGGTCGGGCTCGACGAGGTGCTGCCGGCCGCGCTCACCAGTCTCGGCGCCTCCAGCGATGCGGTGCGGCTCGACGTAGACGACACGCTGCCGCGCGTCCTCGCCGATCGAGGGCTCCTCGAGCGCGCGCTCGCGAACGTGATCGCGAACGCGATCCGCTTTTCGCCGCGGGGGACGCCGCCGTCGGTGATGGCCGGCGTCGTCGACGGGACGGTCGACATCCGCGTCGTCGACCGCGGGCCCGGTGTCCCGGCCGAGGAGCGGGGCCGGCTCTTCGAGCCGTTCCAGCGCCTCCGGGACGGGGGTCAGAGCGAGGGCGTGGGCCTCGGGCTCGCGGTCGCGAAGGGCTTCGTCGAGGCGATGGGCGGCGAGCTCGAGGCGGACGACACGCCCGGCGGCGGGCTGACGATCGTCGCACGGCTGCGGGCGGCCGAGTGACCAGAATCCTCGCCGTCGACGACGAGCCGCAGATCCTCCGTGCGCTCGCCACGAACCTCCGCGCGCGGGGGTACACGGTCGACCTTGCCGGGACGGGCGAGGCGGCGCTCACGCTCGCCGCACGGAAGCATCCCGATCTCGTGATCCTCGACCTCGGGCTGCCCGGGATGGACGGCGTCGAGGTGATCCGGGGCCTGCGCGGCTGGAGCGCGGTGCCGATCATCGTCCTCTCGGTGAGGGATGCGGAGCGCGACAAGGTCGCCGCGCTAGACGCCGGCGCCGACGACTACGTGACGAAGCCGTTCGGGATGGACGAGCTCCTCGCACGGCTACGGGCCGCGCTCCGTCGCTCCGCGCCGGGCGAGGACGAGGCGGTCGTCGAGACGGAGCACTTCATGGTCGACCTCGCCGCGAAGCGCGTCACGACGCCCGCCGGTGAGGTGCGCCTGACCCCGACGGAGTGGCACGTGGTCGAGGTACTCGTCCGGAACGCGGGCAAGCTCGTCACCCAACGCCAGCTCCTGCAGGAGGTCTGGGGGCCGCAGTACGGGACGGAGACGAACTACCTTCGCGTGTATCTCGCCCAGATCCGCGCGAAGCTCGAGCCGGAGCCGTCGCGCCCGCGGTATTTCCTGACGGAGGCCCGTATGGGCTACCGCTTCGTGTCTCGCGCCACCTCGCCCTAGAAGCGCGAACCGCTTGGCGCCGGCGCACGCTGCGGCCGCAGCGTCAGGCGATCGCGCCGCCCTCCGACTCCCAGTCCTGCAGCGCATCGCCGAGGTGGAGACCACGCGCGGTACTCGCGTCGTCCGCTCCGGTCTCGGACGGATCGTGCGGACGAGCCCCGGCCCGGAGGCCGCGTCCCATCGTCGCCCGCAACAGAACGACGCCGACGAGCCACCACGCGCCAACGATCGTCGGGCTGGAGCCGCTCGCCAAGGCCCACGTCGCGATGTACACGCTCCACAACGCGAGCACCCAACTCTGGGCGGCGCTCGGTCGGTTCATTGCTCCCCCTCGGGTCGACGTTTTCAGAATCGCTCCCCTGCTGCGCTCGGGCCTGACGGACAACGTGCAAAGGAGACCCCCGACAGCTACGACGCTGACCGAGCGCACGAAGTTAGCCACACGCGTTCGCGCGACACCCTCTCCGAAGGTGCAGGGTCGGGTCGACCCTTGGGCTGGAGTGTCTGCGCAGCTGGTGGACGCGTGGCGTTGACGCGGCGCCCGGAACCTGACACCGTGCGGCGGGCATGTGCTGCCTCGCCCTCGTCACGGTCGGTCTCGGGCCACGGATCGCGCTCGCGTTCTGGTGGATCTTCGGCGATCGCGTCGACCTTGCCTTCGGCTCGTGGATCGTCCCGCTCCTCGGCCTGCTGTTCCTGCCGTGGACGACCCTGATGTACGTGATCGTCTGGTCGCCGATCGGCGGCGTGGAAGGCGCGGAGTGGCTCCTCGTCGCGCTGGGTCTCGTGCTCGACATCGCGACCTACAGCGCCCGCGCCGCGCGCGGGAAGACGAGCTACTACTAGTCGTCCGCTCCCTCGCGCTCAGGCCGGACGCCGCGCCTGCCGATACCCGTCGTGTGAAGCCAAAGCCGAGAGGGATCACCTGGACGGACTCGTCGTGGCTCTTCCTCGTGGTCGCAGTCCTCGTCCTCTTCGTCCGCGGCCTCGGCTAGCGAGGACGATCCGCCCCCACAGCGGCGCGTAGACTGCGGCGCGTGAGCGGGGTCCTCGTCGGCTTCGACGACTCGGCGGCGGCCCGCCGCGCGCTCGAGCGTGGGATCGGC
>Ga0207661_10000684_pt1 | contig 21989 bp, 22 predicted proteins | sample KBSC713LmetaG_FD_184337 | JGI IMG/M metagenome (GOLD analysis project Ga0207661, IMG submission 184337) | Corn rhizosphere microbial communities from Kellogg Biological Station, Michigan, USA - KBS C7.1-3L metaG (SPAdes) (version 2) | ecosystem: Host-associated > Plants > Roots > Rhizosphere ...
TGGGGCGGCGACGAGTTCGTCTGCACCGTCTCCGGCGTCATCCCCGCCGAGGCCCGAATTCGACTCGAACAGGCGGCAATTGACCTTGGTGCCCTCGATCCCCAGATCGCCATCACCTTCGGCGTGGCGGCGACGGAGCCCGGGGATACCCTGGCGACGCTCGTGGGCCGCGCGGACGCCGCCCAACGCGAGGCGAAGGGAAAGAAGCGCGGCTAGCGTGGCAGGGGAAGGGACTCGGATTTACCTCAGGTGCCGACGGGGACCACGAGGACCGAGCTTGGCGCTTGGTGCAGGACCCGCTCGCTGACGCTGCCGAGAGCCTTGACGCCCCTGAGACCGCGCTTGCCGATCACGATCAGCGAGGAATGGGTCGCCCGTGCCGCTTCGTCGATGCGGTCGGGGACAGAGCCGGGGTCGGCGAGCAGTTCGGGTGACGCACCGGTCGCCTGCCCTGCCAGCTCCACCTGCTTCTGCACTTCGCGGTAGTGCTCGGGGTGCATCCCGTCCGGGACGTAGACGACCCCCAGCTGCGCGTGCCGGGCCCCGGCGAGCTTGGCTGCGGTCCTTGCCGCGGGCCAGGAGCCGGAGGAGCCGTCAGTCGCCAACAGGACGCTCTGCGGGAAGTCGTCTTCAGCCTCCCCACGCGCAACAAGCAAGGGTCCCTCGGCGCGGTGGGCGAGCCAGCTGGCGGTGTCGCCGAGGGTTATCCCGGCGCGGCGCGGGATGTCGCGGCAGCCGACCACGAGGAGATCGCTCCCGTTCGCCTCCGTCAGCAGCAGATCCGCGGTGAAAGCTCCGTGCAGCAGCTCGGCCGCAGCCACGACGCCGGCCTCACGGGCCTCGCGGGTGGCCTCGTCAAGCGCCTCGCGGGCCTTCGCTTCGCTCAGGTCGACCTGCGCGTGCTTGCCATAGGTGATTTCGTGGGCGACCGCAACGAAGCGCAACGTAGTGCCGGGGCCGCAGAGGGCGATCGCCTGCTTGAGTGCGATGCCACTGCCGCGGCTGCCGTCGACAGCGCAGAGGATGCTCTCGAAGGGCAGCGCCGTCGCATCCGTTTTCTCGACGCTCCTGTTGACGGTGTCCGGCTCTGCCATCTCCCGAAGGTATGTGACGGAGAGGCGCTCGCCATCCGGGTTAATCCGAACTCCGCGGGCGGGCTTCTGCCGATGACAGGCCCGAGGCAGTCGTAGAGGATTGCCTACGTGTCTGTCGATTTGCTCGAATGCCCCAGCTGTCGAGGCGCGGTCGAGCCGAGCGGCCGCAGGCGCATCGGCCACTGCCCGGGATGCGGCCGTCGCCTGGTGACCTCGGCCGGCCAGAGCGAGGCCGACGCCTGGCGACGCCTCTACGGAAAGCCGCCTCCCGGGATGATGAAAAGGCTTTCGGAATCTGAGGGTCCGCCTGGTTGATTGCCACCCAGTTGACCCCCGTCTCAGCTGGCGCGCAGGTAGGTCGGCCTCGTATCGCCAAGGTGCCACTCCACCCAGTGGCAGATCGCCGGGCTCGCGGTCCAGGCGCCCAGCGGAGCACTGGTGGGCTTCACCGTTGCCAGCCGATGCGAACAGCACAGCTGCGCCGCGGCCCGCTCACTGGCCTGGGCGAGTAACGAGTCCCCGCCTTCGTCCACCAGCAGGGTCGGCGCTGTTACCCGACTGAGGTCCTCGGTCGCCAAGTCGGGCCTGCCGGAATACGAAGCGATGGCGCAGATCCGTCCGCTCCGGATTGCGGCCGCCGATAATGCTGCTGCAGAGCCAAGGCCGGTGGCGACGTAGCTCACCGGGAGGCCGCCAACGCCCCATTGGCGTGCGCTCCAGTCGGTGGCGCCGAGGAGCCGATGGCTGAGAAGACCGACATCGCGCTCGTCCTCGGTGCTGTCGGTGGTTTCGACCAGGTCAAAGAGGAGGGTCCCGATGCCCCGGGCATTAAGGCGCTTGGCGAGATCGACCTGCCGGCGGTCGAGCCGCCCGAGGTCGCGGCTTGAAGCGAAAAGCGCCAGCCCGCGGGCCGAGCGCGGCAGGCGCAGCTCGCCCGCCAGCCTCGCGCCCGCTGCCTCGATGCAGACTCCTCGGCTCACCGAACTGGTCTGGCCCTGAGCCCTATGGTGGAGGTCACCGGAGCGGCGTCTTCGCACTGATGGGGGGCGAGTCTGTCTGGACATCGCTTATCAGCGTCTCAGAAGGACGGGAAATCCCCATCCGTAGTGTGCCGAGGGTCTGGGTGGGATAACGCTTAGACGCCAGGGCCAAATAGGCGCGCTTTCCAGCGCTGAGGAGCGATGCCGGGCGGTGGAGTTCAGATTTCGCCCCAGTCCCGTTCCCTCCGGCGTTCCCGGGCGCTTCGATCGCCATCCTCAGCCCCCGTCCATCAGTTCCCTGTGCCGTGGTTGTGGGTAGAGTTCTAGGTCTTGGGGCAGTGGCCAAACTGGCTAAGGCGTCGGTCTCCAAAACCGAAGATTCTAGGTTCGAGTCCTAGCTGCCCCGCTCCAGGGATCCTCGAAACGCCGGGAGTCTCTGTCCTCGCTGTTGGTCTGATCGACGGATCTGACGCCAGAATTCCTGCGCTGGCGCCAAAATGGCGCTACACTGAGTGCCGGAGGTTTCACCATGCCAAGCGTCCAGATAAAGAACGTCCCCCCCGACGTGCATAGGGTCCTGCGCAAGCGGGCCGCCGCCGGAGGGCAGTCCTTGCAGGAGTACCTGCTTGCTGAGCTGACGCGACAGGCCAAGGCGGATACGCTGGAGGAGGTCCTGGATCGAGCGGGTGGCCGCGCCGGCGGCTCGCTCGGCTTCGACTTCGCGGCCGAGACCCTCCGCGCCGATCGCCAGCGCGCAGCGTGATAGTCGTCGACGCATCCGTCCTCGCGCCAGCCCTCGCCGACGATGACACCGACGGCGACCGCGCTCGCGAGCGATTGCGCGGAGAGCAGCTTGTAGCGCCGGAGCTGATCGACCTGGAGGTCGTCTCGACCCTGCGCCGCGCGGCGAGGGCAAAGAGGCTCGGTGAGCGCCGATCGGCGCAGGCGCTCACCGATCTCGCCGCGCTTCCCTTAAGGCGCGTCCCGCACCTGCCGCTGCTTGGCCGGGTGTGGGAGCTGCGCGACAACCTCAGCGCTTATGACGCCTCCTACGTTGCCCTCGCCGAGGCGCTGGACACGGTGCTGGTGACGGCCGATGGACGAATAAGGCGGGCAAGCGGAATTAACTGCGAGATCGCCGTCATTAATTAAAGGGCGGGCGCATCGCTCAAAGCTTTACCGGACATAGCCTCACAATGTTCAGGAATTCTCTGGACTTTTGCCAGTGATCCACTCGTCAAGTCGCTGCGTAAGCCGTACTTTTGCTCGTGACCGCCATTCGCGAAGGGACCAGCGGTTCCAGAGGCTTAGGAGGCTAAACGCGGCGAGAGGGACGACCGTTAGCGCTATGACAAGGGCTGAAACATTGCCCCCAAGGCTCCCGATGCCAGTGCCGACCAGAAAGCACCCCCCAAGAATCAGGACAGCAGCCCAGGTCGCCCTCCGCGCGATTTGTTCGGCGCCATGATGTACGTGGTCGCGTATCTCCTTCGTCTCCCCTCTTCGCCGCTGCCCTCTCTTCCTCGTAGCCGCTCTTAACTCGCTCGACAACCTCGGTCAACGAGGTCGCGTCACTTTCGGCGTCAATGCCCCGTTCGGCAAGTAGGTTCTCGGTCAACTCGCTGGCTACGATCGCCGTGATCTCCTCGTCGTTCAACTCCCCTTCGGCCTCGAGCCTTCGAAGGTGGTCAATGAAGTGTTGCCATGCCTCCGGGGTGGGACGTAGAGCGGCGCTGCATAAAGCCATCAGCTCATGGACCTTGAGTTTCGATGCTGATGCCGGTCGCTTGAGCCAGGCGAAGTTAGAAAGCGTCAAGACATGAACGATTGGCGCGCACCCGCGGCCTCCCTGTGCGGCATACCAGCCTCGAACCGTCCTTACGGTGCTGCCGCTATCGCTGACGAAGATGGCACTTGCCGTATCGAGCGAATCTGACACCTGACCCTTTCGCTGGGTCAGGATGCCCGCGATGCAGTCAACATCGTGCACCACCCGGCTGGACTTCTCGTTCCCATCGTCATTCGCAAGCCGCCTGCTGAGGTCGGCCTCGTCCATCGTGAACTCGGGAACATGCTCCGGTAGTTCGCGCAAATTGAAACCGAGTTTCCGGATCCTTGCCTCAAGGAGCCCGGCTACCTGCCTTACGTCACTGTCCGAGAGCCGAGAAGAGGAGGCCGGAGTCGAAGGCGACCCGCAGATTCTTGAACTTGCGGGTAGTGGCACTTACGTCTTTAAGTAGCAGCGTGCTTTGCAGGACCCAGCCCTCGAGCATCTCTCCCAGGATCTGAAAAGACTCGCCTTCCGCCGCGATCACGTCGCGTAAGAAGAGCGCCGTTGCCACTTCGGCACTGCTGTCCACCTCGGCGGGCCTGTCAGTTTCTAAGGGGGGTGCTCCAAGAGCCAATCGCCAGCGCAAGGAACCACCCTCCAAAACCGGCGATTCTAGGTTCGAGTCCTAGGTGCCCCGCTTCCGTTTCTCGGCTCCGGTCCTTGCATTCCGGCTCCTGATGCCGGAAGTCCTTGTTCGGAGGATGGCGCAAGCGCCTCGGGGCAGCCGCCGCGGGATGGCCTTGATCAGCCGTTCCACTGCGATCCAGCCGCCGATCGCGAGGAAGACGATCAGGGCAACGAAGCCGACCACGCCGATCCCGGCGGCGAGGAGGATCGCCAGGATTGCGAGGGCGGCCGCGATCAGGGCGTCGGCAAGCAGCGAGCGGCGCGCGGCTGCGCCCGCGGTGATGTTGCGGGGCAGTCCTACCACCTCCCCCTCGCCTTCACGTAGACGGCGAAGAAATCTCGTTCGTCGGGGGTCAGGTAGCGTTCCGGCGGCCGCAGCATTTCCGGCAGCAGGTTGCTCGGTTCGAGCGCTCCGGGGTGGCGGTAGGTGATGAAGCTCGTCCAGTCTTCGTTGATGTCGAGCTCCAAGGCCCGGACGGCACCGGCACGCCGGAGGATCTTGGCCAGCGATTCGACCGTCTGGTAGTTGGCGGCGGCGTAGATCAGATTGCCGTGGGCGTCGATGCCCAGGCCTGAGCGCCAGACGCGAACCGCGTTGTTGACGGTTTCGCCCCATTCGGGTCCGTCGCTGAGGTCCGGGTTGAGCTTGCCTTCGTAGATGATCGGCGGCAGGTTCTGCTTCGCGAACCAGACGTTGGCCGGGGCGCCCGGGCCTCGATGCCAGCGGACGACGTCAACCTTGCCGTTGCGGTACTCGACGATCGTTGCGATCCCGTTCACCATCGTTTCCACGGCTTTGCCGCGGTAGATCAGGCCGGCATTCGAGGTTTCCAGCGGGAAGCCGCCGTTGAAGGTGGCGACGAGGCGCTTGCGCATGCCAGGCGGCACATCGCCGCTGCCCCGGTGTTCGAGCGGTTCTGGCGGCTCGGCCAGGCCGGGGACATAGGCCAGGCGGGTGCGACTGGCGTCGATCCAGGCGACGCCGGCCACGAAGTGCGGGTATTCAGGGTCGCTGCGGAAGGTGCTCAGCAGCACCGGCGGCCGTGGTCCGGCCTTGGCGGCGGCCTTCTTCCAGACGCCCTCGCCCGGGAGCGCTGGGTGGATCAGAGGCGCGACGTTCGGCGGTCGATACTCCTTGGCTTCTGCGGGTTCGCCTTGCTGGGGCACTCCAACCTCCGGAAGCGACGTCAATGCCGAGCCGCCTTTTGCTGGCGCCTTCAGTTCGTAGTACCAGTTCTCTATTTCCGAGACGATGGGGTTGCCGCCGTTCTGGCGCAGCCACTCGACGCTTGAGACCCCGAGGCCGACGTTGTGCTTTGCGCTCATCGCCGGCACGTAGGAGGTCGCCGCCCCGATGAGGCAGGCGATCGCGGCGAGCAGGAAGATCCTCCGCGCTCGCTTCCATAACGGGATCGCTGGATTGCGACGCTCGATTCGAGCTGAACGCATGGGGACATCGTCGCGCCTGAAGATGAACGCAGCGTGAAAGAATCTCTATCGAGGCGGGGTCGGGTCGCTCCGTCCGATGGGAGGACCCTGTTAGGGTACCCTAACTAAGTTCCTGGATCTCCCAATGTCCTTCGCAGAAACCGCACTCCTCGGAGCCCTCGCAGGGTTCACCATCTATCTGGGCCTTCCGTTCGGTCGCTTGCAGCTGCTCACCGATCGCGCCCGGGTTGCGCTCGCGATGTTCTCGGTCGGGGTCCTGGCCTTCATCTTCGTCGACGTCATGGATCACGCCTTCGGGATAGTCGAAGCCGCCGTCGAGGGCTTAAAGGCCGACTCGACCAGCCTCGGCCATGCCCTCTTCCTGGCGGCGCTGCTTGGCGTCGGCTTTGCGCTCGGTTCGGCTGGGCTGGCGACCGTCGAGCGGCGTCTGCGTTCGATGAGGCCGTTGCCGCCGATCTCCGGCGGCGCGGTCGACGTGCTGACCGCCGAGCAGGTTGCCCGGCAGGATTCGGTGGCGCGGGCGCGGGCCTTGCGGATCGGAATGACGATCGCGATCGCAATCGGGTTGCACAACTTCGCCGAGGGCCTTGCCATCGGCGTCTCGGCCAGCGCCGGAGACATCAGCCTCGCCATCGTTCTGATCATCGGCTTCGCCCTCCATAACGCGACCGAGGGATTCGGCATCGTCGGTCCGCTCGGGGATGTGCGACCTTCCTGGCGGTGGCTCGGGTTGGTGGGCCTGATCGGCGGCGCGCCGACCTTCCTCGGCTCGATGCTCGGGTACAGCGTCACCTCCGAACCGCTCGAACTCGCCTTCTATGCGATCGCGGGAGGGGCGATCCTCTACGTCATCGGAGAGATCCGAAGCGGGATGCGTCGCTACGGGAACCGCGAGTTAGGGCTCTGGCTGGTCGCCTTCGGCTTCTTCGTCGGAGTCGCCACCGATCTCGTCGTCGCCTACGGCGGCGGCTGAGTCGTCACAGCCAGCAGAGGAGGCGGAGCCGAGGTTCGCCTCGCATTCTTGGGGTCGAGCCGCTGGCAGTAGGCAAGGTCAGCACAGGCTTGCGTCGTCCGGCCGGTTGTGGAAGGTTGGCGACGCGGATGCTCAGGCGCCACGGACTACTCGCAGGGCTTCTCGGGGGTCTTGCCCTGCTCGGGGTTTTGGCTTCAAGCGCCGCTGCGGAGGTCGCGCCGACGGCGATGGGTTGGACGGTGATCGACCGGTATGGGGGCGACGCCAACGGGGACGGGAGGATCGACGACGGCAGCGTCCTGCAGCCCGCCGACCTCAACACGTTCGCGGTGCGGGTGCTGCCCTCCTCGGCGGTCTGCGCGGAGCTGAGGCGGGCGACCTGGCGAGTCGACGGGAAGGCGGCCGAACCGCATCTGGAAGGTGGGGAAAGCTGTGGTGCCGTCTTCGACGTCGAAGGGGAGGGGGAACACCTGATCAAGGTGCTCGCCCGCAACCGGGCCGAGGTAGCCCGGGTCGAAGTCGACGACACGCTGATCGTCGCCCTCGGCGACTCGGTCGCCTCCGGCGAGGGCAACCCGGAAGCGCCGCCGGGCTCTGAGCCTCGCTGGCTTGACACCCCCTGTCATCGCAGTGCCGCGGCCGGCTTCCAGCAGGCGGCAAACCAGCTCGGCAAAGTCGACCGGCGCCGCTCGATCACCTTCGTCAGCCTCGCCTGCTCGGGCGCGCGGATCGACGCGGGCCTGCTCGAACCCTACGACGGGATCGAACCGGAACCCGGCGCCGCCCCCTTCCTGCCGCAGGTCGACCGCCTGCGCGAACTCGCCGGTCGCCGTCAGGCCGGCGACTCCGATGAACCGGCGGTCGACGCGATCCTGCTCAGCGTCGGCGCCAACGACGTCCGCTTCTCCGCCGTCGTCAAGCAGTGCGCCCTCCCGGGCGACTGCCGGGCGGCGCAGAAACGCTCGCTCGACAGCCGGCTGGCGACGCTCGGCGGCCACTACGACGAACTCGGCGAAGCGCTCGGCGAAGCCGCGCCCGGAACCCCGGTCTTCATCACCGAATACTTCGACCCCACCCACGACGAGTTCGGGCGCTTCTGCAAGGACGGCCCCGGGCTGACTTCGCATGGGGAGGCGGAGTGGGCCTACGAGGAACTGCTGCGGTCCCTCAACCGGAAGATCAAGACCGCGGCCGAGCGGAACGGCTGGCAGCAGGTCGGGGGGATCGCGGCCGACTTCGAACAGCACGGCTACTGCGCGGGGAAGCGACGCTGGGTGCGGACGCTTCCCGAAGCGCTCGAGATGGGCAACCCGACCGGGACGCTGCATCCCAACGAAGCCGGCCAGGCGGCGATCGCGCGGCGGGTGGCGGCACCGCTCGCGGCTGCACTCGACTTCCAGGCACCCGCTCCCGCCCCTGGGTCCGAAGAAGCGGAGGGAGGGCTGCCGAGCCCGAAGACCCTGGGCGGCTGGGTTGCAGCCGGGGTGCTGGCCCCCTACGCCGTCGTCGCCGGCGTCGTCCTCAAGCCGGACCCGGATTCGGCCTGGCGCCGGGTGCTGGCGCTCTGGCTGGCGCTGCCACTGCTGATCGCGCTGCTGCTGCTGGCGGCGCGGGCGCTGATGCTGCTGCGGGCGACCTGGCCCGCGGACCCGACCCGGGCGCGCCGGGCGCCGCCGCAGCTGCGCAACCGCCGCGTCCAGCTCTCGACCCGCAACCTGGTCCTGGTCGCGCTCGGGATCGCGGTCGCCTTCGCCGCGATGGTGGTCGCCGCCGGCCTGGTCGGGCGGGCGATCCTCTGGCTCCGCTTCTGGTCGGCACGGCTTCCCGCCGACCAGGCCGTCAACTCGGCCTCCGCGAGCGAACTCGTGTCCATCGGCGCCGTGGCGCTGGCGATCTTCGTCGGCCTCGGCCTCGCCGCCGCCGCGCTCGCCTGGCTCCTCGATGCCAAGGGCCGCGAGGTGCGGACGACCCGCCGCGGCCTTGTCGCGATCGGCCTGGCCGAGCTCCTGGCGACGATCTGGATCGGCGACTTCCGCTCCCACCAGGCCGTCCAGATCTTCGTCGGCCTGCTCGCGGCGGCGCTGCTGCTCCACTACCTGGTCGACCGGTTGCTCGAGTGGCGCCGGCGCAACGACCCGACGCGGACCGGCTCGACCGACCCGCAGGGGAAGAGGATCTGGGAGGGGCTGAAGGCGAGGGTCGTGGCCTACGTCCACAGCGACGAGCGCTGGGAGGTCCGCGTCTACAAGCTCGTCCCCTTCGGCTTCCTCGCGGCCGCGCTCTACTTCGCCTTCCGCGTCGAAGGCGTCGACCGCACACTCCTCGTGCTCGTCCCCTACGCGATCGCGGCGATCCTCTTCGCGGCGCCCGGCGGCCTCGCCGCGCCGGGGGTGCGGTGGAAGGCGGACAGCTTCGACTCGCTGCTGTTGCCGCGGGCCTCGCTGGCGGTGACCGGATTCGCGATCGTCTTTGTCCTCCTCGTCCGCGACGAGCTCTGGCTGGCCGGCGTGGCCGCGACCGCTGTCCTGCTCGGCCTCCTCTGTCTGGCGGTCGCCGCCGCCTCCGGCGAGCGCTTCGCGCCATACGGACTCGCCGTCCTGGTCTCGGTGCCGCTGTTCGCGGGCGCCGCCGCCTTCCTCCACGGCCTCGATTCGCCGGAACTGCAGCCGGTGGCGGTGGTGCTTGCCGACGGCGAAGCCGTCTGCGGCGCCTATGTCGGCGAAAGCGACGACCAACTCTGGCTCGCGCACCTGCAGCTGGACCAGCGGGCGAGCGTCCACCGGCCTCAGCGCGGCTCGATCACCCCGCTCGACGCCGAAGACGTCGAGGCAAAGGCGCTGGGGCCGCTGGAGCCAGTCGACCTGGTCGACCCGCGGGCAATCGAACTGCGCGATCGCCTCCTCGACGACCGCGGCGACGAGAATCCGCTCAACCGCACGCCCAGCTGCAGCCCGACGCCGGCGATGAAGAAGTCGCTCGCCGGCGACGAACAGCCGCTGCCGAGCGACTGGCAGCGGCGCCTCGCCCGGCGCTACCAGCCCGAACTGATCGTCGATCGCGCCGACCGCTTCTGGCCGGTCCCGTTCAGCACGGTGTTCTCCTTCCGCGACCGTCGCGCCTCGATCTGCCGCCGCGTCGCCCCCGGCGACGACGGCTGCCTGCGGCTCGGCACGCCGGGGCAGTTCCCCTGGAGTGGGGGAGAAGGGGAGTCGCTCGAGTACCCGGCCGCCGACAACGACGTCGACGCCCAGCACGACCAGATGGTCGCGGCGCTGGGGAGCGCCGACCCGGAGGCGACCGCCGCCGAGTATTACCTGGTCAACCGCGAGGGTCCCGGCGAAGGCCCGATCACGATCCAGTACTGGTTCTTCTACCCGTTCAACTACCAGCCGGTCGGTGGCGGCCTCGCCGAAGGCGGCTTCCACGAGGGGGACTTCGAGTCGATCGGCGTCCTCCTCTCGGCCGGCGGCAAGAAACCGCGCTACGTCTGGATGAGCCGCCACAACGAAGAGGGACGTGCCTTCCCCTGGGAAGACGAGGCGCTGGGCCGAGCCGAAGATCACCCGCGCGTCTTCGCCGCCCGCGGCAGCCACGCCACCTACGAGAACTGCGAAGGCCAGGTGCGGCCGCTCGACGTCAAGGGCCTGATCGACGACCACCCGACCTGCGACCCGGTGCGGCAGTTGCACCTGCTGCCGGAAGCGACGCCGCTGATCGACCTCTCGCGGGTCGGCTGGGCCTGCTGGCACGGTCTCCTCGGCCATCGCAACGGCGGCCGCGGCGTCTACGAAGGAAGCAACAAGTTCCTCATCGCCGACGCGCCGGAAAGCCCGCTCTGGCAGCAGAAGTACGGGGGCGAAAAGGTCGAACCGTGCCGCGGCGTCCCCGACCCCGGCGGCCGCGACGGCCGGGGGGAAGAAGTGGTTGAGGAGAGCACCGGCGTGCCGGAACAGCTGCGCAAGGGTTCGAGTCCGCTGGAGAAAGCGATCGACCAGTGCTCCGACTGGGAAAAGCCGGCGACGAGCGGCATCTACATGGTCGCCTGCAGTCAGCCGGATCTCGATCGCTACGTGAAGAGCGGGCTCGAAGACCCCGGCGAGGACGAGGTGAGGATCGAGGCGCTCGAATCCGAAGCGGCGGGTGGGCCGGTCTCGATCCCGGCGGTGCGGCGCAACCGCAGCGGCACCTACCTCGGCGATTGGACGATCAGCGCCGCCAAGAAGACCAATGTCTCCGTCTTCGCCTCCTGCCCGAGCGCCGGCAAGATCGTGGTCGGCCGCTTCGAGGATGTCGAACTCGAACCAGGGGCGGAACTGTCGGTCAACGACCACGGCCCCGGCGGCGTCTGGGTGCTCGAAGACGCCGGCGGCGCTCCGGTCAGCGAAACGCTTCCCTTCACGACCAAAGCCAAGGACGGCCTGCTGGTCCCGAAGGCGCCGGTACCGGGCGCCTTCCTGCCCTGCAGCCGCTAGAGCCGCGCCGCTGCCGGGCAGATCCCGAGGCCGTCGGCGAGGGCGAAGAAGGCGACGGCGAAGGGGCTGGAGGCGGTGGCCTCGCGCAGTCGCGGCCAGTCGATCTGCTCGCGCAGGGAGCGGGTGATGAGGATCAGGTCGCGGTAGTCGGCGCTGTGCTCGTCGAGGGCCATCAGCTTGGTGATGAGGATGTCGTTGAGGTCCATCACGTGGGTCTGCATCGCCATCACGCTCAGCTCCTCGCCGCGGGCGAGCACCTCGTCGTCGATCGGCATCCCCGAGGGTTCGAAGATCAGGTCGACGAGGATCTCGCCGTCCCAGGCCTTCAGCAGCCACTGCTCCGGCGGCGACTCCGGGCGCATCCCGGCCTCGGCCAGGGCCGCCTGAGCGCGCTCGGCGTCCTCGGGCTTGACCATCAGGTCGATGTCGTTGCTCGACGGCGGGCCGCCGCGGGCCCAGCAGCCGAGGCCGCCGCCGAGCAGGTAGGGGATGTCGCGCTGCTCGAGCGCCGCGACCGCGCGCTTCAGGCTCTCGGTCAGCTCCTCGGCGACCTCGCTCTTGCCCAGGTTCTCCGCCATGCCCCCTTTCGGTGCCCCGTCCACGGTTCCGATAAACGCGGGGGCGGGCGGGTAGGGGAGCGGCGTGACTTCTTCATCCGGAACCCCGCGGCTGCGGATCGCGGCCACTGGGGACGTCCATTGCCGCGACTCCAACCGCGATGCGATCGTCGCCTCCTTCGCGGCGCTGGGCGACGAGGTCGACCTCGTCCTAGTCGCCGGCGACCTGACCAGCCACGGCCGCCTCGAGGAGGCGGAAATCCTCTGCGCGGCCGCGGCGGAGACCGAGGCGCCGGTCTACGCGGTGCTGGGCAACCACGACTGGCATGCCGACGAAGCGGAGGCGATCCTCGAACGGTTGGAGGCGGGCGGCGTCCACATGCTCGACCGCCGCGCCGCCGTCTGTCAGGTCGGCGAGGTCGAGGTCGGGATCGTCGGCGTCAAGGGGTTCGTCGGCGGCTTCGCGCCGCGTCACCTGCCGGACTTCGGCGAGCCCTCGCTGCGCGCGGTCTACGCCGAGGCGACGGCGGAAGTGGAAGCGCTCGAGGAGGGGCTGCGGGAGGTGGCGACCTGCCCGCTGCGGATCGTCCTCCTCCATTACTCGCCGGCCGAAGAAACGCTGGAGGGCGAGCCGCGGGAGATCTGGGTCTTCCTCGGCTCAGACCGGCTGGCGGCGCCGATCCTCGAGCACGGTCCCGACCTCGTCCTCCACGGCCACGCGCATGCGGGTTCGCCGGACGGGACGATCGGGGAGACCCCGATCCACAACGTCTCCCGGCCGGTGCTGGGGACCGACTTCCGCATCTTCGAGCTCGACGCCAGTCGGGCGCACAGCCCGATTCCCTGATCAGCCGGCGTCTGTCGGCGGCGTGGCGCTTCCGAGTTGGACCCCACCAGGGTGGGGCGAAAGTCGGCTGCGCTACCTCGGTTCGAGCCCGATCAGGTCGTAGTAGCCGATCAGGTAGAGGCGCTTGCCGTCGGAGACCATCGGCGTGTAGCCGGCCTGCTTGATGTGAAAGGTGCGCCTGTGGGTGCGGACGTCGAAGCCGCTGGTCTCCCGAGTCTTGAAGCTGGAGGTGTAGGCGGTGTGCCCGATCACGGTGGCGGTGCCGGGGATCGGGCCGCCGACGTCGCGGCGCCAGAGCTTCCTGCCGGTGCGCGCGTCGAGGGCGAAGAAACGCCCGTCTTCGGAGCCGATGTAGACGGTGGGAGGAGTGCCGGGAACCTGGGCGAGGGCCGGGGAGCCGTAGACCGCGCCGCCGGTCTCGAAGTGCCAGGCGATCTTTCCGCTGCGCTCGTCGAAGGCGTAGACGGTCCCGTCGTCGCGGGCGGCGTAGACGCGGCCGAAGGCGACCGCGGGGGAGGAGAAGAAGCCGCCGCGGCCGAAGGGCGGCACCTTGCTCGTGTTGCTGCGCCAGATCACCTTGCCGCTCTTCGCGTCGAGGGCAAACATGCTGCTCTGGTAGTCGGCGAAGAAGACCTTGCCGTCGTCGTAGCTGGGGCTGGCTTTGATCGCGCCCGGCGCGTTGAAGCTCCAGAGCGTCTGGCCGCTCTTGGCGTCGAGGGCCAGAAGGTTGGTCGTGTCGGTGCCGAGGTAGAGCCTGCCGTCGACCGCGAGCGGCGAGGATTCGAGGTGCCCGCCAAGCCTGCGGATCCAGAGCTTCCCGCCCGTCTTCGCGTCCCTGGCGGCGAGGTTCCCGGCCAGGAATGCCCCGTAGAGGACCCCGTCGTAGTAGACCGGCGCGGTGACGAAGCTCGGCTTCCCCTTGTCGCTCGGCTTCACGTTGAGTTCCCAGAGCACCTTGCGGTCCCGCAGTCGCACCGCTTTCCCGTTCCCGTACTTGTTGATCACGTAGGCGACCCCGTCGTGGATCGCGGGCGGGAACTCGATCAGCGCGTGCGTGTTGACCGACCAGGCCTGCTTGAGGGGCGGATCGAGCGCCCTCTCCTCGGCGGGCAGGTAGTGCGTCCGCGCCGGCACCCGGCCGAAGAGGGGCCAGTCGACGTAGGAGGCTCCAGTCGCCGCTGGGCCGCCCGCGCCCGAATCCCCATCGCCCCCGCAGCCGCCAAACGCAAAGGCCACCGCAACGGCGATGGTCAACATTCCCAGTGTCGCTTTTGTTTCCCATACGGCAACAAAAGCGACACGACCTGATCTCAAGGCACGCATCCTTCCTTTGATCGGCAGCGCTGCGAAGAGCCTGAGCCGGTCGCGCCGATCGTCGTCCGCGACGAGAAGCGGCGGACGGGAATTGAACCCGCATAACTAGCTTGGAAGGCTAGGGCTCTACCATTGAGCTACCGCCGCGCGCCCAAAGGAGGGTAGCCGCGATCCCGCCGATTCGTCAGAATGAAGACCCCACGGGGAGTGGCGCAGTCTGGTAGCGCACTCGGCTGGGGGCCGAGCGGTCGCAGGTTCAAATCCTGTCTCCCCGATCAACAGCTCCTTGCATTGCTTTGCATAGGCAGAGTCGCGGCTATCGCGCAGGTTGCACGAGATGGCCGCGATCAAGAAGACCCTTGGCAGCGGCCCGTGCGTCCTCCTCGTCGACGGCGACCATGCCGCTGAGCAAAGCGACCGATCAGCTGTCAAGAACGGTCCAGCACTTCTCCAAGGGGTTGTCAATTCTTGGGAGATAGCCGAGATAGCCCGCGCCAGGCACGAAATGAGTTTGTAAGGAGGACTCGTGACTGCAGGTGCGCGTGTAGCCAACTGACAAAGTGACAGGCGTCCCCGAGAACTCGACGCCCAGCGACATAGTTCCAGATACCTCGCGGGAAATTGCGACCTCATCGGCCAAGCCGTCGTTAGCGCCGCCAGTTGCATCACGCAGGTCATCGATGGTGCGTCCCTGGGGGGGCATCTTCTCTTCGGACCATCCACACTGATCGAAGGCCACCGGGATATCTCTGTACATCCTGCGCTCAGGATCGATATCCCAAACTTTCACGCGATTTCCGTACGCGAATGGGACCTTGTCCACGTAGGTGGTACCAAAGATAATCGCGATCTTTGCGTAGACGCATGCCTCCTTGCAGGTGGCCTCCGCTTGATAAGTGCGCTGCAAGGTGACGCCGAATCGCAGCTGCCCCTTCGCCCCCAGGCCTGCAAGCGCGAACCCCGCCTCGTAGGTGTCCGCCTCGGCATCCGTTGCCGTATACACCCCGGTACAACCAGGGTGGCTGGGACGGTGTATGCGAGCGATGGGAAGCCAGGTATCGGACTGCCAAGCATCCTGCGCCGGGTCTGGAACAAATTCGACAGACGCCCTTCGGAATATGTGTCGTCCGGTGCGACCCAGAAATTCGGGATCGAGAATGAACGCGACATCATCCGACAGATGTTGCTGGGCTTCGGGGTCGACCCGGATTTCGGTTTTTTCACCGCTGGGTCCAGCTAGAAGAACGTCTAAATCGCCCGTGTCGCCGACAGATGACTCGGCAAAGAGCGAGTAGCGAATAGATCGTCCCCTGGGGACCGTGCCGGCCGCCGGCGACGCTTGAATTACCTCGGCCTCGAAGATGGGGGCGTCTATGCCCTCTACCGACGGCCGGTCCTCCTCGAGGACCGGCACAAATGCGACGAATGATTCTGGCTCATCGGGCGGCTCTTCTACCGAATGCACGGTGAAGTCGGCCTGATCCTGATTCATTGCATCACCTAGACCTTATTTACGAGCACTGAGCTGAGTAATAGGGGAAGGCTATATGGCCATTCCGCGATCTGCAAGGCTGCCATCGCCGGGGTGCGAAGCCGATGCTCAACCTGGACCAGTCTTGATCGTCAGCCCAGCTTCTCCGCCAGCTCGACGATGATGCCCTCGGGGCCGCGGACATAGCAGAGCTCATAGATGTCCTCGTAGCGGACCAGCTCGCCGACGAGCTCGGCGCCGCGGGCTTTGAGGCCGTCGACGACGGCGTGGATGTCGTCGACGAGGAAGGTGAGGTGGCGAATGCCCAGGGCGTTGGAGGGGGCTGCCGAGTCACTGGTCTGGGCCGGCGGCGAGTGGAACTTCACCAGCTCGATCTCGGTCGGACCCTCGGGCGCGCGCATCATCGCCATCTCGGCCTTGACTTCGTCGAGGCCGATGATGCGGCCCACCCACTCGCCCTCGACCTGCCCCTTGCCGGAGGTCTCGAGCCCGAGCGCGGCGAAGAACTCGATCGCCGCGTCGAGGTCCTCGACCACGATCCCCACGTGTTCCATCCGCTGGATTCCCATGCCCCGATCGTAGGGAACGGAGCCGAAGCGATCGCCACTTCCGCCACTTTCACGCATGCGCCGACGGCTACCGTTTGTCGCAGTGCTTCGTCCCACCGACATGCTCTCGCTGATCCCCGGCCTGGCGCCGGAACGGGTGCCGCAGGCGGATGAGGTCGACGGGTTCTTCCCGGCCGACTCGGTGGTGCGGCGGCTGCACCGGGAGCGGCTGGTGCTGTTCTCGGGGGTGCGGGCGCTGCTGATGCAGGCCTGCGATCCGCTCGCAGTGGTGGGCTTCCAGCGGCACTCGATCATCTTCGACGACCCACAGGCGCGGCTGCTGCGGACCGATGAGCGGATGTCGCGGATCTACTTCGGGAGCCGCGAGGAGGCCGAGGAGACCGGCCGCGCGGTGCAGGCGATGCACCGCCGGGTGAAGGGGAGGACGCCGGCCGACTACGGGCCGATCCCGAAGGGGACGCCGTACGCGGCCGCCGACCCGGAGCTGGGCCTTTGGGTGCTGGCGACCCTGGCCGACTCCGCGCTCGTCTACTACCAGCGCATCTTCGGCGGCCTCGGGCAGGACGATCGCGAGCGCTACTGGAGCGAATACCGCAGGGTCGGCGAGCTGCTGGGGCTGCCGCCGGACTCGATGCCCGCGAGCCATGGGGAGCTGAAGGAGTACGTCGCCGGTCGCCTCGAGGACGGCAGCCTCTGGATCTCCGAGGAGCGCCGCCGGCAGGCCGTCGCGATGATCCTCGAGCCGCCCTATACGGGCTGGCAGAAGGCGGCGGTCATCCCCCTGACCGAGACGATCAGGCTGATCTCGGTCGGGCTGCTCCCTTCGCAGATCCGCCGCCTCTTCGGCTTCGGCTGGGACCCCGGACGCGAGGCGCTCCTGCGCTCCGCTCTGCTGCAGCTGCGGGTGGGGACCCGGTTCTGGCCCGACGCCGTCAGGCTGCACCCGGCGCCGCGGCTGCCGGCGGGCGAGCGGTTCGGCGCTCTCGCCGACTAGCTGGAATATCGTTGCCGCATGGACGATGCGCTCGAGCGGTACCGGGCCGCCTCGGAGGCCGGCGACATCGCCGGGATCATGGCGGCCTGCGCCCCAGGCATCGAGGTCGTCTCGCCGATCTCGGGCCGGATGGTCTTCCGTGGCAGCGAAGACGTCCGGCACCTGCTCGCCGCCGTCTACGGCAGCCTCGAGGGTCTGCGCTGGACCGACGAGATCGGTGAGGGGGAGCGGCGTGTCCTCTTCGGCGAAGCCCGGCTGCTGGGCGTGCGGATGACCGACGCGATGGTCTTCGACCTCGACGCCGAGGGTCGCATCCGCCGCATCGGCCCCCACCTGCGGCCGTGGCTGGCGCTGACCCTCTTCGCGCTTGTCCTCGGCCCGAAGGTCGGCCGCCGGCCGGGGGTCGTGATGCGGGCGTTGCGCGGCTGAGCTAATACCGCGAGCGGGCGGCGACCGAGCGCTCGCGCAGCTTGCGCACGAGGTAAACCAGGCCCACCGCGCAGAAAACCGAGATGAAGAGGATCACGTCCATGCGGCAGGTATTCCCGCCAGGTGGGTAGAGGAAACGCGTGGCCGCGACGATCGGCACCGGGGAGCTGCTGAAGGACCGCTACCGGCTCGAGCGCACGCTCGGACGGGGCGGCATGGCTGCTGTCTGGCTCGGGCAGGACGAGGTGCTGGAGCGGCCGGTGGCGGTGAAGGTGCTCGCCGACACGATCGCCGCCGACCCGGGCTTCGTCGCCCGCTTCCGGCGCGAGGCGCGGACCGCGGCGGGGGTCTCGCATCCCAACCTGGTCGGCGTCTACGACTTCTCCGAAGAGGGGGAACGGCCCTACCTGGTGATGCAGTTCGTGCCGGGCGAGAACCTGGCGGTGCTGCTGGAGCGGGCGCGGCCGGTCGATTGCGACAAGCTGGCGCGGGAAATGCTGGGAGCGCTGGCCCACATCCACGGTGCCGGCATCCTCCACCGCGACGTCAAGCCGGGCAACATCATCGTCGAACCGGACGGGACGGCGAGGCTGATCGACTTCGGGATCGCCCAGCCGCTCGACGCCACGGCGATGACGAGGACGGGGCTGATCCTCGCCACCGAGCGGTTCGCCGCCCCGGAGGTGATGGAAGGGCGGCCGGCGAGCGAGCGCTCCGACCTCTACTCGCTGGGGGTGGTCCTGCGCAGCTGTCAGGGGAACTGCTCGCGCGCCCTTGGCGAGCTTGTCGAGCGCTTGACCGAGAAGGACCCGGCGGACCGTCCCGCCTCGGCTTCGCAGGCGCTCGCCCGCCTCGCACGACCGGCGCCGATGCTGGAACAGCCGACCCAGGTATTCGAACCGGAGTCCGCGCCCGATCCCGAACCCCGGACCGCGCCGCCATCTACCCCGAGGCGCCAAGCAGGCTCCCGTGGAACTCGCTGGAGCGCCCTGGCTGCCCTTCTCGCGGTCGCCGTCGCGGTCGCGGCGATCGGCTTCGTCGCCCTGGCGGGCGGAGGCGACGACGGCAAGTCGCCGAGCAGAGGCAAGGCGCAGGCCCAAAAGCGGAAGCAGGGCAGCGCCAGGGCGGCGGCGAGGAGCGAACGGACCGCCGCGGCTCCGGCCGCCGGCGAAGAAGCGAAGGAACCGGCCGCCTCGGTGCCGGTCCCGGAAGGGAGCGATCCCGAAGCCGGCGCCTCGCTCAACGAACAGGGCTTCGAACTGATCCAGGCGGGCGAATACGAGGCAGCCGTGCCCTTGCTCGAAGAAGCCGTCGCCGCTTTCCCGGCGGGCAGCGAAGACCTCAGCTACGCCTACGCGCTGTTCAACCTCGGCAACGCCCTGCGCCTCAGCGGCCATCCCGAAGAGGCGATCCCGGTGCTGGAAGAACGGCTGCAGATTCCCGACCAGACCGCGACCGTGGAAGCGGAGCTCGAAGCCGCCCGCCAGGAAGCCGGCTGATCTGCCCTATTAATAGGAGCGGAGGTATGCGAACATATGTTCGTGTTCGTGAGCGCGAGAGACCGCCCCCCAATAACGGGTCCTCGTCCACGACTCCGCCGCCGACCTCTGCGCACCGGGCGAACGCCGGGGACGCCGGGTTGCGGCGAACGGTTGAGCCTGCCTCTATGGACGCGGGGGCGGGAGGCAAATTCCCTTCCGTAGATGCCGCGCCGCGACGAACCCCAAGTCGGCCTCAGCAAGGCCATCCGCCAGCTTCGCCACGAGGTGCACATGAGCCAGGAAGCGCTGGGGTTGATCGCCGGCATCCACCCGACCTGGATCTCCCACATGGAGTCCGGCCGCGTCAATCCCACCTGGGGCAACGTCCGCCGCATCGCCGCCGGCCTCGACGTGCCGCTGCCGGTCCTGGCCGCTCTGGCCGAGGACTTGGAGGCCAAATACGGAGCCGCGCCTCGGTAGAGAGGGGTCGGCACCCCTCCTCCGGAATTGACCTCCCCTCCGCTTCGCTTCGGGGAGAACAAGCTGCGGCTGCGCCGCAAACATCAGATTGCATATCGCCGAACATTCCTGCGGAGGGGTGCCGACCCCTCTCCAACCCGCGCCTTGAGAGCGCCTAACTCGCGAGACCGCGAGAACCGTCGTATATCGACGCCTTTCGCGGACTCGCGTAAGAGGGCTGGGCAGAAACGATTGCTGGAGGGGTGGGTGTCCCCTGGCCGACCGGCGTCCTGTTCCTGGCACAGATCACTCAGCGAGAGCCAGTCAGTTAAAGGCCAGGAACCCAGGGAGGTCAGGGGACACCCACCCCTCCCTAAGCACATCCCCTGTCTCTCTTTCAAGAGCCGGGGGTCGTTTCACTCGATTTCCAGGCGTTTAATCAGACTATTTGACTTAGCGCGGGAATCCTGTTTATGCTGCCGCAGCGCTTGAGCAATCAGGGACTTCGCTCAAGAGGCAGGGACGACATAGCTAGCACCCGTGCCTTAATCGGTTAAAGGGTCGGCGTTGTAAGCCGAAGATCCGGGTTCGAGCCCCGGCGGGTGCATTTCGAACAACCAAATTCGAAGGCAAGAAAGTTCGAAATCACAGCTATGGGCGAGAACATCTTCAACAGGTTCGGCGAAGTCGCGGCGGGGGACGGCGGCGCGGCGCTGTGGGCGGCGCGCGCGCCCTACCGGCCGGAGGCGGACTTCGACCTGATGCTGATCCCGCGCCTCCCGAAGGGCGAGGACTGGCGTCAGAGCGAGGAGGCGAAGGCGGCGCTCGACCGGATCGAGGCCGAGCCCTGGGTGGCGACGATCGACCGCGACGACGTCCAGCCGAAGCTGAAGCTGAGCGAGGAGTGGATCGAAGCCCGGGGCGAGGCGATCCGCTCCGGCGAGCAGGGCGAGGCCGAGCTCGCCGAGATGGCCGCCGAGAACCGCTACGCCGTCTACTTCTGGGGCGCCAACACGACCAAGGCGCTGCACATCGGCCACCTCCGCAACCTCGCCGTCGGCGCCGCGATCGCCGGGGCGCTGAAGCAGGCCGGCGCCCGGGTCGAGAACCGCAGCCTGATCTGCGACGTCGGCCGCAGCATGGGGGAGGCGATGGCCGGCGTCGCCACCCGCGCCGGTGAGGACTCGGGCCCCGACGCCGACGAGAAGTCAGACCATTTCGTCGGCTTCTGCTACGCCGACTACGTCACCGCCAGCCGCAACGGCGGCGGCGGTGACGACGGCGCCGAGGATTCGGTTGCCCGCGAGTCGACCAGCTACAACGACAAGGCTGACGAGATGATGATGCGGGTTCTGGACGGCGACCAGAAGGCGCTGGAACTGTGGTCGAAGACGCGCTCCTGGGTGATTTCCGGCCAGCGGAAGACCCTGGCCCGGCTCGGCATCGCCTTCGACAAGGTGATCTTCGAGTCCGACTTCCTCCCCGAGGTCGCCGAGTACATGAACCAGGGCCTCGCCGAAGGCACCCTGACCAAACGCTGGGGAGACGACATGGTCATGTACGAGACCGAACGCGAGGAGCTGGAAGAGATGCCGCTGGTCCGCTCCGACGGGCTGCCGACCCAGCACATGCGGGCGCTCGCCTACTGGGCCGCCGCCGACGAGCTCGACGACGTGATCTCGATGCAGGTCTGCGGCAACGAGTGGGTCGCCCACGTCACCTGCCGCCGCAAGCTGATCGACGAGATGGGCCTCTCCAACGGCAACGGCAACGGCTCGGCCCGCGGGGGAGGGCCGCCGACCTACGACATCTTCCACGGCATGGTCGCGCGGGAGAACGAATCGATCAGCTCCTCGAAGAAAGGGGCGCTGCTGATCGACGAGTTGGTCGAGTGGCTGGAGGACGAGCTGAAGCAGAACCCCGAGCTGGCCGAGGAGATGGCGCGCCACCCGCACCCCGAGTCGGTGCCGGCGCAGGTAGCGCTCGGCTACTTCCTCCTGCAGCCGACGACCAAGCAGGTCCGGTTCGGCAAGGAGAAGCTTCTGGTCGAAGGAAAAGGGAGCCTCGGCTGGGACCTGGCGCGCGCCCAGGCCCACCACGCATCCAGCACGATCGAGGGCGAGCGCCCGGCCGAGGACCCGGACTACCGCTTCGCCGTGGTCCAGTCCGAGCACTACCGGGTGCACCTGCGCAGCGCCGTCGAGGAGTTCGACGTCGCTCCGCTCTCCAAGTACCTCTCCCACTTCGCGCGCTGGTACCGAGAAGACGAGCGCGCACCGGAGGTCGAGGCGGTTGTGCAGCCGGTGCTCGAGCAGGGCCTGCGCGGCCTGGGACTAGAGGGAGCCTGACGTGAAAACGCTTTTGGTCGACAACCACGATTCCTACACCTACAACGTCTTCCACCTGCTGGCCGCGGCCTCG
>Ga0207661_10000686_pt1 | contig 21980 bp, 15 predicted proteins | sample KBSC713LmetaG_FD_184337 | JGI IMG/M metagenome (GOLD analysis project Ga0207661, IMG submission 184337) | Corn rhizosphere microbial communities from Kellogg Biological Station, Michigan, USA - KBS C7.1-3L metaG (SPAdes) (version 2) | ecosystem: Host-associated > Plants > Roots > Rhizosphere ...
CGCTCGGCCACGGCGTCGAGGACGCCAACTACGCGCGAGCGCAGCTCGAGCGCGAGCAGGCCCAGGACCAGGTGAAGAGCGCCGAGGCGCGCGTCATCCGCCAGGTCCGCCGCGCCTGGCGCACGGTGGAGATGAACGGCAAGCGGATCGAGACCACGCGAGCGGCGCGGACGCTCGCCGAGCAGCGGCTCGACGCGGAACAGAAGCGCTTCGAGGTCGGGATGTCGACCAGCTTTCTCGTCATCCAGGCGCAGCGCGACCTCACGCAGGCACGCACCAGCGAGCTCGCGGCCCTGCTCGCCTACAACCTGGCGCTCGTCGATCTCGAGGCCGTGCAACAGGCGGCGCCGTCTTCACAAAGGAGCGACAACCAATGACCATATGGTCCCTCGCCTTGTTCGTTCACGTGCTCTCGGCCATGGGGCTGTTCGGCGCGATCGTGCTGGAGGGCGCGGCGCTCGCGCGTCACCGGCTGTCGCCCGCGGCGAATCCGGGCGACGCGATTGAAGCGCGGCTGGCCGGCCGCCTCGGCGGCATCTCCATGCTCGCCATCGTCGCGTCCGGAGGTTACCTGATGGCCCACGTGTGGGGATGGCGCACCGCCTGGCTCGACGTCGCGCTGCTGACGATCGTGGCGACGGTCGCGATCGGCATCGTCACGGCACGCATGCCGGGCGAGGAGATTCGCCTGGCGTCGTTCGCGCTGCGGTCCGCGTTGTTCGCCGGGATCGTGTTCCTGATGACGGTCAAGCCGGGCCTGGCCCAGGCCCTCGTCGTGGTGACGACGGCCGCGGCAGTGGGGCTGGCCGCCGGCGTGCGCGTCTATCGGGTGGCCGTCGCTACGCAAGCGTAGCCACAAGCAGGACCGCCGTGACGGTGGAGACGCCGATCACGGTCCACCCAACCGCGCGTAAGCGCGTCGCCGCCGGCGGCCTGGCGGCGACGACGGCCGCGGTGCACAACCCCGGCGCGGTGGAGACGAGCAGTGAGGGTACGACTCGGTGAGCGGCCGTCAGCGCGGCGATCGCCACGATGGCCGTGACCGCGATCGCAAGCGTCGACCAGCGGGCTGCCGCGGCCGCCGCCGCATCCCCTCCTCCTCTGACGCGCAGGATCACCGCGCGCACCGCGAGCGTGATCGTGACGAACAGCAGCGCGAACGTCGTGCCGACGATGTACGCCGCAGCGGGTGCCGCCGCCGCGGCCAGCATCACGGGAACGGCAACGCCGGAGAACGCCAGGGCCGTCGCGGTCTCACCGTACCAGGACTTCTCGCGCCCGCGGATCATGGCGATCGCGAGCACGACGGCGGGAACCGCCGGCACGGCGAGCGACCAGCGTGCCGTCGGGGGGATGACGACGGCCGCCGCCACACCGGCGGCGAGGGCAAGCGCCAGGCAACACGCGAGCCCGCTCGCGGCCGGTCGTCCGCGCTCGCGTCGCGCCCGCGGGCCGCGATGCCCAAGCACGACCGCCGCCGGTTCGTGCGCCAGGAACGCAGCGATGACGGCGATCGCCAGCAGGGCGCCGGCCCACGACACTCCACCGGCGGCGAAAGCGGTGACCAGCGGAAACGCCAGTTGACCATACGCGCCGTGCTCTTTGGGCAGCACGAACAACCCCGACGGCCTCGCAGTCACCACCACTGGAATCGCTCCTGTCCGCCCATCGTAGAGCAGGTGACCCGCCGGTTCTTTGCGCCCGCGCAACGATCTATGGTCAGCTTCCCTGGATGTGCGGGATCGCGGGGTTCGTCAACCTGGACGGCGCGCCGGCCGACGCGCGCGTGCTCGTCGCCATGACGGCCATGCTCCACCATCGCGGTCCGGACGACCGCGGCACGCTGTGCCTGCCGCTCCGCGGCGGCGTCGCGGATGTCGCGCTCGGCTGCCAGCGGCTGAAGGTCGTCGATCTCTCCGACCGCGGGCGTCAGCCGATGGCCAATGCGGACGGCTCGATCGTCCTGCTCCTCAACGGCGAAGTCTACGACGCCTTCGATCACAGGACCGGCCTCGAACGCGACGGCTATCGGTTCCGCAGCGACACCGACACCGAGGTCGTACTGGCGCTTTACGAGCGAGACGGACTCGAGCGAACGCTCGACCAGATCGACGGCATGTTCGCCCTCGCGATTGCCGACACGCGCCGCGGCGCGGTGCACCTGGTGCGCGATCGCGTGGGCATCAAGCCGTTGTACTGGACCCGGCAGGGAGACTCGCTGCTCTTCGCCTCAGAGGCCAAGGCGTTCCTGGCGCACCCGGCGTTTCGCGCCGAGATCGACGCGGCGGCGATCGACGAGCTGCTCGCCTTCCGCTACGTGGCGGGCCCGGAGACGCCGCTCACAGGCGTGCGGCAGGTCGCGCCGGGCCACTACCTCACCGTCACCTGCGGCGGTATCGCCGAGACGCGCTACTGGAGCATCCCGGACTGCCCCGACAAGGCAGGTCTCTCGACGGAAGACGCGGTCGGCAGACTCGAGGAGTTGCTCGGCCGCAGCGTGCGCGCGCAGTTGCGCAGCGACGTGAACGTCGGCTGTCAGCTGTCCGGCGGCGTCGACTCGTCGCTGGTCACCGCGCTCGCGAGCTCGCATCACCCCGGCGGGATCGACGCGTTCTCGATCGTCTTCAGCGAGCCGCGCTTCTCCGAGGAGCCGTGGATCATCGCGGCCGCCGACTCGTCGCACGTGACCAGCCACCGCTTCCGGTTCGACGAGCCCGCCTTCGTCGATGCGCTCGACGCCGCCAGCTGGCACATGGACCAGCCGATCGGGCACCCGAACGCGCTGGCGCTGTGGTGCCTGGCCCGGTGGGCGCGCGAGCGTGCCACGGTGCTGCTGACCGGCGAAGGGCCCGACGAGCTGTTCGCCGGCTACGAGCGGTTCGCGCGCGCGCTGACGAGCGACGAGTTCATTCGTGCGTCGCAGTTTCATTCGCAGGCTCGGCTCTCGAAGCTGCGGCCCGACGCGGATCTCCGGCCAGCGCTCGAGAAACGGGCCGGTCTCTTCCTCGACGGCCACGCCGATCGTCTTTCGAACTGCGTGCAGTACGAGATGCGAACGCATCTTCCCGAGGTGCTGCTGCGCCAGGACAGGATGATGATGGCGCACGGCGTCGAGAGCCGCGTGCCGTTTCTCGATCGCCGCGTCATCGAATTCGCGCGCGCGCTGCCGCCCGGTCACGTGATGGGCAAGCCCCTGGTGAAGGCGCTCGCCACGCGCCGCTTCGGCGCGGCGTTCGCCTCCCGCGCGAAATCGACGTTCAACCTGCCGCTGGCCCAGTACTTCCGCGGCCGCCGGTTCGTTTCGCTGATGGAGGACCGTCTGCTGCCCGGAATGGCCGCGCGGGGTCTCGTGGACGTGGCCGTCGTCCGCCGCTGGTGGCGCCGCGCGCTGTCGGCGCCGGCCACGACGGAAGGGTTCTGGATCGTGGTCGCGCTGGAGTTGTGGGCGCAGCAGTTCGTCGACGGCGGCAGGTCGCACCTGCCGCCGTCGTAGCGGCGTCGGCTACTTGCCGCCGTTGTTCGCCGGCACCGTCACGGTCGCGGTGCTGACGGTCGAGTTCCCCGATCGATCGGTCACGCGATAGGTCACGGTGTAGACGCGGCCCGTGCTCCCGTGTCCCGTCCCGCGCTCGGCGCGAACCGAGAACGCGCGATCGTCCGTGCCGAACGCCGCGCCTTCCACGTCGGGGCCGCGGTCACCCTGACCGAGGAACCCTTCCGCCGGCTCGTTGCTGGTGATCGACACCAGCGTCACCGTGGGCTGCGGGTCGCAGTTGTCGGTCGCCGTCACCGTCGCCGTCACCGGCTCCATCTGGTGGTTCGGCGGCCAGATCGCCGACGGCGACAGCGTGACCGTCACGGTCGGCGCCGCCACGTCGACAATCTGGAGCGGCAGCGCCGTCGAGGCGGTATGCGTCACCCCGGCGAAATCGCGATAGACGAGGGCCGCGCCGGCGCCATTGAGGTCGCCCGGGCACGCACTGACGGGCACGGTGAAGCTCGTGCTCCGCGTGAAGGCCGAACCGACCGTCACGATGCCGACGTCCGAGGTCGCGACGGCGCCGTCCGGGTTCCTCGTCTGCAGCACCGACGCGAGCGCGGGACCGTGCCCCGAGTTCGATCCGGTGATCGTGTAACTGAGCACGTCACCCGGCCTGGCGGTGGCGGGGCCCGTTTCGCTGAGCGCGATCGAGGGCGCCGTGGCGGCGCTGAAGTTGGTGGTGAGCGCGCGGATGATCTCCGGCGTCGCTTCCTGGAAGACGTCGAAGTCTCCCGTCGCCGACACGGCGGCGACGTCGATCAGACTGAGATTGACGCGGCTCCAGTCGTCGAAGGCCGCGAGCACGCTCGGCTGGGGCGGCGTATTCCCGTAGGGCACCACGTCGTCGTCGCTGCCGGAGAGCTTCTGGTCGGTGCAGGAGCGGTTGGGCCCGTCGTGGATCGTGTTGCCAGTGATGAAGTCGTCGCCGACCGGCACGGTCTGCAGCACGCCATCGCTGCCCGCCGTCGCGCAGACGCCGTCGTCGTTGACGTCGGCGAACACGTTGTCCGGCTTGGCCGGGTTGCACAGCGACACGCCCTCGAGCGGACCATTCTGATTCCAGTCGCGCGGGCCAAAGCCGAGGCCGATGCCGACGCATTCGTCGAGGTTCGTCTCGTTCAGCGTGAGCGGCAGCTCGCCGTTCACCGTGCGCGAGTAGTCGCACAGCCCCGGCACGCCCGGCCCGGTCGGCACCGTGCACATCTGGAAGGCGTAGTTCATGACGCTCAGGTAGTTCGGCTTCGCGTTGACGTCGTCTCCGCCGCCATGGCGAAGGCCGAGCGAGTGCCCCAGCTCGTGCAGCAGCGTGCCCGCCTGCTGTACGTCGGTGCCGACGGAGAAGCCGTTGTCGTCGAAGCCCCAGCACGGGCCGGAGCTGCCGACGCCGCCGAGCGTAACCATGAAGTCACGGCCGTTGGCCGCTGACTGCCCGCTGGTGCAGTCCCGGGTGTCGGCGCGGGCGTTGGTCTGATGGCCGAAGATCGTGTAGCGGAAGATCGTCTCGCGCAGCGGATCGAAGTTGACCGTCTTGACATCGGCGAACGTGATCTTGCCCGTGTTCTGCTTGTCGAAGGCCTCGATCACCTCGTCCTGCGGCGCGACGATCGCGTTGCCGCCGCCGAGGTTGCCGTAGCTCCCATGGACCAGGCCGTTGCCGACGACGATGACGATGTTGCCGAAGAGCGTGCCGACGTCGAGGTGCAGCTGGATGCCCGTGCTGCCGTCGGGGTTTTCGTTCGTCGAGTTGGCGAAGGCGGCGACCGCCGCCTGGAGCGCCGCGGCCGTGGGCGCGTGCGTGTGGTTCGGCTCCTGGAGCCAGTCGATCTCGACGAAGGCGTCCTTGTGGAGGGGGTCGGCGCCCATCGCCGGCAGGTTGACGTCGATGGCGGCGTCGTTGTCGGTGTCGACGCCGTAGCGCTCCCAGACGTCGAGCAGGCCGTCGTCATCGGTATCGAGGCTGGCCTGCACGCAGACGTTGACGCGATTGCCGCCGAGCGGCAGGTCCGGGCGGCTGCAGGTCTGCGGCCAGTTCAGATCGCCGCTCCACTTGCCCGAGACCGGATCGATCGTCAGGTTCAGCGCTTCGCCGGCGCCGGACTTCGCATCCATCTGATCGTCGAACGCGAGGTCTTCGTCGAAAATCGCGATGGTCACGTGGACCGGCTGGCTCGGGTCGACGTTCTGCGTGAAGACCCACGGCGTGCGCTTGCAGTCGGAAATGTGGCCGAAGTTCTTGAAGATCTGCAGCGGCACCAGGATCCCCGCCGACGTTTCGTCGTCGCAGGCGCCCTTGTTCTCCTGCGTCTGGTTGTTGATCGTGACGCGCGCGTAGAAGTCGCCGATCCGGCCCAACCCGGGATCGATGCCATCGTCGAGCTGCCACAACTCGGTGACGTAAACCTTGAATGGAACCGTGCCCGCGGCGCGGGCCGGTGATGCAGACGCCAGGACGGCGGCGCAGACGATTGCCGCCGCCGACAGGCGGGCGAACAGCCTGGTCATGTGGTTTCCCCCTCTCTCTGGTGATCGGAAAGCGGGGGAAAAAGGCGACAGCCTGGCTGCCGGGGCGACGGAAGGGCGTCTAGCGGCGCGTCACGAGGACGCGCCGGAGCTGGCGAACCGCGAACGGCCGCTGTGTCCGTTGCGCCGCGACGACCAGCGCGACGGCCGCGCCGCATGCGACGGCCGCGGCGCGTGCGACGGCCGGGACGACGGAGCCGGCGCCTGCTCGGCGCGCGACGGGTTGAAGCCGTCGAGCGCGACGTGCTCCAGGGCGTCGGGAAGCAGGCGCTGGATGTCGCGCACCAGCGGCGCGTCGTCGGCGCAGACCAGCGACACCGCTCGCCCGCTGCGCCCGGCGCGCCCCGTGCGGCCGATGCGGTGGATGTAATCTTCGGCGACGAGCGGCAGATCGTAATTGACGACCAGCGGCAGCTGGACGATGTCGAGGCCGCGCGCCGCGATGTCGGTGGCGACGAGCACGGTGACGCGCTCCGCCTTGAAGTCGGCCAGCGCCCGCGTCCGCGCGCCCTGGCTCTTGTTGCCGTGAATGACCGCCGTGCGGAAACCGGCGCGCTCGAGATGCTCGCCGATGCGATCCGAGCCGCGCTTGGTCTTGCAGAAGACGAGCGCCTGGTTGCCGGACTCCCGCGCCAGGACGTGCGTCAGCGCCGCGCGCTTGTCCTGGGTCGTCACCCGGTGCAGATGGTGCCGGACGGTCACGGCGACGCCCTGCCCTTCCGAGACGTCGATGCGGGCGGGCTCGCGCGTGAACTGCGCCGCCAGCGCCACGATCGGCTCGGCGAGGGTCGCGGAAAACAGCAGCGTCTGGCGCGCGCGCGGCAGCGCCGCGACCACCCGGCGCAGCGCCGGCAGGAAGCCCATGTCGAGCATGCGGTCGGCCTCGTCCAGCGTGAGGATGTCGATCCCCGAGAGGTCGACCGTGCGCCGCTGCAGATGATCGAGAAGGCGCCCGGGCGTGGCGACGATGATCTCGGCGCCGTGCCGCAGCTCCTGGATTTGCGCCCCCATGCCGACGCCGCCGAAGAGGACGGCCACGCGCAGATGGAGCGGGATGCCGTAGGTCGCGAGCGAGCGATGCACCTGCGCCGCCAGCTCGCGGGTCGGCACGAGGACCAGGCCGCGGGGGCGCTTCTGGCCGCCGGCCGCGCGCGCCGCCGCGATGCGCTGGATCATCGGCAGGCCGAAGGCGGCCGTCTTGCCGGTCCCGGTCTGTGCCCGCGCGAGCAGATCACCGCCGCGCAGCACCGCCGGGATGGCGAGGGCCTGAATCGGCGTGGGCCGCTCGTAGCCGAGACCTGCCAGCGGGCGGCAGATCGACGGGGACAGCCCGAGTTCAGCAAAAGACAATGGACACACACTCCTCACGGATGTCGTTTCGTAGCCAGGCTGATGTGAGGAGGAGCGGGCCAGGAGCGGCTCGTTACGCCTACAGGTGCAGCGCGAGAGAAAGGATCCGAGGCCCCGATCATACCATGGGCGGGATACTCCCCCGGCGCGGCGCCGAAAAGGCGTATACTGCCGCATCCGCTTTTCTGACCCGTCGGGCACACCGGCCCGAGGCTGAGCAAAGCCGTGCTCCGAGTGAGGACCCCACTGCCCCGCATCCATTTGATCAATCCCAGCACCAAGTCGTTCGGAGTGGCGGTGATCACGCCACGGTGGCTCTACGTCCTGGCCTCGGCCACGGGCACCCAGTGGGGCGACCCGCGGATCGTCGACGAGACGCTGGAGCCGCTGGATCCCGAGACGATCGCCGCCGGCGACGTCGTCGGCATCGGCATCCATACCGGCAACGCCCGGCGCGGCTACGAAGTCGGGCGGCAGGCGCGCGAACGCGGCGCCTGGGTCGTCTACGGCGGCATTCACGCCACGCTCTTCCCCGACGAGCCCTTCGAGCACGGCAATGCGCACGCCGTCGTGCGCGGCGACGGCGACATCGTGTGGCCGAAGGCGGTCGAGGACTGCCTGGCCGGCGCGCCGCAGCGCCTCTACGAGGGCGGCCGCATCGGCGGCGACGAGTTCGTCTCGGCGCGTTGGGACCTGCTGCCGGAGGGGCGCTACATGTGGGCCTCGGTGCAGACGGTGCGCGGCTGCCCGAAGCACTGCTCGTTCTGCTCGGTCTGGCGCACCGACGGCCAGCAGCCGCGGCAGCGCGGCGTCGATCGCGTCGTCCGCGAGATCGTCGAGCTGCGGCGCCTCGGGTTCCGCTTCATCGCGCTCGCCGACGACAACTTCTACCCGGTCGCGCTCGCCGATCTGGCGCAGGCGCGGCGCCGCGCCGACCCGTCCCGCCTGCACGAGCTCGAGGCGCTGCGCGCCGAGCGGTTCGAGCTGATGGCGCGGCTGGCGCAGCTGCCCGACGATCTCGTCTTCTACACGCAGATCACGATGGAGGCGGCGGAGGATCCCGAGTTCCTCGACGCCATGCGCCGCGCCCACATCCGCGGCGCGCTCGTCGGCGTCGAGTCGGTGACGGAGGAAGGGCTCAAGGACGTCTACAAGGGCTTCAACCTCGCCGGCGAGGAGCTCGTCGCGCGTCTGAAGACGTTCCGCCAGCACGATATCCACGTGCTCGGCTCGTTCATCTTCGGCCTGCCGAGCGACACGCCGCAGAGCTTCGACGCCACCGTCGCGCTGGCGCAGCGCGCCGACCTGACCTTCGCGCAATTCGTCCTGCTGACGCCGTTCCCCGGCACGCTCGACTTCGAGAAATGGGCCGCCGAGGAAAAACAGCGTGGGACGCAGATCGACGGCGTGCCGTTGACGCAGCACTGGCTGATCGCCGAGCCGCGCCGACCGCGACTCTACTCGGAGCATCCGACGATGTCGCTGGAAGAGATCCGCGTCGGCACGCAGCACGCCTGGGACCGCTTCTACAACTGGTCCAACATCTGGGCGCGCTCGCGCGTCGTCAAGTCGATCAAGGGACGCGTGGCGTTCGTGCTGATCTCGAAGCTGTATCGCCAGATGTACGCCAATACCGGGATCGCGACCGACAGCGCCCGCGTGCAGCGATCGACGAAATGGGCGCGATGGATCGCCTTCGCGATACGCCGGATGTTCCTCGGCAAGCCGATGCCCGATCTCGCGGTGCCGACCTCCACGACGGCGGCGACGACGGCGTAGCCGGCGGCGTCACCGTCCGGCTTTGGCGCAGGCGTCGCGATCGCCGCCGTCGCACGCCTGTCGATAGAGTTCGGCGGCGCGCGCCGCGTCCTGCGGCAGGCCGCCGTGGCCGCGCTCGTACATCCGCGCCAGGTTCATGCACGAAAAGGCGCTGCCGCCGTCGCAGCCGCGGCGGTAGAGGCTGACCGCCCAGAAGTCGTCCTTGTTCAGGCCGCCGGCGCCGTCCTCGTACATCAGGCCCAGATTGGCGCAGCCATGCGCGTGGCCGTTGTCGCAACCGCGCCGGTAGAGCGCCGCGGCGCGCGCTTCGTCGTGCTCGACGGCACGGCCGTTGTCATACATGACCCCGAGATTGGTGCAGGCCTGCGCGTTACCGGCATCGCAGGCGCGGCGGTAGGCCTCCGCCGCTTTGACGTCGTCGCGCGCCACACCCTGGCCGTAGGCGTACATGATGCCGAGGTTGGCGCAGCCCATCGCGTCGCCGCCGTCGCAGGCGCGCGCGAACAGCGCCGCCGCCCTGGCGTCGTCTTTCTGAAGGTGCCCGCTGCCGCGTTCGTAGTGCCAGCCGAGGCTGCGACAGCTGGCCGCGTCGCCGCGATCGCAGGCGCGCTCGCAGCCGGTCACGTCGTCGTCGGAGCACAGGCCCTTGTATTCCGGCAGCGTGACGTCGGCTGGGCTCTCGGCGGGCATCGGCGCGGCGGCGCGAGGCGCGATTGGCGCCGGCGTGGGCGACGCTGGCGCCGAATCGCGTCCGATCGCTCGGCGATGCGGCAGCAGCGAAGCGACGGCGGCGATCGCGATGAAGACCGCCGCCAGCGTGGCGATCAAGGAGCGGCTCTGGCGCATCGGGGCGTCGCTATTGTGCCACTCGGGGGGCCAAGCTGATCCGTGGACCGCGATCGGCACCTCCCCCGATCCGGACTGTCCATCCCTCCCCACCCGGCACCTTTGGGTGATTTCGCGCCTGGCGTTTTGGACTCATCGTTGACTCTTCGGAGTGGGCCCAGGAGAGTAACCATGCGCGTCCGTGTCACGCCGGTGTTGTTAGTGATGCTCGTGGCGTTCAGCGCCGGCGTGGTGGCGCAACTGCCTCCACCGCCCATCGTTCCTCCCCCGCACTCACCCGGGTTGGGGAAGCTCGACCGGATTGTGCAGACGGCGCTCGGCCAGCCGACGGCCCACTCGCGAGTGGTTGTCCAGGCCACCGACAGCGCCTCCCTTCCGCTGGTGACCGCGCTCATCGCGCAAGTCGGGGGCACGGCGGGTCGGCTCCTCCCGATTGTCGACGCGCAGGCGGCGACGATCCCGAACCTTGCCCTGCCGGTGCTCGCCGCCAACAGCGCGGTGAAGCGGATCGCGGCGGACCGGGACACGATGGGCACGAACGACTGGACCGGCGAGACCGTTGGCGCAACGGTGGTCCGGCAAACGCTGGGGTATGACGGCGCCGGCGTCGGCGTCGCCGTGATCGATTCCGGCGCGGCGGCGTCGCATGCCGATCTCAACGACCCGGCGGGCGCGACGCGCGTCGTCCATTTCGAGGATTTCGTCGGCAGCGGCACGGCGGCCTACGACGACTTCGGTCACGGCACGCACGTCGCCGGCATCGTCGCCGGGAACGGATTCGACAGCGACGGCCAGCGCACGGGCATGGCGCCGGCGGCAAGCCTCGTCGTGCTCAAGGTCCTCGACGCATCCGGCCGCGGGCAGATGAGCGATCTCATTGCCGCGTTCGACTACGTCCTGACGCACCACGAGGAGTACTCCATCCGCGCCGTCAACGTGTCGATCGGCGCCGGCGTCTACGAGTCGTACAACACGGATCTGCTGACCGTGGCGGCACAGCGGCTGGTGCAGGCCGGGATCGTCGTCGTCGCCTCGGCGGGCAACAACGGCACCAACAACGGCGAGCCGCAGTACGGCGGCATCATCGCGCCCGGCAACGCACCGTGGGTGCTGACGGTGGGCGCCTCCACGCACAACGGCACGGCCGACCGCGCCGACGACGCGATGGCGGCGTTCAGCTCGCGCGGGCCGACCGCGGTCGACTACGCGGCCAAGCCGGATCTGGTCGCGCCCGGCGTCGGCATCGAGTCGCTGAACAGCCCTGGCAGCACGCTGTCGTCGACGCGCTCGTCGGCCCTGCTGGCCGGCACGGTCGATCCTGGCTATCTGCCGTATTTGAGCCTCTCAGGCACGAGCCAGGCGACGCCAGTCGTGACCGGCGCCGTCGCGCTGATGCTGCAGGCGAATCCGGCGCTGACGCCGAATGCGGTGAAGGCGATCCTGCAGTACACGGCACAGATCTATCCCGGCTACGATCCGCTGACGCAGGGCGCGGGGTTCCTCAACGCGCTCGGCGCGGTGGAACTCGCGCGCGCCTTCGCCGGCGCGCCATTGACTCCCGACCCCAGCGAGCCCGCGTGGGGACGGCAGATCATCTGGGGAAATCACCTGCTGACCGGCGGCGTGCCGACCGTCGACGCCACGGCCTGGGGACTCGACGTCGATTGGGGCGCGCCGTCGCACGGAAGCGACAGCGTCACCTGGGGCGTCACCTTCGACGCGCAGACGTCGACGTGGTCGGCGTGGGGCACGAGCTGTACCGACAGCGCGTGCAGCAGCGTGACATGGAGCCCGTCCGATTCGCAGAACGTGGTCTGGGGCTCGACCTGCGGCGGAACGGATTGTCCAGGGTCCACGCCGTGGCCGGGCGGTTCGATGATGTCGTGGCCGTCGACCGGCGACACCACCTGGGGCACCGCCGACGGCGAACAGGACACGATCGTCTGGGGGACGAGCTGTGACCCGGACTGCCACTGAACCGCCGCCGTCCGGCGTGCTCGGCTGGACGGCCCTCCCCGTCGGGGCGCGCGTCTACGTCGCGGCGATCATCGGCAGCGGCGCGCTGGTCGTCGGCGTCGCGGCGGTAACCGCGCGCGCGCATCCGCTGCTGTTCGCCGCCCTGCTGGCCTGCTCCTGCCTGACGTCGGCGTGGAAGGTGAACCTGCCGCTGCCGATGAGCAACGGCTGCACGCTGTCGATGTCCTACGCGGCCGATCTGATGGCCCTCATTCTGCTCGGCCCGGCGCCGGCGACGATCGTCGCGGTGGCGGGCGCGTGGACGCAGTGCACGCTGGCGGTGAAGCAAGCCTACCCCTGGTATCGCACCGCGTTCAGCATGTCGGCCGAGGCGCTCACGATGGTCGCGACGGCGGCGGCCTATCTCGCGCTGGGCGGGCCGATGGTCAACCTCGCGGAACTGGCCAGGGCCCTGGTCGGCGCCATCGCCGCCTACTTCCTCGTGAACTCGGGGATCGTTGCCGTGGCGATCGCGCTGTCCACGCGGCGATCGGTGTGGCGGGTGTGGCACGACGACTTTCTGTGGAGCGTGCCGAGCTTCATCGTCGCCGGCACGGCCGGCGCCGCGGCGGCGCTGGTGATCGAGCGCGGCGGCCAGTGGCTGGCCATCCTCGCCGTGGCGCCGGTCTATCTGACCTACCGGACCTACCAGGTCTTCCTCCGCCGGATCGACGACGAGCGGCGGCACGCCATCGAGACCGAGCGGCTGCACAGCGAAGCGGTGGAGGCGCTGCGGCAGGCCAAGGAGGCCGAACGGGCGCTGGCGCACGAGAAGGAACGTCTGGCCGTGACGCTGCGGAGCGTCGGCGACGGCGTGATCGCGACGGATCTCGAAGGACGCGTGCTGCTCATCAACAACGCGGCCGCGGCGCTGACCGGCTGGACGCAGGCGGACGTGCTCGGCCAACGCCTGCCCGACGTCTTTCAGACCTTCGAGCCGGAAACGCGGCGCCGCTGCGACAACTCCATCGAGGCGCTGACGCGGCAGAGCGGCCAGCCCGGCCTGTGCCGCAGCACGGTGCTGGTCGCGCGCGACTTCTCCGAGCGGCCAATCGAGGAGATGGCGGCGCCGCTCTGCGATGATCTGGGACGGACCGTCGGGATGGTGGTGACGTTCCGTGACATCACGCAGGCGCTGCACATGCGCGAGGAACGGGACCGGGCGCAGCGCGTGGCGATGCTGGGCCTGCTCGCCGGCGGCATCGCGCACGACTTCAACAACATCCTCATGGCCGTGACCGGCAACCTGTCGCTGGCGCGCGCCGGCGCCAAGCCGGGCACGCTGACGGCCACGTCGCTGGCCGAAGCCGAAGACGCGTGCCTGCGCGCTCGCCAGCTCACCTGGCGGCTGCTGACGTTCTCCAAGGGCGGCGTGCCGGTCAAGAAGACACTGTCGCTCGGGCCGGCCTTGCACGAGGCGGCGCGGCTGGCCACGCGCGGCACCAACGTGACGTGCCGGCTGACGATCGCCGCAGACTTGTGGTGGGTGTCGGCCGACGAAAGCCAGCTCGTGCAGGCGTTCACCAACATCATCCTCAACGCCCAGCAGGCCATGCCCTCGGGCGGCATCATCGACATCACGGCGGAGAACGCGGTCGAGTCCATCGAGCACTGGCAGTACGCGCTGCGCGCCGAGCCGGGCGCCTACGTGCGCGTGGCGATCGCGGATCGCGGCATCGGCATATCCGAGGAAAACATCGGGCGGATCTTCGATCCCTACTTCACGACCAAGCAGATCGGCAGCGGCCTCGGCCTGGCGACCACCTACACGATGGTGAAGAACCACGGCGGATATTTCTCCGTGCGCTCGACGCCCGGAGAAGGCACCACCGTCACGGTGAACCTCCCGGCCTGCGCCGCCACGCTGGAGACGGCGGCGCGCACGCCTTCGCGCCGCATGCTGCCGCCGTCGGCGTCGACCCGCAGCCGCGTCCTGGTGATGGACGACGAGCAGTCTATCCGCACGCTGACCGTGAACATGCTGACCTTTCTCGGCTACCAGGCCGAGGCGGCCAGCGACGGTCGTCTGGCCATCGAGCGCTATCGTAGCGCCTTCGACGGCGGGCGGCCGTTCGACGCCGTGATCCTCGATTTGATCGTGCCGCACGGCATGGGCGGCCGCGAAGCGCTGGAGCAGTTGAAGACGATCGATCCTGCGGTCAGCGGCATCGTCGTCAGCGGCTACGCCCAGGACCCCGTGCTCACCGACTACCGCGAGTACGGGTTCAAGGCCGTCATCGCCAAGCCATTCACGCTGCAGGAACTGCGCTGGACGCTCGACTCCGTGATGCCGTCGCGGTGGTCGACCGTGCACTGATCCCTTACATCTTCGAGCGCAGCGCGACAATTCCGTCGCCGAGCTCATCCGACGCGGCGCGGCGGACGCCGCCGTTGACGTGCGCCGCGCCGCGGCCGCGAGTGGTATCGCCTTTGCCTCTGGCTGGCGGCGAGCCCACCGATGCACACGGATTCGCCCCGCCGCTTGGTAACGGCGGCGCTGGTAGCCCTGGCGTTCAGCCGTGGGTTCGCCGTACGCGGCGTTGCCGCGGCGCGGCCGTGTCCACCGTCCGGCGTGAGACTCGCCGGCGCATCGCAGCCGCTCGACAGGACGCCGCCAACGATCGCGCTGATCTCGCCGGCGGCGGGTGTCACCGTGTCCGGGTCAGTCGCCGTATCCGCGTGCGCGGCCGACGGCGGCGGTATCGCGGGGGTGCAATTCAAGGTTGATGGCGCAAATCTGGGCGTGGAGAATACCGCGGGGCCGTACTCGGTCGCCTGGGACACGAGGAGCGTGACCAACGGCAGCCACACGCTGAGCGCGGCGGCGCGCGATCGCGCGGGCAATGTCGCCACATCAGCCGGTATCGCCGTCACCGTCGCCAACGCAACGGCGCCGTCGGTCTCGATTACCTCGCCCGCCGCGAATACCCGCGCCAGTGGCTCCATTGCCGTGACGGCGACGGTAAGCGCCGGCACCGTCGGCGTGCAGTTCCTCCTCGACGGCGCCAATCTCGGTGCGGAGGACGTGACCGCGCCTTTCGCCGCCACGCTCGACACCAGGATGCTCGTGGATGGGACGCACACGGTCGGCGCCATCGCCCGCGACTCGTCCGCCGCGACCGCGCGCGCCGCGGCGGTGTCGTTCACCACGGCCAACGGCGTCGTCCGCCTGAGCCCGGCCGACACGTCGCTCAACGTCGACACGACGAACTACAGCGGGTCGCCGCAACTGACGACCTACACCTGGCCGGCGCAACAAGTCGCCAACGCCATCGTCATGAAGTTCGACCTCTCGACCATCCCGGCCGGCGCCGTGATCCAGTCGGCCGACCTGCACGTGGCCCTGATTGCGAGCGACAGCACGACCGACGCCACCTACACCATCACGGCGAACAAGATCCTCAACAGGAACCCCGTCGTCACCGCCGCAACCGGCTACACTGCCGACGGCGTCACTCCGTGGACCGCCAACGCCTGCTGCTCCAACAACGCGCCGCTCGCGCAGGCGGACATCTCGACGCCCTATGACAGCAGAGCCGTCGACAAGACGCCGGGCTACAAGACGTGGACGGTCACGTCGCTTGTCCAGGAATGGATGTGGTCGCCGTCCACCAACTTCGGCCTGCTGCTCAATTCCGACGCGACGAAGGGGGCCGATCGGTTCCGCACGTTCGCGAGCATGGAGAACAGCGACGCCGCGCTGCGGCCGTACCTCCAGCTCACATACACGAGCGGCGACGGCACGCCGCCTGTCTTGACGGCGGTTGCCGCCGCCTCGATCGGCACGTCGGCGGCCACGATCACCTGGATCAGCAGCGAGCCCGGCGACTCACAGGTCGACTACGGCACGACCGCGGCCTACGGCACGAGTACGCCGCTCGCTCCCGGGCTGCTGACGGCGCACAGCGTCGCGCTGAGCGGCCTCTCGCCGGGGACGCTCTACCACTTCCGCGTCCGCTCGCGGGACGCGGCCGGCAATCTCGCGGTGTCGGCCGATGCGACCTTCACGACGCTGCCCGTCACCACGTCGCCATGGCCGCACCAACCGGCCGGGTTCGTCGCGTACAGCGACTGGAGCCTCAGCGCGCTCGCGGCAAGCGGCTGGAACACGGTCAACAGCAACGGCTACGCCACCATCGTCTCGGACGCGGCGGCGCCGGTGTCCGCGCCGGCCGTGGGCCAGTGGAAGTACCCGGTCGGATTCGCCGGCGGCACGGCACCGGCGACGATGTACTATCCCCTGCCGAATCCGTTCGACGAAGGCTTCGTCGGTTTCTCGTGGAAGGCCAGCAATCCGTGGCAAGGGCATCTCAGCTACGTCAACAAGCTGATGTTCCTGCAAAGCCGCGACGCGTCGTGCGGCAACCTCTACATGACGATGTACGGGCCGCCCGGAGGGCCGTACGACCTGCGGGTCGCGCCGGAGTGGGGCAACTGGAACTGGCTGACGCCGAATGCCACCAACGTTTCCGTTTCGCTTGGCACGTGGCACAAGATCGAGCTCTACTTCAAGTACAACACCGCCGGCCAGAGCAATGGGATCATCCGCTGGTGGATGGACGGCACACTGATCGGCAACTACACCAACGTGTCGTTCCATCCGAGCGGCTGCTTCGGCGAATACCAGCTCAGTCCAACCTGGGGCGGCGTCACCGATGCCAAGACCGAGACGGACTATTTCTGGTTCGACCACGTCTACATCGGCAGGCCTGGCGGTTAGCGGCGGGCGCCGGATCGTCTATCTCGCGCTGATGGAGCTTCGCGCGAACCGCATGAAATCGTTTTCCATCTTGCGGTCCCCAACGCCGCCCCACGTCGGGCTGATCTGATACTCGACGAAGCCGCCATCGTCGGGAAACGCCACCCCGACGTAGTCGCCGATGAGCGCGCCGTCCATCCACCAGCGCACGATTCCGTCGCGCGCCCCCGGCGCGCTGGCGTATTTCACGTACCACTCGACGCGGTGCCACTGCCCGAGCGTGACCGGCAGGTTGGCGGCGTTCGGCGTGAGCCAGGCATCGCCGTTCTCCCGCCACTGCGGGATCACGCGCAGCTCGTATGGGCCAGGCGGCGGCCCGTACATCGCCATCATGATGTCGGCGTTCGATGTGAGCAGGAACTGGATCTTGTTCACGTGGCTGGCATGCCCCTGCCACGGCCGGCTCGCCTCGAGCTCGAGCCCCACGAAGACCTCCCTGGTGCCGCCCAGAGGATAGAAGTGCGTGGCCGGGGCGGCGCCGCCGGCGAACCCCGCAGGATACGCGTATTCGAGCGACGTGCCCGCTGCCTCTGGAGCGGTGGCGTCCCGGACGATGCGATCGCGATCGCTGTCGCGGCGCTGCCAGCCCGCGCCGGTCAGCGTCGTCCAGACGCGATCGGTCAACAGCGTCAGGTCATGAGGCTCCGCGTTCCACGCCGCGCCGGCGCGGACCGCGGGAGACGGCGCGTCGGCCGGGCGGCACGATACCAGCAGCGTGGCGAACACGGCGGCTGCAGCAGCGAGCCTGGACATTCCGCTACGGACGTTCGATCGCCACGATCACGTCGTCGACCCAGAACGACTGCGCGATTGGCGACCCGTCCCCGATGTACGGCGCGACGATGAATTGGTTGAACTGCATCGACGCGTTCGCGCCCGTGCGCAGGAGCACGTCGCGGCGGTCGATGACGGGCTCGCCGTCCAGCCAGTAGCGCACGACGCCGTCGTTGACCCCTCTTCCCGCCGCGATCGAGTTCAGCCTCACATACACCTCGACGACGTGCCATGCGTCGTCGGCGAACAGCCTCGCCGGCGCCTTCCACTTCTTCTCGTTGACGTAGCCCTCGGCGGCGCGGTAGCAGTTGTCGGCGTAGCCATCCGAGGAGCCGTTGCAGCCTGCGACGGCGCGCTGTTCGGTGGAGGCGATCAGGTTGACGCCGACGTGCGACTGGTCGACGTTGGCGCCGTCCTGGATGGCGACGAGCGGCACGCCGTCGTTCTCCTCTACGTACAGCGTCAGATGCGTGAACGACAGCCCCGTCCAGTCGCCGTCGAGCGTCGTCAGGAAGTGGAACTCGTGCGGGTGATACGGGCGCCCGGACCCGACCCAGTTCGCGCCGTAGCGAACGCGGTACTTGAGATAGATGGAGTCCGACGGCGTGAACTTGCGACGCAGCGGAGAACCATCCGTCGGCTTCGTCGCGCCGCGCTCGAACCGGTACTCAATTCCGCCACCGGGCGCCTCACGCGCGAGAAGCGGATGCACGTGATCGTACCAACCGCGCGCGGCGAGCCTGGCATCGTCGAAGGTCTCGCTGAAGAGAATCGCGCCGGCCCCCTCGCCGCGAGCGGCCCCCGACGGGGCCGCGCAGGCGGCGCTCAGGCCGGCAACGACGGCAAGGAAGACCAGCGGGCTCCTCAATTGCGCGTGGTCTTCACCCACGTTCGCTCGCGCAGCCCGGTCATGGCGCGCACCGTCACGATGGATTTCCATGCGAGATACCACGGGACCCGCGCCAGCGCCAGCCAGGCGCGAAGCGGCGGCCGTCCGCAGGCGAACCCGGCCACGAAATAGATCGCCTGCGCCGCGACGATGCCGGCGGCGAGCGCCGGCAGCACGACAGGAACGGCGCCGGCCGCGCGCAGTGGGATCGTCAGCAGCAGGTAACAGAGGCTGCAGACGAGCAGGATGGCGTGCGTCGGCCTGGCCACGTCGAACAGCGCGTCGATCGGCTCGATGGTGCGTCCGGCGATCGCCTTGCGCAGCAGCGCACGCCAGTGCAGCGCGAGCGCCTGCATCCGCCCCTTGCTCCAGCGGATCCGCTGTGCCCGTCCCAGCTCGAGCGACCGCGCCACCTGGCCGTAGATCACGGCGCCCGGCGCCGACGTCACGCGCACGCCGTCGATGGCCAGGATCAGGTAGTACTCCCAGTCCTCGGACAGCGTGAACGCCTGCCATCCGAGCCGCCTGACGAGGGCGGCGTCGAAGCACATGCCGTTGCCGGCCAGCGAACACGACAGCCCGAGCGCCTGCTTGCCCGGGTAGAGGAAGTAGTTGTTCAACGCCGCCGGCAATCCCGCCAGCCGCGTGAGCCAGCTGTCGTCGGGGTTGAGCACGCCGTAGTAGCCCTGGATGGCGCGCTCGCCGCGCTGCAGCCGCGCGTCCATCTCGCGCAGGAATCCTCGATCCACGATCGTATCGGCGTCGACGATGGCGACGCCGTCGTAGCGGGAGAGGTCCAGCCGCTCGAAGATCCAGTTGAGGGCCCAGGGCTTGCCACGATGGTTCGGGTCGACGCGTTCGTGGCAGATCGCGCCGGCGAGGCGGGCACGGCGCCCGGTGTCGTCCGTACAGTTGTCGGCGACGACCACCACGTCGCGGAGGGCGTTCGGGTAGTCGCTGGCCAGCACGCTCTGGACGGTCGATGCAATCAGCGCCGCTTCGTCGTGCGCGGGAATGACGACGACGAAGCGACTGATGGGGCGCAGCGGCGCGCGGCCGGGCGCGCATGCCAGCGCCGCCAGGCTGGCCAGCATCAACGCGATCTCGTAGCCGACGCAGGCCGCCAGCACCACCGCGCCGATCCAGGCGAGCACGACGATCACGGGCATGAGCGCACGACGCGGGCGATGTGCAGGGCCGTCTCGGGAACCGATCCGCTGACGTCTTCGTGCAGTCCGATCCGGGCCAATCGATAGGGATCCGCCGGCCGTCCCGTCTCGAGTCCGGGGCGCGTCGTCAAGGCGGCGCGGTATCCGGCCGCCCGCGTCGCGGCGGCGACCTCCGCGGTGTAATCGCCGTTAGGATAGGCCAGCGCCGGCACCCAGTTGACGCCCTCCTGCGCGCGCAGGACATCGAGCGAGCCACGCAGCTCGCGATCGAGCGCCGCGGCCGTGAGCCGCGTGAGGTTCGCATGAGTCATCGTGTGGGACCCGAAGGTGATGCCGCACGCCGACATCTCGCGCGCCTCGGCCCAGTCGATATAGCGTCGCCTGCCGTCGGCGATCTCCCCGACTTCCGCGGCAAGCGCGTCGAGCATCTCGGCGCGCTGCCCGTCATCGAGCTGTTTCGCGCATTCGATTTGCGCATCCCAGTCTTCGAGCCGGCCGGCGCCGCGGCGGCGCAGCAGGTCGGCGAGCCGATCGGTCCACAACGGCTCGGCCGATCCGACGAGAGCCGTCGGCAGGAACACCGTCGCCGGCAGGCGATACGCGCGCAGGAGCGGAAAGGCGTGGCGATAGGTGTCGAGCCAGCCGTCGTCGAACGTCACCAGGCAGTAGCGGGTGGACTCGCTCCAGTCGCCGGCGCTCCACCTGCGCAGCAGATCGGGAAAGGACAGAGTCTCGAAGTACGTTCGCAGGAAGCGCAGATGCCGCTCGAAGGTCGATTGCGTCACGTACATCCCCGGCTGCACGCAGGCCGACGGGACGTCCCCGCGCGGCAGGACGCGATGGTACATGAGGATCATCACCCTGCCGCGCGCGCGGGCGAGAAAGTGTGGCAGCGCCCAATAGGCGTGTCCCGCCGCGGCTCGCAACGTGGCAGCAAGGCTCGCGCGCATCGATCACACCCTGGCGTAGTAGCCGTAATAGCTCGCCGGCGGCTGCTCGTCGCGATTGAGCACGAGGCCGAGCACTTTCGACGCCCCGATCTCGTCGAGCGCCTGCGCCAGCAGCTTGCGCGGCGTTTTCCGCGCCGTGACGATCAGCAGGAACCCGTCGACGAGGCGCCCGATCAGCCGGCAGTCGGGCAGCAGCGCCGGCGGCGTGTCGATCAGGACGCAATCGAACGCGCGCCGCGCCTCGTCGAGCAGGCGTCGCAGCTCCGGCGAGTTGAGCAGCTCGCCCGGCGAGGCCTCGGGCGGCCCCGCCGGGACGACCGAGAGATTGAATGGATCGACCCGGTGCGCCACCGCCGCCAGATCGAGGCCCGGATGCCTGAGCGCGCGGCTCAGGCCGGGAAGGCGCGGGTCGAGGCCGAGATAGTTGGCCACGCTCGGCTTGCGCAGGTCGGCGTCGACGACGAGCACGCGAGCGCCCTCCGCCTGGGCGAAGGCCCCGGCGAGGTTGAGCACGGTGACCGTCTTGCCGTCCCCGGCATCCGGGCTCGTGATCGCCACGAGCGGAAGGCCCGAGGCGGAGCGCAGCGATTCGATCCTGTAGCGGAGCGCGCGGTAGCGATCCGCCGCCGCGCACTCGGGCGCGAGCAGGCTGACGAGCGGCTCGGCGACCGCTCCCGGTGGGGCCATGATCGTCATCCGCGAGATCGCTCCATCATGTGAACGAGCTGTTCGTTGCCGGAGGCGATGCGGCGCGTGCCGGCGACGATCAACGTCAGGCCGATCGCCACCGAGCAGGCGATTAGCGCGGCGCGGCGCTGCTTCCTCGCCGTCACCGCGCGGGACGGAATCACCGGCAGGCTGGAGATGGTGGCGGCGGGGGCAAAGGCACGCAGCTCCTCGACACTGTGGAACGTGGTGTCGAGCTTCTCGGCGGCGATAACCGACGCCACGGCCAGCCCGAGCGCGAGCAGGACGCCCACCGCGAGCAGGCGCGTGCGCGCCGGCGCCACGGGCTCGCGCGGCGGGATGGCCGGATCGAGCACGTGGAACTGCTCGGCACTACGCCCCTGTTCCAGGTTCTCGGCCAGCTGCGCCTCTTCGTAGCGCTTGGTGAGCGAGTCGTAGCGCTCTTTCACGGTCGTGTAGTCGCGCGAGAGATCCTGCAGCTCCTGCTGTCGCCTGGGCACGTTCTCGACCCGCTCCTGGTAGCGGGCGATGCTCTGCCGCAGATCGCGCTCGTCCGCCTTGAGCGTATCGAGCTCTGCGGCCACATCGGCGAGCGCGCGATCGGTCTGGGCCACCGCGTCACGACTGGCCGCCGCGCCGTCCGGCGGCGCGGGACGGTCGGCAAGCTGCCGTTTCACCGTCTCGATCTGCGTCCGGACCC